>Ga0302267_10001097_pt1 | contig 34976 bp, 25 predicted proteins | sample III_Bog_E1_3_FD_194555 | JGI IMG/M metagenome (GOLD analysis project Ga0302267, IMG submission 194555) | Peat permafrost microbial communities from Stordalen Mire near Abisko, Sweden - III_Bog_E1_3 | ecosystem: Environmental > Terrestrial > Soil > Wetlands > Peat | place: Sweden: Abisko...
CGGGACGAGGGGTGGACGGACCGGGCCGAGCCCGGGCGGTCCGTGGTGTCGGTGGGGGTGGCGATTCGGGCGAGTGACACGGGACTCCTTCCGGGGATGCGATGCGTGCGTGGCCGTGTGGGCCGGGATCAGGTGGTCGGGGTCACCGACGACAGGAGGCCCTCGGATGCCGGTCCGGTGCGCCGGACCAGCCACGGTCGATCGGGGGGAACGCCATCGATCCACTGTACGGCGCAATACATGACTTGTCTAGTCGGTTTTATAGGAATAATGGCCGGACGACGAGGGGGTGCGTCTGGCCCGACAGGATGAAGTGGTCGACGCCGAGGTCCTGGTGCTCGGCGATCCGCTCGGTCACCACCCTGGAGTCCGCAGCCCGGACCCGGCGACGCCGGGCTACTTCGCTCCGGCCGCGAAGGTGCCCTGCAGATGCCACGACCCGGTGAATCCGTTGTACGGTCCCCCGACGATCTGGCTGGCCCAGGTGATGACGAACGCGTGGGTCGTCGAGTCGTAGGTACCGGACACCGAACTGGTCCGGCCGGGGCTGGTCCCGTTGGGCTTGGGCGACCCCTGGTTGAAGTAGAGCTTGTTCCACGAGACGGTCCAGGCTTCGACCTGTCCGGACAGCTTCCCGCCCGTCGAGGTGATGGCGGGCGCATGCACCGTCGCGCTGGTCTGGGGATCGGTGGGGTTGGTCGACACGCCGAACTCGTTGCCCGCGAACTTGGCGGGCAGCACGATCTGGTGTGCGAGTGCGTCGCCCGAGTTGTCGAAGGCGGGGTTCGGGTTCGGCTGGAAGGTCCCGGTGGCGAGCCCACCACCCGATCCCGGGACCAGCAGGGTGTAGGTCTTGTCCGCCGCCGTGGAGTCCGGGTTGGAGAAGAAGGGGCCGGTCGCCACCGTGCCCCCGGGCTGGACCATCCGGAAGTACGTCCCGGAGACGGTTGCCCCGCTCTGGGCCCCGGCGGTCAACCGGAAGGTGCCGACGAGTGCCTGGCTGCCCGTCGTGGTCGTCGTGGTCGTCGAGCTCGAGCTCGAGCTGCAGCCGGCGAGTGCGGTCACACTGAGTCCGGCGATGAACAGGGTGACGATGCTCCGCTGTCTCACGATTCTCCTTGTGGTTGTCGATGCGGGGTTGCCGATGCGGACGCCCGGCCCGGTCCCTCGACGGAGTGGGTCCGCCGGTCGCCGTCGGCCACGTCCCGCTGGTCGGCTGGTGTCTCGGGCCTCGATCGGATGGGGATCAGCGTCGCAGGACTCCGATCGGCTGGGTCACCGTTGAATTCCCTCCGACAGTAGCGGTTCGGCTGTCTCCCGGCCTGTTCAACGGGCAATTCGGCACGGATCACCCGGCGACACCCGGACGCAGCGGCGGTCCACCGTCCCATGGGACGGATGCCCGGAGGTGAATCGACATGCCCGCAGCGAAGGCGTAAGAAGGGAGGGGTCCGCGAATCGGCGCACCTCGGAAAGGACGATCGAGATGGCAACGAACCCCAGTGGGCCTGTCGCCCTGAGCGATGCCGCGGCGAGGCAGCTCGCCAATGCGACCAAGACGACGGCGCAGCTCTCCATCATCACGCCGCGCTGGCTGGTCCACCTGCTCCAGTGGGTTCCGGTCGAGGCGGGCATCTACCGCCTGAACAAGGTGGTCAACGTCAACTCCATCGATGTGGCCTGCCCGCCACGCGACGAGTCCGAGCTCCCGCAGACCTTCGTGCCCTACGACGAGCAGCCCCGCGAGTACTTCCTCAACTCGGTCTCCACCGTCCTCGACGTCCACACCCGGGTGTCCGACCTCTACTCGAGCCCCTACGACCAGATCAAGGAGCAGCTGCGGCTGACCATCGAGACGATCAAGGAGCGCCAGGAGGGCGAGCTCATCAACAACGCCGACTACGGCCTGTTGGCCAACGTCGTTCCCGAGCAGACGATCACCACCCTGTCCGGACCGCCCACCCCGGACGACCTCGATCAGCTCCTCACCAAAGTGTGGAAGGAGCCGGCCTTCTTCCTCGCCCATCCGGAGGCCATCGCCGCGTTCGGACGCGAGTGCACCAGCCGGGGTGTCCCACCGCCCACCATCAGCCTGTTCGGATCGCAGTTCCTGACCTGGAGGGGCGTGCCACTCGTCCCGTCCGACAAGATCGCAGTGGAGGGGAACAAGACCAAGATCCTCCTGGTGCGCACGGGCGAGAAGCGCCAAGGGGTCGTCGGGCTCTTCCAGCCCGGCCTGACAGGCGAACAGGGACCGGGGCTGTCGGTCCGGTTCATGGGGATCAACCGGAGCGCCATCGCCTCCTACCTGATCTCCCTCTACTGCTCGCTCGCCATCCTGACCGACGACGCGGTGGCGGTGCTCGACGGCGTGGTCGTCGGCCGCTACCACGACTACTCGCCCAAGTACCGCAAGTAGGCCGTCATGGACGCTGACCTGCCGGTGCCCGAGGGCGGGGCCGACGACGGTGGTCGCGCCGCGACCGGGATCGACCTGGGCCAGTTGGCCGCACTGGCCAACGACTTCTTCCGGACCGTTCCCGGCCACGACGTCACCGAGCCGCTGCCCACCGCCCGCGCGGCCCTGGGCCGGTTCGACCGGCCCGTGGGCCTGACCCCACCGCCGCACGGCGTCGTGCCCCAGTCCCTCGTCGACCTCCCGAACCCGCCGGTGCCGACACCAGCGCCGGTCGACTTCGACCAGCACGTCCGGACGGCACCGACCCGTCTCCAGGACCCGGGCCCCGACGTCCTCGGCGTCCTCGGCCCGGCGTCCGCCAGCCCCGTCGGAGGCCCCGTCACCGGGTTCGAGGACAGCGGGCTGCCACGAGGGAGCGTCCCGTCCACGCCGACGATCCCGTCGGCGCCGACTGCGCCGTCGGCCCCCGTTGAGCCGGCCGCTCCGGACGCCGCCTACTACTTCCTGGCGGAGGCCTCGTCCGCCCGGGGTACGCCGGGAGCACCCGACACCCCGACCGCGTCCACCACACCCGCGGGGTCCGCCTCCCTCCACGATCTCCTGACCGTGCTCCCCGACCAGCTCCAGGCCGAGCCCGGCCCCGCCGAGCACAGCGAGCGCTACTTCCTTCCCGTCGTCGGACCGTCGGCCCCCGACGTCCGCCCGATCTTCGACGTCGGCACGATCCGGAGGGACTTCCCGATCCTGTCGGAGCGGATCAACGGACGCCAGATCACCTGGCTGGACAACGCCGCCACGACCCAGAAGCCGCGCCCGGTGATCGACCGGCTCTCGTACTTCTACGAGCACGAGAACTCCAACATCCACCGGGCCGCGCACGATCTGGCCGCGCGGGCCACCGACGCCTACGAGAGGGCCCGGGCCACCGTGGCCCGGTTCGTCGGCGCCGGCTCGTCGGACGACATCGTCTTCGTCCGGGGCACCACCGAGGGCATCAACTTCATCGCCCGGAGCTGGGGCGGACAGAACATCCACGAGGGCGATGAGATCGTCATCTCCCACCTCGAGCACCACGCCAACATCGTGCCCTGGCAGCAGCTGGTGGCGCGGACGGGTGCCGTGCTCCGGGTGATCCCGGTGGACGACAGCGGACAGCTGCTGCTCGACGAGTACCAGCGCCTCCTCAGCGACCGCACGAAGCTCGTCTCGGTCACCCATGTCTCCAACGCACTGGGCACGGTGACACCGATCGCCGAGGTCATCGCCATGGCCCACCAGGTCGGCGCCTGCGCACTCGTCGACGGTGCACAGTCGATCTCGCACATGGCGGTCGACGTCCAGGCCCTCGATGCCGACTTCTTCGTCTTTTCGGGGCACAAGATCTACGGGCCGACCGGGATCGGGGCCGTCTACGCCAAGCAGTCGATCCTCGAGGCCATGCCGCCCTGGCAGGTCGGCGGCAACATGATCGCCGACGTCACCCTCGAGCGCTCGGTGTTCCAGGGCCCCCCGATGCGGTTCGAGGCCGGCACGGGCAACATCGCCGACGCGGTCGGACTCGACGCCGCGCTCGAGTACGTCGAGCGCCTCGGGATCGAGAACATCCACCGCTACGAGCACGACCTCCTGGCCTACGCCACCCGGTCCCTGCTCCAGGTACCCGGACTGCGGCTGATCGGCACCGCCGCCGACAAGGCCAGCGTGCTGTCGTTCGTACTCGAGGGGTACGCACCGACCCAGGTCGGCGAGGCCTTGAGCGACGAGGGGATCGCCGTCCGTGCCGGGCACCACTGCGCCCAGCCGATCCTCCGGCGCTTCGGTCTGGAGGCGACGGTCCGACCGTCGCTCGCCTTCTACAACACGACCGACGAGGTCGACCACCTGGCCGGTGTGCTGCACCGTCTGGCGGCCGCGTCGGGCGCAACGCGCCGCTGACCGGCCGCGCCGCTGACCGACCGGGTCGCACCGCACCCGGGTCGACCCGGTCGTCGACCGAGGCATCGGGCACCGATGTTGACTCAGCCGGTCGGGTATATAGGCTAGATCCGGAGCACGACCGGCCCGGGTGCCCCGCCGGCGTCGACGGAGGCCACGGGGTCCCGACGACGGCCGACGGCGATGTGGGCCACCCTTCCGGCGCCCACCACCCGCCGCAACCAAGAGGAGCGACATCATGGCCATCACGGAGACCAGGCTCGACATCCGGCCGCTGTCCGGCCACATCGGCGCCGAAATCCGCGGCGTCGACCTGCGCGACGTCGACGCCGACACCCTGGCCGAGATCCGCAGGGTCTGGCTCGACCGCAAGGTCGTCTTCTTCCCCGGCCAGGACCTCGACCAGGAGAGCCACCTGGCGTTCGCCTCGTTGTTCGGCGAGCTGACCGAGGGTCATCCGGTGATCCCCGGGGTGGACGGGTTCCCCAACATCTTCGAGATCGACTACTCGAAGGCCCGCCAGGTCTACGCCTCCTACGGCGACGTCTCCACCCGCACCCAGGGCCTCGACTGGCACACGGACGTCACCTTCGTGGAGCGTCCGCCCCTGGGCTCGATCCTGCGGGCCGTGGTCATCCCCCCATCGGGGGGCGACACCGCCTTCTCCAACCAGCAGGCGGCGTTCGAGGCCCTCAGCCCCCGGCTGCAGGAGTTCCTGGAGACGCTCACCGCCGTCCACGACGGTAGGGACGCCTTCCAGTACGCCTTCGACCGGCTCGGCCCGGGCACGTGGGAGGGCGAGGAGCTCCCCGAGCTGAAGCCGGTCGTCCATCCGGTGGTGCGGACCCACCCCGAGACCGGGGCCAAGTCCCTCTTCGTGAACCCCGGGTTCACGTCGCACATCGTGGAGCTCACCCGGTCCGAGAGCGACGCCCTGCTGCGCTTCCTCTACGACCACTCGGTCAAGCCCGAGTTCACCGTCCGCTACCACTGGACGGCGGGTGACGTCGGCTTCTGGGACAACCGGTCGACCCAGCACTCGGTGGTCGGCGACTTCGGCGACCAGCACCGGGTCATCCAGCGGGTGACGATCAGGGGCGACGTCCCGGTCTGACCCCCGGCCCGCCGGGCCCCGGTGGTGTTCGGCCCTGGCCGATCCGGGCGGCCGGCGCGACCCTGGCTGTGGGTCGACCAACAGGAGGCGGCGATGACTGCACTGGTCGTGTGCGTGTCGATGTCCGAGGGGAACACGCGACAGGTGGCCGACACCATCGCCGACGTCCTGGGAACATCGGTGGTGGAGCCCGAGGACATCGCCCCCAACGCCGTGGCCGGCTACGACCTCGTGGGGTTGGGGTCGGGCATCTACGGATGGATGTTCCACGCACGGCTGTGGCGGTTGGCCCGGTCGTTGCCGAAGACGAAGGGCACACCGGTCTTCCTGTTCGCCACCAGCGGGGGCCCCGATGTGCTGTGGCGGCCCTCCCTGGTGGTGCTGCGCCGCCTGCTCCGCTCGAAGGGCTACCGGGTCGTCGGGACGTTCTCCTGCCGGGGCTTCGACAACCTGGGACCGTTCCAGCTGGTCGGTGGGATCAACAGGGGCCGGCCCGACCAGGCGGATCTTGCCGCCGCGGAGGCGTTCGCCGCCGGCCTCGACCCGGGTGGAACGGGTGCGGGCGGTGGAACGGCGCGCCCCGCGCCCACCGGCCGCAGTGGTGCGGGCCGCCCGTCGTCGAGCGGGCGCGCCGCCTCCTGGCCAGGGCCGGGTGGACCTACCGGACCGGTGCGTGCCCGACGGCGTCGAAGGCGATGTCGGCCATGCCGAACCCGGGCTCCACCAGCCGCGCACCGAACCGGCCCACCGGCTGACGGCGCAGCATCAGCGAGTGGTACAGCCCGGCCGCCCCGATGTCACCGACCAGCTGGGCCCCGACGATCCGGTCGTCGCGGAGGTAGACGGCGCGCAGGTGGTCGCCGCCCTGCCAGCGTAGGACCTCGTCGGGCGCGTCGATGGTACCGATGGAGACGATCGGGATACCCAGGTGCTTGAGACTGTTCATGGCCTCGGCCCCGTCGTAGCGCAGTCCGGCGCCGAGCAGGTTGGCCGCGGCGATCGGGGCCTGGGCCACCGCGTTGGGGAAAATGGCGTGCACGTAGCGCTCCCCGGTGAACCGGTCGATCGCCTCGGCCACGTCACCGGCGGCGCTCACCCCGGGCACCGAGGTCGCCAGGAACTCGTCCACGTGGATCCCCCAGTCGGCCACCAGGTCGGAGTCCTCGAGGAATTCGGTGTGGGGCTTCACCCCGGTCGCCGCCACCACCAGGTCGGCGCGCAGGACCGCCCCGTCGGCCAGCTGCACCCCGTCCGCCGACGGGTGCCCGACGATGGCGGTGGCCTCCACACCGAGCCGGAGGGTCACCCCCCGGGCCACCAGCGCGGCCTCGGCAAGTGTCGACGCCATCGGGTCCAGTACGCGGGGCATCACCCAGTCCCGCCGGCCCACGATGCTGACGTCGACGCCCAGATCGGCGAGGAGTAGCGAGAGTTCGACGCCGATGAACCCGTTGCCCACGATGAGCGCGGTGGTCACCTCGCCCCGTCGGACCCGGCCCACCAGCTCGGTGGCCGATCGCAGCGACTTGAAGTCGAGCACCCCCGGCAGGTCGGCCCCGGCCAGCGGGGCGTACAGCCGGCTCCCGGACGCCACCACCAGGCCCTCGTAGGGGATCCGCCGGGCGTCGGCCAGCACCACCTCGTGTGAGTCGGTGTCCACCGCCTCCACGGCCGCGTCCCGGAGCTCTTCGATCCCCAGCCGGGACGCCACGTCCCGGCCCTTCCAGTAGAGCGGCTCGTCCCGCCCGGTCAGGAAGTGGTCGGCCATGGCCGGTGGCGAGTAGGGCGGGCTGTCCTCGGCGGACAGGGCCACCACCGAGCCGGTCGGGTCGAGCCGGCGGAGGGTCTCGGCCGCGGTGATCCCGGCCGGACCGGTGCCGATGACGACCACCCGCATCAGACCGCGGCCCCCACCGGTCCCACCGCACCGGCCAGCAGCCGTTCCGCCAGTCCGGCAGCGGCGGTGGCCAGGTCCGAGCCGTCCAGCAGCCGGTCGACCGCAGGTTCACATTCGAGGGCCAGCTCGTCGAAGGGCAGGGCGGTGACCGAGGCGAAGGGGAACCCGCCCAGCCGGTCCATGTGGGCCAGGGCCCGGTCCACATCAGCCGGCGACCTGGTCCGGTTCACCACCAGGTGGACGGTGCCGATGCCCAGCTCGTCGGCCAGGACCGACGACTCCCGACCCACCTGCACGGCGTTGAACGTCGGGTCGACCACCACCACCGCCGCATCGAAGCCGCGGGCCAGCGAGCGACCGAAGTGCTCGACACCGGCATGGGTGTCCATGAGCACCACGTCGTCGGGGTGCAGGTGCATGCCGGCCACCGCGGCCTGGATCAGCGCCGTCTCGGGGCAGAGGCAGCCGCCGCCGGCCTGGTGCACCCCGCCCATCACCAGCAGTCGGACGCCGTCGGGGCCGACGACGGCACGCCGGTCGACGATGTCGGCGGTGTCGGGATTGAGCCGGAGCATGGCGCCCGCGCCCTGGCCCGGACGGGCGCCGGTCTTCTCCCCCACGTAGTCGCCGTCGTCGGCCACGGCGACGATGGAGGCCGCCTCCTCCAGCCCGATCCCGAGGGTGGCCGCCAGGTTCTGCTGCTCGTCGGCATCGACGGCCACGACCCCCAGGCCGCGCCGGGCGGCGAGCCGGGCCGTCAGCGCGGTCACCGTGGACTTGCCCACGCCCCCCTTGCCGACGACGACCAGCCGGGCGCCGGCGCCGGCGCCGTGGACATGGTCGTGGTCGTGGTCGTGGTCGTGGTGCGTGGTGGCGGGTCCGTGCCCGCCGCAGGTGTCACACACCGCTCAGGCCTCGGACCCGGCGGCGGCGCCGACCGGGGCGGCTGCGCCGGTGGGTCCGTCCCCGTCGATGTCGACGGCGGGGAGCCCGAGTCCGCGGCGCTTCACCTCGATGTGGCGGCGGATCCACAGGGCGGCTGCGGCCGGGTCCGGCTCGACCACGAACTTGGCTCCCACCACGTCGTCGAGGCCGCCGGCCAGCAGCGAGACCACGGCCGGGCTCCCGAAGATCGGGGGCTGGACGCCCAGCACGGTGGTGATCCCGGACCCCACCACGTAGGCGCCGATGGCCACGGCCTTCTCCGAGTACCACTCGGGGGCGGCACCGGCCAGGGGCAGCTGGTCGATGTCGACGCCCAGGTAGCCGGCCAGCGCGGCGGCCAGTGCAATCACCCGGCTGTTGTCCACGCAGCTGCCCATGTGCAGGACCGGCGGGATGCCCAGCGACTCGCAGACCGCCCGCAGGCCCGGCCCGGCCATGGCCGCGGCCTCGGGCACCATCTGGCCGGCCTTGCCGTTGGCCACGGCCGCGCACCCGGTGACCAGGACCAGGATGTCGTTCTCGATGAGCCGCCGGGTGAGCTCGATGTGCTCGAGGTCCTGGGGGAGCTTCGGGTTGTTGCAGCCGACCACGGCGACCGCACCCCGGATGTTGCCCGCGGCGATGGCGTCCACCAGCGGCTTGGGCGTGCCGCCCAGCGCATCCAGGATGGCCTCGACCGAGAACCCGCCCATCCAGCGCACCGGCTCCACCGGGATCCGCACCCGCTCCTGGTTGCGGTCGGCATAGGCCTCGACGGCCATCCGGACGATGTCGTGGGCGATCTCCGCCCCCCGCTCCGGGTCGAACGAGATGTGGGTGGCGCCGGTGAACTTGGCCTTGTCCGAGGTCGAGATGATCTTCGTGTGGTAGCACTTCGCCACATCGACGACGGAGGGCATGATGCACTGGTAGTCGACCACCATGGCCTCCAGGGCCCCGGTGATCAGGACCAGCTCCTGCATCAGGTGGTTGCCGGCCATGGGCACCCCCCGGCGCATCATCAGCTCGTTGCCGGTGCAACACAGACCGACCACGTTGATGCCGGTGGCTCCCAGCGAGCCGGCCAGCTCCACCAGTTCGGGGTCCTGGGCCGCACTCACCACCACGTCGGACAGCATGGGGTTGTGGCCGTGCATGGCGATGTTCACCTGGTCCTTGCGCAGGACCCCGAGGTTGACCTCGGACATGACCGGTGTGGGGGTGCCGAACATCACGTCGGACAGCTCGGTGGCGATCATCGACCCGCCCCAGCCGTCGGACAGGCTGGTGCGCAGGCCGTGGAGCAGGGTGTTCACGTAGTCGTTGTCCACCCCCATATGGGTCCGGTGGAGCATCTCGACGTTCTCCCGGTCGACGCCCCGCGGCGTGATTCCCAGCGCGTCCCACTTGTCCCGTCGGACCTCGGGGACCCGGCCGATGAACGAGAGCGTCCCGCGCCGGGAGCCGTAGTCCTCGAGCAGCACGTCGGCCAGGTCGGCGCCCACCTCCTCGGGCGAGCGGCCCTCCGTGGCCACGCCCACCTCCTCGGCCAGCCGGCTCAGCTTGGCCTCGTCGGCGATCTCGTAGCCGGTGGTCTCCCCGTCGGCCAGGGACCGGAACGTCTCCAGGATGTCCCGCCCGTGGTCCGAGTGCGACGAGGAGCCCGCAGCGATGGCCCGGCCGAGGTTACGGGCGACGATCACGTCGGCCCCCGCCCCGCACACCCCCTTCTGGGGTCCCTCGCCGAAGGGATCGATCCGACACGGGCCCATGGCGCAGTTGCGGCAGCTGAGCCCGAGCGCGCAGTACCCGCACTGCGGCTGTTGTGCCTCGAGCCGGTCCCAGACCGTCTCGATGCCCTGCCGACGGGCCTCGTCGATCATCGCCTGGGCGTCCTCGTTGATGGTCAGGCGACGCGCCGGGCCGTTCCCGTTGCTGCTGGTCATGACTGTCCTCCCTGATCGTTCCCGGCCGACTGGTTCCCGCCCGCATGCCCGTTCCCTCGTACCCACCCAGCCGATGCATCCGCGGCCGCCCGGCCGGCCGCACCCCAGGCCCGCCACCCGGCCAGCGGGTCACCGTCCGGTGACGGCGTGGCGCCCGCACCAGCGGCGGCCAGGACGGCACCGGCCTCGCGCAGGCTGCCGGCGGAGACAAGTTCGTTGAGGTCCCCGAACACCAGTGCGTCCACCTTGCAGATCTCGGAGCAGGCCGGCTCGTCGCCCCGCCGCACCCGGTCGACGCAGCCGTCGCACTTGACGGCCACCGCCACCTCGGGGCCAGGCCCTCCGGCCAACGGGTGGAAGGTGATCACGTCGAAGGGGCAGACCACGGCACACATGGCACAGCCGATGCACCGCCTCGGCTCGACCAGCACCAGATCCAGCTCGTCCTCGCGGGTGATGGCGCCCGACGGACAGACCTGGAGGCACGGGGCCGGGTCACAGTGGCGACAGCGGTTGGGGAAGGCGAGGGTGGCCATCGGTCCGGGCTCGACGTGCACCCGCTTGCGGGGCACCGGCGACTCGAGGAACGCGGTGGCGGCGTCCCGGCCCGACGAATGCTCGACCGCACAGGCCAGCTCGCACTGCAGGCATCCGATGCACCGCTCGGGGTTCACGAACACGGTCTGCATCGCATCAACTCCCGACTCGACGAGCGGCACGGCGCCGGCCCCTCAGTCCCAATCGTCGGGCAGGACCGGGACCACCGCCAGGGGCGAAGGTCACCTGGACAGCCGGACCGGTCGACCGTCAGCCCCCCGGATGCTCCGCGTGTCCGTCCGGATGGACGGCGAACCGGCCGGCGTCCCTCGGGTGCACGGGGTCGTCCGTGGGCCACGGCCACCCGCCGAACCCGGTCCGCCGATAGTCGCTGAACGCCTGCTCGATGCCGTCCCGGTCGTTCATGACGAACGGTCCGTACTGGGCGACCGGCTCCCCGATCGGCCGCCCCTGCAGGATCAGGACCTCCGCCCCCTCGGTTCCGGCCGTCACCCCCACCGGGTCATCCGTGCGAAGCACCGCACCCACCGGCGCGGGCAACGTCCGCGTGCCCACGTCGACCGCTCCGGCGAACACGTACATCGTGCGCACCGTTTCGACGTGGGCGGTGGCCGGAAGGGTCCACCGCGCCGCCGGGTCGAGCCGGGCCTGCCAGATGGCGACCTCGGCATCCGGCTGCGACGCCCACGAGTCGGGGGGCGGGGCCAGGGGCACGACGTCCCCGAATGCGCCCGCCACCACGGTCACCTCGATCGATCGGCCGGCAGGGTCGTCGATCACCACCCGGGGGAGCTCCTCGCGCCACAGCATGGTGAAGTAGGGGTCCACCATCTTGTGGGCCGCCGGCAGGTTCAGCCAGATCTGGAACAGCTCGGACGGGTTCGGGCCCGTCCGGTCCAGCAGCGGCATCATCTCGCAGTGGACGATCCCCCGGCCGGCCGTCAGCCACTGGGCGTCGCCTGGTCCGAACCGGGCCGTCGCCCCCAGTGAGTCCGAGTGGTCGATCGTCCCCTGTCGCATGACGGTCACCGTCTCGAAGCCCCGGTGGGGGTGCTGCGGGAAGCCGGGAACGGTGCTGCCGTGGTACATGCTCCAGCCGTCCGCGCCCGAGAAGTCCATGCCGATGTCTCGCGCCTCGAGGGAGGCTACCGGCCCCATGTGCTCGTTGGCCGCCGGGTAGCGGTCCACGTGGTGCACGCAGAACAGGAACGGGTCCTCGGTCACCCACGGAAACCCGAGCGACAGCGTGCGAGAGACCGGATCTTCCATGTCGGCACCTCCTCCGACCCCGGTCTAGCCGGATCAGGGGGAGGTGGCCACCGGACCCGGTTTCGGCACGGCCGTCGGTGGCCGACTCAGGTCCACCCGCCAACCTGCCGATGACCACGAGGTGAACCCGAAGGACTCGACGCGGGCGGCGACCCGTGCGGACCGAGCTACCGGGCAGACGTGGCGTCTGCCCGGCTCTGGCGGCGCGCCCCCGGCCGGAGGGTGGCACGGGCCGTGCTCCGCCTGATCGGCTCCCACCGGGTGGCCCGGGGCGTGCTGGCCGCCACCGCGTGCACGGTGGGGTTCGTCCTCCTGGTCCTGGTGCATCCCGGCGGCCCGATCGTGACCCGCAACATCGACGACCTCCTGCAGGCGGTGGTCCCGCTGGCGGTGGCCCTGCCCCTCTGCCTCTGGCGCGCCTCGTGCTCGTCGGGTCGGATGCGGACCTTCTGGCAGCTGTTGGGCGCATTCGCCGGGGCGTGGGGCGCCGGCCAGCTCGTCTGGTGCTACCTGGAGATCACGCGTCACACGCGCCCGACGGCCAGCGACCTGCCCACCGCCGGGTACCTGCTGGCCGTGTTGTGCGCCGGGGCGGCGCTGGCCATCTATCCGGGGCCCCGGCCCCACTGGGCGGGCCGCATCCGGGCACTGATCGACGGACTCCTGATCGTGACCACGCTGCTCTTCGTGAGCTGGACGGTCGCCAGCGACACGGGCGCCCTCCAGCGTTCCGGCGTCCACCTGGCCGAGCGGATCACCGTCCTCACGTACCCGGCGGGGGACATCGTGCTGATCGCCCTGCTGATCACCGTGTTCGGGCGGGGACGCCGTAGCCTGGAGGATCCGCTGCTGTTGGTCGGGGCGAGTGTCGTCCTGTTGTTCCTCGGTGACTCGCTGAGCATCTACATCGGCCTGGCGGGCACCTACCAGACCGGGAGCCCCGTCGACGTCTGCTGGGTGGTGGGCTTCCTGGTCCTCGGCGTCGCCGCGCTGGCGCCGCCGCTGCCGGCGGAGGTGGTGACCCACGAGAGCAACCCCCCGACGTGGACGGAGTTCATCGCCTACGGCCCGCTGGCGCTCGCCCTGGCCATGGGACTCGTCCAGATGATCCGTGGACAGGGCTTCGACACCGTCGAGGTCGGCCTGGTCTTCGCCAGCATCGTCCTGCTCGTGGTCCGGGGCGTCCTCTTCGTCCTGGAGAACCGGGTGCTCGTGGCGCGGATCGAGTCGACGATCGGCGATCTGGAGTGGTTGACGCTGCACGACCCGCTGACCGGGCTCGCCAACCGCGTGCTCTTCGACGACCGGCTGGGTCAGGGCATCGCCGGCCAGCAGCGGAACCCGCACAACCTGGCCGTGGCCTACCTGGACCTGGACGACTTCAAGGCCGTCAACGACACGCTGGGGCACGACGTCGGTGACGAGCTGCTGCGCCAGGTGGGCCAGCGGATGTCCGCCACCGTGCGCGAAGGGGACACCATCGCCCGGTTGAGCGGCGACGAGTTCGCCCTGCTGTTGGCCTCCGTCGACGACGCGGACCAGGTGGACGAGATGCTCGGTCGGATCCTCGGCCGGCTCGACGCGCCGTTCCCGATCGGCACGCACGTGGTCGGGATGTCGGCCAGCATCGGCTACTCGCTGTCGTTCGGACACGTGGACGCCGAGGAGCTCCTGAAGCAGGCCGATGAGGCGATGTACTCGGCCAAGGCCAACGGGAAGGACCGGATCCACCGCTACCGGTCTCCGGGCGAGCGGACCGTCGAATACGCCTGACACGGTGGGCGCCCCGTTCCGCCCCGGGGTCGGACGGCCCGCTCAGGCGTCCGACGGCCCGGACAGCATGGTGGTGATCTGGCCCAGGTCGAAGTAGTCCCGCCAGGCGCTGATCCTGCCGTCACGGACCTCGAACGTGCCCATCACCAGCAGGGGGGCGACGATGTCGCCGACGGTGAAGGTGTCGATCCGCTCGGTCAGCACCACGTTGTCCCGCGCCGCCAGGTGCACGGTCTCGATGGTCATCGACTCGCACATCCCGAAGAAGGCGTCGATGAACGCGATGGTGGCGTCGATCCCGACCGCCGGGTCCAGGGGGATGTTGTGGTAGACGACGTCCTCGGTGAAGTGCGGCCGGAGGGCCTCGGCGTCCCGTCCGTCGAAGGCGTCGCAGAACGTGCGGACGACGTGTTCGGCATCTTCGGCAACACCCATGGGGACCTCCGTGATCGTGGAGCCAACACGCTAGCCAGCGGTCGTCCGGTCGGCACGGGTCCGGGACCGGCGGGTGGGTGGACAGGCGCTCCCGGTCGGGCACGAAGGCCCTGTTCAGAAGGGTCGGGCACGGCGAATCAGGCAGTTCGACTCTGGCCGGTCCCCCTCCGCCGGCCCGAGACTGGATCCATGGACATCTCTGTAGTTCCGGCCGAGCCGGAGGGCGACCCGGTCGACCCGGAGTCACGCGAAGCCGGCTGGCTGACGTGGAAGCGCACCGAGGTCGACGGTCGGACCGCCCTCTACGGTGAGGCGGGCGAGGGCCCGCCCGTGCTCTTCCTGCACGGATGGGGACTCGACCACAAGGCCTACAAGCGGTCCCTGTCCCGTCTGGTGACCGCCGGCGTCCACGTGTTCGCCCCCGCACTCCCCGGGTTCGGCGGCACGGCCGCCCTGCCCCGGGACGCCGCCGACCTGACCGGGTTCGTGGCCTGGGTGGAGCACTTCCTCGACCAGGTCGGCGTCACCGAACCCGCACTGATCATGGGGCACTCGTTCGGGGGTGGCGTGGCCATCCGCTTCGCCCACGACCACATGGACCGCACCCGGGCGCTGGTGCTGGTCAACTCCATCGGAGGGTCGGCGTGGACCCACAAGGGGTCGACCATCCGCTCGATGGCCGAGCGTCCCTTGTGGGACTGGGGCATCCACCTGCCGGCCGACATCTTCCCGACCCGCCAGGCCCGCAAGGTCCTCCCGGTGATCGTGGCCGAGGCACTGCCCAACCTGCTCCGGGACCCACGGGCCTTCTGGAGCGCCGCCGGCGTGGCCCGGCGGGCCGACCTCACCATCGAGCTCGACGAGCTCCGCAAGCGGGGCGTCCCGGTCGTGGTCCTGTGGGGCCGGAGCGACCAGATCATCACCCAGGACTCGTTCGAGGCGATGTGCCTGGCGCTCGGCAGCCCGCACGTCATCACCGTGCCGGGGACGCACAGCTGGCTGATCGCCGATCCCGACGCCTTCGGCGAGGTGATGACCAACGTGCTCGACGTCGTCGGGCTCACCGGGTCGGGTCGGCCCGGCTGAGCCGCCATCGGCCACACTCGGGCATGCGCATGTTCGTAGCCGCGTGGCCGGACGGGGCGACCCGGGACGTCCTGTCGTCCCTGGGCCTGCCCACGGTTCCCGGGCTGCGGGTGGTCGGGCCCGACGAGTGGCACGTCACCCTCCGGTTCCTCGGTGAGGTCGACGACCGGGTGGTCCCCCCCTGTCCACCGCCCTCGGGGCCTCGGCACGGCCGGTCCCCGGACCGGCGCGGGCGGTCCTGGGTCCGGCGACGGCGTGGTTCGCCGGAGGTCGGGTCCTGCAGGTCCCGGTGTCCGGCCTCGACGAGCTGGCCTCCGCCGTCCGGTGGGCCACCGGGCCGCTGGTGGCCGGGACCGGGACCCCCGAGCCGCCGTTCGTGGGCCACCTGACCATCGCCCGGGCGGGCCCGGGCCGTCCCGGCGCCGCCACCCGGTCCGCCCTCGCCGGGATCCCCTGCACCTCGACGTTCCCCGTCGACGCTCTCCACCTCGTCGGCTCGAGGCCCACGCCCGACGGCGCCCGCTACACGGCACTGGGCAGTGCGCCCCTGCCGGTGGACTGACCGCCGGTCAGGCCAGGTCGTCGGCCACCATGGCGGCCACGGCAAAGCCCGAATCGACGGCCTGGTGGGTGCCCGAGCCCCGGCCACCGGCATCGCAGCCGACCAGGTAGAGACCGGCCAGCGGGGTGCGGGCATCCGGCTTCCCCCGACCGACCTGGCCCACCACCTGGGCCAGCCCGACCGCCTCGCCACCGGTGCCCGGCATGGTCGGGTCCCGGGTCATCCGCGAGATCTGCCGGGCGCCGTAGGGCTCGGTGCGGACGGTGTGGTCGCGGATGGCCGGGTAGAGCTCCTCCACCACGGCACGGGCCCGGCGCACGGCCTCCTCGCCCATGGTGGAGGCCGGGTCGGCCGACACGAAGACCTGGATGTTGGCGACCTGGTGCCCGGGCACGGCCACCAGGCCCGGGTCGAACTCCGAGGCCACGTCGACGGCGATGAGCGGGACGTCCGGCCAGTCACCCGCCTCCATGGCCGCGAAGCGGTCGCTGTCGAGCCAGCTCTGGTCCGAGAAGATCGGGATCAGGGCGGCGTCGAACACCCGGGTGTCGAAGACGTACCGGACACCGGCGATGGCCCAGCTCGGTTCGAGGCCCTGCACCCGCTCCACGTACCCGGCGGGGAACGATTCGGCACCGGCCAGCTTCAGCACCGTCGGCTGCACGCCCGCGTTGGAGACGACCGCACCGGCCCGCAACGTGGCCTTGTCGGTGACGACGCCGACCGCCCGGCCGTTCTCGACCAGGATGCGCTCCACCCGGGTGCTCGGCAGGAACCGGCCGCCGCGCTCGGCCACCACCTCGGCGCACACCTCGGCCACCCGGCCGTACCCGCCCCGGTGGAACCGTCCCGCTCCGCCCATCACCATGTTGCGCAGGACCAGCACGGCCTCGGAGGCCGCCAGCCGGTCCACCGGGGCGACGAACAGCATGTTGAGGGTGGCGTAGATCTGGCTGGTGAGGCCGGTGGGGAGCCCGAACGGCGTGACGAAGTCCACGGTCCCCACGTCGTCGAGGGCCACGATCTGGTCGTCGGACATCTCCAGCATGGCCAGATAGAACCCACCCAGCCTGGCCAGGTCGTCGTCATCGGCACCGAAGACCCGTCGGAGTGCCGCCAGCTCGTCCTCCGAACCGGTCTGGCGCAGCGCCGAGCGCATCGTGCGCCAGCCCCCGTCGGGCGGGCGGTAGTGCACGGCGGCCTTGTCCCCCTCGGGGATGAACAGGTCGACCCGGTCCGCGATCCCCAGCACGTCGACCAGCTCGTGGAACCGGGAGTTGTCCGCCGGGATGCCGACCGCCCCGAACATGTCGTAGCGGTAGCCCTTCCGGTCGAGCGTCTGGGACTTGCCCCCGGCCCGGGGCGTCTTGTCGATCAGCGCCACACGCTTGCCCTGGTGGGCGCAGAGCGCCGCCGCGGTGACGCCGCCGTAGCCGGCTCCGATGACGATGACGTCGAAGTCGTCGTTGTCGCTGTTCTGGCTCATGGCATCCCCCGGACCCGGCCGGTCGATCGACCGGTGCTGCCGGATTGTAGGCAGGGTCGGCCCCGGTGACCCCGTGCGGGCCGGCCGCGGCACATCCGTGGATTCCTATCGGCTTCTGCGGATGGTCTTAGCTGGATCTCAGACTCGGTGCGTACCGTCGATGGTGGAGGCAGGCACCACCCGACCACCACCGCCTGAGACCCATGAGCTGGTTCATCCTGATTCCCCTGCTGGCCGTCGCGTTCGCCTGTGCCGCCATCCCGGTCCTGATGGACTCGGGCCACCGGCACTGACGCCGCAGGCCGGGTCGCCGCTCCGGCGCCCGCACATCCCCGCAGCCGCCCACGCCTACCCCCGGTAGCGCGCCTACCCCCGGTAGTACGTGCCGTCGCAGCGGAACCCGTTGTCGGGGCCGCTGACCGGCGGGTCGTCGAGCCGCTGGAATTGGCCGTTGACCACCTGGCCCAGCAGGTAGCAGGTGATCGGCACCTTGCCGGCCGGGTTGCTCACCGGGATGAGGTTCCCGCTCTGGAAGGCGGTGATCTTGCGCAGCGCCTGCAGCTCCGAACCCCGGCTCGGGTCGGTTCCGGCGTTGCGCAGGGCGTCCACGAACAGCTCGGTGGCCAGCCAGCCGTCCAGGGCGAAGACGTCCGGGGTGAATCCGGGCGACGCCTTCTGGACCCAGGTGTTGAACGTGGTGATCGCCGGGATCTGGCTGGCGTCCTCCCCGAGGTAGAGCGACGCCGCCTGTTCCAGGTAGGCGCCGTCGACCGCGCCCGCCCCGCCGGCGTTGGCGATCAGCTGCGGGTTGTAGGACGGGCTGCCGAGCACGACCACCGGGTGGAAGTTCTGCTGGGTCAGGTCCCGGAAGATGGCCGAGGCGTAGTTCTGGGGCTCCTGCTCCAGGAAGAGGATCTGCACGCCGGCGTTCTTCATGGCCACCACCTGCTCGGTGAAGTCCGTGGTGGTGGCCGGCAGGGCCGGGTCGAGCAGCACGTCATACCCCAGGTGCTGCATCGCCGTCTTCTCGTTGGCCCAGGCCAGCTCCGTGCTGGGGAGGTTGGCGATGATGGTGGCCGTATGGGCGATCTTGGTCGGATAGGTCTGCTTGAAGTACAGGAGCGGGCCGGTCGGCCACCCGTCCGACGCCGGGGCCGGGCTGAAGTTGTTGGGCAGCTTCTGGGTGCCCGGGTCGAGTGATGCCGTCACGTCGGGGAACCCGGGATTGGCGGCGACCAGGGGCTCGCTGAAGCTGTCCTCCAGCGTCACACCGCCCACGCTGGCGAAGTCGTTCTGGATGACGCTGGCCGTCTCCTGCTTGTTGAGCGCCCCCTCGAACCGGTCGTCGGCACTCGACACCACGATCTTGCGGCCGTTCACCCCGCCCTGCGAGTTGACGTACGCGGCGTAGGCCTCGGTGCCGACGGTGCCTCCGGTGAAGAGGCCGGCCAACTGCGTGGTCACGTTGCCGATGGTGACCGTCGTCGGCGTAACCCCCGTGCGGTCCTGGAAGGCCGATGCCGGTATCGGCGGCGTGGACGTCGCTGTGGCCGTGCCGGTCGACGAGTTGGTCGACGAGCAGGCGTTCAGCAGGCCCGCCACCAGGGCCAGGCCCAGTCCGGCCGCGGCCAGCGACCTCCCCCGGGACGGCGACCGCCGATGGGCAGGAGCAGTTGCATCACGACGTCGGTCCATGATCCCCCCGGATCCTTCATCTTCCGCCCGGACCGCGCGGCCCGACCGCCGTGCGCCCACCGCGCACGCCCGAAACCTAACCGGCCGGTGACCGGTCTGCTCGCGGGACCGCTATTCGAAGCGGCTGAGCTCGCCGACCTCGTAGACCTCGCTGGCCCGGCCGACCAGCAGCGGGTCGAGCAGCCCGATCTGGTCGAGGTCCTTGCCGGTGTAGGGCATGCGCTGGAGCACGTAGCGGAGCGCGTTCAGCCGGGCCCGCTTCTTGTCGTTCGACTTGATGACGGTCCAGTGGGCCTCGTCGATGTCTGTGGCCTGGAACATGGCGTTCTTGGCCTCGGTGTAGTCGTCCCACAGCTCGAGTGAGGCCAGGTCGACCGGGGACAGCTTCCACTGCTTCAGCGGGTGCCGCTCGCGTTCCTCGAACCGGCGCTTCTGCTCGTCCTGGCTCACCGAGAACCAGAACTTGATGAGGTGGACACCGCTGCGGGTCAGGTTGCGCTCGAACTCGGGCACCTGCCGGAGGAACTCGGTGACCTCGTCCCCGGTGGCGAACCCCATGACCCGCTCGACCCCGGACCGGTTGTACCAGGACCGGTCGAACAGCACGATCTCCCCCTTGGTCGGGAGGTGCTGCACGTAGCGCTGGAAGTACCACTGGCCCCGCTCGGCGTCGGTCGGCTTCTCGAGGGCCACCACCCGCGCCCCCCGGGGGTTCAGGTGCTCCATGAACCGCTTGATCGTCCCGCCCTTGCCCGCCGCGTCCCGGCCCTCGAACAGGATCACGATGCGCTGGCCGGAGTCCTTGACCCAGGCCTGGAGCTTCAGCAGCTCCACCTGCAGGTGGTACTTCTGCTGCTCGTACTTCTTGCGCGACATCAGGTTCCTGTACGGGTAGACGCCACTCTGCCAGGCGTCCACCAGCTCGTCCTCGGTGCTCATCGGCGGTGTGCCATAGACCGGCTCGTCCTGGGCCAGCAGGACCCGCCGCAGCGCCGGGAGCTCGTCGGGTGCCGTGCCGGCGATCACCGAGTTGAGCCACTCGGCCACCGCCACCCGGTCGGCCGGGGCCGTCTGCTCGATGACATCGCGCACCGCGGCCAGGCGCTCGTTCACCGAGTCCTCGAAGGCCTCGGTCACCACGTACTCCTCGATGCCCCCGGGGGAGAGGTCGGGGGACACGTCGCCGCCGGCGGTGGGTCGCACCCCGTCGCTGGTGTCACTGTCGTCACTCATGCTGTCCTCGAGTCGGTTGTCGCCTGTCCTGGGACCATCATGGCAAGGAGCGGGCGCGTCCACCCGTCCGGTCAGCCGCGGTCGGCGGCCAGCGGTGCCCGTTCATGGAGCAGGTGCTGCAGGTCCGCCGCCCCGAACCGGGCCGGCTCGGTGGTGTCCAGGAAGTCGGTGAGCACCTCGAGAAATCGCTCCGGGGTCTCCACGTGGGGGAAGTGACCGGCCTCGGCGATGACCTCCAGCCGACTGTGGGGGATCGCCTCGTGGGCCGCCACGGCGTGGGCGACCGGGATGATGGTGTCCTGTTCGCCCCAGACGATCAGGGTCGGCATCCGGGCCGCCAGGTACAGCCGGTCGCCGGCACTCACGGTCTGGCCCCCGGGGTCGATCACGGCGCGCAGGGTCCGGACGAATGCCTGCCGGTTGGCCGACTCGGTCAGGGACGCATAGGCATTCCACATCTCGGCGATACGGCCCATACGCAACCCGCGGGCATGGAGCTGCCGGCTGAGCTCGTCGCCCCTCCGGCGCACGAACGACGGGAAGATCACCGGCATCAGGTACTCGCTGCCCGGGAGGGTCATGAACCGGAGCATCCAGCTCACCTCCCGGCCCAGTCCCCCACTGTCCACCAGCACCAGGCGTTCGCAGCACTCGGGGTGCTGATAGGCGAGCTGCAGGGCCACGCCGCCACCGAACGACTGGCCGACGACGGAGGCCCGCTCGACGCCCAGCGCGCCGAGCAGGTCGCGCATCCCACTGGCGTACGCACCCAGGGAGTAGTCGCCCAGCGGTTTGGCCGAGTGGCCGTGGCCGATCAGGTCGGGGGCGATCACCGTGTACCGCTCGGCCAGGGCGGGCATCACCTCGCGCCAGGCCGCCGAGCTGCCGGCGATCCCGTGGATGAGCAGCAGGGTCGGACCGTCACCGGCCATCCGGTAGCCGACGCTGTGGCCGTGGATCGTGACGTGGCGCAGGTCGATTCCCATGCCCGCAGTCTCCCGCGGACGGGAGGGGCCGTGTAGGGCCGAACGTCCACCGGGCCCCCGGGGGCCCGCCGTCCAACACCTGACGGGCACGCCGGAGGCCCTTCGGCTCTACCGGGGCCCACCCACCGGAGTCACACTCGCCAGCGTCGACACCCGGATCGTCCGGGGACCACAGGTGGGGGGTGACGGAGGCACCATGAACCAGAACATCCGGCTCGGCCGGGTCGCCGGGGTCCCGGTCGGCGCCAACTGGAGCGTCCTGGCCATCTTCGTGCTCATCGTCTGGGAGCTGGCCGACCTGGTCCTGCCCGGGTACCACCCCCACGACGCCCGGGCCGTCTACTGGGCCGCGGCCACCGTCGGGGCCCTCCTCTTCTTCGCATCGCTCCTGGCCCACGAGGCGTCCCACACCATGGTGGCCGTCCACAACGGCATCCGGGTCCGGGGCATCACCCTGTGGTTGTTCGGCGGGGTCTCCGAGCTCGAGGGTGAGGCGCTCACCCCGGCGGCCGACTTCCGTATCGCTGTGGTGGGTCCGCTCACCAGCCTGGCGCTGGCCGTGGTGTTCGGGGCCGTCGGGATCCTCCTGCACAGCACCACCGGCACGGTCGGCCTGGTGGGGAGCGCGGTGGGCTGGCTGGCCTGGGTCAACCTCCTGCTGGGAGTCTTCAACCTGATGCCGGCCGCGCCCCTCGACGGCGGCCGGATCCTGCGGGCGGTCCTCTGGCACCGCAGCGGCGACCGGGTCCGGGCCGCCACCTCGGCCGCACGTGCCGGCGAGGTGTTCGGCTACATCCTGGTGGGGCTGGGCGCCCTCGAGTTCTTCACCGTCAGCCTGTTCGGCCTGTGGCTCGTCTTCCTCGGTCTGTTCCTGCTGTCGGCCGCCCGCGCCGAGCAGAACGACGTCGTCCTCCGCTCGACGCTGGCCACGGTGCACGTCCGCGACCTCATGACCCCCGACCCGGTCGTCTTCCCCTCGAGCATGTCCGTGGCCGAGCTGGTCGACCAACGGCTCCACGAATTCCACTTCGGGACGTTCCCCCTGGTGCGGCCGGACGGGCAGCTCGAGGGGCTGACCACGCTGACCCGGATACGCCGGGTGCCTCCGGACCGGCGGCCCACCACCCGGCTGATCGACACCGCCTGCCCGCTGGCCGACGTGCCGGCCGCCGCCCCCGACGAACCCGTGCCCGACCTCCTCCAGCGCCTGCAGCGGGCCCCCGACGGCCGCGCCCTGGTCATCGGGCCCGACCTCCGCCTGGTGGGGATCCTGTCGCCCAGCGACATCGCCCGCTTCGTCCAGGTCTCCGTCCTCCGGTCACCGGGACGGACGCCCCAGGCGTCGTGAGCGGCCGGCCCGTCCCCCGTCGTCCGGAGCGACCCGGGTGCAGCCCGGTTGCCGGTGTCCCACTGGAACGTGTTCCAGCGGTACGATGGAAACCGCTGGTCACGGCAACTTCGGTCCGTCGCACCAGCCGGGGGGAGGACCCATCATGAAGCACGTCACCCGCATCGGTGCGCCCTCACGCGCACTGCTGTTCACCGAGCCCACCCGGGCGGCGGTGGAATTCGGGACGTTCCTGGCCGCCGCACCGCTCCTGCGCCGGGCCCCCCACGGGGACGGCCACACCGTCCTGGTCCTGCCCGGCTTCCTGGCCGACGACCGGTCGACGCTGGTGCTGCGGAACACCCTCGGGTCGCTCGGCTACCGCACCTACGGCTGGGGCCTCGGCCGCAACGTCGGTCCGACCGCCGAGATCCTCGAGGGGATGCGCACGCTGCTGGCCCGCCTGGCCGGCTCGTCGGGAGCCCCGGTCAGCATCGTGGGCTGGAGCCTCGGCGGCATGTTCGCCCGGGGCCTCGGCCACGAGCTCCCCCAGCACATCCGCCAGATCGTCACCCTGGGCAGCCCGTTCCGCAGCGACGCGCCCATCGGCAGCCACGCGGCGCGCAGCTTCGAGCGCTTCGCCCACCTCCACGTCCCCCACTCCGAGCTGCCCGACATCGACGCCGACCGGGGCCAGCTCGACGTGCCGGTGACCGCCGTCTACACGAAGGCCGACGGTGTGGTGGCCTGGCAGACCTGCCTCCAGGACGACGGGGTCCGCCGCGAGAACGTCGAGGTACCGGGCAGCCACTGCGGCCTCGGGCACAACCCCGCCGCGCTCTGGGTGGTCGCCGACCGCCTGGCCCAGCCGGCCGGCCGGTGGGCGCCGTTCTCCCCCCCGTCGGTCGCCCGGCACCTCTACCCCACGCCGGCGCCGGCGTCGATGGCCGCCTGAGCGACCGGTCGGGCTACGAGGCGACGAGCAGGTCGGCCAGGCCCTTCTCCACCCCGCGGCACAGGACGTCGATGTCCGGGGCGCCGTCGTAGTCGCCGGTGACCCCGTAGTTGACCTGGCCGTCGTAGGAGAAGATGGCCACCGTGACCCGCATCTGGGCCCCCAGCGGCACGAACGGGAACGCCTGCAGCATGCGCCGGCCGAGCACGTAGAGCGGGACCTGGGGTCCGGGCACGTTGGTGGTGACGGTGTTGATGTTGCGCTGCGACCCCTTGGTGGCGATGCGGCCGCCGAGGGCCAGCAGCAGGGGCGGGGCGAACCCGGACAGCGAGGTCAGCGCCTCGCCGGCCACCGCTTCCTGGCTGTCCTTCAGGCCGGCCATCTGCGCGCTGATCGCCCGCAGGCGGGCCACCGGGTCGGTCTCGTGGACCGGGAGTTCGGCGAACATGGCCGACACCCGGTTGGCCGGCACCCCGTCCCCGACGGCCAGGCCGCCCGCATCCCGGGGCCGGACCGACACCGGGACCATGGTCCGGACCACCCGGTCGGCCGACTCGCCCCGGGAGAGGAGCAATTCCCGGAACCCACCGGTGATGCAGGCCAGCACCACGTCGTTGAAGGTGCCGCCGTGCTCCCGGCGCACAGCCCGCACGTCCTCGACCGACGTCGACGCCCAGCTCCAGTTCCGGTGGGGGCCGATGGGGCCGTTGAGCGAAGATGCCGGCGTGGGTCGGACCAGGCCCAGCATGGAGGTCATCCCCTTGCCCACGGCCACCAGCTGCCCGGCCGCGCTGCGGGGGACCCGCAGGGCCGCCCGCGCCGCCCGGAACTGCTCGTAGGGGCTGCGGGCCATGTCGGCGACCGCCCCGACGGCCAGGCCGATCGGACTCGGGCGCGGCTGCGGCTCCCAGTCGACGGGTTCCGGCGGGTGGACCTCGGGGGTGACGTCCATGATCACCGACAGCAGCTCGGTCCCGGACACACCGTCGACCATGCAGTGGTGGGTCTTGGACGCCATGGCCCACCGCCCGCCACCGAGCCCGTCGATCATCCAGATCTCCCACAGGGGCTTGGACCGGTCGAGCTGCTGGGACATGACCCGGCCCACCAGCCGACGCAGCTCGACCTCGCCACCGGGCTCGGGCAGAGCGGTGTGGCGCACGTGGTAGCCGATGTTGAAGTGGGGATCGTCCACCCACACCGGCCGACCGAGGTCGCCGGGGACCCGGTCGACCACCTGGCGGTAGCGGGGGACGAGGTGGAGCTTGCCCGCCACCATGGCCACCAGGTCGTCGTAGCGGGGGGCCGGTCCCTCGAAGATCCCGATGGAGGCGATGTGCATGTGGCTCACCCCGTCCTCAATGGCCAGGAAGGAGGAGTCCAGCGGGCTCAGCCGGTCGTGCACGTTGCCGACGCTACACCGGTGTCGGCGGCGTGGCCCGGGGCGGTCACCGTCGCCTCCGTTTCTTCGGCGGCCCCTGACGCAGATCCTCGAGCTCGCGCAGCATGGCGACCAGCAGGACGTTGACCTCCCCGTCCGGGGGGTAGTACGGCTCGACGTCCCGGTGGAGCTGCGTAATGACCCCGATGGCGTCATCGACCCGTCCGTCGAGGGCCAGGTTCTTCCCGAGCTGGAGTCTCGCGTCGAAGATCTCGGGGTCGCCGGCGTCGAGGACCCCGGACTGGACGGCGAGCAGGACGCCGTAGACATCGACGGCGTCGCCGAACCGTTCGGCGGACACCAGGGCCGTGGCGAGGTCCTGCAGCGTGCCCGCGCGGTAGGCCGCGTCCGGGCCGAAGATCCGCTCCTCGTCGAGGGCCACGTCCCAGAGGATGGCGCTGGCCTCGTCCCAACGTCCGGCATCCGCCAGCCACCCCGCGGCGACCGAGCTCGCGGCCAGCGCATCGGTGCCCTCCGGCCCATCGGCCTCGCCCTGCTCGTCGGCCATCCGCAGCACCATCTGCACGGCCTCGTCGAGCTGGCCCCGGTCCACATGGAATTCGGCGATGCTCACGCGGGTCATGCACGTCTGCTCGGCGAGAGGACCGTAGGCGACGATCTGCTCCTCCAGAACGGCCTGCATCAGCTCGATCGCCTCATCCAGCCGACCTCCCCGTCCGAGGGCATGGGCGAGGTTGCTGCGGGTGACGAGGAGGTCCGGGTCGTCGGGTCCCAGCACTCGGGTCTGACGGTCGAGGACGTCGGCAAACAGCGATGCCGCCTCCGAATACTCTCCCTCCGCCACGAGCCGCGTCGCCAGGTTGATCTCCGTCAGGACGGTGTCGCCGTCATCGCCACCGAGCGTCCCGGTCTGATCCTCCAGCAGGGCCCGCATGTCGCCGATCGCCTCGCCGGCCCGTCCCGCCTCGGCCATCCAGAAGGACCGCGCGTACCGGATGTCGAAGAGGATCCGGGGGTCCGGTCCGGATTCGCGGCGCTGGTCCGCCTCCAGGACGTCGAACAGTCGGACGGCCTCATCGCCCCCGCCGGTCCCGACCAGTACTTCCGCCAGGTCCTGGCACATCTGCAGGACCACGGGATCGCCCGGACCCAGGATCCGCAGGCCGTCCTCGACCACGGCACGGTACCCGACGATGCCGCCGTCGACGTCACCCGCGTCGACGACCCTCCGGGCGAGTGTGGACCGCAGGGCGAGGACCTCCGGGGCGTCGGCGCCCAATTCGCCCGACCGGTCCTCGATCAGGGAGCGGAGGACATCCACCGACTCGTCGAGCGCTCCGATCTCCTGCAGGCAGAAGGAGAGCCGTTCCCGGATCGACGCGAGCAGGACCCTGTCGTCCGGATCCAGCGCCCACGACCGGTCCGCGAGGATCGTCCGCGCCTCGGCGATCGCCTCCTCCCACCGCCCGGCCTCGGTCAGCCAGTGGGCCACTTCGTTGCGGGTGTAGAACAGGCGCACCGCGCCGGGGTCGAGGACCCGCTGCTCATCGTCCGCCAGGTCACGGAACAGTTGGATCGCCGTCTCGAGTTCACCCCGGCGGGCCAGCGCGAAGGCATGTTCGTACCGCATCACCAGGAACTCGGGATCGTCCGGGTCGAGGATGGCCGACTGGTCGTCGAGGAGGGCCCGCCGGACCTCGGCGGCTTCGTCGAGGCGGCCGTTGTCGGCGAGCCACTGGGCGAACCGCGTCCGGGCTGCCAGCGTCTGGGCCGTCGAGGCGCCGAACAGCCGGATCCGGTCCTCCACGACGTTCCGGAAGAGCGTGACGGCTTCGTCCACCTCCCCCTGCTCGCCGAGGAACCGTGCGAGCATCTCCCGACTGCCCAGCGTGCGCGGTGCCGCGGGTCCGAGCACGCGGCGCCCATCGTCGACGACGGCCCGTAGCAGCGCGATGGCTTCCTCTGCCTCGCCCCTGCGGAAGTGTCCGGCTGCGATCGAATGTCGCAGGTCGATCGTCACCGGCGCATCCGGGCCCAGTGTGCGGGAGAGGTCCTCGGCGGCCATGCGCAGTTCGTCGAGCGTCTCATCGGACGCTTCCACTGCTTCGCGGGCGAGGGCGAGGACCCCTCGGATCTCCAGTACGAGCGGAGCATCGGAGCCGAGTACGCGTGTGGCGTCCTCCACCAGCACCCGCAGCAGTTCCTCGCCCTCCGCCAGCTCGCCCAGGCCGACCAGGGTGGCCGCCAGGACGCACTTCGTGTTCAGGGTCACGGGCCAGTCCGGGCCCATGACCCGGGATTCGTCGTCGACCAGTTCGCGCAGCGTGGAGAAGGCCTCCTCGTGCTGGCCGTTCGAGAGGAGGTTCGATGCCAGATTGAGCCTGTAGCTGAAGACGAGTGGCGCGTCCGGGCCGTGCACCCGGACCGCGTCTTCTTCGAGCAGCCGTTGACCGGCGATGGCCTCGTCCAACCGACCGGCCGCCCCGAGGGCGAGCGCGAGCTTGTTCCTCGCCTCCAGGGTGGCGGGATGGTCCGGGCCCGACACCTCCCGCCCCTGGTCGACGACCGTCTCCAGGAGTTCGATGGCCGCGTCGAACCTCCCACTCTGGCGGGTCATGTCGGCCAGGTTGCCGCTCACCTCGAGGGTGTAGGCGAGGGGGGCACCGGCTCCCTGCAGCCTGTCGACGATCACCCGCAGCATCCCGATGGCCTCATCCACGTGTCCGGTCAGGCCCACGTACATGGCCGCCCTCCCTCCGGCGACCAGGGCCATGGCGTCGTTCGGCCCCCGATCCCGGATGAGGTCGCGCTCCAGCCTCCGGTACTCCTCGATCGCCTCGGCCGTACGACCGACCTCACCCAGGGACGCCGCCAGGGTGGCCCGCCGGTTGACGGACGACATGGCCCCGATCGGATCGTCGCTCCATGCTGCTGCGAGCCTCAGGTACCGGATGGCGTCGCCCAGCGCATGGCTGGCCAGCGACTGTGCCGCGAGCGCGTCGGCGGACACCGCCGCCGGCCCCCGGGGGACACGACCCAGTTCGGCCAGCTCCACGTGGGCGGCCCACACGTAGCTCCCCAGCTGCCGAGAGGTCGCCGCGCGGTCGAGCGTGCCCGCATAGTCGGCCACCGCCTGGTCGATCATCTCGACCTCACGGGCGAGGAACGGGCTCTGGCTCAACGCGGTCCGCTGGAAGAGGAGGTCGGCGAAGGTGTGCAGCGACTGCTCGACCTCGCGCACCATGCGGAACGGATCGGCGCCGGCGTCCAGGTGGGGTGCCGGGTCCTGCTGGCCGAGTAGGCGGGCGGCGGCCAGCACCGGCTCGGTGGCGAACCGCTCGCCGGAGTTGGCTGCATTGGCCGCCACCGCCAGAACCTGCTGGACGTCGCGGGGGAGCTCGTTCCAGTAGTTGTCCATGACCTTGTCCAACGTGGCCGGCAGCCGTTCGAGGTCCCGGCGCTCCAGCCCACCCGAGCGGATCGCCCGCTGGACCGAGTCGAGGCCGAAGAAGGCCCGGATGCCGATCGGCGAACTGAAGCGCTCCACCAGTGCGTCGACCACGTCACTCCCGAGTGGTGGGCCTCCCACGGTATTCAGGCTGTCGAAGGTGGCCTCCACCAGGGAGCGGAGCGCACCGTCGTCCAAGGGCTCCAGCGTCACCGTGGTCGCCACCTCCGCCGACAGGTCGTCGGTCCAGCGGCTGAACGGACTCCGCTCCCCCGGTCCGCCGGTCACATCCGGCCAGGTGGTCACCACGACCAGGACCTTGGGGACATTGCGGCGCATGCGGGCCGTGCGCCGTTGGAAGACGAGCTCCAGGAATTTGACGAGCGTCGGGTCCGCGCAGTGGGCGTCGTCGACCGCCAGCACGATGGGCACCCCGCGCGACACCTTGGTCAGGTTGTCGGCCAGCTCCTCGATGTCGTCCTGGCGGCCGTGGTTCTCGGCGTCGATGACCAGATCACCACTGGCCACCTTCTGCCGGCGGGCATACCACTCCTTCATCCGGGAGAGGAGCTCCTTGTTCCGCACTGCGGTCCCCGCGGTGCCCGCCACCCACAGCGCCGCGCCGGCGGGTCCCCCCACGGCGACCGTCCCCACCAGGCCGAGGAGGGATACCAGCGCGTTGACGTTGTCGACGGCCTGGCCGGCGACATCACCCAATTGCAGCTTGTCGAACAGGGCCTCGGCATGGGCCTCGAACTGCGTCAGGTCGTCGAACAGCGCCTGGGCCAGCGTGTTGTCCGGGCGGCGGTGGCACGACACCGACCAGTAGAGCCACGGAATCGACGCGCCGGCCTTGGGCCGCACCTCGGCGACGGCCAGGCGCTTCCGGTCGGACTTCCAGTCACCGGAGACGTTGTCGACGATGGTGGGCGGCCAGTACTCCGGTGACTCCTGGCGGAGGGAGATGCGCTCGTAGAAGTCCTGGATGATCCTCGTCTTGCCCTCGCCGCTGGGCGCCCGCAGGACGATCATCCGGGAGCCCTGGCCCTCCGACACGGCGTCGAACGCGTCGACCAGGTCGTCCACGGCCCGATTTCGGTCGTCACCGACCAGGTTCGCCATCGTCCCTCCCGCACGGGTCACCGGGCAGCGGTCCCGACCACCGGTGGACTCTACGCTGCCGATCCGCCGACCGTCCGGGGACCCGGCCGGACTCCGGTGCCGTCACTCCGGACTGCCCCCGTGGTCGGCGCCGGGCCGGTCGTGCAGCGTCCGCCGCCGGGTCCGGTGCTCGGGCGCGTCGTCCAGCTCGGGCAGCCCGGGGGGCGCGGCGGCCAGACGCCGGGCGTAGACCGCGGCCAGTGGTCCCGACGTCAGGCCGTGGGCCACCACCGACAGGAGGATCGTCCAGGTGGCGACCCGCCCGAGGGAGTTGGCGTCGGCGCTGCCGTCGAGGCCCTCGTAGACCAGCAGGGTGAACACCACCGAGGCCAGGCCCCGGGGGCCGAACCACCCCATGAAGGCCACGGTGTCGCGGCGCAGGCCCGTGCGCACCAGGGACAGCGCCACCGGTGCCATCCGGACCACGGTCAGGCTGAGCACGGCGTAGAGGATCGGCTTCCACTCGAGTCCGCTGCGCAGGGTGGGTCCGACGAACACCGCCCCGAAGACCACCCACACGGCGAACGACGCGAACAGCCCGACGTCCTCGGTCAGCGCGGTGGCCGGCGCCAGCTCCTGACGGGCCGCCGTCCCGAACACCGAGCCGGCCACGAAGGCCGAGACGAAGCCGTTGGCCCCGATGGCCACGGCTCCCTCGTAGGCCAGCAACGCGGTGACCAGCACTACCAGCGAGTCCGACAGCGTGGTCGTCCAGCCGGTCCGGCGGGCCCGGGACGCCACCTCGCCCACCAGCCACCCGAGGCCCACGCCGAAGACGACCGCCAGGAGCAGCTCCTTGAGGCTGGTCGCCACCCAGCGCTGGTGGTCCGCCTCGGCGGCGGCCACCGCCAGGAAGAACACCACGAACGGCGTGGCGATCCCGTCGTTCAGCCCACTCTCGATGGTGAGGGCCCGCCGGATCCGCGCCGGCACCGCCGTGTTGGTCACGACGGCCAGCCCCAGCGCGGCATCGGTCGGGGCGAGCAGCGACCCGACCAGCGCCGACTCGGCCCATGATGCGCCGAAGATCAGGTGGGCGGCCACCGCACCCAGGGCGATGGTCAGCGGCAGGCCGATGCCCAGTAGGCGCCCCGAAAGGCTCACGTCCTCCTCGGCGTCGCGCAGCCGGATGGTTGACGCGTCGGCGAACAGGAGGAGGGCCAGGGTCAGCTCGGCCAGCACCTTGACCGACCCGGCACCGGCGGTGACGTGCAGGACGCCGAAGGCGCTGTCCCCCAGGACGGCGCCCACCGTCACCAGGACCATCGGCGCGGTCACCGACCACCGGTCGAGCCGGCCGGCCACGACGGCGTAGACAAGGACCGCTCCGAGGGCGGTGGCGGTTCCGGTCACCGTCCCACCGTACGCGTGCGTGCGGGGTCAGGCCGCCCCGACCGCCCGGTCGGCGGCCACCGCGTCATAGGTGTCGTAGTCGGCCAGCGTGTCGTCGGCGAACTCGAACTCGAGCAGGCCCGCCTCGCCCCACGCCCGGCGCAGGTAGCCGTCGTTGGCGTCGAGCAGGCCCAGCCGGCGGACGTTCGGCACCAGCTTGGCGAAGAACCCGTTCTGGAAGGTCTGGAAGGGCGACGACCGCATGGAGGACGCCGCTTCGGCGACGAAGGGGACCACGTCCCCGACGGGCACGCCCATGCGCTCCCAGACCTCGGGGGTGGTGGACCGGGCCCGGGCGTGCACGGTGTGCTCGAGCAGGAAGTCCTGGCGCTCCTTCAGCTCCGCCGACGACAGGTCCTGGTAGTACTCGCCCAGCGACAGGATCCCGAAGGCCACGTGGCGGGCCTCGTCGGCCATGACGTAGCGCAGCAGCTTCTTCAGCAGCGGTTCGGTGGTGCGGCGGGCCATGTCACCGAAGGCGGCCAGGGCCAGCGACTCGATCACGATCTGCATCCCCAGGTAGGCGATGTCCCACCGGCTGTCCTCGAGGAGCCCGGTGATCTGGGCCTCGAGATGGGGGTTCATCGGATAGGCCTCGCCCACCTTCTCGTCGATGTAGCGGGCGAACACCTCGGTGTGGCGCGCCTCGTCCATGGTCTGGGTGGCCGCGTAGTACTTGGCGTCGATCCACGGCACGGTGTCGACGATCTTGGCCGCCGTCATCATCGCCCCCTGCTCGCCGTGCATGAACTGGCTGAGCAGGGCCGTGAACATCTCGAGACCGAGCTGGGTGAGCTCCTTGTCGCCCCAGGAGGCGATGGGCGATCCCGGCATCCGGGTCACCTCGCGCATGAGCTGCAGGTTCGGCGCGTCCCGGTGCACCAGTGCCTCGGGGTCGACCTCGGTGGACCAGTCCAGATCGGTGACGCTGGCCCACTGGGACTGGGCCGCCTTGTTGTAGAGGGACACCAGCTGGGGACGGGTGCGGTCGTACTGCCAGGTGTAGATGCTCTGGCAGTGGTCGTCGATCACCTTGCACGTGGCGTCGATCTCGGACCGCCCGGGTAGCTGCGTCGTCATCGGTCTCCCTCCGGCGCCGGCACCGCCGCCGACCGGACCAGCCTACGACTCCGCCCGCGCCGCCGCCCGCGACACACCCCTGCAACGATGAGTCGCATCCGGTACGATTCGTGGGTTCAACCGGGTCAGGGTCGGAGGCTCCACGGTGCAGCAGTTGACGTTGGCAGCGCGGGTCGCACGCCTGGAGGAGGACCCGCCGATCGCCCTGGACACCGTCGACCTGACCGTGCGCGATCCGGCACCGCTGCGCAACCGGTTCGAGGAGATCTTCGGGTACATCGCCACCGTCGAAGGTGCCGTGCCGCAGAACGTCGCCGAGATCACCACCCTGCTGCCTGACCTCGACGACGAGGACCACCGGTTCCTGGCCGTCTGGTCCGCCCAGGAGCTGGCCCACGCCGCAATCTTCGACTCGCTGCGGGCCGAGCTCGGGCTGGCCGGGACCGTCGACGGACGGCCGGTGGCCTCGGTGGTGCCCGACCCGGTCCGGCCCCGGCCCTCGTTCCGGGCGTTCGGGATGCTGTCGGCCAGCCGCTGGATCCAGGACGTGTTCAAGCTGCTCTACCTGTCCCGAGGGGCGATGCACGAGCACATGACCTACGACTGCTACCGGCACCTGGGGGCCCACTTCGCGTCCCTGGGCGAGGACGCGCTGGTCCGCACCGTCACCGAACCCATCCGCCGCCAGGAGGCCGCCCACCTCGGCTACTACCGGCTGGCGGCCACCACCCAACGGGCACGCATGTCCCCCGCCCAGGTCGGCCTGGCCCGGTGGATCACGGTCCGCAGCTACACCCCGGTCGGAGCCGCGCCGTGCGGGACCGGGCCGACGGGCCGTGTCTTCGCCGGCCTCGCCGGGGACGACATGGACGCCGTGCTCGACGCCGTCGAGGCCGTGGCCGACCAGCTGCTCGGCGACGGGACCCGGCCCCTGCCGCGCTTCGTCCACCGGTCCATGACCGCCTGCCTGGACGAGCGCCCCCCACCCCGGGTCCGGATACGGGAGGCCGTGTCGTCGTGGCGGTGATCCGGCACTGCGCGGCGTGTACCGAGCTGCTGCCCGACAACGCCCGGTTCTGCCCCGGCTGCGGGCAGCCGGTCAGCGGCCACGAATCGGCGGCCGCCCTCGACGAGTCGATCGGCCACGCCCTCGCCACCGAACTGCGCCACCTGACCGTCCTCTTCTGTGACCTGGTCGGATCGACGGAGCTGTCGTCCACCATCGACCCCGAGGAGTACAGCGACCTCATCCAGGCCTACCAGCAGCAGGCCGTGACCATCGTCCGCTCCCTGGGGGGGGACGTCGAGGGCTACAGCGGCGACGGCATCGTCTTCCGGTTCGGCTGGCCCCAGGCCCACCCCGACGACCCCGCCCAGGCCCTGGCCGCCGCACTGGCCATCGTCGACACCGTCGGCGGGACGAAGGAGACCCGTGACCTGGCGATCCGGGTCGGGGTCCACAGCGGGCCGGCCGTCGTGGGAGAGCTGGGCGGTGCCGACCGCCGCGCCACCATGGCCGTCGGCGAGACCCTCAACATCTCGGCCCGGCTGCAGGCACTCGCCGAGCCGGGCACCGTGGTCACCAGTGCGGCCACCGCGGCACTGGTCGAGGGCCAGTTCGACCTCACCCCGCTGGGCCCGGTGCAGCTACGGGGGGTCCCCGAGCCGGTCGAGGCGTTCGAGGTGCACAGGCAGCCGCACGGATGGGACCGGCGCTCCGGGTCGGCCGAACACCAGAGCCCGCTCGTGGGACGCGACGCCGAGCTCGCCACCCTCGGCGACGCGTGGGCCGGGGTGCGGGCCGGTCGGGGATGCGGCGTCCTGCTGACCGGGGAGCCGGGAGTCGGGAAGTCCCGCCTGGCCATGCACGTCCACGACCAGGTGCGGGACGATGATCCCCTGTGGCTCGCCGGGACGTGCTCGCCCTACACCCGGATGTCCGTGCTGCGACCGGTCATCGACCTGGTGGAAGGCCAGCTGGCCCTGCACACCGACCCCGATCCGGCCTGGCAGCTGGCGCAGCTCCGGGCCGAGCTCACCGACGCCGAGGTCGAGCACCCCGACGGCGACGTACTGATCGCATCCCTGCTCGGCATCCCCGGCGCGACGGACGGGTCGGTGGACTCGCTGAGCAGCGAGCTCCGGCGCGAGCGCACGATCGACGCCCTGGTCGACTGGGTGCTGGCCCTCAGCCGACGGCGCCCGCTGGTTCTGTGCATCGAGGACCTCCACTGGTGCGACGCAACCACGCTCGATGCCGTCGACCGCCTGCTCCGCAAGGTGGCCGTTGCCCCGATCCTGGTCCTGCTGACCGCCCGTCCCGAGTTCGAGCCGGCCTGGGAGTCGCCGGCCGAGGTCACCACCATCCGCCTGCGACCGCTGGACGACGCGCACGTCCGCCAGCTGGCGGGCACACTGGGTGACGGACTCGCCCTGCCCGATCAGGTCGTCGAGCGGATCGTGGCCTCCGCCGGCGGCAACCCCCTCTACGTCGAAGAGGTCGGCCGCACCGTCCTGGAGTCCGGACTCCTGGTGCGCGACGGCGACCACTGGGAGCTGGCCTCGCCCCTCACGGACCTCGAGATCCCCGGCACCCTGCAGGGATCCCTGCTGGCCCGCCTGGACGGGCTGGGCCCGGCGAAGTCGGTGGCCCAGCTGGCCGCCGTGTTCGGCCGCTCGTTCCCCTTCGACCTGCTGGTCACCGTGTCGGGCATGGACCCGGCGCTCCTGGCCCGCTTCCTCGATCGCGTGGTCGACAGCGGACTGGTCCTGCGCGACCCGGCGCACGAGGACGAGTACACCTTCAAGCACGCCCTCATCCAGGAGGCCGCCTACGAGTCGCTCCTGCGCAAGAACCGGCGCACCATCCACGAACGGGTGGCCCGGGTGCTGG
>Ga0302267_10001101_pt1 | contig 34907 bp, 21 predicted proteins | sample III_Bog_E1_3_FD_194555 | JGI IMG/M metagenome (GOLD analysis project Ga0302267, IMG submission 194555) | Peat permafrost microbial communities from Stordalen Mire near Abisko, Sweden - III_Bog_E1_3 | ecosystem: Environmental > Terrestrial > Soil > Wetlands > Peat | place: Sweden: Abisko...
GGCATCGGGGACGAGGAGGAATTGGCTTCCGGGGGCGGCCAGCCGTTCCAAGGCCGCCACGTCCGCCGGCGGCGCGATGCGGTCCTCCGCGCCGGCAATGAACAGGGCGTTGACCGGGTGCCGCGCTAAAACGGTGGCGGGGTCCAGTTCCTGCGGTGCCACCCCCAGAACCGCCGGCAATTTCCTTAAGCCGGCATTGATGAACCCGTCCGGCAGCCAACCGGCATAGTCGTGGCAGACATTCAGCACGGCATTCGACAGACTGGCGTAGGGGGCGATGGCCACGACCGTTTGCAGACGGGGTTCGACGGTTTCCCAGCGCAGCGCCAGGGCCGCCCCGTAGGATTCGCCCATGGCCGCCACCGGGCGGGCGGGCGGGTCATCCCGACCCCATTGATCCAGCAACTGACTGAGATCCCGGGTCTCGCACAGGCCGTAGTAGATCTGTTTGCCGTTGGAACGGCCGTGCCCCCGCAAATCAACCAGCACGCAGCGCCAGCCCGCCTGCGCCAACCGCAAGGCCCATGGGGCCATCGAGAATTGGGCGAGTCCGTAACCGTGCAGGAGAAACACCGTGCCCCGGGGCGCGACCGTCCAAGCGTTGGTGGCGCCGGGCACCGTGGCGTCAAAGGTAAACTTAAACTGCCTCCGCCCATGTTCCAGCCAGTTGGTGGCCGTGAGGCCCACCTGATAATCGGCCGGCTCCACGACCCGGTAGCACAGCCGGGCGGCCGGGGGGCCAACCGTTACATAGTGTTTCGGGAAATTGGTGAGAAACTTTGGGTCGAAGGCCAGCGTGACCGGCGCTTGGGGCGCAAACCAAGTGGGATAGGTGTTGGGCGCTTGGACGATCCGGTGCGCCACGAAGGTGCCGCAGCCAGTAACCTGTCCGGCCAGGACCAGCAACAACAGCAGCCGGACGGCGGACATCCCCTTCATTCCCCAATGATTTTGACCAGCACGCGTTTACGGCGGCGACCATCAAACTCGCCGTAAAAGATTTGTTCCCAGGGGCCGAAATCGAGTTTGCCCCGGGTGACGGCCACCACCACTTCACGCCCCATGACCTGGCGCTTGAGATGGGCGTCGGCGTTGTCCTCGCCGGTGCGGTTGTGTTCATACTGGGAAACCGGCGCGTGCGGCGCAAGCCGTTCGAGCCAGACTTCGTAATCATGCAACAGTCCGGCTTCCGCGTCATTGATGAACACTGAGGCGCTGATGTGCATGGCGTTCACCAGGCACAACCCCTCCCGGACGCCGCTTTTGGCCACCAACCCCGCCACGGTGTCGGTGATGTTCACAAACCCCCGGCGGTCCGGCACTTCAAACCAGAGATATTCGGTCAGACTTTTCATGGTTGCGTTTAATGCCGTAATCAGGGGGTTGCCGGAATGGAGTGGTGCGTTACGCAAAAATCTGGCGGATGCCGGCTTTCACCTCCTGCAACTTGGTATTTTTGATTTTCCCGGCGACGTAAAGAATGACGCTTTGCTCCACCGTGAAAAGTCGTTGTGGCCGGAGGAAACTGTCCACGGCCAATCGTCCGCGTTCAAAATCAATTGCGGACAGCGGCACTGAAAAGCCATCATTCCGCATCTGGCTGGTGATTTGACAGAGAATCAGATCGTCACCGGGAAGATCCGCAACCACCAATGCGGGACGGCGTTTGCCGGATTGCAGGTTGGTCTGCGGAAAAGGCAGAACCACGACTTCGCCGGTTAGAGGCTTGCCCATGCGGCATCCTCCGCCGGCGTATTCCACTCGCGGGCCAGCGCCGTTTCACTCAAGAGCAATCCGTTGAAAGCATCATCCTCGCGCTGACACCGGAGGAAACGCGCAAAATCATAGACCTCGCGTTGTAATGGTTCCGGCAGTTCGGTCACTTCTTTTGCGATCAGTTCGCGCGTACTCATGGGTGTAATCTAGCGCGGCTTCCCGCCGCAGGCAAGGTCTTTGCCGTGCAGGCAGCGACCGGCTATTTTTTAACGATTCGGAACACGCTGGCGGCGGTCATTTCCCCGAGGCCGCCCGGATGAAAGGCCGCCCGGTATTCCTCCGTCTCGAGCAAGTGCTGGCTGACGGGTTTGCGGTCGCGCCGGAGCAGGTATTTCAGTTCCTTGAGATTCTGCGACCAGCGGAAGCCGTTGAAAAATTCCGCGCCGGAAAACTGCGTCTTATACAGCGCGTTCTCCGAATAGCAGGTGCCCAGATACAGGTTTTTTACCCCGCGCCCGGCGAATAGTTCCACCGCCGAAGTCATCATATACATGCCCAGGTTGCGCGGGAAATACGCCAGGTCGTAAAACGCATAGTAATAATAGGCCAACGAGGCGCCCTGCACATACAACGTGGCCACCCCGGCCTCCGCGCCCGTGACCGTGTCCGTGAACACCAGCAAATGCGAGATGACTGGCGCCGCGAACAGGTGATCCAGCCGTTCCAAGGTCATGACGTCCCGGCCGAATTTGGCGTCCGCGTACGTTTTGAAAAACTGGCGGCGGGCCGGCGTGTAATCAAACTTGTCGCGCGGCACCAGGGTTACATTAATGCCCTTCCCCTTGCGCAGAATGCGGCGGTTTTCCGACGACGCCTCATACCGCGCCAGCCCCACCCGGATTTGCCGGCAAAGGTAAAAACGGTCCAAATACCGCGACGACGGCAGAAAGCCCGCGTTGAACAGGTCCGCCGGCGTTTCGCCCGGTTCCGGCACGGCCCATACCGCGTAAGGGAACTGGTAATTGGCGTAGTCGGAATTTTGTTCGGAAAACAGCAGTTTCATGGGTGCGCCCGCCTGGCCCGGGCCGGGCCGTTGCTAAAGAATTCACCCTAGCAGGAGGCCCGCTCCATCCGCAAGCGTGGAATTGTCCCGGACGAAAACCGGGGCGCCCGTTGCTGCCCCCGGAGCGCCAATATCCAAATCGGCGGATGATCCGTAGATCCTGAGCCCCACCGGGTTCAACGGCCGGCAGGTTTGTCCCGCAGAGCGGGATGCGAGACAGCAGACTTGGAAGTCTGCGGTACTTGGCATCCGGCCGGTGGAAACCGGGGGCGGTGTCGAGATGCGCCCATCCTCGCCCAGGGCGGCAAAGTTGGCTTGAAACTTTTGCCCCCGAACGGTTATTAACAAGGGGAATATGCCGCAATTTTCTTACAAAGCCCGGCGCCGCTCCGGCGAACTGGTGGAAGGTGTGCTGGAGGTCAATGACCGCCCGGCGGCGGTCTTGCAGATTCAGCGGCTGGGGATGTTCCCGCTGGCGGTGGAAGCCGCCCGGGCGGGCACGACGGTGGGGATTGACGGCAAAGCCCAGGTGCAAAACTTCGATTTGATGGCGTTCCTGCCGCCGACGCTCCGCGCCAAGTTGAAGGAAAAGCGCAAGCCCAAGATGCAGGAACTGGCGACTTACACGAATCAATTGGCCAACCTGTTGCAATCGGGCATGCCGTTGACGGTGGCGCTGAACAGCATGACGCATTTGGAGAGCAAGGGCATCTCGAAGGAGGTCAGCCTGGAGCTCAAGCAGCAGGTCACCGAGGGCCGCAGCCTGTCGGATGCCATGGCGATGCAAGGCACCATTTTCTCGGATCTCTACGTGAACATGGTGCGCGCGGGCGAGCAGAGCGGGTCGCTGGTGCAGGTGCTGCGGCGCATGGCGGGCCATTTGCATCAATTCGCGGAGGTCCAGGCGAAGTTCACCTCGGCCATGATTTATCCGCTGCTGGTGGTGATCGTGGGCGCGGGCATCATCGCCTTCTTCATGTTTTTCATGATGCCGCGGTTCATGGGGATTTTCAGCAGTTTCAACGTGGAGTTGCCACTGCCCACCAAATTGCTGATGGGGTTCAGCAACTTTTTACTGGGTTACTGGTGGCTGATCGGTTTGGTGGTGTTGGCGGTGGTGATTCTCTTCAAACGTTTTCAATCCAGCGAGGCGGGGGCGCGCAAGTTGGATGAACTCCGGATGAAGTTGCCGGTGGTTGGCAAGGTCGTGAAATTGAACCTGTTCGGCCAGTTCGCGCGCACGCTGGGCACCCTCCTCCAAAACGGCGTGCCGGTGCTGACGGCCCTGAAGATCACGGAACAAGTCCTCAGCAACCGCATCGTCAAGGAAGCCATCGCCAAGACGCGGGAGGCGGTCACGGATGGCAAGACGCTGGCGCAGCCGCTGGCGGCCAGCAAGGTGTTCCCCCAGCTCATGGTGGACTTGGTCCGCATCGGCGAGGAAACCGGCGACGTGCCCGGCGCGCTCAATAACATTGCCGACACTTACGAAGGGGAACTGGAAATCGGGCTGCGGGTCATGACCCAGCTCATTGAGCCGGTCATGATCATCATGATCGCCGTGGTGGTGGGTTTCCTGCTCATCAGCCTGCTGCTGCCGATGTTCCGCCTCATCTCCCAGATTCATTGATGAAAGCGGCGGTCCCCTCATCTTCAGCGCGCGGATTCACCCTGATCGAGATCATGGTGGTGGTGGCGATCATGGGCCTCATCATGGCCATGGGGGTGCCCGGCATCCTCTCGGCCCTCAAAAAACAGGGCATGCGCAAGGCCATCAGCGACATTCAGGATGTCTGCGCCCAGGCCCGGGGGCAGGCGATCATGCAAAACCGCACGGTGGCCATGGTGTTTCATCCGCTCGACCGGAGTTTCGGGACGGATGCGGGCGGGGCCGGTTCCAGCGCCAACAAGGTCTCCACCTCGACGCTGCCGAGCGGCGTGGATTTCGCGATGCTCGATATTAACATGATGGATTTTGGCGCCTCGGACGTGTGCCGCGCCCGGTTTTTCCCGGATGGCACCAGTGATGAGATGACGATTGTCCTGCACGACAAGGATCAGTGGCGCAAGATCACCCTGGAATTTTCCACCGGCATCCCGATGATCAGTGACGTGGACCAATGAATCACCCATTGACAATTTCCGGGCGCCGTGGGCCCCTGAACCGGGTTGCCGCAAGGTGGGACAGGCTGGAAGCCTGTCCCGTGCATCCCGAATTTGTTGGCAAGGTTGGGCGGACGCGCCAACTTGGCGAACGGCCGGCAGGTTTGTCCCGCAGAGCGGGATGCGAGACAGCAGACTTGGAAGTCTGCGGTACAAAAAATCCGCCAACGACTTCGGGAGGCACCGCAGCCTGTCCCCCGGGACTGACCGGCTGGAAGCCGGTCCCACTTTGGGGCGGCCGGGCGGCGTTCTCGCTGTTGGAAGTGATGGTGGCCATCGCCTTGTTTTTCGGGGCGGCCTTCGCCATCTTGATGGTCATTTCCGGCGGGTTGGCCAATGCGCGCGCGTTGCAGCGTCCGCAGGTGGATGCGGCGGCCGTGGCCAGTATTTTTTCCATGACCAACAAGATTGTGGAAACGACCGATTCCGGGGATCTGGGCGAGTTGCTGGGCGAGAGTTACCGGGGTTACACCTGGGAATCCTCGAGCATCGAGGCGGAGTCCAACAAGCTGTTCCGCGTGGATTTCACCATTTACAGTCCGGCGCCGGGGCATCCGGTGTTCTCGCAGATCAGCACGCTCTTTTTCCGTCCGGCCTCGCCGGCGGGCAGCCTGGACACCGGGCTGGGCTTCCACTGACGCGCATGAAGTTTTCCGCCGCCAGCCGCCGCCGCGCCTTCACCCTCCTCGAGATGATGGTGGCGATCGCCATTTTCGCGATGGTGGTGGCCACGATTTATTCCACCTGGATTCTCATCGTGCGCTCCTCGCAGATCGCGCAGGAAACCGCCGCCCAGGCCCAGCGCGAACGCGTGGCGGTGCGCACGGTGGAGAACGCCCTGATGTGCATCCAGTCGTTTCAGGCCTCGATGAAATATTACAGTTTTGACGTGGAGAACGGCGCCCAGCCGGTGTTCAGTTTCACCTCGCGCCTGCCCGACGTCTTCCCGCGCAGCGGCAAATTCGGGGATTTCAACGTCCGCCGCCTCGCCTTCAGTGTTGAACCGGGGGCGGATCAGGAAAACAACCTCGTGCTGCGCCAGAACCCCATTCTGATGGACATGGACGAGGATGAAAAAAAATACCCGCTCATCCTCGCCCACAACGTCAAGGATTTCGAGGTGGAATGCTGGGATACGAATCAGATGGAATGGGTGCAGGAATGGGATGACACCAACACCATCCCGCCGCTGGTGCGGGTGACGTTTGCCATGGCCAGCCGCACCGCCTCTGGGAACGACGGGCCGGTGCTGTCCCTGACCCGCGTGATTGCACTGCCCAGTTCCACCCTGCCCGCCATCGTGCAATCCCCGCGCCATCCATGAACTTCCGCCCGGCCCCCAAAAACGACGGCATCGCCCTGATTGTGGTGATGATCGCCATTGCCGTGCTGATGGGGCTGGCGTTCGCGTTCGCCTTTTCCATGAAGATCGAGACCCGGCTGGCTTCGAATGCGGATTCCGAACAGCAAATGGTTTGGCTGGGCCGGGCCGGGGTGGAAACCGCGCGGTGGGTGCTGGCCCAGGAGGCGGCCATTCCCAATGAACCGTACGATTCGCTCAACCAGATCTGGGCGGGTGGCCCGGGCAGCCTGGGAGAAACCAACAGCGTCCTCTCCGGCTTCTCGCTCAATGACATTCCGCTGGGTGCGGGCCGGTTCACCCTCAAAATTGTGGACCTTGAACGCAAGGTGAACATCAACGCCGTCCCGCCCATGCAACTGCAGCAGGTGCTGACCGTCATGGGTGTCCCGGCCGACAGCATTTCGGTGGTGTCCGATTCCATCCTGGACTGGATCAGTCCCGAAAACGCGCCGCGGCCGGCGGGGGCGGAGAGCGATTATTATCAGGGGCTCACCCCGCCCTATTACGCCAAAAACGCCCCGATGGACGACCCCTCGGAATTACTGTTGGTCAAGGGGGTCACGCCGGAAATGTATTGGGGGGGGAGCGCCGGCGACCACGCCCCGGCGGCCTTCCAGCACAAGCTCGGCTTGGGCAACGCCCCCGGCGAGGCGCCAAATTATCCCTTCGGGTTGAAAGACATTTTCACCCCCATTTCCGCCGGGAAAATCAACATCAACACGGCGGATGCCAACGTGCTGCAAACCATTCCCGGCGTGGACGCCCAGGCCGCCGCCGACATCATCAAGCGGCGCGCCGGTCCCGACGGCATGGATGGCACGGATGACGACACGCCGTTCCGCAGCCCCGGTGAGCTGGCCGGCATTGATCCGCAAGTGACTCAGCAGGTGCTATCGCAGCTTTGTGACGTCCGCAGCCGGACGTTTGAGGTTCACATCCTCTGCCAACTGGGGAATTATCACCGGGAATACGTCGCCATCCTGTGGCGCAACACCCCGCAGGACATCCGGGTGCTGGGCTTTTGGTGGCAATCGAAAGAATCAGGCAGTTGAACCGTTGGCTGCAGCGGCGAGTTGCTGAAGCATTGGCCCGGCCGCTGCGGCAAACCGGAAATCGGCCAGGTGCGAAACGGGGGTGGCCTCCGGGTTGATTTCCACCACCGGCGTGCCCCGCCGCCGGGCCGCCAACACCGGCTCGATGACATAGGGAAACAAACTGGTCGTCCCCACGGAAAAGAGCAGGTCGAAGCCCTGCTGCTGCTCATCGGCAAAGGCGCCCAGCACATCGCCAGGCAGAGATTCGCCATACAGCACCACGTCCGGACGCAGCCCGGACCGGCATTCGGGACAGCGCGGCAGTTCCGCCCGGCCTTCGTAGGTTTCCCAACGGACCGAATAGTCACACTGCGTACAAATGATCCGCCGCAGGTTGCCGTGCAGTTCCAAGACGTTCCGGGAACCGGCGCGCTGATGTAGTTCGTCAATGTTTTGCGTAGCGATCCACACGGTGCGCTCCGGCGATGGCAGCGCGGCCATGGTGTGATGTGCCGCGTTGGGGGTCTTGCCGCGGATGCTCAACTCCAGCCGGGCCAGATATTTCCAGGACAGCGCCGGGTTCCGCCGGAGGGTCTCGCCGGAAAGGGCTGCTTCAAACGGCACGCCGTCTTCGGTCAGCCCATCCGCAAACGCCGCCGTGGCGCCCCGGAAAGTGGGGATCTGCGACTCGGCCGAAACCCCCGCCCCGGTGATGAATAAGACGCGCCGGGCACGCCTCAGCCGTGCCCCCACCTGGATAATGTCGCTGTTCATCTTGGTTCAAGTTTTAATCAGATACCCCCGTGAAATAAACGGAATACGCGAACTATTTGACCGAAGTACTCCCCGGTATGCGCCCCGGGGCCAGTTCCGTGCCGTTGAGGATGGGGAAGGTGTCGGCGGTTTCCGCGCCGGTGACTATTAACCGCGAATTCGCGCCCCATTTTGTGGTCACCACCGGTTTTGCAGAGCGTTAATCCGCCCCCCGCCAAAACAATAATCAAAATCCACGCTTGCCAGCCAGCGGGCGGGCGGATAAAAGTTGGCCCACCATATATGTTTGGAAAACTATTTGCCTTTGCCACGTTTGAAGTCAAGCGCTGCCGGTTCAGCCGGCTGATTCACCACCCGCGCGTGACCAAGTTCCTCCATCCGCACGGTTTTGAACCGGTGGTCACCCGGTGCCTGGTTGATACCAATTGGTCGGGACCGGTCTGGGACGTGGGGGCGAATGTCGGTAATATTGCATATGAAGCCGCCCAGCGCCACAAGGTTTTTGCGTTTGAGCCGAATTTGAACCTGCTTTATTATCTGGGCTACAAACTCAAGGACTGCCCGGGCGTCACCGTGGTGCCGTGCGCCCTGACGCCGGACGGCCAGTCCATGCAGAGTTCGCTGGACCCCATTTTTTCGCTGCCCAACCAAGGCCCGATGGCGGCCACGCTCTCGGTGGAGGAGGCGTTGAAAAAATTCGGGCGGCCCGGCGTCATCAAGCTGGATATTGAAGGCGGCGAATACGAGGTCATCAAATCACCTTCACTGACCGGACTCACCCTGCTGGTGGAATGGCACCGGGAAGTTCCGACGGTGCTGGACCGGTGGCATGTAAAAAATCTGGATGCCACACACACTTTGTTGACGCCAAAATGAACCGGACGGGATTTTGCGGTGTTTTAACCCAATTATGAATGTCAACAAAGCAAGCCGGCCGGCGGAGTCCGCCGGCCCCGGGGTGCTCCTGATTCTGGCGGGAATCCTGGCGGTTTTCTTCTGGCGGAGTTTCCTCCCGGAATATGTGCATTTTTCCAACGACGGTCCGCTCGGCCAGCAGGTCACCGCCTTCGCCCGGCTGCCGGCCGGTTATTGGGGGGTCTGGGCGGACAATAATGATCTGGGCGGCGGCGGTGGTTCGCTGCCGTTTGGCATTTACTCCCTGTTCAGTTGGTTGGTGGGTCCCCTTGGGTATGCGAAGTTTCTGGCCCCGTTCGACCTGTTCATTCTGGGGTTGGGGGCGTGGGCTTTTTTCCGGCAATTAAAACTGTCCCCGCTGGCGGCCACGCTGGGCGCCCTGGCGGCGGCGTTGAATTCGACGTTTTTTGCGACGGCCTGCTGGGGGGTGGCCCCGCAGGAAGGCGCGATTGGCATGGATTTCTTTGCCATGGCCCTGGTGGTTTCAATTTCGGCGGAGACGCCGTTACTCATCCGGCTCGCCCGCCTGGCCCTGGCCGGATTGTGCGTCGGCGAGAATGTCATTGAAGCCTCGGATATCGGCGCGATTTTCAGTCTGTTTGTCTCGGCGTTCATTTTGTGGACCGCCGTGAGCCGCGAGGCCGGATCAGTGGCGGTCAGAATTGGCAAGGGCGTGGGCCAGATCGTGCTGGTGGCCCTGTTTGCCGGGTTTATCGCCACCCAGGCCCTGGTCACGCTGGTGGGCACCGAGATTGTGGGCGTTTCCGGCACCGCCCAAGATGCCCAAACCAAGGCCGCCCATTGGGACTTTGCCACCACGTGGAGCCTGCCCAAGGTGGAAACCCTGGGCTTGGTCGTGCCCGGCCTGTTCGGTTACAAAATGGACACCCCGCAAAACATGGACCCCGGCTTTAAGGAATTTTATGAAGGCGGATGTTATTGGGGGGGGATGGGCTTGGATCCGGCGTGGGATCGCTATCTGGCCGCCGGCAGCCCGGGAAATCCGCCCATGGTGCAGATGCGCCAAACCGGCGGCGGCAATTGCGCCGGGGTGCTGGTGGTGCTGGTGGGGGTCTGGGCCGCCGCCCAGGCCCTGCGGAAACGGGATTCGGTTTTCCCGGACCCGCAGCGCCGCCAGATTTGGTTCTGGTCCGCCGTGGTGATCGTGTCCATCCTGTTCGCCTGGGGCCGGTTCTCGGTGTTTTATACGCTGGTATATCACCTGCCCTATTTTTCCACCATCCGCAGCCCCACTAAATTCGTGATCGTCTTCTCCTGGGCCATCGTGGTTTTATTTGCCCACGGCATTGACGGGCTCAGCCGGCGTTACCTGAAGGCCGGCAACAGCACCCCGGGCAACCCGTTCGCCCAACTCAAAAAATGGTGGGCCACCGCCCCCGGCTTCGACCGGAAATGGACTTGGGGCTGCCTGACCGCCGTCGCCATCAGCCTGGTGGGCTGGCAGATTTACGCCGGCGAAAAGCCCGCCTTGATTCATTACCTGCAACGCGCGCCCGGCGACCCGGTGGGCTCCGAGGCCGACCTCATCGCGGCCTTCAGCATCAACCAGGCGGGGTGGTTTGTGGCGCTGCTGGCGGTGGCGGCCGGGCTTTGCCTCCTCATTATTTCCGGTGTGTTCGCCGGCCGCCGGGCCAAATTCGGCGGCTTCCTGTTGGGGCTGTTCCTGGTGGCGGACCTGGGCCGGGCCGACCTGCCGTATATCATTCATTGGGATTACAAGCAAAAGTATGATATTAACCCGGAAAATCCCGCGCTTTCCACCAATCCCATCCTGAATTTCTTGCGGGACAAATATTATGAACACCGGGTGATGGAACTGCCGCCCGGGCCGGAGGGGTCGCAAAATTTCCACAATTTATACACCATTGAATGGAACCAGCACCAGTTCCCCTATTACAACATCCAGTCGCTCGAACCGTGGCAGCGGCCCCGCGTGGACACCCTGACGGAAACCTATGAAAAAACGGTTTACAATCGCGGCGTGGAGGGGCTGGCCCGGGAATTGGAGTTGACCGACACCCGCTATCTCCTCGGTCCGGTCGGCTACTTTCAGGATCTGAACACCCGGTTGGATCCCGTTCAACACCGTTTCCGGATTCTCCAGCGTTTCAGCGTCCAGCCCAAGCCGGGCATCAGCCAGCCCATCCAATACTCCGACGTCACCGCCGTGCCCGACACCAACGGCGACAGCGCCCTGTATGAGTTCACCGGCGCCCTGCCCCGGGCAAAATTGTATTCGAACTGGCTGGTCAACACCAACGACCAGACCACGCTCGCCACCCTCATCAACCCGGATTTCGATCCGGCCAAAACGCTGCTCGTTTCCACCCCGTCCGCCGGCGTGGCTCCGGTCGCCACCAATGACAATGCCGGCACCGTGGAATTCAAGAGCTATACCTCCACGAAGGTCACCTTCACCGCCAACACCCCCACGCCCGCCATCCTGTTGTGGAATGACAAATACGACCCCACGTGGAGCGCCGCCGTGGATGGCCAGCCCACGCCCCTGCTGCGCTGCAATTACATCATGCGCGGGGTTTATCTGAAGCCGGGGGCGCACGTCATCACCTTGGAATACGCCGTGCCCCACAAACCTTTGTTTGTGACGGTGACCGCCTTTGGAGTGGCCCTGCTGCTGGCCGGTTTTCTCCTGGTGTCCGGCCGCCGCCCGACCGGCGGTGCGAGGGTTTAAGCCCCCGTTGAATCCCTTGGGGTGCCGGACTACGGCGCCCGCCCTTCCACCGCGAGCAACCGGCGTTTCCACGGCAGACCGCCGGAAAAGCCCCCCAGCCGGCCGTTCGCGGCCAGCACCCGGTGGCACGGAATCAACACCGGAATGGGGTTGGCTCCGCACGCCCCGCCGACCGCCCGGACGGACTTGGGCCGGTCAATCTGGCGGGCAATCATGCCGTAGCTCGAAGTTTTACCCCACGGAATTTGCTGCATCGCCCGCCAGACCTGGCGCTGGAAGTCTGTGCCCTCCGCCACATCCAGCGGGGGCAGTTCCATGGGCTCGCGACCGGCCAGCGCCATTTTCAACGCCCGGGACGTGAGGCGGTGCCATTGGGAAATCTGCCGGAGCAACTCGGGCGGGATCGCCTCGCGATGGCGCGGCGGCGGGGCCGGCTGCGGAAAGGCCAGCCCGGCCAGGCCGCGCGCTGAATAACTCGCCGTGAATTCTCCTTCGGCGGTCGGAATCACCAATTCAAACAAGGTTTCCGGCGGATTCAAAGCCATGATTTTTTCTCAGCGGTTTCGGTAATAATGGCAGAGCATCAGGAACAGAATGATGAACAGCAGGGCGACCAGACCCAGAAAACGGTTCCGGGCGATCCGCTTTTCATAGCGCATGGGGCGCAGCCCGTCAAAACCACCCGCCGCCAGATAACTCACCAGGCGCGGGTTGGCGCTGCTGGGTCCATGCAGATAGTTGCGCAGACGATTCCACAGGGCTGGAAAATCATACTTGCGCAGGCCGTATTCATTGAATAATTCCGGCGGCAATGGCGGGGCCGGGGTTTGAATCGGCTGCTGGTTGACCTCCTCAAAGACCGGCTCGCGGGGAGGAGACGGAGGGGCGGTTTCCCCCGCCCGGGACGCGGCGGCACCCGGCGGCAGGGTGGTGGAACGCAGCCGGGGGCCGGGGCTCTGCTGGAGTTGCGCGTCCAGCTTTTTGATCTTTGATTCGAGCGCGGCAATCTGGCTGTTCAGCGCGCGGGCGTGATCTGAAATCGGGTCCGTCTTTTTGTTCAGCCAGCCCATGAAAGTTAAGGCATTGGAGATTAATGGTGGGCCAGCAACAGCAGGAACGTCCCCAGCGCCAACAACCCCACCGCCACCAGTGGCAGCGTGAAGGCCAGGCCGATTTTGCACAACCCGCCGAATGGCAGCGCGGCCAGCGCGTCCACCGCCGGGGGCGCCGGGTGGGCGGCCTCCGCCTTGGACGCGGCATCACCGGCCAGCGCCGGCAGTTTCAACCGGGCCGAATTCCATTCCATGCGCGCGTTTTCCACCACCGTCAGTCCGCGGGTCAGTTCCATCGGAAAGTTATCGCGCGTCCACGCCTCGTCATGAATCGCCTGCACCTTCCCCAGCGCCATCCGGAAATCGGCGATGGTTTTGGCCATCTGCTCGGCGTCACGGCGGGCCGTGAATTCTGCCTTCTCCAGCAGGCCCAGGCCACGCGTGAGCTGCTGGACGATTTCCTGGCGACCGGTCTGAAATTCATTCTGGCGGCGGCGCAATTCCTCGAGGGCGGAACGTTCGCGCTCCAGTTCATCCTGGGCGCGCTTGAGTTCCGCCAGCTTTTGCTGGGCGTCCACCACCTTGCGGTCCACCTCCTCGCGATTCGGCGCCCGGTGCGCGTCTGCCGCCAGCGGGGTCACATTCGGCGCGGTGGGCCGGACCAACGGTGCCTTGTGCGCCAGGAAATCCGTGTCAATAAACTCAGTTGCGTCGTGTTCGCCAGCCATGAAGCGACTTTAGACCCGACGCGCCCGTCTGTAAAGGGGCGTGTTGCCGGAAATTTAAAAACCGGGGGCGGCGGATCGGAGGGCGGCCGTCGCAGTGGGTCAGCCGGGAATTTGCAAAGCGGGAATGAATGAACTCCGGGCGCTTGCGTCGAGTGGCTCCGGAAGCTGGTTTCCGCCGTCCGCCCGCCGGGCGGCGACGCCGGGGAAGATTTTGGACTGGGCCAGACAGTGCTCGATCCGCGCCTCAATTCCCTTCATGTTTCCCTGTTACACGAACGCCGTCAGGCCCGTCCCCGCCCGTCCGCGTCACTGACTCTGCTATGTGACCGGTTGTTGCGGGAAGGCCCCTCCGCGTCGCTTCGGGACAAAAAGAGCCTGCTGTGGGATGCGGACTCCATGCTGAACCTGCATCGCCGGTTGTGGAGCAGTCCGGCCGCCCAGTGGCACGGTTGGTGGCGGGAATCCTTCCAGAATTACCTGGCGTCACTTCCGCAGAGCGGCCGGACCGGAGCTTAAATTATCTCGGATTATCGTTGGGGAGGGGGCTTGGCCGTGGCAAAAATAGGCAAATTTGTTCGGAAATAACGTTAGCGTTACTTTTTTGTAAAAATAGCTTGAAACATACAACCCGTGGTGTAAGAATGGCTGTCGTTCCCCCACTAATGGGGTTACAGCAAACTTTAAAAACCGCTTTCCCGAGGTAAAACAGTGTCAGGCCAGGTTTTCGTCTCGAGGCCTTGGGCGGGTGGGGTCAAAACAGATACAATTCAAATCGGATTACCATGATTGATGCACGCGAGGAAGTATTGTCGGCGGCTCCCAAGTCCACGGGGCGTCGTTCCACCAAAGTCGCCGCCACCCGGGCGGTGCGAACCAGCAAGACGGCCACCGGCAAATCACTGCATTTGGACCGGGTGTTCAGCGACGCCAAGGTCAAGCCCTTCGACCAAATCGAATGGGAACGCCGCACGGCGGAAATCACGGATGACGCAAACAAGGTCATTTTCAAACAGGAAAACGTCGAGGTGCCCAAGTCCTGGTCGCTGCTCGCCACCAAGGTCGTCGTCTCCAAATACTTTTACGGCGAACAAAACACCCCCGAGCGCGAAACCTCGGTGCGCCAGCTCATCCACCGCATCGCCCGGACGATTGCCGACTGGGGGATCGCCGACGGTTATTTCAGCAAGGCCGACGGCGAAGTGTTCTACGATGAACTGACCTGGCTGTGCGTCAACCAATACGGCGCCTTCAACTCGCCGGTCTGGTTCAACGTGGGCCTGTATCACCAATACGGCGTCGGCAAAGATTCGGGCCGGGGCAACTGGTATTACAACCGCCCCGACAAGCAGGCCGAACGGGCGGCCACGCAGTATGAATATCCGCAGGGCAGCGCCTGCTTCATCCAGTCCGTGGCGGACAACATGGAGGACATCATGCGCCTGGCGTATAGCGAGGCCATGCTGTTCAAATACGGCTCCGGCACCGGCACGGATCTCTCCCCCATCCGTTCGAGCCGCGAGAAACTCAGCGGCGGCGGCCGGCCCAGCGGCCCGATGAGTTTTCTCAAGGTCTATGACCAGGTGGCCAGCGTCGTCAAATCCGGCGGCAAAACCCGCCGCGCCGCCAAGATGAACACGCTGCGCGACTGGCACGCCGACATCGAGGAATTCATTGACGCGAAGCAAAAGGAGGAGAAGAAGGCCTGGGCGCTCATCGAGCAGGGCTATGACGGTTCGTATAACGGCGACGCCTACGGCAGCGTCATGTATCAGAACGAGAATCTCTCCGTGCGCGTGAGCGATGAATTCATGACGGCCGCGACCACCGGCCGCGAATGGTGGACCCGCGCCTCGACCACCGGCAAGCCCATCGAGAAAAAGGACGCCGCCACCCTCCTGCACAAAATCGCCGAGGGCACGCACATCTGCGGCGATCCGGGCATGCAATATGACGGGGCCATTCAAAAGTGGCACACCTGCAAGGGCACCGAGCCCATCCACTCCACGAATCCGTGCAGCGAATACGTGTTCATCAACAACACGGCCTGCAATCTGGCCTCCCTGAACCTCATGAAGTTCAAACGCGAGGACGGCAAGTTTGACGTGGACCGGTTCAAAGCCGCCGCCCGCATCTTCATCACCGCCCAGGAAATTCTCGTGGACAACGCGAGCTATCCCACCAAGGAAATCGCGGAAAACTCGCACATTTTCCGCACCCTCGGTTTGGGCTTCGCCAATCTCGGCTCCCTGTGCATGAGCTACGGTCTGCCCTATGATTCGGACGAGGGCCGCGCCCTGGCCGGTGCCATCACCGCGATCATGACGGGCGACGCCTACGAACAAAGCGCCGAAATCGCGGCCACCGTCGGACCCTTCGCCGGTTACCGCGACGCCCGTTGCTCGCACGTCCCGAAACCCCTGGCGCCGGACAATGTCGAATCCATGCTCGGCGTCATTCAACTCCATCGCGACGCGGTGGAGAACATCCAGCCCAGTCAGGAATTTAACTACCTCAAGGATGAAGCCCGCCGGAGCTGGGACAACGCGCTCGCCAAAGGCCGCCTATACGGCTACCGCAACGCGCAGGTCTCGGTGCTCGCGCCGACCGGCACCATCGCCTTCCTGATGGATTGCGACACCACCGGCGTGGAACCGGACATCGCCCTCGTCAAATACAAACTGCTCGCCGGCGGCGGCGTGTTCAAAATCGTCAATCGCGGCGTGCCCGACGCCCTGCGCCGGCTCGGTTATGCCGAGGCCGAGATCAAGGGCATCATCGCCCACGTCGAGAAATTCGACACCATTGAAGATGTCGAGGAAGACGGCCGGGCCGTCGCCAGCGGCCTCAAGGCCAAAGACCTGCCCGTGTTCGACTGCGCCTTCAAGGCGCATCGCGGCCAGCGCAGCATCGGCTACCTCGCCCATCTCAAGATGATGGCGGCGGCCCAGCCCTTCATCAGCGGCGCCATCTCCAAAACCGTCAACATGCCGGCCAACAGCACCGTGGCGGACATCCAGCACACTTACGTGGAAGCCTGGAAAATGGGCTTGAAATGCGTCGCCATCTACCGCGACGGCTCGAAGCGCTCGCAGCCGCTGAACACCAAGAAAACCAGCGAAGGCGTGGACAAGGTGGCCGAAGCCGCCACGCTGGCCGCCCGCCTCCGGGAACTGGAAACGGAAGTCGCCGGCCTGCGCGCCGAATCCGGCAAGCCCCTGCGCCGCCGGCTCACCGACACCCGCACGGCCGTCACCCACAAATTCGACATTGCCGGCCACGAAGGCTATCTCACCGTCGGTCTGTTTGAGGACGGCCAGCCCGGCGAGTTGTTCATCACCATGGCCAAGGAAGGCTCGACCATCGGCGGTTTGATGGACAGCATCGGGACGCTCACCAGCCTGGCCCTGCAATACGGCGTGCCGCTGGACGCGCTGGTGCGGAAATTCGCGCACCAGCGGTTCGAACCCAGTGGTTATACGAAGAACCCGGACATCCGCAACGCGTCCTCGATCACGGATTACGTGTTCCGCTGGATGGCGTTCCAATTCATCCCCGGCTACCGCGAAAGCGTGACCCCCGTGCGCACGCAGCCCGAACTGGCCATGCCGGGCCTGCTCGAGGAGATGAAAAAAAAAATTAACCGCCCGGTGCCCGAGCTGGCCATCTCCGAAGACACCGACGTGGTCGAGGTAAAACCCGGGCCCGGCGCGGGTCACGCCCCGGCGAAGGGCCGCGCGAAGCTGACGCTGACGAGTTCGTTCCAAAACCAGGGCGACGCCCCGACGTGCCCGACCTGCGGCCACGTGGCCGTGCGCAACGGCGCGTGTTTCAAGTGCCTGAACTGCGGCGAGAGTTTGGGGTGCAGTTAGATGCTCGAAGATGCCTGCCTTTGAAATTTGATCGCGAAAACAGGCTCTTCGGAGCCTGTTTTTTTGGGCCTGATCTTGCCGGTCGTGACGTGCCACATGGTGGTGACAACGCTCGGGTTATCCCCGCCCCGATCCGCAGGTGGGAAACCTCCGGCACAAAAAATCCGCTCACAACCTTGGGATGGACCGCCGCCGGGGAGCCATCACGTTATTCGCCGGTCGTTATTTTCATTGCCACGAATCCTACCCGCCTTATAACTTGGTATTCATGAAACCCTCCGATCCGTTTTCCGCGTTACTTTCCATGCGTGGTTTAATCCGGCGGGCGAAGTTGGCCGGGGGTTTTCCGCCCGCCAGGACCTGGAGGCTCCGCGTGCTGACGGGCGGGTGCCTGCTGGCGCTGGCCGGCACGCTCCAGGCGCAAACACTGACGGACAAGGGTTCCACCGCGCCGGTGCCGGGAACTTATGACATTTCCCAGTTGAGCGTGGCCGGCAACACGACTTTCCCCGACGGGTTGAATTACTACGATAATAACGCGTTGAACAACCAGACCGTTGGCGAGCCGGGGCAAACCTTCACCAACACCTCCGGCGTGGCGGGGGCCACGGTGACGGCCCTGACCTTCAAGACCGCCGGCCTCGGATCCGATAGTGGTCTCAGCACGGCCCAGGATTATTATCTCCATTTTTATTCGGTTTCCGGCGGCACGGCGACCTTGATTGCGACTTACACGAGTGGGGCGGTAAAGTTCAATGACGGGGATTGGTTGCAATGGACCGGGATTTCCGTTCCGCTGGTCCAGAACGTCACCTACGCCTATTCCTTCGGCCTCACGGGTTCCGGATCGGGTTGGGAGGCCCTGGCGGTGGCGAGTGGGAGTCCCTATGCGGGCGGCGAAATTGGCATGATCCCGGTCACCGGCGGGGCCATCTCGTTTGGGGCCGGCTACGACGCGGTGTTTGATCTTGGGATCACGGTGCCGACCGCCCCGGTGGCCGCCGCGCCCGTGATTTCCCCCACCAACGCACCCGTGTATGCCGGCACCCCGGTGACCTTCACCGAAACAGCCGCCGGGCGGGCGCCGCTGTATTATCAATGGCGGACAGACGGCGGCGGGGGCGGCGCGCTTACGAATATCGCCGGGGCGGTGGCGACGAATTTGAACGTGGTGACCACGGGCCGGGCCGCCGGAACGTATCGTTATCTGGTGGTGGTTTCCAACAGCGTGGGCGTCTCGACCAGCAGCGTGGCGGCGCTCAACCTGGTGGCCGGCAGCGCGCCCGTGCTGGTCTCGGACATCACGCCCAACCCGGCGCTGGGCTATGTCGGCGGCAGCCTGACGTTTTCCGCCGCCTTCACCGGCACCCTGCCCATCGCCTACCAATGGCAGGTGAACACCGGCGGCGGGGCGGTGAATCTGCCGGGGGCCACGAACGCCACGCTCACGCTGAATAATCTGCAAACCACCAATGCGGGCGGCTACACGCTGCTGGTCTCCAATACCGTGGGCGGTCCGGTGGCCACCAGCACGGCCCGCCTGACCGTGGCCACCCGGGCGGCCTTCGTCAGCGCGGTGTTGCAGGACAATCCCGTCGCTTATTGGCGGCTCGACGAGACCGCCAGCCCCGCCGGCGGAACGCTGACGGCTGCGGACCTGACCGGCAATTTTAACGGGGTTTATGGCGCCGCCACCCTTGACGGCGTGGCCGGGCCGGTGCCGGCCGACGGCTTTTCCGGCTTCGAAACCTACAACCCGGCGGCGCAATTCACCTATGATGCGGCCAATTCGTTCGTCAGTGTTCCCGCCCTGAATTTGAACACCAATACCATCACCCTCAGCGCCTGGATTTACCCGCAGGGCACGCCCGGTTCTTATAGTGGTTTGATCTTTTGGCGCGATGGCGGGGATGCGGCGGGCTTCAATTTCACCTCGGGCGGCGAGTTGGGCTACACCTGGAACCAAAACAGCTCGGACACCTGGGACTGGGGTTCCGGCCTGATCCCGCCGTTGCAACAATGGTCGTTTGTCGCCCTGGTCATCTCGCCGCAAAACGCGATCGTCTATCTCTGCAACACCAACGGGGTCCAATCCGCCACCAACCTCATCGCCAGCAGCGCGGAAGCCTTCAACACGCCCGCGTTAATCGGCGATGACGGTGCCGATGGCGACAACGGGGGCCGGGTGTTCAACGGCATCATGGACGAAGTCGCGGTCTTCAACACCGCGCTCAGCCAGCAACAGGTGCTGAACCTCTATTTCAATGGCGTGGCGACCGCCCCCCAGGCCGGCCTCCCGACGGAGGTCCCGGCCACCAATGTGTTCGTGGGCGGCTCGGTGGTCCTCTCGGAAATGGCGCTGGGCGTGGGGCCCTTTCAATATCAATGGCTGACCAACGGCGTGGCCCTGCCGGGCGCCACCAACAATCCCCTGGTCCTGTCCAATCTCACCCTGGCGGCGGCCGGCAATTACAGCGTGGCGATCAGCGACGCCCTGGGCTCCGCCACCAGCGCGCCCGTGGCGGTGACCGTGACGCTGGACACCAACCCCCCCGTGGTGCTGCGCGCCTTTAACATTGGCGCCACCAATGTCGAGGTGGATTACTCCAAAACGCTCGCCGCCGCCACCGCGACCAACCCGGCGAATTATGTCTTCACCAATGGCACGACCCTCACGGCCGTGTCGCTGGGCGTGAACCAATCCTCGGTGCTGCTCACCACGGCGCCCCTGAGTTATGGCAGCAATTACACCCTGGTCATCAACGGGGTGCTCGATCAGGCCGTGCCGCCCAATGCGATCGCCACGAACACCACCGTGACGTTCCAGGCCCTGCCGATCACGTTGCAGGACATTGGCAATCCGGCGGTGGCTTCGACCCTCAGCTACACCACGAATGGGCTGACCGTCACCACCCTGGGCAACTCCTTTGGCGGCACGGCGGACCAGGGCAGTTTCGCCTACCAATTATGCGCCAGCAATTTCGATGTCTGCGTCTGCGTGGCCGATCTGGGGTTGTCAGACGTGTTTGCCCAGGCCGGTTTGATGGCCCGCGAAACGCTGAATGCGAACAGTCGTTTCGCCGCGGCCCTGACCACACCCACGCTGAACGGATCATTTTTTGCCTGGCGCGATCCCGCCGGCACGGCCGCCCAAACCGCCGGCGGTTTTCCGGCCAATTATCCGCACACCTGGCTGCGGTTGCAACGGGTGGGGAACACCTTCAACGGCTATGCCGGCTACGACGGGCGGACCTGGACGCTGCTGGGCAGCGACACGCTCACCCTGCCGGCGCAGATTTACCTCGGTTACGCCGTGGGGGGCGACAACCCCAACGCCGCCACCACCGCGCAATTCAGCCTCCTGGCCGGCGTGACCAACGCCGTGGTTGCCACCGTCGCCGCCCCCCATGAGCCCCTGGGCCCCTCCAGCCGCTTCACGCCCGTGGTCATCTCCGAAATCATGTGGAAGCCGCCCACGCGCCCGGATGGGAAAAATCTGGAGTTTCTGGAACTATACAATTCCAACCCCTGGTTCCAGGACCTCAGCGGCTACCAGCTCACCTGTGCGGACATGAATTACACTTTTCCGGCCGGCACGACGCTGCCCGGCGGCGGTTATCTGGTCGTGGCCGCCGCGCCGGCGGACATTGCGGGCGTCTATGGCATCACCAATGTCACGGGCCCCTATAACGGCAGCCTGAAACATTCGGAGACGCTGGAATTACTGGATGAACGCACCAACGTGCTGCTGACCGTGCCCTATACGGACGTCTATCCCTGGCCGGTGGCGACGGATGGCACGGGCCATTCCCTCATTCTGGCCAACCCCTCCTACGGCGAAGGCGACCCGCGCGCGTGGGCCCTCAGCGATGTGACGGGCGGCTCGCCGGGGCAAATGGACGGCTACACGCCCAGCCCGCTGCGTAACGTGGTCATCAACGAAATCCTGCCGCACTCGGAGAATCCCGCCGTGCCCCAGTTCATCGAGCTTTACAATCACAGTACCAACCAGGTGGATGTCTCCGGCTGTATTCTGACGGATGATCCGACCACCAACAAATATGTCATCCCCGCCGGCACGGTGATCGGCCCGGCGGGTTTTGCGGCCTTCACCCAGGCGCAATTTGGCTTCCCGCTCAACGGCGCGGGCGAGACCCTCTATTTCATCAAGCCCGACGGCAGCCGGGTGCTCGACGCCGTCCAGTTCGGGCCGCAGGCCGACGGCGTGTCCTACGGCCGCTGGCCTGATGGGGCGAATGATTTTTACGCCTTCACCACCAACACCCCGGGCACGAACAACAGCGCCATCGTCATCGGCAACGTTGTCATCAATGAACTGATGTATGACCCGATCATCGGCACCAGTGACGGACAATATATCGAGCTATACAATCAGGGCACCAACGCGGTCAACCTGAACGGCTGGCAGCTCACCTCGGGGGTGACCTTCACCTTTCCCAATGTTATCCTCGCGCCCAACGGGTATCTGGTGGTGGCCAAAAATGAAACCAATCTGTTCGCCAATTATCCGAATTTGAACACCAACAACACCGTGGGCGACTTTTCAGGCAAGCTGTCCCATGACGGGGCATTGGTCGTGCTGTCCCAGCCGGAAACCCTCTACGTGACCAACACAATTTTGGTGGCGGAAGACCAGGTGTCCTATGGCACGGGTGGACGGTGGGGGGAATGGTCCGGCGGGAGCGGCAGCAGTTTGGAACTGATTGATCCGCGCGCGAATCACCGCTTGGCGGCCAACTGGGCGGACAGTGACGACACCGCGAAAACCGTCTGGACCAACATCACCTATACCGGGGTGCTGGACAATGGCGCCAATTATGATCCGACCATTGATTACGCCCAGATCGGCCTGCTGGATGCGGGCGAGTGTCTGGTGGACAATATTCAGGTGAATTATAACGGCAGCAACTACGTTGCCAACGGCACCTTTGACCACGGCCTGGGCCTGACGAACTGGGCAATCCAGGGCAGCATGGCGTGTTCCAGCCTGGAAAGCACGGGGTATCAAAGCAGTAATTCCCTGCACATCCGCTCCAGTGACCGGCTCTGGCCGGGGGATAATTCCTGCCAGGTGGCGCTCAATTCCAACCCGCTGACCGCGGGCCAAACGGTCACGCTCAGTTATGAGGCGCGCTGGCTCCACGGCTGGCCCGCCCCCCTCCTGCGCTTGAACGGCAACTGGTTGGAAGCCACCGCCGATCTGCCCATTCCCACCAATCTCGGCAGCCCGGGCGCTCCCAACAGCACCCAGGTGACCAATGCCGGCCCGGCCATTTACAATGTCACCCACACCCCCAGCCTGCCGGCCGCCGGCCAACCGGCCGTGGTGACGGCCAATGTGAGCGACCCGCACGGTGTGCAGAGTCTGACCCTCTACTACCGGCTGGATCCGGCCACGAACTATACGGCGGTGCCCATGCTGGACAACGGCACGGGCGGCGATGCCGTGCCCGGGGACGGCGTGTTTAGCGCCACCATTCCGGGCCAGCCGGCCAATCAAATCGCGGCGTTTTATGTCGCCGCCACCGACCGCCCGGGGACGACCACGCGTTTTCCGGCCCTCCGCCCCAACGACAATGAACCGGTGCGCGAATGCGTGGTCATGTTCGGCGACGGCAATCCCGGCGGCAGTTTCGGCGCCTATCATTTGTGGCTCACGCAGACGAACGTTGACCGCTGGGCCAATCTGGGCGACCTGAGCCGGGATTGGAAAAACGACTGCACGTTCGTCTATAATGGCCGGATCATATACAATATCGGCGGCCGGTATTCCGGCAGCCCGTATCACCAGGATTACAACACCCCGGTGGGCAGTCCGTGCAGCTATGAATGGCAGTTTCCCGATGACGAGCGGTTTCTGGGCGCGACGGATTTCAAAAAGCTGCATCCCCCGGGCGCGGATCCCGGCTCGGATCTGAGCCTGCAGCGCAGTCAGTTGGCGTTCACCTTTCAACGCGCCCTCGGCGAGCCGTGGCTTTACAAGCGGTATGTCGCGGTTTATGTCAATGGCAACCGGCGCGGCACCCTCATGGAAGACACCCAGGTGCCGAACAGCGATGTCGTCAAGGAACACTTTCCCAACGACACCGGCGGCTACCTCTTCAAGATGCAGCCCTGGTTCGAGATGGCCCCCTTTGAGTCGGACTCCACCATCGCCTTTGACAACCAGTCCTGGTGCAATCTGATGCCCTATACCACCACCGGCGGCTTGAAAAAGCCGGCCCGCTACCGCTGGAATTACGAACTCCGCCGCACCCCCGACACGGACAGCGATTTCACCAACGTGTTTTTGCTGGTGGATGCCGCCAATTCCTCCGGCACCGCCAATTATGTGGCCAACCTCGAGGGCATGGCGGACATGGATAACTGGATGCGGGTGTTTGCGGCCAACCATGCGGCCGGCTGCTGGGATACTTTCGGCTCGCAAAACTCCCAAAATTTGTTCGGTTACATCGGCACGCTCGGCACCAAATACACCCTCTTGATGTGGGAACTGGAAACCGTCTTTGGCAACAATGGTTCCTGGGGGCCCGGCCAGAATCTGTTCACGGTCAACTCCCAGGATCCCAACATGGCCGCCATTTACGCCAACCCCACCTTCCAGCGCATGTATTGGCGGGCCTTGCAGGAACTGGTCAACGGACCGCTCACCGTCGCGAATAGCGCGCCGTTGCTGACGGCCAAATACAAAGTCCTCACGGAGAACGGCCAGAACGTCGAAGACCCGGCGGTCGGCATCGAACCCTGGCTGGCCGCGGCCCAAACCAGCATCGCCGCCCAACTGGCCGCCGTGAACGCCCCCGGCTTTGCCGTCAACGAGCCGGTGGTCGTCAGCAATAACGCGGCGTATATCAGCGGCGTCGCCCCGGTGAACGTCGCCTCCGTCTGGATCAACGGTGCGGCCTATCCCCTGGCCTGGACCAGCCTGACCTCCTGGACGCTCACCGTGCCGCTCCAGACCGGCACCAACCAGTTTAACGTCGTGGGCGTGGATAAAAACGGACTGCCGCTCGCGGGTGCCAGCAATCTCGTCAGCGTGGTTTATGCCGCCACCAACGCCCTTCCCGCCGGCCGGGTGGTCATCAACGAAATCATGTATGCGCCGCTGGTGGACGACGCGCAGTTTGTGGAATTGTATAACAACTCCACCAACCTGACGTATGATCTCTCCGGCTGGCAGTTGGCCGCGCTGGCTTACACCTTCCCGCCGGGCAGCCTCCTCGGCCCGACGAATTATCTCGTTTTGGCGCAGAACCACGCGGCGTTCGCCCGGGCCTATGGCGCGACGAATCCGGTGTTTGACCTGTTCACCGGCACGCTGGCGCCCCCCCAGATGCTCTCCCTGGTCCAGCCCGGCGCCACCAATGTGACGGTCACCGAACTCGCTTATGACCGCGCCCTGCCCTGGCCGACCAATGCCGACGGCACCGGCGCATCCCTGCAACTGACCGACCCGTATCAGGACAACTGGCGGGTCGGCAACTGGTCCGCCACCGCGGGGGTGGCCACCCCGGATGCCGTCAATAGTGCCGCGCAGCCCCTCACGCCCTTCCCCCCGCTCTGGATCAACGAAGTGCAGCCGGACAACCTGACGGGCATCACCAACCACGCCGGCCAGCGCGCGCCCTGGCTGGAACTGTATAACCCGGGCACGAATCGCCTTTCCCTGAACGGCCTGTATCTGGCCGACAATTACACCAACCTGCTCCAATGGGCCTTTCCCAGCAACGCCGTCATCGCGGCGGGTCAGTTTCTGGTGATTTTCGCCGACGGCCTGACCAACCTGTCCGGCACCAATGAACTGCACACCAGCTTCAGCCTGTCCCCCGCCACGGGCGCCGTGGCGCTGACGCGGTTGGGCACCAACGGTCTGTCGGCGGTGCTGGATTATGTGAACTACAACAATATCGCCCCGAACGACGCCTACGGTTCCGTGCCCGACGGGCAAAGCTTCGTCCGCCGGGAATTATTTGTGGCCGTGGCCGGCGGACCCAATGACGCCGCCGCCACGCCCTCGGCCTCGTTCATTGATTATGCGGCGCCGGGCTCGGTTTATACGCAGAACTTCGATTCGCTGCCGGATCCGGGGGCGGTCTCGGTGAACAGCGCCAACGTCGTCACCATTAACGGCATCACTTATTCCCTCGCCAATCCCTATGACTTCGCCGCTCCCGTCGTGGCGGCCGGTTCCACCAGCGGATTGGGCCTTGCCGCCCTGGCCGGCTGGTATGGCACCAGTGTTTTGGAGAGCCGGTTCGGGGCGACGGATGGCGACCAGACCGCCGGCGGCCAGATCAGTTTCGGCCCGGCCAACGGCTCCAACCGCGCCCTGGGTTTGCTGGCCACCAGCACCACCGGCGGAACCGCCTTTGGCGCCCGCTTCATCAATGGCACGGCCGCCACCTTGAACCGGATCAACCTGGCGTTTACCGCCGAAGTATGGCGGCAATCCAATCTGCCCAAGACCCTGCAATTCTATTATGTCATTGACCCGACCGGCACCAACCTCTTTCCCGCCGGCGCGCAGGCCACCGCCTTTATTCCGGCCTTGAATGTGAACCTGCCCGCCGTGGCGGCGAACTCGCCGGAAGCAGGCGGAGCGGCGGTGGACGGCACCGCCCCGCTCAACCAGACCAACTTGAGCGTGCTGGACCAGGCCATCACCAACTGGCCGCCCGGGGCGGCCCTGTGGTTGGTGTGGCAAATGACCGATTCCACCGGCAAAGCTCAGGGGTTGGCGATTGATAATCTGAGCTTCTCCGCCAGTTATCCGCTGGCCGTACCCTTGAGCGTGCAAACTTCCGGCACCAATCTGTTCCTCAATTGGCCGGCGGTGCCGGGCCAGATCTATCAACTCGAATATAAAATCAACCTCACCGACCCGGCGTGGACGCCGCTGGGCAATCCGGCGACGGGCACCAACGGCTCATTGACCCTCACCAACAACTTCGGGGGCACGCAACGCTTTTTCCGGCTGCAACTGGTGAATTAAGCCCGGCACCGGCGCCGGCCCAACGGGCCGTGATTCCTCAGCCCAGCCCAGCGGGCTGGGTGGTCCCCCCCGCGTCCAGCGGCCTGAAAGGCCGCGATACCCGGGCTGTAAGCCCGTCATGTTACCGCCCAGGCTGGAGGCCTGGGTCAACCGTCCCCCCACCGGACCCCGGCCTGTAAGGTCGGCACCCGCCCATGAACTTTGACGTGTGCGAGGCGGCTACCGCCCGTGGAGTGCGGTGGCAGAGCGTGAGCGGCGACACCGCTTTCGAAGCCGCCACCCATGGCCGAGCCTCTAAAACCGTCGTAATCACCCGAGCCGGCCGAACCCTTCCCCTTCTCCAAGGGGGAAGGCCGGGATGAGGGCGGACTTGTCGCGCCGTAGCGGCGTCTCTGGCGCGCGCCGCAAAATAACCCCCGAATTATCCGTGCCCATCCGCGAAATCCGTGGTTCAATGTTCCCGGACCGATTGCCAAGTCGAGGTTCGCCCGCTGCACTGCCATGCGTCAATTTCAGCCCTCCCTTTGGCCCGTGAAAATCATCCCGGCATTCCTCCACGGTGGAAATTTCCCGTCGCCCCATTTTCTCTCCCATCTTGCGTTCATCTGCATCTGCGGTTTAAGTCCTCTTTTTGGCTGCGGCGCTGAGGCAGATTCGCTGATGTGCAATGGGTGATCCGGGGGCAAGTGTCGGGATGCGCCCTCCGGCCAATGGGGCGTCAGAATTTCATTTTCCAAGCGCGGGAAAGCCTCTATTTTAGTGCGACTTTTATGCCGTCGCCCAAAAAATTTACGCCCGCCGCCGTCCCTCCCGGCCTGGTCATGCCCGCCGAATGGGAGCCGCACGCGGCCACCTGGCTCGGCTGGCCTCACAACCGGACGGACTGGCCGGGGAAATTCGAGGTCATCCCCTGGGTTTACGGCGAAATGATCCGCAAAATCTCGGCCGGGGAAAAAGTCCGCCTCATCGTCCGGCATGAGGCCGACCAAGCTTTTGCCCGCCGTGTCCTGAAACATGTGGGGGTGGATTTGCGGAAAATCCTGTTTGTCGTCCATCCCACCAATCGCGGCTGGACGCGTGACACCGGCCCGATTTTTGTCCGACGCAACGCCCGGCCCGGAATGGCCATCGTTCATTTCCATTTCAACGGCTGGGCCAAGTATGACAACTGGCGCAAGGACACCCGGGTGCCGGAAACCGCCGCCCGCCTCTTGCGCCGGGAATTGATCCACGCCGAATACAACGGACGCCCTTTCGTCATTGAAGGCGGGGGCATGGAACTGAACGGCCGGGGCACGCTGCTCTCCACGGAGGAATGTTATCTCGACCCAAAAATTCAGGTGCGCAATCCGGGGCTGGGCCGCCCGGAAATCGAGGCGACCCTGAAGCATTATCTCGGAGTGACGAACATCTTCTGGCTGGCCAAGGGGCCGAAAGGGGATGACACGCACGGACACATTGACGACATCTGCCGGTTCGTCAACCCCCGCACCCTGGTGCTGGTGAAGGAACCAAACCCGAAGGACGAAAACCACCGGCCGCTGTCGGAAAACTGGGAGCGCATCCCGGATTTGCGCCTGGAGGACGGGTCAAAGCCGGAAGTCATCGCGCTGCCCATGCCCGCGCCGCTGTATTTTGACGGGGTCCGGCTGCCGGCCAGCTATGCGAATTTCTACATTTGCAACGCGGCCGTCATTGTGCCGACATTCAACGATCCCAATGACCGCGTGGCGCTGGGCATTTTAGGCGAGCTGTTCAAGGATCGGCCGGTGGTGGGCATTCACGCGGTGGATCTGGTCTGGGGTTTCGGGTCGCTGCATTGTCTCACCCAGCAACAGCCGGTCTGAACCGCCTTGAAATCAAGGGTCAGGATGGCGCTTGGCGCGCCGCACGACCCACCACACCGTCCCCGCCAGCAGCGGCACCACCAGCGCGACAATGAGCGGCGTAGGCAGACGAAACCCCGCAGCCTCGGTGCCTTCCAAAACAATTTTCAGCAGGTTGGCGAGATAGTAGGTGAGCACCACCACGGAGAGGCCTTCGACGGCGTGCTGGAGCCGCAACTGGGCGGCCGCACGGCGATCCACGCTGGCCAGGAGCATCTGGTTTTGGCTTTGCAGATTCACCTCCACCCGGGTGCGCAACAAACTGGTGGTGGATTGCAGACGGGCGGACAGGGCGGCCAGTCCCGCATCGGCTTTCTTGCAGGTGTGCAGGGCCTGGGCCAGCCGGCGGTCGAAGAATTCGCTGATGGTTTGGTAACCGGGCACTTGTTCCTCCCGGAGTTCCCGGAGGCGCGCCGAGAGGATGCGCGCGTAGGATTCCGTGAGGCTGAACCGGGAGCCACAGCGGGCCTGGAGCCGCTCGGTGGTGAGCGAGAGATTGGTCAGATCACCCAGCAGCGTGCGCTCGTCCCCGGCATCCATCGCGCCGATGCGTTCCACGAGCGTGAGATGCCGGGCCTCGAGGCCCTCGATTTGCGGGAGGAGTTCGCGCGCCAGGGGCAGGCTCAGCATCGCCGCCAGGCGGTAGGTTTCGATCTCCACCAGGCGCTGCAGGAGCCGGCCATGCCGTCCCCGGGTCAGGCGGTGGCCCTGCACCAAAAAATGCGTGGCCCCGCGTTCCTCCAGCCGGAAATGGCTCCAGACCGAGGCGACGCGCTCCACCACCCACCCGCCGACCAGCCGTTCTTTGTTGAAGAACGCCGACACCCGTTCCATGGTCTTCGCCGTGCCGGCCTCCTCCACCGGCACTGGTTCGCCCGCGATTTCCACCGCCGCCAGAATCCGGCCGGGGATGCCTTCCAGCCAGCCGGCCGGCAGCAATTCCATGGCCGATTCCACAAACGGCGCCCCGGTTTGCGGGGCGATGACCGTGAACGCGGTGAATTCAGTATGCCGCTCAATCCGCAGGTCCGCCGCACCGAAACGGAGCCGTTGAAAGCCATGCTCGGCCGGGGTGGCCTCCACGCCGGGATAAGCGGCCAACGCCGCCACGGCGGCGTGATGGACCGCCGCTTCCGCCGGTGTGAAGAGCAGGACGCGATGCGCCACCATGACCAGGCCCGAGACCACCGGAAAGGGGCGGGCCAGCAACTCCGCGTGCAATTCGCGGTATTGCGGATGAAAGCGCTCCGAACGCCCGGCATTCGTTGTCATAATGGAACCATTCAACCCACCCTGGCTTGACCGTCGCGCCCGCGCCGCCGGGCCTGGCTTTCAAAAGCAACCGCCCACGGTGATGGGACGACGCGCCGGATGACCTTGTTTTACCGCACCGAACGGCGTCAGAATTAGCACTAATGGAACGGGCGGTCAAGGGCTTGGTTTCATTGCGTTTGGCGGGGGGGACATCTCGGCACTGCCCCGGTTTCCACCGGCCGGATGCCAAGTACCGCCGACTTCCAAGTCTGCTGTCTCGCATCCCGCTTAAGAAACATCTATGGAACGTGTTGATTGGTAGCCGCATTCAGAGCCCAAGGCCCGCCTTCATACCAGCCTGGGCCCTCGCCCCAGGTTCCCTGACCAACGAATAACCAAGGGCTGAAAGCCCGATCCAATCCTCAGTTGCCCGTCTGCGGAACGTTTCTTCCTGTATCAGCACCCGCAGGGCGTCCCCGCTCTGTGCCCATTGTGCATCTGTGTTCTGCCTCGTCCCCGTTTCTGCGGGGTTTTCCGAAGTTCAGCCCAAGGCAACTCTCCGCCGCGCAAAATATGCAATATTATGCCTATTAACTATTTACAATCGGTATATTCAAGCGTATTCTCAGTTTAGGATCACGCATGAATGCGTCAGCCTCAAGTTCATACGTTCTGCTGGGTGCATGCGGAACACGGTTCCGCCGCCCGTCGGGCGGTCATGCATCCCGGAATTGCATAAATCTGTCGCTACGAGAAATAATAACGGCAACTTATGCGCCTAGCCACCGCCTTGAAGTTGCGAATTTAACGTCATTTAACGCCATTTAACGTCATTTAACGCCATTTAACGCCACCCCCCCTTTTAGAAATTTGTAAAACGGAAATTTTTAGGCAGGCGCGGAGCTTGGGGTGGTTCGGGCTTATGGCGGCGTCAGCAGCCAGCGCTCGCGGTCGGTCAAAAAGAGGCCGGAGCTGATGGCGGCGGAACCGGAGGGATTATTCACCAGCGGAAACTTGTCCGGTAGCCGACCCCGGCCGACCGCTTCCAGCACAAAATGATCCCAACTGTTGTCCAGCGAGCGCAGCCCCTCGCTGAACATCTTTGCGTCCATGGTTTCCGGGGTCAGATACAGGGCTTTCACCGGTTTGATCTCATCGTTGATCGCATAAAAATCATCACTGGCATTCAGGGTCAGCCACACGCATTGTCGGCGGCCATACCACGCCACCGCCCAGGGAACGTCGCTCATCATCATTTCATCGGGCTTCATCCAGCCGGCGCACTTTTGGATTTCCGGGGGAAAATAGGGCGGATAGGCCACCGGGTTGGCCGGGCGGGAGAACAAGGCGCCCAGCAGGGGCAGACACATCAAGGCCACAAACCCCGTCATGGCGGTATAGCGCAGGGGGGCCAGCGGCAATTGCAACGGCCACTCGACCTGATCCAGGCAGGTGAAGAAAAATGCCGTGCCATAAATCATGATGAGTGGCAGTGTCAGCACCAGCAGGTTCTCGGAATTCAACCCCGGTGATTCCCCGGTCAACTGGGTCCGGCCCAGCGCCTGTACGACCACCAGGGTGGCCAGACTCAGCAATAAGAACCAGCGCATCCGGCGGATCGGCACCCCGCGAAACCCGAGGAACAATCCGGCGAAGAACAGCATCACCGTCCAACTCCGGCCCAGTCGGGGCAGATCATTTTGCAGCACATCCCCCAGATTCAGGCAGAGTTTTTTCAGATAAAACGTGAGGTGCCGGGCCAGGGTCAAATCCGGGTGCAATGACCGCTCCAATTGAAAGCCCGGGAACAGCGGGGTTCCCGCCATGACGGCAAAACCCGCCGTCCCGAACGGCGTGCCGCTGATCCAGTAATTCCGCGCCACCCACGGTCCCAGCACCACCGCGAACCCGGCGGCGGCCAGCAGCGCCCGCCGCACCCGGTTCCGCCCCCCGGACAGGATGAGCAACACCACCACCGGGATGATCACCCAGCCGAACGAATAACGGGTCAAAGCCCCCACCCCGGTCAGCACGCCGGCCAGCACGGCCAGCCGCTGTGACTTGGCATCGGACGATTCCGGGGTTCGGGCCATTTCCTCCAGCACCATCAACACACGGGTTAAACCCAGAAAGATGACCATCACCAGCAGCGTGGACAAACCCGACAGGCTGAAGCGCCAGAACATTTCGCAGCCGAACACCAGAATGGCGGAGACCCACGCCACCTCCGCGTCAAACAGTTTCCGGGCGATCAAAAACGTCAGCCCCGCCACCGCCAGCAGCAGCAACTGGTTGATGATCCCGATCAAAAAATCCGGTTCGTAGCGCTGGAACCGGCCGTCCTCGGACCAAAAGCTCTTCTGCAATTGCACCGCGTAGTGAAAGGGCAGCACCTTCATCCAGCCCGCCAGAAACACCGGGTAAACCGGCGGATTGGCCAGGTCCGGATGCGCCGTTTGGACCCGGGCAAAGTCCGTATACGCCCCCGCTGTCCCGCCCGCACTCCGGGCCATCCGCCACTGGCGGACCAGATCCACGCTCAACGGCCGGATGAAGTCGGTGGTATAACCCCGGCCCTCCGCGATATTTCGCGCGAGTTGGGCGGAGTCCATGGCTTCCGGGGCGGAAAAATTCTTGAAATTGAGCACGTCATACCAGAGTGCCAGGCCGCCGGCCATCAAGCCCACCATGAGCAGCCGCATCCACCGGGACCCGGCGCCGACGTCCAACTTGTGGATGAACCGCTGAATTAACTCCGCCCAAAACATAATTTATAATCCTTCCAGATGATAGAGATGCAATTTCCGGTGAAACGTCCGCCGGCTCATGCCGATTTTCCGGGCCGCCAGCGTCCGATTGCCGCCGGTTTCCTTCAAGGCCCGTTCGATCAATTGTTGCTCCGCCTCCTTCAGGGTCAAAGCATTCGGTTTCGCCGCCGGGGTTGCGCCCGCCGGGCCGGCCCGCAGGGACGCCGGCAGGTCCCGCGCGGTGATTTTCTCCCCCCGGCTCAGCACCACCGCATGTTCCACGGCCGTGCGCAACTCGCGCACATTGCCCGGCCACGCATAGTGCAGCATTAGTTGCAGCGCATCAACTGTGAAATCCGTCACCGGCTTGTCATTCTCGCGGGCAAACTCCCGCAGGAAACTCTGCGCCAGCAGCGGCACATCCCCCGCCCGGTCGCGCAGCGGCGGCAGGTTGATCTCCACCACCTTGAGTCGGAAAAACAAATCTTCCCGGAACTTCCCCGCCTTGACCTCCTCCGCCAGATTTTTGTTCGAGGCCGTGATCAGCCGCACGTCCGCCGTTTGCGTCTTGTTCGACCCCACCCGCTCGAAGGTCCGCTCACCGAGGAATCGCAGCAGCTTCACCTGGAGGGCCGCGTCAATCTCCCCGATTTCATCCAGGAACAGCGTGCCGCCCTGCGCCTGTTCAAACCGGCCCAACCGCCGTTCATAAGCGCCGGTGAACGCCCCTTTTTCATGCCCGAACAACTCGCTCTCCAGCAGCGTGGGCGAAAGCGCCGCGCAATGCACCGCCACAAACGCCTGCCGCGCCCGCGGGCTCGCCTGGTGAATGGCCTTGGCAAACACTTCCTTGCCCGTGCCGCTTTCCCCGCCCAGCAAAATCGTCGCCCGGGTCGGCGCCACCTGCTGGACGATTTCAAAAATCTCCTTCATCGCCGGTGATTCACCGATGATGTGTTCCAGGCCAAACTTCACCTCCAACTGCTGGCGCAGCGCCACGTTTTCCGTCTCCAAATTCTGTTGCCGCAGCGACCGGGCGATCCGCAGTTCCAACTCGTCAATTTGCAGGCGGCCCTTGGCGATGTAATCGTCCGCCCCGCGTTTCATCGCGTCCACGGCCAGTTCCTCCGAGCCGTAGGCCGTCATCAGAATGCACACGGGTGGCCGGGCCAGCGATTTCGCCCGCGCGATCAGCTTCATTCCGTCCTCGTTGGGCAGGCGGAAATCCGTGAGCATCACCTGAAACGTCTCGCGCTCCAGCAATTCCATGGCCGCCTGCGCGTCCTCGGCCAGATACACGTCGTAACGCTCCTCGAGCGCGGCCCGAAGGCCCTCGCGCGTCGGCTTTTCGTCATCCACAATCAGCAATGTCGGTTTGACGGTCATAAATTCAGGGTGGCCGGGTTTTTTTCCTGCAACAAACGCGGCCGGCGTTCGTGCAGGGGCAGCCAGATGCGGAAGGTCGTCCCCCGGCCCACATGGCTTTCCACTTCGATGCGTCCCTCGTGCGCCCGGACAATCCGCTGCACGATCATCAGGCCCAGGCCCGTCCCCTTCTTCTTCGTCGTGTAAAACGGCTCAAAAATCCGGCTGATCTGTTCCTCGGGAATCCCCCCGCCGCCGTCGGTCACGCTCACCCAGACACTGTCTGGCGACTCCCCCGTCTGCAATTGCAGCGTGCCCCCCTTGGTCATCGCCTGCATCGCATTCTTCACCAGGTTCACCAACACCTGCTGCATCTGCGTTTCGTCAATCGGCGTCGCCGTCAGCCCGCGCTGCAATTTCGTTTTCACCGTCAGCCCGCGATTCTCCAGTTCCGGCCGCAGCAAGTCCAAAGTCTTTTCCACCACCGCATTCAGCGCCGCCGGCTTCAACTGCAACGCCGCCGGGCGGATGGCCTGCAAAAACTGCGTGATAATGTAATCCAACCGGTGAATCTCCCCCTTGGCCACCCCCAGATACTTCTCCAATTTCCCGGCGATTTCCCCCAGTTCCGGCCCCGGCAACGCCGACCGGCCCTTGCCCCCCACATTCACCGGCTTGGGCTCCGGGCGGAGCTTGCGCACCTCGCGCTCCATCAACTGCAAATGAATGTGCAACGCATTGAGCGGGTTGCCAATCTCATGGGCCACGCTCGCCGCCAGGAGCGTCAGCGCCTGCACCCGCTCGCTTTCAATCGCTTCAAAGGTCTTCTGCCGCGCCTCGGTCGCATCGTGCAGGATCAGCGCCACTCCCGAACTCCCGATGGCGTCGCCATCCAGCGCCGCAGCGTATAACCGCAGAAAGCGCGGACGCGGATAATGCACCTCAAACTCATGGCGCACCACCCGCCGGCCGCCCTCTTCGTCATTCCGCACCAGGGTCTTCCAATCCACCTCCGGCAGACACTGGTTGATGTGCTGCCCCTCCACATTCGGCTGCAAACCTATCAGCCGCGTGACCGCCTGGTTAAAGTAAATGATGCGGCCTTGTTCATCCATCACCAGCACCCCGTCCTCGATGGTATTGAAGAGGGTTTCGAGAAAGGTCCGCTCGCGGGCCAGCCGTTGGACGACGGTTTGCAACCCCTCGGTGTCCAACCGCCCGATCCGCCCCAGAACCTTGTCGAGAAAACTGG
>Ga0302267_10001103_pt1 | contig 34887 bp, 29 predicted proteins | sample III_Bog_E1_3_FD_194555 | JGI IMG/M metagenome (GOLD analysis project Ga0302267, IMG submission 194555) | Peat permafrost microbial communities from Stordalen Mire near Abisko, Sweden - III_Bog_E1_3 | ecosystem: Environmental > Terrestrial > Soil > Wetlands > Peat | place: Sweden: Abisko...
GTCGGCCCGCTCACCGAGGACATGCCCGTCCTCCTCACCGCACCACATCCGATCCCTCGGGCGAAGAAGATTGGTGAGCTCCTCGGTGAGCAGCTTGCCGAGGCGACGGGTATTGAGATCATCAACATTCGGATCTCCGGTACGTGGGGACCGGTGGGCCATGAAGATCCGTTCTTCGCTGCTCCGGCACTGATTCACGCGGCCGCCAGCCGCAGTCCACTTGACCTGTCCGGACTGCTCGTGCAGCCACACCTCGGCGATGGACTCGACCTGTGCTACGTGAAGGACACCGGCCGGGCCATCGCCCTGCTCCAGGTGACCGAGCACCTCCGCTACAACACGTACAACGTGGCATCGGGCCGTCTCACCACCAACGCGGACGTCATCGACGCGATCCGCAGCCTCCAGCCCGGCCTCAACCTCGAACTCCCTCAAGGCGCTACCCGCCCTGGCAACCCGCTCGACATCACCCGCCTGCACGACGACACCGGCTACCAGCCCGAGTACGACACCGCTCGTGCCGCAGCCGACTACATCGCATGGCTGCGAGCGGGCAACAGCCGCTGAGCCCTGCCTCGCAGCTTGCCGAGGAGTCGTCACCCTGGCGAGCGGATGAGGGTGACGTTCAGGGTGATGTCGTGGGTCTCGTTCGTCCGCTCGGCCGGAGCCGCATGGCGATGTGCGGTGGCATGAGCTCGACCTCCGCAGCGATCGAGCGGGAGAACTCGACGGTGAGTGGGTCGGCATTCAGGCGGTGGTAGACGGCCAACGGTCGTCTGGTGGGCGGCGAAGTCTCGAAGATCAATCCATCGAACCCGACCGAGATGATCGACGCGGGGACCAGGGTGGGACCGAGTCCGGCGGCGGCGAGCAGAGGGGCACTTGCCGTCTGCTCGGCGCGCAGGGCGACCTTGGGGCTAAATCCCGCTTCAGCGCAGGCCTTGTCCAGCAGCTCGGCGAGACCGTGTTCCGGGGCGAAATGCACCCAGGCCCGATCTGCGAGGAAGTTCAGCTCGAGTGGCCCTTGCCATCCAGCCAGAGGATCATCGCTCGCCAGCACGATGAGCAACTCTTCGTCTCCGAGGCTCAGGAGGTCGCCGGACCAATCATCCGGTGTCGGGCCGATCGCCACATCAGCCTCACCGTTGCGCATGGCCGTGGTCAGTTCGTCGCCGTGCCGGTACTCGTGGAGACCGAGTTGTACCCCTGGATGAGTCTGCCGCCAGCGTCGCAGCGGAGCCGGCAGAAGTCCGAGCGTCGCCGAATGCACCGCAGCCACATCGAGCTCACCGCCTTCGAGCCCAACCGTCTGGCGGGCAGCGGTGAGGGTCCTCCGTGCCTCGGTCAGCGCCGCTCTCGCATGGGGAATCAGTGCTCGGCCGGCGGGGGTGAGGCGCACCGTACGGGGGAGCCGGTCGAGGAGCGAACCACCGACCTCCCGTTCCAACACCGCGATCTGGCTGGAAAGTGTGGGCTGGCTGACGTGGAGCTCGGCTGCCGCCCGGGTGAACGATCCGAACTCGGCCACTGTGACCAGGTACTCCAGCTGGCGGAGTGTTGGCATTGCTAAAGACTATGGCAATCACAGTTTAAAAGTGTTGGAACTATCACCTCATAGGGAGAACACTGCTGATATGACCACAACAGTCCGAGGTGTCGGCGGTTGATCACCGAACACCCGGTAGACCCCGACCGACTCACGGGAGTGGTGAGTGCCACCGGTTTCGAGGGTTGGCCCGACGAGGTGCGAGCGGACTTCGTCGCCAATTCTCGAAATGCGCGCGTCGGTTCGAAGCTCCTGTCGACGGACGATCGAGTGAGAATCTGGAGCATCGAGCTCGAACCCGGTGAGCGCCTCGGTGCCCACCGGCACACGCTCGACTATTTCTGGACGGCACTCCGCTCGGGGCACAGCCTCCAACATGTCGCGGATGGCTCGACCCGGCTGGTGACGTACGCGGCGGGTGAGACACGCCATTTCGACTTCGCACCGGGCGAGTACCTCCTCCACGACCTCGAGAACATCGGCGACACACCACTCGCGTTCTTGACCGTCGAGTTCCTGCGCGCTGCCCCGCCCCAATCCGATCCGACCCACCTCGTTACCAAGGGAGACGTCTCATGACCGCCGACTTGCCCGAGAGCCATGCTGACCTTCTCGAACGCCCACTATTCGCGCATCTTGCCACGATCCGACCCGACGGAAGCCCGCAGAGCAGTGTCATGTGGTTCGCTTGGGACGGCCGACGGGTGCGCTTCTCCCACACCAGTACACGGCAGAAATACCACAACCTCCTGGCCGATGGACGGGTCGCATTCCACGTCCAGGATCCCGAGAATGCGTACCGGACTCTCGAGGTCCGGGGTCAGGTCGAATCCATGGACCCCGACACTGATGCGACGTTCTATCGCAGTCTTCAACAGCGCTACGGGTCCGACGTACCCGTCCTGGACGCCGATGTCCGCGTCGTGATCGTCGTGGAGCCCACAACGTTCGTGTCCGTATTCGGGGGATTGACAGAGCCAGAGACAGTTGCACTGACCGCCTTACTGGAACAACTCGACGAGGACGTCTGATCTCCATCACGAGGGCAGGTGGGATCAGCCCTGTCCCCAACCGGGTCCAGACCTGTGGTGCCTATCGATGCCGGCGATCACGGGTGATTGATTCCTTGACATCCGTGGCTGCGACCTAGTGGGCAGCCCTCCCTCCTGCTGAATGTCAACTCCACAAGGGACCGAGAGGAAGCAGGGAGGTCGGCTCGCCGGACATGTCTCCGAGGTAAGACCACGGAACCCGGTGGTCAGGAGAGGGGTCTAACTTCTCATCCCAAGGTGGCGAGATCGAGTCTCACCCGGCCCACCAACTAGGAGATTTCGATTCTGCGGCAGCCCGACCTCGCCGACGCAGAACAGGACTTGCCACCCCATGAGCGCAACGACCTCTGCACCTACAACGCGTCGTGCCTTCGGAGCCAGACGAGCGCCCCCCAGGACATCACGTGCCGAGCAAGACTCGCACGATCCACCAGATGCTTGTCGTGATCCGGCTGGTCCGGGCGCACGGCGTTCGACCCAGCCACCTTGATTCGCCCCTAGTGACGACGGTGTTGATCGTCCGGTAGTGCGGTGCTCGCACGAGTGCGAGATTGCCAACGGGCTCATGAGGTGCAGACTGGGTAGGCACCGGGCGCGGAGTAGCCGGGTCCCGCCTGGCACGACCGCCGTTCCCATCTGGTATCCGGCGAGTCCCCGGTCCCTCGAACGAACCACCTCCAGACTCCGGCCCAAAGGAGAGTCTGCATGCGATTGCTCTACCCAGATCCGGTCGATGAGGCTGACCTGGCGGCGGTGTACGCCGACATGCCGAAGCAGGACCTTCGCCCCGCCGTGCGCCTCAACATGATCGTGAGTGTCGATGGCGGCACCTCATGGAACGGAGTGTCCGGCGCGCTGGGAGGGTCGGCAGACAAGGCGCTGTTCGCCGTACTGCGTTCCCTCACCGACGTCGTCCTGGTCGCGTCGGCCACCATGCGAGCAGAGCACTACGGGCCGGCGGTGCTTGCTCGAGACGTCCAAGAGGTGCGCCGGCAACGCGGCCAGACGGCCGTTCCGAAGATCGCCGTGGTGTCACGGACCTGCCAGTTCGACTGGAACAGTCCCTTCTTCACGGCTGCAGAGCAGAGGCCGATCGTCTTCACGGTCTCGACCGCTGCCGACGAGAACCTCACCCGTGCAGCCGATGTCGCGGAGGTGATCATCGCCGGGGAGGAGGACGTGGATCTGACGTACGCCGTCGACGAGCTCGGTGAGCGTGGGGCACAGAGTGTCCTGGCCGAAGGCGGCCCGACACTCAATGGTCAACTCGCTCGCGCCGGCCTCCTGGACGAGCTCTGCGTAACCGTCTCACCCCTCCTCGCCAGCGGCGATGCGAAACGCATCATTTCCGGATCGACGCTCGACGTCCTCGAGCCGTTGCGCCTCCGGTCGATCTGCGAGGAGGACGGCTACCTGTTCGTCCGCTACCGGACAGCATGAGTCCTGGGGTTGCGATCAGCAGGATGTGCGACCCATTCCATCGATGTCCGGTCACGGGATCGCTTGGACACGTTGGAGCCCGTCGCGTCCGTGACGACAACTCCCGGCCACGGCACGCGAACACTGGTCAACACCGGGAACGACACCCCGGGTCACCGGCGTTGGCGGTCAACGGCGACGGCGAGCGGGAGGTACCAGGTTCGACTCGTGATCCCGAGGTGGCGAGATCGAGACCCGCACGGCCCACCGAATAGCCAGCTCACAGGCAGAACGGCGTCACCGGGGCCTTCGGTCCCCGGAATCCACCGCTCGCGGATGAGTGTGGTCCGCCCGTCAGAGCTGCGGCTCGCGGGCGTGCATCGGCAGTCTGAACACGAGCAGGAACGTGGCGACCAGTGGAACCAGGCACGCCCACGCGGTGATGGCCAGGGCGTGGGTCGGAAGATGCCCGTCGAACGCCGAGAAGAAGACCGTTCCGAGCACGGCGACCCCGAGTGCGCTGGACAGTTGCTGGACGGCTTCGAGGACGCCCGAGGCGGAGCCAACCTCGTCCATCCCCACCCCGGCCAGGATGAAGTCGAACAACTGGCCCATGCTCGCCCCGGCACCGAGTCCGATCAGGAACAGCCCGGGGGCGAGGTCCAGGGTCGAGACCGTCTGCGCTCCGGTCACGGTCAGAGCCAGCACGACGGTGCCTGCGGCGACGATCGCCACCCCGAGGTGGAGCAGGTGACGGCCGAGCCGTTTCACGAGAGCGAACCCGGCCCCCATGCCGGCGATCATGCCGACGACCATCCCCGTCAGGGTCAGCCCGGCGTGGACCGGGGAGAAGTGCTCGCCGAGCTGGGCGAACAGCGAGACGCAGAGCAACAGGCCACCGAACGCGCCGAAGAAGGCGAGTGCGACGAGAATCCCACTCACATAGGTCCGGTTGGCCAGCAGCCCGGGCTCGATCAATGGATCGCCGCGACCCCGGCGCTCCCACAGTACGAACACACCGAGGAGTGCCGCTCCGACGGCCAGCGACACGAACGTCCAGGCCGGCCACGCGTCGCTCCGGCCCTCGATGAGCGGGTAGATGATCGCCGTCAGCGCAACGCCGATCAGCACCATTCCGCCGGTGTCCAGCCGGAGGCCCGGGTGGGCAACCGTCCGTGGCAGCACCCGGACGGCACCGACGAATGTGGCAATGCCGATCGGAACGTTGATGAGGAACACCAACCGCCACCCGATCCCCCACAGATTGGCCTCCACCAGCGCCCCGGCGAGAATCGGCGCGGCCAGAATGGAGAGTCCCATCATCGGGCCGAAGGTGCCGAACACCTTGGTCATCTCCTCCTCTGCGAAGACCTCTTTCAGCATGCCGAATCCTTGAGGGATCATCAGCGCCCCGAACGAGCCCTGCAGCACCCGGAAGACGATCAGCACCTCCATCGACGGCGCGGCGGCACAGGCTGCGGACATGACGGTGAAACCGGCTGAGCCGATCAGGAACAGCCGGCGGCGACCGAACATGTCCCCCAGGCGGGCACCGGTGATCAGAAACACGGCGAAGGCGAGGGTGTAACCGGCAGGTAGCCACTGCAGGGTGGAGGCACTGCCACCGAGCGCCGACCGTATCGATGGCCCGGCGATGTTGACGATGGTGGCGTCCATCAGATCCATGATGTTGGCGGCGATCACCACGGTGAACACGAACCAGCGCAGCGGATTTCCGGCGGCCGGCGTGCCGGCATCGGTGGGGTTCGCCACCTGGACAGTCGTTCCTGCGTCTGGACCTCTCTCCATCATGGCTCCTTACTGAGTACACCGTTCATAGTTTGCAAGGTAACAGACTGAGTACACTGTCCGCAATGAGTCCGAACCATGGAGTGATCTGGAACCGACCGGAGCGGGCCACGCGCGGCCCTGCGCCATCGCTGTCTCGCGAACAGATCGCCAGAGCCGCCGTGACGCTGGCCGACACCAGCGGGATCGAGGCCGTTTCGATGCGGACCCTGGCTGGCGAGCTGGGTGTGGCCGCCACCTCGCTCTACCGGTACGTCGAACGCCGGGACGAGGTCATCGAACTGATGGTTGACCACGTGATGGGCCACGACCTGCACTTCGAGAGCGTCGACGACTGGCGCGAGGGCCTGCGCTCCTTCGCCCACGGCCTGCGGACCATGATCCTCCGCCACCCGTGGATGGCCGTGCCGAGCGCCGGACTGCGCAATTTCGGGCCCAACACAGCCGAGCAGTATGAGCTGGTCCTTGGTCTCGTCGACGGATGGGGCCTCGAGATCGACGAGATGCTCGTGATGGTCGAGACGATCGACGCCTACGTCCGTGGGCGCGCGCTCGAGGAGCTCTCGGAGCAGGAGGCCGTCCGGCGCTCCGGGCTTGACCAGGATCAATGGATGGAGACGCAGATCCCTTATATCGAAAGCCTGATCGACAGCGGGCGCTACCCGATCCTCACTCGCGTCGTCTTCGACGCTCAGGCTCCCCACGATCCCGACCGCCTCGAGCACGGCTTCGATGTGGGTCTCGAGCGATTGCTCGATGGCTTGGCGTTGATGCTTCCCGAGTAGCTACGGCGACCGGTGCGCGACCTCAGGCGGACCGTAGAACCGGTCTCCATGAGCTGACCACGTGACAACTGCCGCCTTCTCGATTCGAAGGGGCCGGTCAGCCCGAATCAGGGTGGGTGTCGTCGTTGGATCAGCGACGCGGGCGTGGGCGCTGTCCGGGGGCCGCGGCCGCCGGATCGTCGGGCCAGTGGTGGCGCGGATAGCGCGTCGCCATCTCCCGACGGACCGCCGTCCAGCTCCCGGTCCAGAACCCCGGCAGGTCGCCGGTGATCTGGATCGGCCGGCCGGCGGGCGAAAGCACCTCGACCGTGACCGGGATCCGACCGTTCGCGATCGTCGGGTGGACCGTGGTGCCGTAGAGGTCCTGGGCCCGCACCGCGATCCGGGGATGCTCACCGTCGTAGGCGATCGGGACGCGCTTGCCGCTGGCGAGCAGGACCGCGTTCGGTACCAGTCGATCGAGATCTGGCACCAGGCCGCCGAGCCGCACACGGAGGACGTTGGCCATGTCGACGCGCTCGAGGTCCGCTCTGCCCGTCGCCTTGGTCAGGAGCGGGGTGAGCCACGCGCCGACATCGGCGGCGAGCGCATCGTCGGTGCATGCCGGCCAGGCCTCACCGAACGCTTCACGTGCCCACCGGACGCGTGCCTGGAGTGTTCGCGCTGCAGCTGACCATCCGAGAACTTTCAGGCCGGTGGAAACGGCGTGGGCGACGAGCGCCGCGGTGGTCTCCGGCCCTGCCGGCGCGGCGGCTCGAACGGTGCCGAGGACGAGCGCGTCGAGGACGCGTTCGGTGGTCGCCCGCAGATCGTCGACCCCGTCGTCCCATGCGACCCGGACCACGTCGACGATCGCCTGCCCCCCGATCGACTCGACGTCCTCACGGTCGAGCACCGCAGCGAGCCGGATGCGGCCATCGGCACCGGTGGATCGGTCGGCGGCCTCGATCTCGGCGGCGACGAGCCAGCCCACACCGGTCAGCGGGTCGTGCTCGGGGAGGAACGCACCCGAGCCGTGCCGCAACCGGTAGCGGGGTCCACCACTCGACTGCGCGATCCGGTCGGGGTACCCGAGAGCGAGCAGCGGACCCGGATCGGCCGTCAGAGCGCGGCCCACAGGCAACCTGACGCGTCGGAGCAGTTCGTCAGCACGGCGGCGCACCAAGGCGATGGCCCCACCGTCGACCGCGAGCGAGCCCGACCCGTCCCCGGTGAGCGCGGCCAGGCGCTCGGCGATGTCCGTGCTGGCCGGGGAGTCCCGACCACCTCGCCGGACGATGTCCCGTTCCGAGAGCATCGCCGCGAGGAGCGCCGCCGGACGGCGGTCGTCGGTCGGTGCCTCGATCACCATGCGCGCCAGTCTCGGGTGGAGCGGCAGCTCGAGCATCCGACGCCCGAGGTCGGTCGGTCGGCCGTCGGCGAGGGCGCCGAGCTCGATCAACAAGGAGGTCGCGACGGCAAGGGCGCCGGACGGCGGTGGGTCGAGCCACCGCAGCGCCTCAGCCGGCGCGCCCCAGGCGGCGAGTTCGAGCGCGAGGGACGCAAGGTCGGCACCGGCGATCTCGGGATCGGGCCATTGCCGTCGCCGGAGGTGCTCGGATTCGGACCACAGCCGGTAGGCGACGCCGGGTGCGGTACGACCCGCGCGGCCGGCCCGTTGGTCGGCCGATGCACGGGAGGTGGTGATCATCCGCAGCCGGCTGAGGCCGCTGGCGGGGTCGAACGCCGGTCGCCGGGCCAGACCGCTGTCGACGACGATCGACACGCCCTCCACGGTCACACTCGACTCCGCGAGATCCGTCGCGACGACGACCCGACGACGCGGTCCCGCCCGCAGCGCCCGGTCCTGTTCTGCGGCCGACAGCGTGCCGTGCAACGGGAGCACGTCGACGCCGTCGATACCGCCCAGTGCGCGCACCGCCGTTCCGATCTCCCCGGTTCCGGGAAGGAAGACGAGGACATCACCGGGGTCACGCTCGAGAGCATGGCGTACCGCTGCGACGGCCACGTGTTCCAGACGGGCGTTGGACCGCCCCGGCATCCAGTGCAGATCGATCGGGTACGACCGTCCCCGGCTCGACACGAACGGGGCGTCCCCGAGGAGGAACGAGACCGCTCCCGAGTCGAGGGTCGCAGACATGACGAGGACACGGAGCTCCGGCCGGAGGCCCTCGCGGGCGTCGAGGGTGAGGGCCAGGCCGAGATCCGCCTGGAGGTGGCGCTCGTGGAACTCGTCGAAGATCACGAGCGCGACACCGTCGAGCATGGGGTCCCGCTGCAGGCGTCGGGTGAGGATGCCGTCGGTGACGACTTCGATCCGGGTCGCCTTCGAGACCCGGCGTTCGTCACGCGTCGAGATGCCGACGGTCTCTCCGACACGCTCTCCGAGGAGTGCCGCCATCCGCGCGGCGGCCGCGCGTGCCGCTACCCGACGGGGCTCGAGCAGGAGCATGCGACCGCCATCCATGAACGGCTCACCCAACAGGCGGAGGGGAACGACCGTCGTCTTGCCTGCGCCCGGTTCCGCCTGGAGGACCGCCGCGCCGACCCCGCGGAGCGCGGTGCGGAGCTCGTCGATGACCTCTTCGACCGGAAGTCCGGTCGCAGTTGGGTGGGGGAAGGCGGCCACACGCCAGGGTACGGCAGTGACGTGCCGGCGAACGCCGGCCGTCCCGCCTACTACCCAGCGGACAGTCCGGCCAGTTCAGCGAGCGCCTTCACTCCCAAGTGGTGGGACCGGGACACGCACGGCCCACCTGGCGTCCGAATCCGAGCTACGCCCGGCCCATTTCGTTCACTCCGTGAACCCGATGGAGGCGTGGCTGGCATCACAGAACGGCTTGTTGGCCGAAGCTCCACAGCGACAGAGCGTCACCCGGTTGCGCACTTCGTACGGCTCACCGTCGGACGACGTCACGGTGATGCCGCCACGCACCCAGATGGGACCCGCGAGTCCTTCGGCCGGGTCGGCGACGATGCCGATGGAGGGGGTGAACTCCGGCTCGATGTCCGCGTTGCTCTGCTGGTCCCGCACCACCAGCCGTCCCGAAGGACAGAGCCCGGCCTCGCGGACGGTCAGCTCCGCGGCTTCGGCTCCCTCCTGTTCCACCAGGTTCCACACCTGCCCGGCGACATCGCAGAATCGGGCATAGGCGCACAGCGGCTGGGCATCGGCGAGTGTCACGGTGGGCCCGACCTGCTCGGTGGCCTGAACGTCATAGGGCTCGCGGCTGGCCGTCTCGGTTCCGTCGAACCCGACGCGGACATGGGAGCCGTCGCAGTAGGGCTTGGAGGCCGACTGACCGCAGCGGCAGAGTGCGAACGTCTCCTGGGTCTCGAATGACTCGCCTTCCTGCCACTCACGCGAATCACCCTGCGCATCAGCGCCGATGGACTGTCGGGCCATCGGCACGGCGCCTTCGACCAGATAGGGACCGTTCCGGGTGACCGTGATCTTCATACCGTCAACTGGATCCATTGCACGCTCCTTGCTCGGCGATCGGTGTCACCGGCCGCAGTTCGTTGGTACGGCCGATGGCACGATGCCCCTCACCCATTGTCCGACACGGCGGCCGGATAGCGGGCAGCCCGGGTACCCGGGGGGTGGCTCACGCCGGGGACCCGGTCCGGGTTCTCGACGCACACCTCCCCCTCGAGCCCGTCGGGATCGCGGAAGAAGATGCTGAGCATCGAACCGAAGTCGGTGACGAAGTCGTCGGCGGCACCACGGGCCATCAGGCGGTCCCGGATCTCCTCGAACGCCTCGAGTGAGGCGGCCTGGAGCGCGAAGTGGTCGAGCCGGCCCCTCCCGAACATGGGCACCTGACGGTCGGCCTCCGTGTTCCCCTCGATCTCGAACACGTTCAGCTCGCAGAACTCCCCGAGGACGATGATGGTGAGTCGAGGTCCGGTGCCTCCGGGGAACTCGGATCCGTCACTGGCGACCACGGCATCGAAGACCTCCCGGTAGAAGGCCTGGAGCCGGTCCGAGTCGTTGGTGATCGTGGCCACATGGTGCAGGCCTCTGGTGAGCATGCGTACGTCCTTTCGCGTGGAGAAGAATTCTTCGGCCGTGAACTGCCGCTACCGTCCGCGTACCGGGGTGTAGCCCGGGTGCAGTGCGAGTGACACCACGAAGAGATCGGCGCCGGCCGACAGCGTGACCTCGACCTCCTCGGAGCCCTGCACGACGAGCGCATCATCGGTGACCATCGGGGTGCCGTCGACCGTGGCGGATCCTCCGATCACGTAGAGCACGGAATACCGGTCGTCGCCGAGTGCGACCGTTTCGGTGGCCGGAACCGTGCTGGCCATCCGACGGATGGACAGTCCCTCGACCCGTGACTCGATCGGACCCCGGCCGCCGACGTAGTCGGTGACCTCGAAGGCACCCAGGGACTGCGAGGTGAACGTGGACGCCGGGTGGTCGCGATAGTCCGGCGTCCTGGCGAGGGCCTCGGCGTAGCCGGGATCGAACCAGATCTGGAACGCATGTGTCCCCTTGGCCACGCGTTCGTTGTGCGAGATCCCGCTCCCTGCCCGGATGATCTGGACGTCGCCACTGTGGAGGGGCACCCACGTGGTGCCTGCGGTGTCGAAGTGGGAATTCTCGCCGTCCAGGACGAAGGTCATGATCTCGAAGCCTTCGTGCCCGTGGAGGCCGAACTCGAAGTCATCGGTGAAGTGGCTGTGGGACCAGTAGAAGAGCCCGGCCGAGGGCACGCCGTCGGCACTGTGGCCACCGACCACGGGCTTGTTGGCCTGGAGGACACCGCCCATGGCGTTGACCTGGAACTGGTCGGCCCGACGGAGCAGGGTCGTCGACGGAGTTTTTGTTGTCATAACCACCATATTAAGCAGTTTTGTTGCTGTGTCAACAGATGGGTAGCATGGGGGCATGGGCGAGATCTGGTTGGACGAGCGCCAGGAGACGGCGTGGCGGGCCTTCCACACCATGAGGATCCAGCTGCTCGGACACCTGTCGCGACGTCTGGCGGCAGAGTCGGGTATGTCGGAAGCCGAGTACGAGGTGCTGGTCACGCTCTCCGAGGCACCCGACCACCGGATGAGGTCGCGTGACCTCGGCCGGGCGCTGCAGTGGCAGCGCAGCCGCCTCTCGCATCAACTCGACCGGATGGAGAAGCGGGGCCTGCTGACGCGTGAGCCGTGCCCCACCGATGCCCGTGGCTGTGTCGCGGTGCTGACCGACACCGGGCTCGAATCCATCGACAAGGCGGCGAAGCTCCACGTCGCCGATGTCCGCCACTGCTTCGCCGAGGTGCTCACCCCGAAACAACTCGACGGCCTGACGGCGGCGGCGCGGGCGATCACGCAGCACCTGGACGCCGAACACCCGGAGGAGGACCGGGGGTGAGGGCCTACGACCTGGAGAGCTGGGCGGGGTTCCTCACCGCGGTCGTCGGAGCCGGGGCCGGCCTGGCGGGCCTGATCTTCGTCGCACTCTCGATCAACCTGGACCGATTGGCCGCCCGACCGAAGTTGGCGGCTCGAGCCGGTGAGACCCTGGCCGTGCTCCTCCTGGCCGTGATCGGTTCGGCGGTCGGCCTCATGCCCATCAGCCGGATCGGGTTCGGCATCGTCCTCCTGGCCGTCGCCACGCCCATCTGCCTCGTCACCCTGAACCTGCAATTGCGTCAGGGCCCGGACAGCCCCGATCACCCCTACTGGTGGTTCCTCTCGCGGATCGCGGTCACCCAGTTCGCCGTCCTCCCGCTCATGCTCGCCGGACTCTCGATGATCATCGGGAAGGGAGGCGGCCTGTTCTGGCTCGGTGCCGGCGTGCTGGTGGCCTTCGCCGGCTCCGTCTACAACGGGTGGATCCTGCTCGTCGAGGTCGTGCGCAACGACGGAACCGACCTCGGTCCGGGACCCGAGGTCCTGTCCGAAGGCGGCTAACTCCCGGGACCCCGTCCGGCCACCTCACCCGGCCCCATCCCGAGGGACCCGTTGCTTCGGGTTCCTTCCGGTCCCACCCAGCACGCCGAGGTGGGTGTGCTGGAAGTGGTCGTCGTACTTGAGCCCGTAACCCATGAGCCGGTCGAGCGCGAGGTGGGCCAGCCAGACCAGGCCGAGTCCCAGGACGAGCGGCCGGTGCTGCCACCACCCCAGGCCGATGATCAGCGCCGGCACGGGTGTCGTATGGGCGACGTTGTAGACGATGGCCCCGATCCGGGTGTCACGGACGTAACCCAGCATCGCCACATCGGGGAGCAGGAGCACGACGGGCACCAGCCACCAGTGCTGCTTCGTGGTGGCGTAGGCGATCAGTGCACCGACCAGGAGGACCGCAGCCTCGAGACGCAACCACCGGCGGGGACCCCCCGACACCGCTCCGTCCGACGCGGATACGGCCGCCTCGCGGATCGGCTGGACGGTCATGGGGCGATCTCTCGTACTACGACGGCCGACTCCTCGTCGTCGAGGAAGCGCAGGATGGCCTCGGACGTGGGCCCGGGCTGCTGGGACTGGGGATAGTGCCCCGCTTCCGGGACCATCACGACTTCGCCGCTCAGCGCGTGTCCGATCCACGTCGCCTCGTCGGCAGGTTCCGGGAAGTCCGGATCCTGGGTTCCCATGATCACCATGGTCGGGGTCGAGACGTCGGCCAGGCGCGCCTCGGCCGGGTCGTGGCTCGTGCGGGTGGTGAGCGAGAACGCCTTGGCGTACCCCGGGCGGCGCAGGCTCGCGACGACCGTGTTGCGGTAGGCGTCGAAATCCTCGGGGCGTCGGCCGGCGTAGAGCTTCGGCAGGTAGGACTTCCACGAGGTGGCCGCCCAGGGTCGGGCCATGGCCATCCGCAGGAGTAGCCGCTGGACGGCACCGGTGCCGCCGTTGCGGACGAAGGGACCGATCAGTACGAGACCAGCCACGAGGTCGGGACGATCCGCGGCCACCAGCACCGCCGCACCGGCGGCCATCGAGTTCCCGACGATGACGGCCGGCCCGCCGAGTGCTTCGATCAGCGCCGTGATGTCCCCGGCCGTCTCCGGATCACCGTACGAGGTGAACGTCGGATCGCTGTCGCCGTGTCCCCGGAGGTCGGTACAGGCCACCCGGTAGCCGCTCGCCCGGAGGGTCGGAGCCAGGAACCGATACGTGCCCCGTAGATCGCCCATGCCGGGGACGAGGACGACGAGCGGACCGTGTCCGGCCACGTCGTAGCCGATCCTGCCTTCCGGACGTTGCAGGAACTGCGTTCGCTGGGTGGGGGTGGTGGCGGTCGGGTTCATGGGTTTCGTTCCTTTCGTTCTGCCTCGGGAGGTCCGGACAGCACAGGTGAGACGCTGGGTGTTCGGTGGTCGTGGGGTGCCGTGGGCCGGTCCCGGTACCAGGAGACCGTGGTGGCGAGTGCCTGGTGGAGTGGCGTGCCCGCCTGGCCGAAGGTCGACTCGTACTTGGAGGTGTCGAGCACGAAGGGTTGGTCGAACTGGTAGGTCATCTCGACCATGGACCGCAGCACCGGATTGACGAGACCCAGGCCACGCAGAGCCAGCTTCGACACCGGACGGACGGCGACGGAGTGCCCGACCTCGTCGGCGACGAGATCGAGGACCCGCCGGGTGGTGACCGTCTCCGGTCCTGGTAGGTGCCAGACCTGGTCCACCGCCCGCGGGTCGGTGCCCAGGGTGACCAGGCCGCGCGCGATGTCCGGGACGTAGCTGTAGGTGTGGAGCAGCTCCGGATCACCGATGAAGTCCGCCCGTCGGCCGGCCAGTGCGTTGCCGAAGACCCGTTCGCCGAGCGTGGAGCCGTCGGTGACCCCGGCGCCGAAGAAGTCCGACGCCCTTCCGATGACGATGTGGACCCGGCCCGCATCCCGGGCATCGAACAGCTCCTGGGTCATCGCCACCCGGGTCCGTCCCTTGACGGTCGAGGCCAGGAGCGGGAGGTCCTCGGTGAGGGGTGCGCCACCGGTCGGCCCGTAGCCGTAGAGGTTCTCCAGACTGACGAGCAGCGCGCCGTTCCGCTCGGCTGCGGCCAGGACGCCGCGCTGGAGTGGCGGGAACACTGTGGCCCACTTCGGGTACGGGGCGTTCAGGCACTGGTAGATGACCGCAGCGCCCGTAGCGGCCTCGGTGGCCGCTCCGGCGTCACTGGCGTCGGTCCTCCGCCAGTCGACTCCCTCGGGTAGCGCCGGGAGTCGGTGTCGCGACACCACGCGCACGGCGTGTCCGAGCATCGTCAGTCGGCCGACCAGTGCGCGGCCGACGTTGCCTGCCCCGAACACGACGTGCAGCGGGCGATCAGCCATGGGTGGATCCGTGCCCGGGACGGGAGGTGGTCGGGTCCGGAGCCATCGGTCCGGGGGTGGCGCCCGCACCGATGCTGCTGTCCCATCGCTGATGGTAGGGGCGGAGTCCGAACGTCCTGGCCGCCGCCCAGAGCGGCGGGAACACCAGATTCTGGACCCAGATCGGCGGGGAGGTCACCCGGCTCTCGTGGCGGAAGTGCCAGAAGGTGGCACCGAGCTGCAGCGGGTTCCTCGGTGCCCCCCGGGGAGTCGTCCTCCCGTCGGCCACCAGTCCGGCCAGCGCCTCGTGGAACTCCTTGGTCCGCAGGGCCGGCCGGAGTTCGACCACGCCGGTGATCTCGACCGTGCCCCGATTCCCTTCGGAGTGGGGGACGCCCGGAGGCACCACGACGGTCTCCCCCGCGATGGCCGTGCGCGGCTCCCCGTCGACGGTGAACGTGGCCTCTCCCGAGACGATGGTGAACCGCTCCTCCTGGTTGGGGTGGACGTGCTCGGAGATGACCCCGCCGGGCATGCTGCGCCAGGTGAAGCGGACCAGCTCGCCGTGGCTGTCCTCGGCGACGGTGGTGTACTCGATCCACTCACCGGTGGCCGGGTTGAAGAATGGCCGGAAGCTGGTCATGACCGCACCTCCTCGAGCTCGGTGCCGAGGACGGCGACCGGCACGGACGGCCGGCCCGGTGCGAGCGGAGGGGAGACCGGCGCCGGATCGGGAGGCCGGGAGCGTGGGTTCCACCAGGCCGCCGGACCCAGCAGCTTCATGGATGCGGGGACCAACACGGCCCGGACGAGGGTCGCGTCGAGGATGACGGCGAACGCCACGCCCAGCCCGATCTCCTTGACGAACACCAGCCGGGACAACACCAGCGCGCCCATGGCCACGGCGAGACAGCAGGCCGCGGCGGTGACGATGCCTCCGGTGTGGGCCATGCCGCGGGCCACGGCCTCCTCCGGAGATGCGCCGGCATCGTGCTCCTCCTTGATCCTCCCGAGCAGGAAGACCCCGTAGTCGGTGGACAGACCGAACACGACGGCCAGGATGATGATGAGCGACGTCGACTGGAGTGCTCCCGGGGCGTGGAACCCCAACAGGTGGCTCAGGTGTCCCCGCTGGAATCCCCACATCAGCACCCCGTAGGTGGCGAGGATGGTGAGGAAGTTCATGACCACGGCCATGAGCGGGAGCGTGACCGAGCGGGTCATGGCGAACAGCATCACCAGGGCGATCAGGACGATCAGGACGAGGACCACCGGAAGATGGGATCTCAGGCTGTGCTGGAGACTGAGGAAGGAGGCGGTCTGCCCGACGACCGTCACCGGTCCGGGACCGGGGAGCGCCTGGATCGACCCGACGACCCGCTGGGCGGTCGGCGACAGGGGTGCCGCGGTCAGCACCACACCCGATTCCCAGATCGACCCACCCAGGTGCTGGAAGGTCGGCGCCGCCTTGACCCCCGGGAGGCGAGCCAACGTCGCGGAGTAGGAGGCCAGCGCCTCCGGCGTCACCCGGCTCGCGTCCACGAGGACGTCGGCCGGTGCCTCGGAGAAGGACGGGAAACGGGTCTGGACCAGGGTGTAGGTCGCTCCCGCGGAGCTGCTGGCCGGCAGCGCGCTGGCATCGCCTCCCGTGAAGGCCACGTGCAGGAAGGGCGAGGCCAGGATCACGAGCACCACGACCGCGGCCGCGCCCCAGACAACCGGCCGGCGCATGACCCGGGTGGCCATCGCGTACCAGCGACGACCGGTGGCCGCCCCGGTTGCCGGACCGTCCACCACCGGGGGCGTCCGTACGGCGAGCCGATCCCCGAACACGGTGAGGATCGCCGGCAGGACGAGCAGGGCGAAGGCACCGGACGCCAGTACGACGATGGCACCGGCGATACCCATGGAGTACACGAACCGCTCGGGAAAGACCGCCAGGGTGGCCAGTGCCGCGGCGATGGTCAGCGAGCTGAACAGGACGGTGTGTCCCGCCGTGCGACGGACCGTGGCCAGGGCCGTCCCGATCGGAGCACCTCCTCCGAACTCCTCACGGAAGCGGGAGATGATGAGGAGACTGAAATCGACCGACAGACCGATCCCGAGCGCGATCACCAGGTTGAGCGCGAAGACGGACAGCGGGACCACCACCAGGGCGAGACCCATCACCCCGAGGGTGACGGCGATGGCGAACACCGCGCCCACCAGGGGCACCGCTGCGGCCCGCAGGCCCCGGAACACGAAGAACAGGAGCAGCAGCAGGAAGGGCAGGGCGTAGAGTTCGGCACGGCCGAGGTCCTGGGACGAGACGGACGCTATCTGGACGCCGGCCACGGTGGGGCCGCCGAGCCAGGTGTTGGCGCGGAGCGCCGGCCGGGCGGCGATGGCCGCCTGCAGGGCGGTGACGGCCTTCTGCTCGTCGACGTTCCCGACGGTGGCCACCACCGTCGTGAGCCTCCCGTCGCCCGAGATCATGCTGCGGTCACCGGTCGTGGCGTAGTCGAGCACGCGCTTCACCTCCGGACGGGCTCGCAGGATCGAGACGACCGCCGCCAAGCGGGCCGGTACGACCGAGGACGTGGTGATCGGCGCAGGGTTGCGCACGACGACCAGGTAGCCCTCTTCGGGGTTCGCGCCCGTAACCCGCTGGATCTGGTGTTGCGCCGACACCACGACCGATCCGGGCGCGTCGTAGTCACTCAGCGAGGAGGTGAGATGGGTCGAGGCGGCGCCCCCACCGATCAGTCCGATCAGGGCGATCACTCCGGCCAGCCACAGGACGAGACGCGCGTGTCGCCGCTCGTCTCCTGTCGGCGAGGGCGGGGTGGAGGTGCGGTGACTCATGACGGGTTTCCTTTCCGAGGCGGCAACGGCATCAGGCAAGCTCTTCGAGCACTTTGAGGAGCTCGAGCACGCCGGAAAAGGCGGTCCAGTGATCAACGGGATCGCCACCACTGGTGGCGATCCGGCCTTCGATCCGGTTGTCCGGGGCCCGGTTGACTTCAAGGAGCAGGCGTACAGTCCGCCTCGGCTTCGATGAGGCTTCCATGGGACCCAGTCAACGGGAATCGCATCGCGATGTCCCCAGTGAACGACCCTAGGTTCGACCCTGGTTCTGTGGCCGGAGTCCGCGTCGTCCCGGCCCGGTCGCCGTGGACGCCGCGACCTTGAGCTTCAGCGGAGCAGGGAGGCCAACTGGCGACGCGAGGTGATGTCCAGCTTGATGAAGCTGTTGCGGAGGTGGTACTCGACGGTCTTCACCGAGACGTACAGCTCCGCCGCCACCTCACGGTTGGTGAGCCCGGTGGCGACCAGTCGGGCCACGGCCATCTCGGCCCGGCTGAGCCCGAGCGTCACCTCGGGACTCGCCGGGGTGGCCGATACCTGCAACTGCTCCAGCTCGTCAGCACAGCGCCGTACATAGGGGTCGGCACCCAGGTCGGAAAAGAGTCGGTGGGCCCGCTCCAGCTGGGCGATGGCGTCCACCGGTCTGTCCACCTGGCGCAGGCGGCGTCCGTCGTCGAGATGGAGCAGGGCCAGCTCGAACGGCATCGGCACGCCGGGGGCGATGGCGTGTCCTCGTAGGAACGACGTCTCCGCCCCGGACAGATCCCCTGTCGCCACGGCCAGGTTGCCCTCGCACCGCGCCAGCATGAGACGGACTGATGCGAGGGGAACGACCGCGCACGCCGCCCCGAACTCAGCGAGGGCGGCCTCGGCCTCCCCCAGCCGATCCAGGGCGGTCAAGGCATCGACCTCGGTGGCTCGCCAGTTGAAGATGCCCGGCCGCCCTCCCGCACCGAGCCGGTCGGTGGCGCGCACCGACTCGACCGCGGTCACCACACCGCGGTGGTCACCCCGGGCCACGGCGAGACCGGCCGCGGCCACCGCGCAGGTCGCTACCGCCAGCACCGAGGGGAACCGGGCCGAAGCGGCCCGGCCGGCCGTGAGGCGCTCTTCGGCACCCGACCACTGCCCCCGGGCGGCGAGCACCTGTACCGACCGGGCCTGGGCCCGGACCAGATCGAGCGGGCGGTCGGCGTCCTCGGCCACGGACGTGGCGAGCTGGGCATAGGTCATGGCTGCATCCCAGTCGCCCCGGCGGAAGTGGGCTTCGCTCAGATGGGAGAGACCGGGCACCGGATAGGTCGACGGGACACCGGAGCGGAGGTGGGCGGCGGCCACACCCAGATCGGCGATGGCACCGGACAGATCGTCCGCATAGATCTTCACCATCCCTCGCATGATCAATGGATCGATCTCCGCCAGTGGTACCTCGCTCCCCGTGACCGGCAGAAAGCCGAGCTGTTCCAGGCCCTCCGGCGCTCGACCCGCGTGGGCCAGCGAGTACGCCTCGGCGGTCTTCGCCATCGCCCACAGAGGGGAACCCGGCTCGGTCGCGCCGAGCGCACGGTCGGCCCAGATCAACCCCTCCTCCGGCCGTCCACCGACGACCATCCAGTTCGCCAGGGACGTCGCGGCGCGCGCCCCGATGGCGGACTCGGTCACCGGATCGTGGGCGGTCCATGCTGCGGTCAGGCGGGATTCGGTGGTGGGTGATCCCATGAACACTCCGAGCAGACCGGTCAGGGCGTCGCGGCGAGCGCTGGCCACCCGGCAACTGGCCAGGACCCGTGCCGCCCCGTCGGTATCGGCCGTGCTCAGGTGGGCGACCGCGGCATCGAGCAGTCGACGTTCCCGCTCCTGGCCGACCGCCGACAACGATGCCGCCTTCTCGAGCGCCCAGGCCTGCGCGCTCGAGTCACCCTCCGAGGCGCTGATCGACGCCGACATCTCGAGTTCGTCGGCCAGATCCTCGTCCGCCCCGTGTGCGGCCGCCACCCGATGGACCAGGCGTGCCCGACCGTCGACGACCGTGGCCGCCTCGCCGTGCAGGCGACGACGGTTCGTCGGTCGGAGGTCGGCGTAGATCGCCGCCCGGTAGAGGGGATGAGCGAAGTGCAGCTCAGCCTCGGGGCCCTCGACCAGCAGTCCGGCGGCGATGGCATCGTCGCTCGCCTGTGGTGCATCGCCAAGACCCGCCACCGCGGCGACGACCGCGAGGGGCGCATGTTGACCGACGACCGATGCCGCAGCCAGGAAGGACTGCGTCGCGGGAGGCAGGGCGGCGACCCTCGTCAGGATCACCGCAGCGAGGTCGCGGGGCGCCGGAAGTCCGTCATGGCCCGAGGCGTTGAGCAGCGCGACACCGATCTCCTCGAGCAGCGCCCGACAGTAGAGGGGGTTCCCACCGGTATGGGCCAGCAGTCGCTCCGCCCCTTTCCGCGTGAGCGCACCCAGTTCGAGCGCACGCGCCAGGTTGACGAGATCGTCGAGATCGAATCCTTCCAGTCGGACACGGGTAACCCGGGAGTCGCCGGCCACGAAGCGCGACCAACCCGAGTCTCCCGGTGTGTCGGTCCGGGTGGCGACCACCGTCAGCACGGTGTCGGCCCGCAACCGGCGCAGCGCGAAGAGCACGGCCCGCGAGGAGGGCCGATCGGTCCACTGGAGATCGTCGATCACCAGGACGACGGCTCGGCCGTCGTGTTGCAGTTCGTCGAGCCGATCCACGAGTTGCGCGCCGACGATCATGGGATCGGCTCCGGGATCGATGGGGAGCGCCGGCTGCAGTTGATCGATGACTCCGTAGGAGAGCGTCATCTCGTCCTCGTCCGCACTCAGCTCGAGGATCGTGGCGTCGCTGACGGAGGCGAGGAAGTGCGACAGGAGGGTCGACTTGCCCGAACCGGCGGGCGCTTCCACGTAGACGATCTGCGGATCTCCCGCTCGCACCGCAGCGAGCCGATCCCCGAGGATGCCGAGCTCGCGCTGACGACCTACGAACCCGTCCAGGCCGGCCACCCGATCAGCCCGGCCGTAAGGACGGAGCGGCCACGAGCGACCAGTGGTTCGATGACCGGTGGTCGGTCGCGCCGCCAGCGAATGACGTCGGGTGACCGCGCCGGTTCGGCACATCGCCGACTCGCAGGAGAGTGCGGCGCACCATGAGCGTATGCTACCCGGGCAGGCGGAGGGGTCCCCTGGTCCCGGGCCGAGTCCGTCGTCGATCCCGGCCCACCCTGAGCAGCATCGCCGAGAAGGGGATCACTGTGGCCTCCGATACTGGCGTCGACGAGGGACCGGTCCGGTGGCGGATGCTCGCCGTCATCAGCCTGGGCGTGATGGCGCTCACCTTGAACTGGTTCGACGTGGCCACCGCGTTTCCGCTCATCGGTGCGGAATTCCACGTCGGGCTGGGGCCGCTGAGCCTGCTGATCTCCTTGTACATCGTGGGCTACGGCCTGTCGCACGTCCCCGGTGGGATGCTGGCCACCCGATTCGGCATGCAGCGCACGATCGTGCTCGGACTGGCCGTCCAGGGCGTGGCCGGGGTGATGTCCGGACTCGCTCGGAGCTATCCCGAGCTGGCCGCCTTCCGTATCCTCAGCGGGATCGGCGGCTCGGTGTTCGTAGCCGTCGCCATGGCGGCCGTGGTCATCTGGTTCCGCGAGCACGACGTGACCCTCGCCCTCGGGATCACCGGGGGGGCGGCGTTCAGCGCGGGGGCGGCTGTGGCCCTCTATGGGTGGATCTTCGTGCAGCGGGCCGTGGGTTGGCACACGTCGCTGGTGCTCGCGGGGGTCTTCGAACTGCTGGTCGTGGTGATCACCATCGCCACGTTCGGGTTGCCGGCGGGGACGGAGCCGCTCACCGGTGGGCGATTCGAGCGTTCGGCCCTCCGGGCGGCGCTGGCCAGCCGGGACCTGTGGATCTATGGCATCGCTCTGCTCGGGGGGTACGGCGCCTATTTCACGACCTCCCAGCTCTTCGCCGGGTACGCGACCCAGGATCGACACCTCAGCGCGTCATCCAGTGGGCTCCTGTCCGCACTCATCCTGTTGGCGGGGATCCCGGGCAGCCTCCTGGGCGGCTACTGGGCCGACCGGAGCAGGAATCTGCGGGCCTTCATCGTGGGTCCACTCCTGATCGTCGCCGCGCTCCTGGCCCTCATTCCGCTCGTGCCGGACGGAGCACTCTGGGCGCTGGGCATCGGGATCGGGTTCTTCCTGACCTTCGGATTCGCCGGGTGGTTGGCCGTACCGGCACGGGTCTGTGCCATCGATCATGCGTACCTCGGTACCGCAACCGGTCTGATGCTCACGTTGGCGGCCGTGGGGGGCTTCTTCATCCCCATTCTGTTCGGGCACGTCGTGCCGCACTCGAGCTACACGACGGGCTGGATCGCCCTTGCCGTCGTCTCCTCCGCCTTCGCCCTCGTCGGATTCGCCGGCCACAATCCTTCGGCACGTTCGGCGTCCCGAAGGGTGTCCTCCGAGGAGACGGAGGGCCGCTCACGCCACGAAGCGATGCACGGGGTGACCGAGTCGTCCCCACCGAATGCACTGCGGTAGGCGCACGGGTCGCAGCGCTCGGCGTCCTCGCCCCCGGCCCACCGACATGCCCGGCCCCCTAAGTTGGACGGGTTGCCGGACGGGCCGACCGAACACGGGCCGGACGAACCCACGACCGAGGAGATCAGTTACGCATGCCGATCGATCGCATCGCCCTGGTGACCGGCGCCAATCAAGGCGTGGGCCTGCAGGTCACCAGGGAACTCGTCGCCGGCGGCCTGACGGTACTCCTCGGATCACGCGACACGGAGCGTGGTGCAGCCGCGGCACGCGAGGTCGGACCGGGAGCGATCGCGCTCCAGATCGACGTGACGGATGTGACGTCGATCGCCGCGGCCGCCGAGCGGATCCGCCACGAGTTCGGCCGGCTCGACCTGCTGGTCAACAACGCGGGGATCTCGAACACGTCCCGAGAACACCTGTCGCCCGAAGCGTTCGCCGAGCGGCGGAAGGCGAGCACCGCGTCCCTCGATGAGGTCCGGGCGGTCTGGGAGACCAACGTGTTCGGGGTGCTCGCCGTCTACCAGGCGATGCTGCCCCTGATGCGCGAGTCGACCGACGCGCGCATCGTCAACGTGTCGAGCGGGGTCGGATCACTCACGACGAACGCCGATCCGGCGTTCCCCTACCACTCGATCTTCGGCCCCGTCTACCCCGCATCGAAGGCGGCGCTCAACGCCGTCACGCTGGCCATGATGATCGAGTTGGAGTCGACCGACATCAAGGTCAACCTGGTCTCGCCGGCCTTCACCAGCACGAATCTCAACGCGTTCTCGGGCACGGAGTCGGTCGAGGACGGCTCCCGAGAGGTGGTGCGGGTGGCGCTCCTCGGCCCGGACGGCCCCACGGGAACGTTCACGAGGTGGGAGAACAAGCCCATTCCGTGGTGAATGGGCTCGGAGCGACGGCCCGAGCGGCCGACGCCGACTCCGATGTTCAGCGCAGGATCTGTGCGCCGGCGGGCACGCGGTCACGGGCCTCGGGATGGAGCAGTTCGGCGAGGAGCTCCACCCCGTCGACGACCCGCGGCCCGGGTCGCGAGAAGAAGGCGTTGGCGTCGACGGCGATGATCCGGCCGAGTGCCCCCGCCTCGGGACGGTCCAGGAAGTCGGCCGCCTGCGCCACGGCGCCGGCCAGGTCGAACCCGCAGGGTGCGAACACGGTGACGTCGATCTCCTCGGCGCCGATCTCGTCCCAGGTGAGGCGGCGGGACCGCTCCCCCGGCTCGGCGAGCACCGGGACGCCCCCGGCGGCCATCACCATGTCCGGCACCCAGTGGCCGGCGTTGAACGGCGGGTCCGGCCACTCGAGGACGAACACCCGTTGCCGATTCCGGTGGGCGACCCGCTGGCGGACCGTATCGACCCGACGACGGAGGTCGGCGACCAGCTCCTCGGCCCGGGGTGCCGTGCCCGTGGCCCGACCGACGGTGCGGATGCACCCGATGACGTCGTCGAGGCTCTCGGGATCGAGCGAGACCACCTCGGCGTGGCAGCCGATGACGTCGAGCGCCTCTTCGACGGCACCCGACGGCACGGCGCACACACGGCACAGGTCCTGGGCCAGGATCAGGTCCGGATCGATCGAGCGGATGCGGGCGTCGTCCAGGGTGTAGATCGAGTCACCGACCGCTATCCGTGTGCTCACCTCGGCGTCGATCTGCCCCGCCGAGAGTGACCCGTCCGTGGGGAGGGCCGTGCCTGACACGATGGCTACGCCGCGGGCCGCTTCCGGATAGTCGCATTCGAAGCTGACGCCTTCCAGGTCGTCGCCGAGGCCCAGTGCATAGACGATCTCCGTGGCGGAAGGCAGCAGCGAGACGATCTTCACGGCCCGATCATCCCGCACCACTCCGGGCCGTGCACGGCGGCCGATGTTCTCCAGCGGTTACGACGCCCGTGGGAGCGGGGTGTCGCCGGCCGCGCTGATGGTCTGCATCAGCGCGAACAGGTCGTCGTTGAACCACTCGTGGGTGATCTTGCCGTCCTCCAGGTAGTACGTGGCGATGCCCGAGTAGCTGACGGCACGGCCGGAGCCCGGAATGCCGAAGAGCTCACCGGTGTGGGTCCCGTGGCTGCTCGTCCGCAGGAACACGATGTTGCCCGCACCGACGACGTCCTCCACGTCGATCACCAGGTCGGACATGCCGCTGTACTACGTCTCGAGCAGCGTTACCAGGGCGTCGAGCCCCACGACGTCGTCGACGTCACCGCCCTGGACCACCCGCGCGTCCTGCGCCCAGTCCTCACCCAGCCGGTCGAATGCCCGGGCATTGGCCAGATCGACCCAGTGGGACGCGGTGCGCTTGTTGGCGACGACGACCTCCGGGTCGGTGGACCGCACAATGGGGCTCGGCGTGCTGACCGGTGCGGCGGCGTGGGGGGTACGGAGCTGTCGGGTGAGGGAGGCCCAGTCGTCCACGGTCCACACCTCGGCGATCCTCCCGTCCTCGATCCGGTGGATGCCCGCTCCTCCGAACTCGACGCTCGCACCCGTGTTCGGGATGCCCAGGAACTCCGCCTGCTGACGTCCCCGGGAGGTGTAGCGGGCACCGACCCGGTCACCGTCGACGGCGAGGTCGTCGACGGTGACCACCAGGTCGCGGAAGGCACCGAAACCGGCCAGCAGTCCGGCGAGGGCGTCGAGACCGTGCACCGCTTCACCACTGCCGTAGTGGGTGATGACGTCCGGGGCGAGTACCTCGCCCAAGGCTTCGAAGTCTCCGGTGTTGATCGCCTCGACGCGGCGACGGACCAGCTGTTCATGGGTCATGTCGGTGCCTCCAATTGCTCTCGTGGGTCATGATGGTGAACGGACGGTGACGGTCGATCAGACGACCGCGCCGCTGACCGCGGGCATGCTCAGACCGGATCCGAGCTCGGCCCGGACAGCCGGGGCGACCTCGGTCCCCAGCAGTTCGATCGCCCGCATCAGATCGGCATGGCCCACGCTGCCGATGGCCAACTGGATGAGCGTGCGCTGGTGTCCGAAGATCTCGTGTTGGAAGAGGATCTTCTCGACCACCTGTTCCGGGGACCCGACGATGTAGGGACCGTCGGGAAGGATCTTCTGGTCGAACTCGGCCCGCGACGTGGGTCCGAACCCCCGCTCACGGCCGACACGGTCCATCACCTCGGCGTCGGCCGGGTAGTAGATGTCCCCCGCCGCCTGGGTGGTGGCCGCCACGAACCCGTGCTGGGTGATGGCCACCGGGAGCTGGGGATGCCCCGAGTCATGGAGCACCCTCCGGTAGAGGTCGATGGCCGGGGCGAAGTGGGCCGGAGGTCCCCCCACGATCCCCAGGGCCAGGGGAAGACCGAGCCGTCCGGCCCGGACGAAGGAGTTGGGACTGCCGCCGACGGCCAACCACACCGGAATGGGCTGTTGTACCGGGGCAGGATGGACCACCACGTCGGTCAACGGGGCCCGGTGCCTGCCGGACCAGGTGACCGGCTGACCGCTTCCGAGGGCCAGGAGAAGCTCGATCTTCTCGGCGAACAAGCTGTCGTAGTCGCCCAGTTCGTATCCGAACAGTCCGAACGTCTCGGTGAACGCACCCCGGCCGGCCATGATCTCGGCCCGGCCACCCGAGAGTGAGTCGAGCATGGAGAACTGCTCCATGACCCGGAGCGGGTCATCGGAGCTGAGGACGGTCACCGAGCTGGTCAGCCGGATGTGTGAGGTCCTGGTGGCGGCGGCGGCCAGCAGGATGGGCGGCGCCGGGGCGGCGAAGTCCGGGCGGTGGTGCTCACCGATCCCGAAGACGTCCAGGCCCACCTGGTCGGCCAGCTCGATCTCCTCCACCAACTCGGGGAGGCGCCGTGCGGCGTCGATGCCGCCCGGCTCGGGGCTCACGTCGGCGAAGGTGAATACTCCGATTTCCATGCTGTGCTCCTCTACTGCGTTCGTGTGACTGTCGCTCGTGGATCGGTGGTGGTCGGGGTCTCCAGCCAGCCGTCGAAGCTCGCCGAGCCTGCGGGACCCTTCCCTCGGCCGGAGGTCACGCCAGAGCGACCGGTGCGCTGTTGCTCAGCTCCTGGAGGAAGCCACCGACGTCGGCATCGGCCCAGTGCTCGACGATCTTCCCGTCGGCGACGCGGTCGAAGAACGTCGCCCGGAGTGTGCCGACGGCCCCGGCGGCCGGGACGCCGTAGAACTCCTCCTTCTGGGTCCCCGTCAGCGCCACGCGCGTAGCGGACAGGTCCCCTTCGGTCACCTGCCCGAGGATCTCGAGACGGACGTCGGGAAATGCAGTGATGAACCCCTTCTCGATTCCCAACCACGCCTCACGGTCGTAGGACCCTCCGAAGGCGTGGTTCTGGAGGTCGGGTGAGATGTACCGCTCCCAGCTGGTGTCGAGGTCGTGCTCGTTGTAGCTCTCCCAGAAGCTGCGGACAACTTCCTGTGTCGTGCTCATGCCTGGTTCTCCTTGCGTGGTCGGTTCTAAGTGGTGACTTGCTTCCACTTTCTACCTGTCCCTCCGTCGTGTCAAGTGGTAATTATCTTCCACTTATTGGACCGTCAAGTGGCGATCACCTACCAGTTGTCCGGATACACTCGGGTGATGCCACCGCCCCGGATCGAGGAGGAACGCGCGCTGCGCGCCGACGCCGAACAGAACCGTGAGCGGATCGTGGAGGCCGCCCGGGAACTGTTCGCCGAGCGCGGGATCGCCGTGACGCGGGAGGAGATCGCCCGGCGGGCGGGGGTGGGGATGGCGACCCTCAAACGTCGATTTCCCACCCGGGCCGACCTCGTCGCCGGTGCGTTCGAGGAGAAGATGTGGGTCTTCGCCACCGGCGCCCGCAAGGCGCTCAAGGATCCCGATCCGTGGCACGGCTTCTGCCGCTACGTCACGTCGCTCTGCGCCATGCAGACCAGTGACCGGGGGTTCAGCGATGTGTTGACCATGACCTTTCCCTCGGTGGCCCGGTTCGAGGCGGCCCGCGTGCAGGCCTACGAGGACTTCTCGGAGTTGACGCGGAGGGCGCAGGCCGTCGGCGCGCTGCGGGAGGACTTCGTCGCCGAGGATCTCATCATCCTGCTCATGGCCAGCGCCGGGGTCGTGGCCGCCACCGGCGGGGCAGCCCCGCGGTCCGCGCCCCGCCTGATCGGCTACCTGCTCCAGGCGTTCGCGGCTCCTGGCGGTGGGCCGCTGCCCGCGCCCCCGTCCTCTCGTCAGATCTACCGGGCGATCGCTCGATTGGACGTCGAGGCCGGCTGAAGACGGTGATGAACGGCGTGCCGTCGGCCGTGGTGATGGTCATGGGTCAGCCGACCATTTCCAGTCCTGGATCTCCGGCATGTCCTGTCCACAGCTGTCGACATAGCGCTTGTGGTCGACGAGCTTGTCCTGCATCGTCTGCTTCAGGTAGCTCCCGGTCGCGCCGAGCTCGGGCAGCCGGTCGATGACGTCCTGGACGAGGTGGAAGCGATCCAGACCGTTCTGGACCCGCAGGTCGAACGGGGTGGTGATCGTCCCCTCCTCCGTGTACCCGCGGACGTGCAGATTCTGATTGGTCCGGCGGTACGTGAGGCGATGGATGAGCCACGGGTAGCCGTGGAACCCGAAGATGATGTGCTTGTCCCGGGTGAAGATGGAGTCGTAGTCGACCGTACTCAGCCCGTGCGGGTGTTCCGTGCTCGGCTCGAGCTTCATCAGGTCGACCACGTTGACGACACGGATCTTGAGCTCGGGCAGGTGTTCACGCAGGATCGAGGTCGCCGCGAGGATCTCGAGGGTCGGGGTGTCGCCGCAGCAGGCCATGACGACATCGGGTTCCGCACCCTGGTCGTTGCTCGCCCACTCCCAGATGCCGATGCCCTCCGTGCAGTGCCGCGTGGCCTCGTCCATGGTCAGCCACTGGGGGAGGGAGTGCTTCCCGGCGACGATCACGTTCACGTAGTTACGGCTGCGCAGGCAGTGGTCGGCGACGGACAGCAGGCAGTTCGCATCGGGTGGCAGGTAGATCCGCACGATCTCGGACTTCTTGTTGGCGGCGTGGTCGAGGAAGCCCGGGTCCTGGTGGGTGAAACCGTTGTGGTCCTGCTGCCAGACATGGGAGGCGAGCAGGTAGTTCAGCGATGCAATCTCCCGGCGCCACGGCAGCTGGGTGGTCACCTTCAGCCACTTCGCGTGCTGATTGAACATGGAGTCGACGATGTGGATGAAGGCTTCGTAGCAGTTGAAGATCCCGTGCCGACCGGTGAGGAGATAGCCCTCCAGCCACCCTTCGCACTGATGCTCGGAGAGCATCGAGTCGAGCACGAGACCCTGTGGCGCGAGGAACTCGTCACCCGGGACCGTATCGGCCTCCCACTGCCGGTTCGTCACCTCGAAGACGGCGCCGAGCAGGTTCGAGAGCGTCTCGTCCGGACCGAAGACCCGGAAGTGGCGGCGTTCGGCGTTGAGGGCGACGACATCACGGAGGAACCCGCCGAGCACGTGGGTGTCCTGGGCGTCCACGGCGCCGGGAGCGGGGACGTCGACCGCGTAGTCACAGAAGTCCGGCATGTGCAGGTCCCGCAGCACCCCACCGTTGGTGTGGCGGTTGGCGCCCATCCGTCGGTCGCCCTTCGGGGCGAGGTCGGCGAGTTCCGGCCGCAGCCGACCGTCCCCGTCGAAGAGCTCCTCGGGCCGGTAGCCGCGCATCCACTCCTCGAGGAGCGCCACGTGCTCGGGGTGTTCGGCATCGACGAGCATCGGCACCTGATGGGAGCGGAACGTACCCTCGATCTTCAGGCCGTCGACGGCTTTCGGGCCGGTCCAGCCCTTGGGTGACCGGAGGACGATCATCGGCCAGCGCGGACGGACGGTCACACCGTTGCGGCGGGCGTCCTCCTGGTAGCGGTGGATCTCCTCGATGACCTCGTCGAGCACGCTGGCCATGAGCTCGTGCATCGTCTCGGGATCGTCACCCTCCACGTAGTACGGGGTCCATCCGCACCCGCGTAGGAACTGGTCGAGCTCCTCGGGTTCGATGCGCGCGAGCACCGTCGGGTTGGAGATCTTGTAGCCGTTCAGGTGCAGGATCGGCAGCACCGCCCCGTCACTGGCAGGATTCAGGAACTTGTTCGAGTGCCACGCCGTGGCCAGTGGTCCGGTCTCCGCTTCACCATCGCCGATGACGCAGGCGACGATGAGGTCCGGGTTGTCGAACACCGCCCCGAACGCGTGGCTCAGCGAGTAGCCGAGTTCACCACCCTCGTGGATCGACCCCGGGGTCGTCGGCGCCACGTGGCTGGAGATACCGCCCGGGAACGAGAACTGGGTGAACAGTCGCTTCAGCCCCGCCTCGTCCTCGCTCACGTCGGGGTAGATCTCGCTGTACGTACCCTCGAGATAGGTGTTGCCGACGAGAGCCGGACCTCCGTGTCCTGGGCCGGCGACATAGAACATGTCGAGGTCGTACTTCGTGATCACCCGGTTGAGGTGCACGTAGATGAAGTTCTGGCCCGGTGTCGTGCCCCAGTGACTGACGACGAGGGGTTTGACGTGGGCGAGCTCGAGCGGGACCCGCAGGAGCGGATTGTCGTAGAGGTAGATCTGACCGACCGACACGTAGTTGGCGGCGCGCCAGTAGGCATCCATCTTCCCGAGCAGATCCGGTGCGAGCGTGCTCCCACCGGAGACCACGTTTCCCGGGTGATCCGCCACGGACGGATCGTCGACGAGGGGCAGCGAGGGATTGGGCACGGGGCGTCGCCTCCGGAAATGCGGCGCCAGAGCGCCAGCGGACCCTCGCTGTAGAAGGCACCACCGAATCTACTCCCCGGCAGGAGTGGGCGGAGAGCGCGTTGTGGTGGGTCGAGGTGCGCTCCGGTCAGCTGAACGCAGCGCCGCCGGCAGTCGGGGCCGGTGATGATGCCCCCACCAGGGTGCGCACGTGACGGGCGATCTCGATGTCCTCCCGTGCGTCGACGACGAGCACCGGCGGGACGTCGTCCGCCCCCGACGCGAGGCCGTCACCGACGAGTGCTGCGTTCTTCTCTGGGTCGATCCGGATGCCGAGGAAGCCGAGGCGGGCACAGACGTCGGCACGCAGTCGGGAGGAACCTTCGCCCGCACCACCGGTGAACACCAAGGCGTCGATCCCGTCCATGGCGGCCACCATGGCCGCCACGTTGGTCTGGATCCGGTACACGTAGACCTCGTAGGCCAGTCGGGCATCCCCGTCCCCCCCGTCGGCGGCGCTGATCACCTTGCGGAGGTCCCCCGACACGCCCGACAGTCCGAGGAGCCCCGACCCGCTCTCGAGCGCAGCTTCGACGTCTGCCGCGGACAGACTCTGCTGCCGTTGCACCCACAGGACGAGTCCCGGGTCGACACTGCCCGAACGGGTCGCCATGACGAGACCCTCCATCGGGGTGAAACCCATGGTCGTGTCGACCGAGTGTCCGAACGCCACCGCCGCGAGTGAGGCACCGCTGCCGATGTGCGCGGTGACCAGTCGGAGAGCGCGGCGAGGGCGGCCGAGCAACTCGCTCGCCCTGCGGCTCGCCCACTCGTGGCTGAGTCCGTGGAATCCGTACCGACGGACACCCCACTCCTCCCTCCAGATGCGGGGCACGGCGTAGGTCGCGGCCTTCGCCGGCATGTCGATGTGGAAACTCGTGTCGAAGCACGCCACCTGCGTCAGGTCGGGTCGGAGCGACTGGAGGGTCCGTACCGCCGCCAGGCAGGGAGGATTGTGCAGCGGTGCCAGATCGACCAGGGCCCGCAGGGTCTCGTCGATGGCGTCGTCCAACACGATGGGACGGGTGAACTGCGACCCGCCATGGACGACGCGGTGTCCGGCCACGTCGATGGTCGGCCCGCGGTCGAGGAACTCGCTGAGCACGGGACCGAACCCGTCAGGACGCACGTTGGGGAGATCCTGGCTGGCCAGTACGGCTTCGCCATCGTCGAGTACCCGCAGTTTCAGACTGCTCGATCCGGCGTTGACGACGAGGACGTGCACGGGACCACTGTGCCAGAGGCGCGTCTCCGCCGACGGATGCCCGGATCACCGATGGACCCCGGTACCGGGGTCCGGGCTAGGGTCGGTGACGAAGCGCCTTCGACAGCGAGGGTCCGGATGGGGAGCGACGAGCCGCCCCCGGACGAACCAGTGGAGGCGTGCTGTCGTGTGGATTTCTTGCCCCATCGGTGATGTACCGGCGAGTCCCCGTCGTTCCCGGGTCTCCCCCGCATGATCGGTGCGACCTTCGAGGCGATCGCCCTACGTTGGGAGGGTGCCGCGGTAGCCGATCTCGGCGTCGACACATCCGATCTGCGGGAGCGCCTGGAGACCCTGAGCGCCGCAGGGGTACACGTGGTCCTGGTGGGCGACGGTCCGCCCGAGGAGACCAACCGCCATTTGTCGGCCGGACCGCAAGGTCCGGGCACCCTCCACCTGTGTTCGATGCAGGGCACCGTACTGCTCGACGTGACCGATGTCAGGGGTGGGAAGGCGGGGGCCGCACCGGTGGACACGACCGGTCCGACGTCGGTGCGGCCACTCCGAGCGCTGGGCGCCCCGGACCGGATGGCGGCGTTTCTGGAAGACCGCGGTATCACCGGCACCCTGATCCTGATCATCGACTGCACAGCTGGTTCGGCTACCGGGTCGGAGGGGGCCGGACAACGGGGCCTCGGCGAGGTGTTCCCCCGGGCCGTCGTGGTCTCGGTGGGTGGCGCACCGGTTGTGCCGGAGGACGGGGTGGTCGCTCCGCGTGGTGGCCCGGAGCACGTCCTCTCCCTCCTCGATGAGCAACTGACCCGGCGGGCGGAGCACCGCGTACCGCAGATCGACAGGGATCCGGCGTGGACCGTCCCGCTCCCGGACGACCGTGACCACGAACGGATGGCGGAGGCCCTCGCCGCACTGTGCAACGGCAGTTCCGGTACACGGGGCTCCCGGGGCGAGGTGGGTCCCGACGCCGCCCCGCTCTTCGTGGTGAACGGTGTCTACGCGGCGGACGGCCACCTGCTGCCCGGACCGGTGTGGACAGGCTTCGACTGCACCGATGCGGTGCGCCCGCCCTCCGTCCGGCGGCTCCTCGACCTGCGGGGTGGCACCCTCTACCGTTTCGGCGACGACAGTGGAGCGCTCCGCTCCCTACGCTTCGCGTCCGTGGCGAAACCGCGGGCCATGGCCCTGCGCGTCGAAGGCCCTGAGGCGTCGCTCGAGCCGGGCGACTCCGTGCGACCTCCGGCCGCGACGTCCACGTTCAGGTCCGAGCGGACGGGCGACCGGTTCGGGGCGACGACAGGTGACCACCACTCCGGAATCGCCGTGGCCGCCCGGGACCGGATCACCACGACGGACGGGCTCCGCATCGTCGAACGCCTGGCCGCCTGGACCGCGGTGCGGACCGGTGTCGCCCGGCTGGACGAGGCCTATGAGCAACTGACGGAGGTCGAGGCACAGGGTTTCGACCGCGCGCTCGCCGACCACCGCGAGGCGTGGGCCCGTCGGTGGACCGATGCCGAGGTGACCATCGACGGGGACCCCGAGGCGGAACTCGCCGCCCGATTCGCCGTGTTCCACCTGCTGTCGGCGGCCTCGGATCACGGTGAATCGGCGGTCGGCGCACGCGGAATGACGGGCTCGGGCTACGCCGGACACGTGTTCTGGGATGCGGACGTCTTCGTCCTCCCCGCGTTGGCCGCCATCCGGCCCGCCGCGGCACGATCCATGCTCGAGTACCGCATCCGCCGGCTACCGGCGGCCCACGCCGCGGCGCGGGCGCTCGGTCGGGACGGTGCCCGTTTCCCCTGGGAGTCGGCCGGCGACGGCAGCGACGTGACGCCGCACCAGGTCATCGGTCCCGACGGGACACCCGTCGACATCGCCACGGGCCCCCAGGAGGAGCACATCGTGGCCGATGTGGCCTGGGCGGCAACCCACTACGCCTCCTGGACGGGTGATGCCGGGTTCCTGGCCGGACCGGGACGTCCGCTGCTCGTCGACACCGCCCGCTACTGGGCCAGCCGCATCGAGACCGACGGCGATGGCAGTGGTCACATCCGCGGTGTGGTGGGGCCCGACGAATACCACGTGGACGTCGCGGACAACGCCTATACCAACGTCATGGCCCGATGGAACCTCCGACAGGGGGCCTCACTCCTGGCGGAGGACGGCGCCTCGGACGAAGCCTCCAGGTGGCTGGATCTCGCGGCATCGCTGTACGACGGATGGGACCCCGCCACGCAACGGTACGAGCAGTTCCACGGCTACTTCGACCTGGAGCCACTCCTGATGTCCGAAGTCGGGACACCGCCGATCGCGGTCGACGTCCTGCTCGGTGCGGAGCGGGTGTCCGGATCCCAGCTGATCAAGCAGGCGGACGTGCTGATGGCCCACCAACTCGTCCCCGAAGCACTGGAGGCGGGATCCCTCCGGTCCTGCCTGGACTACTACGAGCCGCGGACGGCCCACGGCAGCTCCCTCTCGCCCGCCGTCTCCGCCACCCTCCTGGCCCGGGCGGGCGAGCCGGAACGGGCCCTCGCCCTGTTCCGGTTGGCCGCCCGCCTCGATCTCGACAACACCACCGGAGCGACGGCCGACGGTCTGCATCTCGCCACCATGGGAGGGGTGTGGCAGGCCCTGGCGTTCGGGTTCCTGGGCCTGGCGGCCGACGAGGAGACGCTCGTCATCCGGCCGACTCTCCCGGACGCCTGGCACGCACTCACCCTCAGCTTCCGCTACGTCGGCCAGCCCGTCCGCGTGCGGGCCGAGGCCGACCACGTGACCGTCACCTGTGCGTCTCCCCTACCTGTCGACGTCGACGGGCAGGGAGCCTCGCGATGTCCGTCCGGAACCACCTCGTTCGAGCGTGCGGGTCTCCGTCACGCAAACGAGTGCGCATGATGCACGTCCTCGCCGCACTCGATACCTCGTCGTCCGCACGGGGGGTCCTGGACACCGCGCTCCACGTCGGACGCCTTACGGGTACGACGGTCGTGGCGGTGCACGTGCGCACGGGCGCTGCCGAACCGGTCGACATGATCGAAGCGCGGTGCGAGGAGGAGGGTGTCGCTCTCCGCGTGCTCTCCGGCGACCCCGGCCCGATCCTGATCAAGGCCCTCGGCGGGCCGGAGGTGGCCGCCGCGGTCATCGGAGGATGCGCCCGGCCGACACCTACGGTCGCCGGGGCCTGCCGGGTGACACACGCCATCCTCGAACGGACGAACACACCGGTCGTCGTGACGCCTCAGGCCAGAGGGACCCGTGGGGAGATCCACCGGCTCCTGCTGCCGCTCGAGGGCTCCGACGTGTCGTCCCGGGCGGTGCTCGACCAGCTGGTCCCTCTGATCACCGCTGACGTCGAGCTGGAGGTGCTGCACGTCTTCACCCCGGACACCGTCCCGGCCATGCTCGACCAGCCCGCCTACAGCCTGGACACCCTCGGGAAGGAGTTCCTCAGTAGGCACTGCCCCGGGGCGGACCGGATCGCGTTGCGGGGCGGCGGTGTCGTCGACCAGGTGGCTCGTGTATCCGTCGACGATCAGGTGGATCTGATCGTGCTCACGTGGTCGCAGAGTTCTTCTCCCCGGCACGCCCAGGTGGTCCGGGGGGTGCTGGAGGGCTCGTCCATGCCCGTGCTCCTCCTTCCCGTCCAACCC
>Ga0302267_10001110_pt1 | contig 34785 bp, 37 predicted proteins | sample III_Bog_E1_3_FD_194555 | JGI IMG/M metagenome (GOLD analysis project Ga0302267, IMG submission 194555) | Peat permafrost microbial communities from Stordalen Mire near Abisko, Sweden - III_Bog_E1_3 | ecosystem: Environmental > Terrestrial > Soil > Wetlands > Peat | place: Sweden: Abisko...
ACGCCCTCGGGCGTTCCGCAGGATGACCGGTCGCGGAACGCTCTCGGGCGTTCCGCAGGATGACCGGTCGCGGAACGCTCTCGGGCGTTCCGCAGGATGACCGGTCAACCGAACCAGACGTCTCTGGGGAGGCGCACCTCGCAGAAGACCCGGTCGTACTTGAGCAGGCCCCGATCGAGCGTCACCAGCGCCGCGGCGCCCACCTGGAAGGCCGCCCAGACGTAGACGAGATCCGTGGCGTTGACGTGGGGACGCCGGCCGCGCGTGCGGGCCTCGAGGCGCTCGAGGAACCCGGTGATCGCGGCGCGGTCGGCGGGGGCGACCAGCTCCACGGGGAGCCCGGCGAGGGCGCTCGCCGGCGCGGTGCCGCGCGCCAGGCGATGCTCGGCCACGTGGACCTCGAGCCACAGCTCGGGCGGGGCGAACGCCTCCGCCAGGCCCGCCGCGGAGGCGGCGCGGAGCCGGTCGAGGAAGGCGAGCGCGTCCGCGTGGGCGGCCTCCGCGGGCTGCCCCGCGGAGATGACCACCGAGCTGTCGACGACCAGCCGCGACGCCATGGGCGGCTAGCGAGCCGCCTGGTCGCGGTACGAGCCGGGCACCTCGATGCCGGCGAGGTCACGCTCCCAGGTGTCCTTGTCGAGGTAGCGGTTGTGGACGACCTCGCCGTCGGCAAGGGTGAGCCGGATGCCGTAGGTGACGTAGCCCGACCCGGGCCCGGTCGACGCGTCGACCTGGCTGAGCTCGATGCTCTTGACCGCCAGAGGAAGGCCGCCGCGACGCGCGGCGCCGCCGGTGACGTGGAACTGCTTGCGGGCCTCCCGGAGGCCGCGGACGACGAGCTGGATCACCAGGAGCGTGAGGCACACGCTCGCGCCGAGGGCGGCGCCGGCGATGGCCTCGACGCCGTGGAGGTCCGGCATCAGCCCGGCGGTGAGCACCGCCACGACGAAGGCGACCAGCACGGGGCCGAGGCCGGCGATCGCGTCGGGCGGGAGCATGCGGTCGCGCCCGACATAGGCGCGCACCAGGGCGAGCGCGGGGCCCCCCACCGACGCGACCGCGAGCACCGCGGCGAGCGGCGCGATCACGGTGGCGAGGGCGCGGAGGATCATGGGGCGGTGACCGCGTCGAACCGGCGAGCGACGGCGATGATTCCAGCACGGAGCCGCCGCTGCCGGGCGACAAAAAGCCGGAGGCCGGCGCCCTGACGGGGGCCGGCCTCCGCTCGCGGGGCGCTCTCAGGCGTCCCGCACCGACCGCTCAGAAGTCGCCGTGACCGTGGCCCGCGTGGCCACCGGCGGCCGCCTTCTCCTCCTTGGGGCGCTCCGCGATGAGCGCCTCCGTGGTGAGCATGAGGGCCGCGACGCTGGCCGCGTTCTGCAGGGCGGAGCGGACCACCTTGGCGGGGTCGATGACGCCCATGGTGATGAGATCCCCGTACTGGTTGGTGGCGGCGTTGTACCCGAACGAGCCCTTGCCGTCGCGCACGCGCTGCACGACGATCGAGCCCTCTTCGCCGGCGTTCGCCGCAATCTGGCGGAGGGGCTCCTCGATCGAGCGGCGGACGATGTTGACGCCGAAGCGCTGCTCGTCGTTGACCTCGAGCTTCTCGAGGGCGGCCTGGGCGCGGATGAGCGCCACGCCGCCGCCGGCGACGATGCCCTCTTCCACGGCCGCGCGGGTGGCGTGGAGCGCGTCCTCGACGCGGGCCTTCTTCTCCTTCATCTCGGTCTCGGTGGCCGCGCCGACCTTGACGACGGCGACGCCGCCGACGAGCTTGGCGAGGCGCTCCTGGAGCTTCTCGCGGTCGTAGTCGCTGGTGGTGTGCTCGATCTGGCCGCGGATCTCGGCGAGGCGGGCCTTGATCTTGTCCTTCTTGCCAGCGCCGCCGACGAGGGTGGTGTTGTCCTTGTCGATGAGGATGGTCTTGGCGCGCCCGAGATCGCTCATGGTGACGTTCTCGAGCTTGAGGCCGAGCTCCTCGGCGATCACCTGGCCGTCGGTGAGGACGGCGATGTCCTTGAGCATCTCCTTGCGGCGGTCGCCGAAGCCGGGGGCCTTGACGGCGGCGCAGTGGAGGGTGCCGCGGAGCTTGTTGACGACGAGGGTGGCGAGCGCCTCGCCCTCGATGTCCTCGGCGATGATGAGGAGCGGCTTCTGGCTCTTGGCGATCGCCTCGAGGACGGGGAGCAGATCCTTCATGTTGGAGATCTTCTTCTCCGAGATGAGGATGTACGCGTCCTCGAGCTGGGTCTTCATCGCCTCGGGATCGGTGACGAAGTAGGGCGAGAGGTAGCCGCGGTCGAACTGCATGCCCTCGACCACGTCGAGCGTCGTCTCGGCGCTCTTGGCTTCCTCGACGGTGATGACGCCCTCCTTGCCGACCTTCTCCATCGCGTCCGCGAGGAGCTTGCCGATGGTGGTGTCGCCGTTGGCGCTGATGGTGCCGACCTGGGCGATCTCCTTGGGGTCCTGCGTCGGCTTGGCGGCCACCTTGAGGTGGGCGACGATGGCCTCGACGGCCTTGTCGATGCCGCGCTTGATCTCCATCGGGTTGTGCCCGGCGGCGACGAGCTTGGAGCCCTCGCGGTAGATGGCCTGGGCGAGGACGGTGGCGGTGGTGGTGCCGTCGCCGGCGACGTCGCTGGTCTTGGAGGCGACCTCGCGCACCATCTGCGCGCCCATGTTCTCGAAGCGGTTCTCGAGCTCGATCTCCTTGGCGACGGTGACGCCGTCCTTGGTGACCGTGGGCGAGCCGAAGCTCTTCTCGATGACGACGTTGCGGCCCTTGGGGCCGAGGGTGACCTTGACCGCGTCCGCGAGGGCGTTGACGCCCGCGAGGATCAAGCTGCGGGCTGACTCGTTGTAGACAATCTCTTTGGCTGCCATGGCTCTATCTCCTGCTTCCCGTGGTTCTCGTGGAGGTCCGCTCAGCTCTCGATCACGCCGAGGATGTCGTCCTCGCGCAGGATCAGGTGCTCCTCGCCGTCGATCTTGACCTCGGTTCCCGAGTACTTGCCGAAGAGCACGCGGTCGCCAGCCTTGACGTCGAGCTTGCGGACGGTGCCGTCCTCGAGGACCTTGCCGTTGCCCACGGCGATGACGGTCGCCTCGATCGGCTTCTCCTTCGCGGTGTCCGGGATGTAGAGCCCGCCCTTGGTCTTCTCCTCTTCCTTGGCACGACGAACGATCACGCGGTCTTGAAGCGGTCGCATCTTCATTGCAAATCCCTCCGGGCGTGCGATGACGCCCCCAAATCGAGCGCTGGTGAGCCTGAGGCGCCGGGACGAGCCCTACCCTCCGCCCGAGGCGTGAGGTCAAACCCGTCGGAACCCACCGGAAGTGGCCTCGCGAGCCGCTCCGGCAGGAGGGGTTCTCGGCGAGCGGGTCGCTTTGCTGGCACTCATCCTTGGCGAGTGCCAGCGAGCGGGCGGGAAGATAGTCACCGCCCACCCGGTGTCAAGCGCTGCGATAACGCGCCCTTGGCCCCGCTGGCAGTCGAGGCCATGGGTGGCTACAAGGTACCAATATCCTTCAAGAAGTTGGCCCCCACTGGTTTGTCCGGGGCACCGGAACGCGCTAGGTTGAGCGCATGACGGAGGAGCTCGGCCTTGCGGCCCGGCGCCTCCGCCGGCCTCACCCGAGGCTGCTGTTCCCTGGCAATGACACCGGACTGCCGTGACCGCGGCCGTCCCCCCACGGCGCGAGGCGCCATCCCGACCAGACGTGACACCTCGCGCGAGGAGGTGCCCCGTGACCGAACCGTCGACCATCGCCATCGCCCCGAACATCACCGAATACTTTCAGGAGGTGATCTCCGACGCGATCCGCGCGCGCCGCGTCGAGGCCACGGACGCGGCGGCGACCTACCTGGTGTCGCTGCTCTGCTCGTTCACCCACCCGGACGAGGAAGCGGGCTCGGGCTTCGATCGGCCGCTCACCTTCCTGCTCCGCGACGCCATGGAGGCGCCCCCCGCGGAGCGCTTCCGCCGCCTGCGCGCCCTCGGCGACCACTCGCTCTACGCGCTCGGGTTCTTCGGGACCCACATCGAGCTGCGGGGCGGCGACCGCCGCTACGTCTCCAGCATCGGCTCCAGCGCGTACACCCACGCCGCGGCCATGCTCCGCACGCGGGTGAGGCCGGAGGTCCGGACCGAGGCCCGCGGCGAGCGCACCCCCGACGTGCTCTCCGAGATGGCCGCCAAGTTCGACCGCTTCGCCTCCGTGCTGGCCGACGTGGCCGAGGGCACGCTCGCCTGCGGCGCTCGCGACGAGCGCTCGGTCGTCAAGCTCTACGAGCGCTGGCTGAAGACGGGATCCTCCCGTCTCGCCGGCGAGCTGGGAGCGCGCGGCATCGTCCCCACCCGCGGGGCCGGCGGGACCAACTGATGGCCGCGAAGCGACGGGGGCTCGGCCCCCAGGCCCCCGGCGCGGCGGTCGCGCGGACGCTTCCCGCCCGCATCCAGTCCCGCCTCTGCCGCTGCTACGGCATCGAGGACGCTCCCGCCGTGGACGGGTTCATCGAGGCCGCCGACGACGAACGCGAGACGCTCTTCGTGCGCGACGAAGGCGGCGAGCTGGAGGTGCTCCTCCGCCTGCCCCGAGCAGCCCTCGACGGCCGCCGCGTGCCCAGCTTCGACGAGCTCTGCCAGGTGATCGAGGGGGTCAGCCACTTCCTCTACCTGGCCGAACGGGCCCGCCGGGAGCTCCCCGCCACCCAGCTCGAGCTGGAGCTCCAGGCCGAGGTCGACAAGTACGTGCTCCTCGCGCACGGCGCCGCCGGCTTCCACCCCGCCCGCGCGGCCCGCGTGCGCGCCCGCCTCTTCGAGCGGGTGATCTACCTGCACACCGCCGACACCGAGACCGGCGCTCGGTACCGCATGGCCAACGATCTGGCAGCCCGCTTCGCCCACCGCCTCGAGGGGCTGTTCACCCAGCACGGCCGGTTCGAGCCGATGCGGACCGCGCTCCGCCGCTTCTACGGGGCCGGCCAGGCCGAGAAGATCGGGCTGGCCCGGGCCGCCTGAGCCTCCCTAGCGAGCAGCCCCGATCCGCACCTGACCCGCGCGGCCCGGTGAGCCATCGGAGCCCGACGAGCCGTTCGAGCCCGACGAGCCGTTCGAGCCTGCGCTGCAGCCCGCGTCGTCGGTGACGGTGTTGCCGTTGGAGTCGGTGTGGGTGGTGGGGGACCGACCGGAGCCGCCCGACCCGCCGGAACCACCGGAGCCTCCCGCGCCACCGGAGCCGCCCCGCCCCGCCTCGCTGAGGATCACCCGCTGCAGGAGCGCCAGCACGTCGCCGCACGGAGCAGCGCCACACCCGACCTCGGCCACGACGTCACCCCCGTTGCCGCCGGGGCCGCCGTCGCCGCCGTTGCCCCCGTTGCCCCCGCTCCCGCCGCTCTGGCACTCCCCGCCGCTGGAGCCGCTGGAGCCGGTGCTGCCAGTACTGCCGGTGAAGCCCTGGGCGCCGTGGCTCGAGATGCGAAACGCCTGCACGTCCTCCGCCTCGACGACGGCGAGGTAGGGCCCTCCCGCGCCGGACACGGTGAAGACGAACCGGCCCGGGTCCCGCCGATCGGTGAGCACCCGGAGCGACGGTCCGTTCGAGCCCGGCTGGCTCCCGGTGAAGACGAGGTTCTCCGGCCGCTCGAAGGAGAGGTGCCACTCGAAGGAGAGCAGCCGCTGCCCGGCCACGGTCACCGGGAGGACGAACTTGTCGCGCATCTGCGCCAGGTTGACGGCGTCGCGCATCGCGATGTCGTCGACGAAATGGAACGCGCCGCCCTTGTCGAGGTACGCGGCGGGGTTCTCGAGCTTGACCTGATCGACGGCGACACACGGCGTCGGATCGAGCGCCTTGGCCGGACCGCACAGGGTCACCGGATGGGAGATCCCCCTGGCCTCCATCAGCAGCACGGAGCGGAGCTGAACCTCGGGCAGCACCGACAGCAGCGGGCGATCGCCGCTGTAGGCCAGCAGCTTGGCCGTCTGCCTCCACACGTCCTGGCGGACGATCACGCCGCGCGTCGGCATCCTGTCCGCGTCGAGCCAGCCCCGCACCAGCGGGTGCTCGGCGAGCACGAGCGCGTAGGCGCCCTGCTTCATCACGATCTCCTCGACCGCGGCGGCGTGCTCGCGCACCTCCGGGAACTGCGACGCGGCGATGTGGAGGCGGAGGATGCGGCGCCGCGCCTCGTCACGAAGGACGGGGGTCGGCAGGCGGTCGGCGAAGCGCTGCAAGCTCTTCTCGTCGTGGGCGGCGAAGAGCGAATCCATCATCAGCACGTCGACCGGGCGCCCCGCCCAGCGGCCCTGCTCGAGGTCGACGGTGGCGAGGAGATCCTGGCCGAAGCCGGTGGCCACGGGCCCGAGGCGATGCTCGGCGAGGGCGCGGCGCAGATCGGCGAACCTCGAGGTCGAGACCTCGGGCGTGCCGTCGAGGCCGTTCTTGCGCTCGATGTAGAAGTCCTGCATCACCCGCAGCCGATCCTGGAGCACCGGCGACTTCTCGAAGTCGGAGCTCTTCAGGAGCGCGCGGTAGTCGTGCCCGATGGCGTCGATGAGGGCCGCGGAGTCGGGGCGGGGCGCGCTGCGGAGCGCCGCGCTGGCGCAGCGACTCCAGAGGCTCGACTCGACCTTGCCCTCGGTGAGGGCAGAGACCAGAGAGTCGCGCACCTTCTCGCTCACCGTCGGGAGGTGCGGTCCGCTCGCGCGCAGATCGCAGACGGTCGGGCTCGCGTCGCGCTGGCCGAGGTAGGCGACCAGAGCGGGGCCCGAGCGGGCGGGGGGGTAGGTGACCAGCGCGGCGGCGGTCATCGGGAGCGGAAAGCGCTCCGGCGCGCAGCCGCAGGCGATCATCGTGAGTGGCAGGACGCAGCGGAGGATGGGTCGGGCGGGCACGGTGCCAGCGAGGAGAGTCCTTCACGGGCCCTCGTGTCAACGTTCCGGGCCGTGCACTGCCGCTGCAGGCCCCCGCGGACGAGCGGAGGCTCAGTACCCCTTGCGCGCGATGAGCCGCGCGTCGCGCTCGATCTCGTGCTTGGCCTGCACCACCAGCGCCGCGGAGGTGTGGTCGCGCATCCGCATGACCCGCACCTCGGCGTAGGTCTCGTCGGGGAGCCGGTCCTCGTCCACGGTGTCGAGATCGATCTTGTCCACGCGCGCCGGGCGGTCGTCCTCGACCCGGGGCCGGAGGAGCGCCGAGTCGCCGGCGCTGCGGGCCGTCTGCTGCCAGCGATCGCCGCGCATCACCGCGAAGAAGCGCATGCCGACCTTGACGCCGTCCTTCTCGCCGCGGTCGAGGAACACCACCTGGTTCTGTCCGTAGAAGTGCACCGGGTACACCGACGCCAGGATGGTCGCCTCGAGGTCCCGATCGCTCTTCACCGCCGGGACCACGTCGAACTTGCGCCCCACCGGCCCGATCTTGTTGCCGCGCTCGATGACGTCGAGCGCCTCGATGATCCGGGCCCGCGCCATGTGGGTCTTGGGGTTGTAGCGCTCGATCTTGGCGGTCCCGCGGATGCTCACCAGCTCGCCGCCGGCGTTCTCGCTGGCCACCGTGCGGATGGGGCGGAAGATGGTGAGCTGATCGCCCACCGTCACCTCGTGGTCGTCGCCGAGCTGCAGGTAGACGTCGTCGGTGTCGCCCAGCATCATGTGGTCGGAGGGGCTCCCCACGATCTCGCCCCAGGTGTCGTCCTTCCTGTCGTCGACCCAGCCCATGTCGCGGAGGAACACGGTCCCGGCGGGCACGGCCCGGCGGCCGAGGAGCTGGATGCGGTTGACCGAGGACGCCGCCGTGGCGTCGCGCAGGCGGACGCGATCGCCGGGATAGATCCAGTGCGGGTTCTGGATCTGGGCGTTGTACGACCAGAGGCGCGGCCACTGGTAGGGGTTCTGGTAGTAGTGGCTGGAGATCTCCCAGAGCGTCTCGCCGCGGCGCACCGTGTGGCCCTCCGGCACGAACGAGCCCTCGGTGAGGAACGCGCCGTTGGCCGATCCGTGGACGGCGGCGCCGCTGCCCTGGCCGGACTGGAGGTCGAAGCCGTCAGTCGAGTGCGACGCGTCCGTCGTGGTGCGCGAGCCCTGCGGCAGGTTCCCGTTGGGGTTGAAGCTCGGCGAAGGGAGCGTCCCCGGATAGGTGGGCGCCGCCGCGGGCACCTGCACGATGGTGACGCTGGGGCCCGAGGGGCCGGGCGCGCCGTTCTCGTCGCCTCCCGCGCTGGCGGGGGGAGCGGCAGGAGCGTCCTGCGCGGCGGCGAGGGAAGCGACCGCGGTGCTGGCGGCCACGGCGAGCGTGAGGAGGAGCTGGGAGGTGGATCTCATGGCTTGGTCACCGGGCGGGCATCGGCGTCCGCCGCCTTCTTCGGCGTGGAGGGAACCACGCCCCTGCGGGTCGCGGAGCGGGAGCTGATCGTCTTGTTGCTCAGCGTCTGACGGGCACCGGCGGCCTCGCCGTTGGCGCGGATCATCGGGCGGGGAGCCTCGCTGTCGACGTCGCCGTCGCCCTCGCTGGGCGAGAGGTGGACGACTTCGAGCTCGGGGCGATCACGATCGGAGGCACGATCGGAGGCACGGGCGGCCGGGGCTGTTGCGCTCGGCAGCGCGATGGGCGCCGCGGTCGCCATCGCGGTGGACGGGGTCGACGCGCGCCTGGCGAAGGCGCCTCGCTCGATGTCGATGGCGTCGAGCCGCTCCGCCAGCGTCGACTGGGTCGCCCGCAGCCTGGCGATCTCCCCGTGCAGCTCCGCGAGCTGCTTCTCCGTCGCGTCGTGCTCGCCGCCGCAGCCAATCGCGCTGAACGCACCGAACGCACCGATCATCAGGGACGCGAGTCGCGGCAGCAGGCGGGTGGAGAGCCTCATCACCCGGACGATCGTACGCCTGCTGGCCCCCGAGGGCCAAACCCACGACGTCGGATACGGTCGGGGCTCCCGGAAGGGCTCGCGAATCTGCTAGGTTAGGGCGTCCGCAACCGCCCTTTGCGAGGTCCACAACTCCCATGCGCCACGAGCGAATCCTCCTTCCGCTGCTTCCTCTCTCCCTCCTTCTCGGGGCGATCGGCCTCGTCGCCGCCGCCTGTGGCGGCTCCAGTTCCGGCGGCGGCGGCGGCTCCGCCGCGGGCGACTGCTACGACTACACCACCTTCACCGGCACCACGCCGGTGGTCACCTTCAGCACCGACGTGCTGCCCATCTTCCGCCAGTCGTGCGGCATCTCCTCCGCCTGTCACGGCTGCGACGCCGTCAACAACCCGGGCTGCACCACCCCCGGCTACCAGCCCTTCCTCGGCGTCTCGATGGCGGACCCCACCCCGACCGCGGCCCAGATCGCCGCCATCTTCTCCACGACGGTGGGCAAGCCCGCCCTCCTCCAGACGTCGACGATCGATCCCTCGTCGATGGTCGGCAACCCCGACATGAGCATCGTCAAGGCCGGCGATCCGGCCAACAGCTTCCTCACCTACAAGCTCGACGGCGCGTTCCCGGCCAGCCCCGACAACAGCGAGGTGACCTGCTCCACGCTCACCTGCGCGGCCGGCATGACCTGCGGCGGCGCCATGCCCTCCGGCGGGCCCAACCTCGCCTCCGCCGACCGCGACACCATCCGCCGCTGGATCGCCCAGGGAGCGAAGAACGATTGATCGGCCGTCTCGTCGGCCACATCGTCGAGGAGGGCGCCGACGGCACGCTCGTGCTCGACGTGCGCGGCGTCGGCTACGAGGTGGTGGTGCCGCTCGGGACCGTGGGGCGGGTCGGCGGCGGCACCGTCCATCCCCAGGCCCCCGCCGACGCCGAGGTCACCCTCTTCATCCACACCCACGTCCGCGAGGACGCGCTCCTCCTCTACGGCTTCGGCTCGCGCGACGAGCGGGCCGTCTTCCGCCAGCTCATCGGGATCTCCAGCATCGGCCCCAAGATCGCGCTCAGCATCCTGGGGGCCCTCCCGGTGGGCGAGCTCGCCGGGGCCATCGCCCGGTCCGAGACCACCAAGCTCACCAAGGTCCCGGGCGTCGGCAAGAAGACCGCCGAGCGCATCGTGCTCGAGCTCAAGGACAAGCTGCTCGTGCAGCCCTCGCCCCTGGGCGCCACGCCCGCCCCGCGTGACGCCGCGCCGCGCGCCCGCGACGCCAAGGGGGAGCTCCTCCACGGCGCGCTCACCCGCATGGGATACCGCCCCGCCGAGGCGGAGCGCGCCGTCGCCACCCTCGGCTCCCGCATCGAGACCGAGCCGCTCGGCGACCTGATCCGCGAAGCCCTCGGGATCCTCGCGCCCTGACGCTTCGAGCCCCCTCCCCGAGCTCCGGCAATTTCCCGCTCCTTTGCGCGTTTACCGGAGGCACCGGGGCGGCCGGATCGCCGAACAGTCGACACGGGGGCGGGGGCGCGCCTATGCTCGCCCCCGCTGTTCGGTCCGGGCTCCTGTTTCGCGCGCCACGTGAGTCCGGCCGACCCCTGCTCCGGGGGGGCGCCCACCCCCGATTCATCCTGGGGAACGCCCTGGAGCGTTCCCCGACAAGTTCCCGGCTGCCTGCGAGGTTGAAGCGGTGATCACCTGTCCGAAGTGCTTCAAGGAAAACCAGGACCACTACAAGTTCTGCCTCGGGTGCGGGGCCGAGCTCCCGCGTGACGGCTCGCCCAAGAAGCTGGCTCCGGGGACCCCGCCGCACGGCGTCCCTGCCGTCAAGGCAGCGTCCCCCGCGGCCATCGCGGACGAGGTGACCTCGGTCGGCATCCCCATCCCCACCGCCGAGGCCAAGCCGCGCCCGGCCCGCGGTCCCATGGGCACCGGCGTGATCCCGCAGGTGGCGGCCGCGCCCGTGGCGGCCCCGGCGGCGAGCCCTGCCGCCGTGGCTCCCGCCATCGGGGTCGGCGCTCCGCCCCCCGTCGTGTGCCCGCAATGCGAGCATCCGAATCCGCCGAACAACAAGTTCTGCGCCTCGTGCGGCTTCAAGCTGGGGCGCGCGGCTCCCCCGCCGGACGCCGTGGCTGCGCCCGCCGCTGGCACCGCGGCAGCCCAGCCGAGCGGCATCGTCCTGACCGCGCTGCGCGCCGACGGCACCGAGGCGGGCTCCTTCACGTTGCCCGTCGGGATCATCACCGTCGGCCGCGACCTGGGGGCCATCTTCGCGGGCGACAGCTATCTGTCGCCGCGGCACGCCACCCTCACCCCGCGCGGCGGCCGGCTCTTCGTCAAGGACGAGGCCTCCCTCAATGGCGTCTACAAGAAGCTCCGCCGCGACGAGCCCGTGCTCCTCAACCCGGGTGACATCTTCCGCATTGGCCAGGAGATCATCCGCTTCGAGCCCCTCAACCCGGCGCCCCCCACCGCCGACGGCGTGGAGCGGCTGGGCAGCCCGGCCAAGGGCTACATCGGCCGCCTCGCCCTCATCATCGGCAGGGACGTCGCCGGCAACGCCTTCCCCATGCCGGAGGCGGGCATCCACCTCGGCCGCGAGCGCGGCGACGTGCTCTTCCCCGAAGACGGGTACGTCTCCGGCCTCCACTGCCGGATCGCGCCGGTCAACGGGCAGGTGTTCCTCACCGACCTGGGCAGCTCCAACGGCTCCTTCGTCCGGCTCATGGCCGAGACCGAGGTGATCAACGGAGACGTGCTCCTGATGGGCCAGCAGTTGTTCCGCGTGAACATGTGAGAGGGAGGTCCTGATGGAGTCGTCGTCGTCGCTGCGCACGATCCGCGTCGTCGCCGCGGTCATCGAGCGCGAGGGGCGCTACCTCATCACCCAGCGCCGCCCCACGGCGGTGCTGCCGCTGCTCTGGGAGTTCCCCGGCGGCCGGGTGGAGGACGCCGAGACGGACGCCGCCGCGCTCAAGCGCGAGGTGCGCCACCGCCTCGCCGTCGAGATCGAGGTCGGGCAGCTGATCTCGTTCGTCAGCCACCCCTACGAGCGCTACGTCGTGGATCTCTACCTGTACGAGTGCCGCATCCAGAGCGGCGACCTCGAGCCGCTCGCCGTCAACTCGTTCAAGTGGGTGACCAGCGCCGAGTTCGACCAGTACCCGTTCACGCCCGCCGACGAGGCGAGCATGAACAAGCTGCTCGACGTGGGTTAGCAGGGCCCGGTAGGGCCCTTCCTCAAAGCCGGTCGTTGAAGGTCGACGCCACGTTGCTGGGGACGCTCTCCAGGAACCGGGCGAAGGCGTCGTCGAGCATCGCGCCCTGCGCGCGGGGCTGACCGTTGAAGGTCACCGCGGCCATCTTCCCGTCGGTGGTGTCGGCGAGGCTGGTCTTCCAGGTGACGGTCGCCTCCTTGCCCTCGCGGGTGGTGACCACGCCGCGCACCTCGACGAGAAAGCCCACGAGGGGCGTGACGTGCGACGGCTGGCCGCTCTCTTCGCCGGGGATGCGCCACTCGGCCGAACCGTAGGCCGTCGGGGTGAGGCGGATCTCGATGCGGGGCCGGCCCTCGTCCTCGGAGGAAGGCCGCGCGGTCTCGGCGACGCCGTGCCGGAACGCCCCCGCGAACCAGATCCCCACCGACTCGCGAACGCCACCGGCGACGTCCTGGAGGGACTCCGCGGAGAAGCGCTCGGCGCCCGGCAGGTAGCGATCGCCGTACCTGGCGCCCAGCAAGGCATCGGCCCGGACCACCGACTCCGGCGCGTTGATCGCCACGTCGAGGGTGACCCGCGGATCGGCGCGGTCCTGGAGGGCCGCGAGCAGCGCCTCGACGAAGGCGCGCCCCGCGGGCGGAGGCTTCTGGACGTCCTCGAACGCGGGGAGCGCCTGGGCGTAGGGCTTGCGGATGAGCTGCCAGGCCTCGTCTTCGTGCTTCGATCCAGGGTTCCTCCGGACGAACGAGAAGAGCGAGCCCACCAGCCCCGTGCGCACCGCCTGCTTGAAGTCGGCGTCGGGCAGGAGGTCCCGCTTGACCTCCTCCGCATGGAGCTTCCCGCTCTCGAGGTAGGTGCCGTACGACGCCACCGTGTCCATCCTCCGGGCGATGGTGAAGAGCGCCTCGTCGGCCTCTGCCGAGCGCGGTCCGCCGCGGCGGAGGTAGAGCCCGAGATCCACGGGATCGTGCTTGACCTGGTCGAAGAGCGCGCCGTCGGCCGCAGCCCCGAGGGCGCCGCCGCCGGCCACGTAGCGGCGCAGCGCGGAGAGGTTGTCGCCCTCCTGATCGACGAGGAGGCGCGCGGCCTCGTCCTGGTGGCGGCGACCGTGGATGACGTACGTCTCGAGCTTGTTCGCGCTCATGTGACCGCTGATGTCGCGGCCGCGGGCATCCTCGAACATGAGCTCGTCCTTCAGCGCGTTGCGCGCCGAGAGGGCGCCGTAGCCGGCGGGGGCGGCCGCGGCGAGCGCCACCAGCGCGCCCAGCACGAAGCGAGATCGCCCGCGATCCCCCCGGTCGGCGGCGGTGTCCCAGTCCTCGCTGACCCGCACCTCGAAGAACGGATCGAGGAGCGCGAGCTTGGCCAGGTCGCCCGGGTGCGCCAGCGCGCGGGCGGAGCTCAGGGCGCGGTTCACGCGCCTCGCGACGGTCTCCGCGCTGGTGGCAGAGCCCTCCGCCCGCCGCCATCGTGACCGCTCCGTCGGGAAGACGACCTCGTGCCCGTCCTCGAAGATCGCGGCCACGGCACCCGGACGGGCCTCGGCGGTGCGCAGCGTATCGAGCGAGGTGACCCGCACCCGACCGCCGCTGGTCTCGACCAGGTCGAGCGCGAAGAGGTAGCGCCCCGATCGGAACGGTGCCCCGCGGAGGAAGGTGCGCAGCCGGACGACCCCGGCCCCGGCGACCGCCACCACGGCCAGGAGCACCGCGTAGACCCCCGCGTAGCCCGGGGACTGGAACACGTTGTACCCGTCGCCCCACACCGCCACGACCGGCACCGCCCCGGCGGCCAGCACGGTCACGCCGAGCAGCGCTCGCATCACCAGCGGTGCCCGCCCGGAGGGCGCGGCCAGGAGCGGCTCCGGCGCCCCGTGGACGATGCCATGGGTAAGGTGATCCCGGACGGCGGGCGGGAGCCGGTCGAAGACCAGCTCGCGGACCTGCCGCGGATTGGAGGCGGCGCGGCGGTAGACGCCGGGGGACGCGGCGGCGTTCGGTTCCGGTTCTTCTCTCATCGCACTCCTCCGGGGTCCACCTCGGTTCTACAGCGACGAGCCGGCGCGGTCGACCGCGTCGCCGGGGCGCCCGCCGGCGCCACCCTCTCCTGCCCGGCATGACGCCCCCGCAAGAGCCAGGATCGAGCGCCCGCCTCCCGTGTGAAAATCCAGGGAGACGGCTCGAGATCGCGTATCCAGCAGCCTCGTGATAGGGGTGATCGTGGGCCGACCAATTACCGAGTCTCCAATCCGCTGGAGTTCCCCCATGAAGCGTCTCAGCTACCTCGCGTTGCCCCTCGGCGCGCTCTTCGTGGGCTTCGGGTGTGGCGGCTCCGGCGAAGCGGGCGGGACGGGAGGCGAGACCACCGGCGGCGCCGGCGGCAAGGGCGGCGGCTCGGCGAGCACCGCGGGCTCGACGTCGTCCTCGACCTCGAGCAGCGGCGGCGGCGCCGGCTCCACGTCCACCTCCAGCTCGACCTCGACCTCCAGCTCGACCTCCAGCTCCAGCTCGACCTCCAGCTCCAGCTCGACCTCCAGCTCGACCTCCAGCTCCAGCTCGACCTCCAGCTCCAGCTCGACCTCCAGCTCCAGCTCGACCTCCAGCTCCAGCGGAGGCGTGGCCCCGACGGTCTGCAGCTTCGCGAGTGGGCTCAACATCGCCTGGGTCAACTTCGCCAACGACGTCCCCAACCCCGATCTCGCCACCTTCAAGACCATCTTCGAGAACACCTACGCCGCCGGCGGCCGCGTCGTGCGCTGGTGGTTCCACACCAACGGGACCGTCACTCCGGGGTACCAGGGGAACGGCATGGCGCAGGACCTGCCGGCGTCTCACACCGCCGGGGTGAAGGCCATCCTCGACGCCGCCCACGCCGCCCACGTGGCCGTCAACATCAGCCTGTGGTCGTTCGACATGGAGCAGGGCAGCACGGAGAACATCTCGGCGGCGACCACCACGAACAATACCAATCTGCTGACGGTCGACGCCTATCGTCAGGCCTACATCGACAACTATCTCACCCCGCTGGTGACGGCGCTCAAGGGCTATCCGGGCCTCTACTCGTACGAGATCTTCAACGAGCCCGAGGGGATGACGCCGAGCGGCTGGGCCCAGAACAAGGTCATCCCCGAGAGCGCCATCCAGAAGACCGTCAACTGGCTGGCCTCCGCCATTCACACCGCGGACCCGAGCGCCCTGGTGACCAGTAGCGCGCAGACCTTCCAGACCTGCTCGGGCGTGTCCGGCATGGCCAGCGACTACTCGGACGCCGCGCTGGTCGCCGCGGGCGGCAAGGCCAACGGGACCCTCGATTACTACGAGGTCCACTACTACGAGTCCAACGGCACCCAGTACTCGTGCTTCCTGCACCCGGCGTCGTACTGGAAGCTCGACAAGAAGCTCGTCATGGGCGAGTTCTACTCCGCGGCGACGGACGGCGTGGCGCAGGACAGCGCGTACACGTACCTGTACGACAACGGGTACAACGGCGCCTGGGCCTGGTCCTACACCGAAGTGGCGCCCTACACGTGGCCGTCGATGCAGGTTCCCATGCAGGACCTCTACACGGCACAGACCGCCACCGTGGGCAGTTGCCCGTGACCCGCACCGAGCTCACCGGAATCGTCGCCGTGTCGTGCCTCCTCACGGCCGCGGGGATGTGGCGAGCTGCGGCGACATCCTCCGCAGCCCCCGCCCCCGGTGTCGATGGGGGGTCCCCCCCGCCCCCCGACCGCGTCCCCCATGCCTCCCCGCCGTCCGCGATTCGGCGGACGGCGGCGCCTCCCGGGACCGCGTCCGCGCCTGGATCCACCCCCCCGACCGAGGCCTCGATCATGGAGCGCCTCCACGACGCGAAGGACGCCGATCCGGCGCTCGTCGTCGAGCTCGCGCGCGCTGGCAATCGCTGGTTCCCCGAGGGGGAAGGGGCGCCCGAGCGAGCGTCCCTCCTCATTCACGCGCTCGCCGCCCAGGGCCTCGCCCCGGAGGCGCGCGGAGAGGCCGAGGACATGGTCAACCGCTACCCGGACTCCGCCTGGGTCCGCGAGATCGAGCGGTTCACCGGGGCCCACCGCCGCCGCAACCTCCGGCTCGGCGACAGCGGGGCCATCGAGTCCTACTGACGTCGTCATCCTGCGGAGCGCCCGAGAGCGCTCCGCGACGTCCTCTCCTGCGGGACGCCCGAGAGCGTCAGTGGCAGTGCTTGACCTTGAGCGCGTTGAGGGCTGCGGGCATCCCCAGCTTGTCGGCGGCGTGGGCGTCCTCGAGCCCCACGCACCCGGGCCGCGCGGCGGAGCGCTGGGCGGCGGCGTCGATGGCGGCGTGGGCGGCGGGGTTGCTGGGGCCCTCGCAGTTGTGGAAGTGGTTGGCCGCGGTCACCACGTTGCCCACGTTGGCGGCGTTGATCGCCGACCGGCACTCCTGCTCGCCGCTGGCCGCGCTGGTGGTGGCGACGGTGGTCGGGGGCGCGACGGTCGCGGTCGGGTGGGTCGCGATGGGCTTGGGCTTGGGCGGGGGCGGCGGGTCGTTGCCGAACGCGAAGTAGGCGCCGACGCCGCCACCGCCGAGCACGACCACCGCCGCCAGGGCGATGAGGATGCCGCGCGAGCCGCTCTTCTGCGTAGCCGGGGGCGCCGGGATGGGCAGCAGGCCGCCGGGGGCGCTGCCGATCACCGCGGTCATGCCCGAGTTGGTGGACGGACCGGGCGGGACGCTGGGGTACCCGGACGTGCCCCCGGAGGACGGGGGGTAGCCCGCCATCTGACCGGAGGGCAGGCTCGACCGCGGGCCGCTGAGCGCCGGCATCCGCGGGGCGCCCATGGTGAACTCCTCGTAGAACTCGCCCACCGTCTGCTGGCGATCGGCGACGCCCTTGGAGAGCGCGCGCATCACCGCCGCGCGCATCTTGGTGGGCACCTGGCTGCCCAGCGGGATGGTCTCGAAGGGGAAGGGCTGCGCCGTCATGTGCTGCGTGGCCCACACCCAGGGCGTGTCGGCGTCGAAGGGCAGGCGCCCGGTGAGCATCTCGTAGGCGACGACGCCGAGCGAGTAGATGTCGCTGCGGGCGTCGAGGTCGGGGCCGCGGAACTGCTCCGGGCTCATGTAGGGCGGGGTGCCGAGGACGGTGCCCTGCTGGGTGAGCTTCTCCTCCGCCTTGGAGCTCTTGTCGTCGCGCTTGGCGATGCCGAAGTCGAGGACCTTGACGTAGTCCTCCTCCCCCGCGCGGGTGGTCAGGTAGATGTTGGCGGGCTTGAGATCGCGGTGGACGATCCCCTTCTCGTGCGCCTCCTGGAGCGAGCCGCTCACCTGCCCGAGGATCCGGTCCACCCGCTCCGGCGCGAGCGCGCCGTGCTCCAGCGCCTGCTCCAGCGACACGCCGGAGAGCAGCTCCATGGCGATGTAGAGCTCGCCCGAGTCGGTCTGCCCGAAGTCGTAAACCTTGATGGTGTTGGGGTGCTCGAGCTCGCTCACCGTGCCGCACTCGCGCATGAAGCGCGCGAGCACCTGCGGGTCCCGGGCGTACTGGGAGAGCAGCGTCTTGACCGCGACCTTGCGGACCGAGGTGCCCATCTGCTGATCGCCGGTGTAGACGCGGCCCATGCCGCCCTCACCGAGGATCCCGGTGATGCGGTAGCGCCCGCCCACGATGGCGCCGATGAGCGGATCGGCGTCCGGCGTGGGGCTCGCGGGCAGCAGCGCCCCGCACTTGGCGCAGAAGCGCGCTCCGTCGATGTTGGCGCTCTGGCAGGCGGGGCATTCCATGCGAGCGGGAGGATAGGCGAAAGAAGCCGCGGCGAGTGAATCGAGTAGCGGCCCCGGCTGCACTTTCTCGCCGCCCGGCCCAACTCTCTTGACACCTGGAGCGCATTTCCGGCGACTATCCCGGCGATGCGAACGAGATGGCGGGTCACGACGACGGCTGCGGTGATGGTCTCGGGCCTCCTGGCCCTCACCTGGGCGGAGCCCGCCCAGGCGCAGAAGGTGGACGGCGTCCGCAAGGAAGCGGCTCGCCAGAACTACAAAGAGGCGGAGCTCCGCCTCAAGGCCGGCAGCTACGCGTCCGCGCTCGAGCTCTACCGGCTGGCCGATCAGGTCCTCCCCAACCCCGCGCCCAAGTACAAGATCGCGCTCTGCCGCGACAAGCTCGGCCAGATCCCCGAGGCGATCGCCGCCTACCAGACCTTCCTCGACAGCAACCCGCCCCCGGAGAAGCTGGGCGAGCAGATCGCCGAGTCCCGCGTGCGCCTCGCCGCGCTCCGGTCCCAGGTCCGGTCCACCCAGACCGACGTCCCCGTCCAGCAGGCCCGACCGGTGCCGCCGCCGCGCGTTGCCCCGCCGCCGCCTCCGCCGCCTCCGCCGCCTCCGGCGCAGGTGCTGATGCCGCTGCCCCCCTCCGGCGCTCATCCCCAGCCGTGGCCCCCCGGCGGACAGGTCGCCTACGTGCGGCGCCGCTCCAACGTGCCGGGCTACATCCTGCTCGGCCTCAGCGGCGTCGGCATCGGCTTCACCGCGGCCTTCGGCGCCCTCGCCCTCCAGGCGAAGAGCTCGTTCAACGCCAACCCGACCACCTCCGGCGCGGACAAAGAGCAGCTCGACGCGCGCGTGTCGGACGCCTCGCTCGGCGCGGCGGTCATCTTCGGCGTGGCCGGCGCGGTGCTGCTGGCGACCAACCCGGCGCGCCCGGTGGAGGTCGGCGGCGTCCACGGGTTCATCACCCCGTACGCTGGCCCCGGCAGCGCGGGAGCCGTCGGCGGGCTCAAGTTCTAGCCTCGCGCACGATTCTGCAGCGGCCGCCCGCACCGCGCAGCGTCAGCGAGCGGAGGCCATCGATGGCACCAAGCCTGGGTGCCCTCCCGAGCCTCCGCTCCCTCACGGTCGCGGTGCGGGTGGCAATGCCCCACTGTTCGACAATCTCGCTCGGCGATTTTGGCGTCGCTCACGGCGGCGCCGTGGGCTGGAGCCAGACGACGGTGAGGGTCTTCTCGCGCACCAGGGCGCTGGAGAAGCTCGCGTAGAGCTCCCCGTTCGACGCCAGGGTCGCGGTGAGGGCGCCGCGCAGGGGGAGCACGTCGGCGAAGCCGCCCTCTCCCTCCGTCGTGGTCTGCGCCTGCGTGCTGCTCGGCTGGGGCGAGCCCCCCACGAAGTAGAACGGGTCGGGGGCCAGGGCCCCGATGCCTGCCCAGGCGCCCTCGAGGGCGAGCTGCACGCCCTCCGCCGGCTGCCCGAGGCAGTCCTCGGCGTGGACGAGGATGGCGCCATCGGTGGCCACCACGCTGCCGGCGACCGAGGTCACCTGCTGCACGTAGTCCGCGTAGGGGCCGACTTGCACCAGGTACGTTCCGGCCGCGACGACCGGGGAGCTCAGGTACACGAGGGAGTCCATCTGGCCCGGCGCGGTCACGTAGAAGTAGCCGTTGAAGCCCGACGCCACGGTGAGCGTCGCCGCGCCCGCGGAGTCGGTCGTCGCCATCGTGATCGGCATCGAGCAGGGCGGGGCGGGCGGGGAGCCGAGGTCGTCGATCCCGCAGGCCTCGATCAGCGCTCCGGGGAACGGGCTGCTGTTGGTGAACTGCACGGTCTCCAGGGCGATCGCGACCGGCGCGCCCTGCTCGCCCGCGGGGGAGGCGACGCTCCCCACGCAGCCCCACCTGGCCCCCACGCTGTAGTCGTCGCCGCCGACGACGAGGTTGCAGCCCGCTCCCGACACGGCGATCGCCGTGACGGCGAGGCCGACGCGGGCCGCTCCCGGGAGGCGTCCGCCGACCCCCGACGGGCTCAGAACGACGCCCCCAGCCCGGCGTGAGCGGGCCCGATCGAGAGCGTCAGCGCGGTGGGCGCCGGACCGGAGCGCCCGTCCCCGAGCAGGAGGACGGCGCCCACGCCGGCGGCCGCTGCAGCGGTGACCAGGCCGGCGGTGGAGACGGCGGAGAAGGTGCGCAGCGCAGCGATCGTGCCCTGCGCCGAGCTCGCGCACTGATCGCGGGTGGGGCAGACCCCGGCGAGCGTGTGCTTGTCGGCGAGCACCAGCGCGCCGGAGACCGCGCCCACCACGGAGGCCACGGAGCCGGCGCTGAAGGCCAGGATCGCCCCGAGCCGGCGCGGCGAGCGGGCAGCTCCAGGAGGGTCGCCGCGCGGCCCGGTGTCCGCCACCACCGTCGCCGCTCCGGGCGCGAGCGCCAGGATGACGGTGGCTCCAGGAGCCAGGGTGCGCGTCACCACCGCGTCCGGCAGGCCCGGCGCCCCGACGACGATCACGTGCGCGCCCGGGTCGAGCACCAGGGTGAACGACACCACGCCCACCACCTCCGGCGGGCCCGGCTCGCGGGTGCCTGCGACCCGCTCGGTGCGTCCAGGTTCGCCGGCCTCGAGGGGGCGTCCGTCGACCGCCACCGTCGCCGAGGCCGGGTCGAGCGTGATCACCGCACGCGACAGCCGGCTCTCGATCTCGGCGAGGTAGCCCCGCGCCTCGGAGGCCTTGTCGGCGGGCAGCTCCGGCGCCTCCACGGCCGCCTGGAACCGCTTGCGAGCCCGGGTGAAGCGGCCCAGGGCCCGCTCGCAATAGCCGAGGTTGAAGGCCGTCACCGCGTCCGGCTTGAGGCGGGCCGAGCGCTCGAAGGCGGCCAGCGCGTCGCTCCACTGGCCCTGCTTGACGAGCAAGCTCCCCAGCCGGTAGGCGTCGCGCGCGTCCTCGACCTCCGGCGCCTCGGCGGGCGGCGCCGCTGCGGCGAGGGCCGGCGCCGCGGCGAGCCAGCAGAGCGCACCGGCGACGGCGGCGGCGACGCGGGCTCTGCTCGTGGTCCGCATCGGGGGGCGGATCCTAGCATTCAATCGTTCCGCGAGAATCGGATGCCATGGTGGCCTCGGGAGGTCGCGGACGGTGACCGGGCGGTGGCTCCTACTGGGCCTGCGTGTTCTGCACCGCCTTGCAGCCGCCAACCGGGCAGGCAAGGAGGTAGCTCGCCTTCTTCCCGCACCCCTCGGCGCCGAACGTGTCGGCGTTGAGTGACGAGAACTTGAGCCGATCGGCGGTGCACGAGAGATCGAAGGCGGCCTGCTTCGTGATGAGCGCCTTGACGTCGGTCCCCTCGGTGCTCCCGCCCGGCGGGCTCACGTAGCGCCAGAGCTTGTCGCATCCTTCCGCGTAGTAGGGCCCCGCGGGTGGTCCCGACGGCGACGCCTGGCGCACCTGAACGGAGTGTGCGTCGCACTGGAGGTCCGCGGGAGCGCGCGCGCGCACCCCCTCGATTCCTCCCCCACACGCGGGGAGCGCGAGGAGAAGGAGCAAGAGCCAGGCGGGGGGACGACGTGTACCCAGGTGCATCGACATTCTCGCTTGTTTCGATCGGGGCCAATGAGCGACACGCGCCCTACCATGTCACCGCGACGGGCGGAAGAACGTTGTCGGGTGAGAGATCACTCCGGAAGATCATGCTCCGCCGAGGCACTGGGAGGCGCATTGACCCGCGATACACGCGTCCATTCGCGGTGCTTGCTGCGACGGGTCCGGGAACACCTCGTCGCACGTCGCGAGGCACGCCTCGATCGCCGCCGCCCGCTCATCGCGGGGAGGCGGCGGGGCTCCGATCGGCAGCGGCTTGCGACATCCCATGCGACATCCCAGCGCCTGCGCCGTGCGCCCGGCGAAGAGCACCGGCGGAGCGCAACACCGTGCCTGCACGCAGGGGCTACACGACGGCGAGAGAGCCCTCGTCAGCGTACAGGCTGCGGCCGTCAGGGGCGGGCTCGCCGCGCCTGCCTGGCTGATATTCGCTGGCCCGGACGCGGCCGGCGCGGTCACCTTCAGTGGCTCCGCCCCGCCACACCCGACACCCACAAGAGCGCCAACCACGAGGAGACCAGCCGGGCCGAGCATTGCTCTCCTCCAGGACCTGCACGAGGTGCTCGTGGTCCTGGTCGACCGCGAGCCACGTCGAGGGACTCTCCTCATGATCCGTCAGTCGCCCATCGGCCACACCGGCCGGATCTCGATGCGACCGAACCGCGCCATCGGGTGCCGCGACACGTAGTCAATCGCCTCGTCGAGATCCTTGCAGTCGATGAGATCGTAGCCGACGATCCGCTCCTTCGACTCGGTGAAGGGGCCGCCGGTCAGGAGGAGCTCGCCGTTGCGCACGCGGACGGTGGTGGCATCGTTGATCGGGCGCAGCCGGTCCCCCTGCTTGCGGATACCGCGCCGCTCGCCCTCCTCGACCCACCTCTCGATCATGCCGCTGGTCTCGCCCTGCGGGTCGGGGCTCGGGTCGGTCGCGATGAAGAGCATGTACTCCATGGTGGTCCTCCGGGGGGTTGGTGGGCACTGAACTACAACGAACGGCGGGAGCAAGGAAGGCCGGGGCGAGCCGTCCGCGGAACTGCGACGACTGCGGCGACGCGCTTCCCGCGGCCGACGAAGGCTGTCGGTCGTCCAGCGAGAGTGGAAACAACGCCGCTCCTCGGTCGCGTCACGCTGCGCCTCGGTCGCGTCACGAGGATCGACGGTCGCGTCATCCCGCTCGCGTGCAGCGCGACGATGCTCGACGGCAGCCTCACGCGGCTCGCCGGCAGCGTGACGAGGCTCGATGGCAGGGTGACCCTGCTCGCGTGCAGCGCCGCGAGGATCGACGGTAGCCTCACGCGGCTCGACGGCAGAGCGTCCCGGCCGCGTGCAGCGTCACGGTGATCGACGGCAGCCTCACCATGATCGACAGTACCGTGCCGCTGCTCGCGTTCAGCGTCACGGAGATCGACGGTAGCCGCCCGGTGCTCGACGATAGGGTGACTGTGCTCGCGTGCAACGTCACGCTGCTCGACGATCGCGTCACGCTGCTCGACGGTCGCGTACCCCTGCTCGCGTGCAGCCTTACGATGACCGACGGCAGCGTGACGAGGATCGACGGCAGGTGACGGTGCTCGACGGTCGCGTGGTCGTGCACGCCTGCAGCGTGACGATGCTCGACGGCGGCGTCGCGAACGTCGAGATCAACGTCCCTCTGCCCGAAATCCGGCCTCCCCGGAGCGCCTGGGCCACCCCGACGCGACGCGAACGAGGGCGCCGGATCGACGCGCCGAGAGATTGGACGGAGGCCTCCTGCATCAAAACGGCGGGTCGACGACCACTCCCGGGCGGTGGGGTGCCGCCTCGGCAGAGGCGCGCGGCGCCGGCGCCGGCCCCCGCGGCGAGGTGCGGGTGCGGTCGGGGACGCGCAGCTTGGCGCTGGGGGCGGCGTGAGGGGGCAGCGCGGGCTCGTTCGACGCCGAGGCCGCCGGTGGCGAGGCGGCCGGCGGCGCGCGCTCCGCGTCCAGGAGCGCGGACGGTGCCGCCCCCGGGATCGGCGTGCGCGGTAGCCCGGACGTCGAGAGCGTGCGCCAGGTCGCCGCGGCAAGCGCGACGCCCAGCACCACGCTGCCCGCGACCAGCACCGGACGGCGCCGCCAGGTCCCGGTCCCGGGCCGCACGGCCGCAACCACGGCCTGCTCCTCGGCGGTGACCCCTTTGAGCATCTCCAGGCGAAGCGCGATCCCACCGGGCGAGAGCCCCTGGAGAGCCTCGAGCATCGCCGCAGCGCTCGGGTGCCGCAGCTCCCGGTCGATCGTGAGCGCGCGCGCCACCACCGCAGTGACCTCGGCGGGCACCCAGGGCGCGATTTGCTCCAGCGGCGGCGCCGCAGACCCACAGATGGCCAGGAGGAGCCGCCCCACCGTGGTGATGCCCGCGAACGGGGGGCGCCCCGCGAGCGCGTAGTAGAGCACGCTGCCCAGCGACCAGAGGTCGGTGCGCGCGTCGACGTCCCCGCTGCTCTGCACCTGCTCGGGGGACATGTAGAGCGGCGAGCCCAGCAGTCCGGCCGTGCCGGCGAGACCGGCGCCCGAGGCGCTGACCGCAAACGGCGCGTCCGCGGCCACCTTGGCAATCCCGAAGTCGAGGAGCTTGACCGTGACCGTGCCCCCCTCGCCACGGACCAGGAAGAGGTTGGCCGGCTTGATGTCCCGGTGCACGATGCCGGCGGCATGGGCTCGCTCGAGGCCCACCAGGGCCTGGCCCGCGAGGCGCAGGGCGACCTCTGGAGGGAGCGGGCCTTCGCGGTCGAGGAGGCTCTGGAGATCCTCGCCGTGGAGGAGCTCCATCACCAGGTAGCGGTCGCCCGTTTTCTCGTCCTCGCCCGCGTCGAGGACGGTCACCACGTGGGGGCTGTCGACGGCGCCGATCGCCCTCGCCTCGCGGCGAAAGCGGGTCAGGGCGCCCGGGCCGTGCAGCAGCGGGTGGCCGTGGAGGAGCTTGACGGCAACGCGCCGGCCCGTCTCGCGGTGTGCCGCCTCGTACACCGTGCCCATGCCGCCCGCGCCCAGGTAGCGCAGGAGCCGGTACTTGCGGTCCACGGTCCGGCCGACGTGACCGCCTTCGCCGGCCCCGAGCAGGGCGCGCGCGATGCCGGCGCCGGTGCGCGCCTCCCCCACCCCCAGCCCGACGAGCGCCGCGCGGCAGCTCTCGCAGCGCTCGGCGTGCCGGTGGAGCGCCTCCGTGTCGGGCACGGCGAGCCGCCCGTCGACGAGGTCTACGAAGACCGCATCGGGCGGGCACGCCAGGTCCCCGGACGGAGGGCGAGAGGTCAAGGCCCGCGCGGGCCGAGGAGCCGGTGCAGGCTGAGGTCGAGCTGGCTCATCATCACCCCGGCGAGGCTCGCGAGCTCCGCCCGCCGAGCGCCCAGCCGCTCCTCCAAGCGGAGGTGGGCCAGCTCGACCAGGGACTCGCGGGCGGCCTTGACGCGGCGGGCGACGGTGGCGCGGTGGACGCCGAGGGAGGCGGCGAGCTGGTCGAGCGTGCGCCCCTCGACGAAGTGCAGGCGGAGGATCTCCCGGTGCTCGGTCGGGAGCGCGTCCACGGCCTCGCGGATGGAGTCGGCGAACGCGCCGCGGTAGCGCTGCCTCAGGAAGCGGATCTCGGGATCGGTCGCGCCGTCCTCGAGCTCGGCGAGATCGAGGTCACCGCCCGGCGCCGGCGCGTCCTTGCTCGCCCGCGCCATGTCGATCGCGGCGCGCACGGCGATCACCCGCAGCCAGCTCGAGAGCGCGGCGCGCCCGTCGTACTCGCCGATGCGGCCCCGCGCGCCGGCCTCGCCGACGAAGAGCTTCTCGCGCAGCGCCTGGCGCACGTCGTCGACGAGGGCCGCCGCCGGCGCGAACCGCGACAGGTACATCCCCACCTGCGCGAGGTGGGCGCGATCGAACGCTTCGATCGCGCCCGGGACGCGCTCGGCGCAGGCGCAGGCGAGGTAGAGATCGGCGGCGTGGACTTCCGCGAGCGGCGCCGCGCCGGCGCGGTCCGCGAGGCAGCGGACGAAGGGCTCGGGGCGGAGCTCGATCGCCGGCCAGGCCTCCCGCCCTGCCTCCAGGAGCGCCCGGAGGGCGGCCTCCAGATCGGCGCTCGGCGGCGGAGCGCCGGCGGGCGCGTGGGCGTGGAAGAGGGCCGAGAGGGAGTCCATGTCCAGGCTGGGCCGGCGCGTGGTGCGCCCGGCAGCCTAGCCGATCGTCCCTCCGCTCGCCCAGCAAAGGCGCGTCCGCTGCCGCGCGCTCACCGCGCCGCTCAGCCGCCCGAGCCGGCGTCCGCGGAGGACGCACCGCAGACCGTCGCCGTGGGGTGCGCTCTGCAGTAGCTCGTGGTGCACGCGCTGAAGGCCGCTTGCTGGGCGACGCAAGTCGGCGCGGTGGTGCAGACGTTGGACACGCCGGAGCCGCACTGCATGAGGTCGTCGAACTCGCTGGTGCAGCCCTCGGTGCTGGCCGTCGAGGCCGCGTCGGCGCAGAAGGTGGGACAGTCCAGCGCCGCCGCGCCGGGGCACTTCTGGGAGGCCGTGCAGAGGTCCGTGCACTGGGTCTGGGTGCTCTCGCCGCACGCGACGGCGAGCGCGGCGACCACGAGCAGCGTGAGAAGGGAGGCGGCGGCGACCGCCCGGGTCTCGACGGCGTGGACAGCGGCAGAAATCGAGGAGTGGAAGAGGGTCATGCCCGCGGTACGGAGACCGCCGGCGAGAGTCGCAGAGAAATCCGCCTCCGGCCGTCGTCTCCCTCAGCGGCCCCGCGGATTCACTTCTCGTCGCGCCGGCGGTCGAGCAGCGATCGCAGCCGATCCTTGACGTCGGCGCGGTCCTCCCGGGCGAGCGCGCGGCGGAGCAGCCAGGTCACCTTGGGGTCCCGGGCCCGCACCAGGTAGCGCTCGGCCAGATCGCGATCCTTCACCTGCGGGGAGGCCAGCGCCTCGAGCAGGCGGCCGATCGCGCCCTCGGGATCCCAGTCGAGCCGGATGGCCGCGGCCGCCAGGGCGATGCCGGTGTCGTCGCCCTTCTCCCGCTTGATCAGCTCGACCGCCAGGCGGTCCCGGACCTCCTTCTCCTTGATGCGCCCGACCACCCCCGCGAGCCGGGGCAGCCACACCGCCGCCAGGGTGTCGAGGCGCCCGAGGAGCTGGGCCTCCGCCGGCACCTCGCCCAGCCGCGCCAGGGCGGTCTGCGCGTGGATCTCCAGCCAGACGTCCTTCATCGCGGGGGCCGCCCGGAGCCGGTCGAGCCGCTCGCGGGCCGGGCCGTCGCCCAGCTCGCCGACGAGATCGAGGGCGGACTCTGCGGAGTCGATGAGCCCGCGGGAGACGGCGGACTCGGCCGCGCTGGTGGCGACGGGGAGCGCCCCGGCCGGGCGCAGATCGGCGACCAGCGCCGTGAGGCTCTCCTGCCCCCGCGTCCAGTCGAGGAGCAGCCGCCCGCCCACCGACGCGTCCTTGTCGGCGTGCACGTAGGTGTCGATCTGCGCGGGCCGGCAGCGCCCCACCTCCAGGCAGGTGAGCAGGTACTCCCGCGCGCGGGTGTCGCCGATCCTGCCGAGGGCCAGCGCAGCCCGCCTGCGGACGGCGTCCTTGAGCGGCGGCACGCCGGGCTTCCGCTCGGCGAGGAGCTCGTCGTGGAGCAGATCGGCGCGCTTCTTCCCCTCGATGGCGAAGATGGCGTGGATCGCCTCCTCGCGGAGGGAGGGGTTCTGGGTGGTCACCAGCGTCTCCAGCGAGGGCAGCGCGCGTGGGTCGCCGATCTTGCCGAGCGCGACGGCGGCGTTGGTCTTCACCAGATCGCTGGGATCGACGAGCGCCGTCTCCAGCAGGGGCAGCCCCTCGGGGCGCCGCACGTCCCCGAGGACGAACGCCGCGTTGAGCCGGATGATGGCCTGCTTGTGCGCGGCGACCTGCCTGATCGAGGCGTAGAAGCCGTCGCGATCGAGCCGCTCCAGCGCGAAGGCGATGTTGTTGAGCATGCGCCCGTCGCGCACGGTGGGGAGCTTGACGAGCAGCGCCTTCTCCGCGGTCTTGTCGCCGATGAGCCCGAGCGCGTAGACCGCCTTGTTGCGGATCTCCGCGTTGCCGTGGTCCATCAGCGGCACCAGCTTGTCGGTGAGGCGGGGCGCGCGCAGCTCGGCCGCGGCGAAGGTGGCGGCGAGCACCAGGGCGTCGTTGCGGTTGTCGAGCGCGTCGGCGACGTCGCCGATGAGGGTGTCGCGCGACATCACGTGACGGCTCCGCCACAGCGCCTTGAAGGCCTCGGGCCGCAGATCCTCTTCGCCCGCCTCCGGCTTGCGCGCGAGCTGCTTGCGGAGGATGGCCACCGCGCTCTTGTGACCGATGGCGCCCAGCGCCCGGAGCACGTCGGCGCGCACCGCGGCGTCCTCGTCCTTGCGCGCGAAGAGCTTGGCCAGCGCGTCGACCGAGCCCGCGTCGGGGATCCGCTCCAGCGCCAGGACCACGCTGCGCCGCACGCTCGGCTCCCAGTCCTCGAGCGCGGCCCGCAGCGCCGGCAGCGCGCTACGATCGCCGATGTAGCCCAGGAACGCCGCGCACCCGCGCCGCACCCCCTCGTCGGCGTTGTCCGCGAGGCAGCGCAGCAGCGCCGGCGTCCCCCGCCGCCCGAGCGCGAGGATGTCCGGGCTCGCCGGCAGCTCCCGTCCGGTGACGTTGATGAGCGCGGTGGCGTCGCCCGGCATCGCCGCGAGCACCTTCTGCCGGGTCGCCGCGGAGGCGGCCTTGCTGCCCGCCTTGCCCGCGGCCCTGGCGACCACCGGCTCGTCGGGCTCCGGCTCGTCGGCGACCGCGCGCACGGCCGCGCCCAGGGTGGGGAGGAGCGCGGCGGCGAGGATGGCGGCCAGCAGCCGCCGCGGGGATCGAGTCTTCATCGGCGGTCTCCAGTCTCGGGGAGCTCGGGGAGGGGAGTGACCTTGGCCCCGGCCGCGGCCGCGGCGCGTAGCACGTCCTCGCGCGAAGCCCGGCCGGCGAGGTAGCGGACGGTGAGCGTGCGCTCGGTGCAATGCCCCGGCCCGGGCTCCCAGGCGACCAGCTCGACGGCGCGGTTGCGATAGAGGGCGAGGTCGAACGCCTCCTCGCAGTCCTGGGCGCGGTCGAGATCGACGCGGAGGCGCACCACGGCGCGCGGCTCGGACGCGGGAGCGGGGACCTCGGGGGCGTGGGCGGAGGGGGCGCAGCCGAGAGAGAAGACGAGCGGGGCGGCGAGGAGGAGGCGGCGCGGGTTCACCACGAGCGCATGTACGCCGGTTCTTCGGGGCATGAAATCCTCGTGCGGAGCGAGAGGCGGCGCCAACGCCGGGGAGCGCGGGCGTATTCCGAGCCGCTCCGTCTCAGCGCGGCGGCGGCGCGCCCAGAAGCAGCCGATTCTTCGGGGTGATCTCCGCCGGGATGGTCTGCGTGTACACCGCGTAGCCCGCGGCCCGGAGGCGCGCGGCGCGGGTGACGTCGATCGCCAGCGCGCCGTCGACCCAGCCGCCGACGCCGCCGAGGTCGCCCTTGCCCTCCGCCTGGCAGCACGGGAGCACCACCACGCGGGCCGAGGCGCCGATGGCGAGGCCGAGGATGTCGTCGGTGAGCCCGCCACACGCGTGCGCGGACACGACGGTGTCACCGGAGTCGACCGCCACGCCGGCGACGGGCTGCTCCGCGAGCGTGATGCGCCCGGCGAGGCGCGGCCACCCTCGCACCATCGCCTCGGCGAGGATCCCGGCGCTCCTCGGCAAGCGCCGGTCGACCGCGAGCGCCGTCGCGGTGGTGTCGTCGAGGAGGATCATCATGTGCGCGATCAGCCCGTGCCCGCAGGCCAGGTCGACCACCCGGCCGCCGCGGAACCGCCGCCGGGTGCGGCGGGCGACCTCCCACGACTCGTAGAGCTCCTTGCGCGGCAGACAGCTCGCCTCGCACACCACCCGCGCGATGCGGTCGAAGAGGGTCGCGCCCTGGAAGTGCGGGAGATCGTGGGGGCTGAGGCGCTCGCGGCTGGACTGGCGATAGCTCGCGGATGCGTCCGGCGACGCCGGAGGAGCGGGGATCGGGAGGGCCGGCGATTCGAGGAGATCCATGCGGTCGAGACGAAAGAGAGGGGTCAGCGTGAACGATAGATGCGGAGCACGGTGACGGTCCTGGCCTCGCCGTCGATGACCAGAACGGCGTCGTGGGTCCCCGCCCGCAGCCGGTGGTAGGGTGCCACCCAGGTCAGGTGCCCTTCGCCCGTCTCGGCGAAGCGTATGACGGCGCGATCGACGGCGGCCGCTTCGCTGGGGTGGAGATCGTAAAACCTGATCAGCGCGGGATAGTTCCAGAGGATCCGGAAGCTCATCCGCGTCGCTCGCCCCGGATCTCCTCGAGCGCCGCGGGCACGTCGTCATGCGCCACCAGGCGCGCTCGCCCGGAGGCGAGGTCGGCGAGATCCTGCGCCAGCTCGGCCTGCTGCTCGAGCGTGAACGGCTCGCCCGCGGGGGCGCGCGCGATGGCGGCGAGGACCGGATCGATCTGGAGCGGTACGGCAGTGGCCATGTCCACAAAGTCCCACCCCCAGACAGCCGCGTCCAGAGAGAAGAGGGTCCGTTCCAGCTTCAGCCGCGACGCTGGCACGCCCCCGCCCGCTGGCTATGCTCGCCGCCCCGATGCAGACCCGCCCCCTCTTCGCCGTCGGCATCCTCACCGCCGCGCTCGGCGTCTTGCTCACGCTCCGCGCGGTGAGCTCCGCGCCCTCCCCTGCCCTCGCCGCTCCCTCTCCGCCCGCTCCGCAAGCCGCGCTGCAGCCGACCGCCACCGTCACCACCTCCAGCATCGCCGGCGCCGAGGTGACGCCGGAGATCACCACGCTCACCGGCGACGACGCGTTCCGCCTCCTCGTCTTCGACGTGCCCCTCGCGGGCGCGCAGCTCCGCGTGCGTGACGTCGGCATGGGCCGCGATCTGGCGCACGTGCTCGCCGAGAGCGGCGCCTCGCTGGTGGTCAACGGCGGCTTCTTCGACCCCGCGGAGCGGCCCGAGGGTCTCGTGATCTCCGCGGGTGCGACGCTGTCCCCTCGCAGCGACACGCTCGGCGGCGGGGTGGTGGCCCTCGTCGACGGGCGCGCCTCGCTCGCCGCGGCGGAGGGGTTCGTGGCGGCGCCGCGCACGGATTTCGCGATCCAGGCGCGACCGCGGCTGGTCGTGGACGGCAAGAGCGGCATCGCCCGAGACGACGGGCGCGCCGCGGAGCGGACGGCGATCTGCGTCCGGGAGCAGGGCCGCGCCCTCGAGGTGATCGTCGCGCGGGGCGAGGCGCCCGGGCGCGGGCCGACGCTCGCGCTCCTCGCCGACATGCTGGTCAGCCGCGGGTGTGAGGGTGCGCTCAACCTGGACGGCGGCCCCTCGACCGGGGTCGCCTGGCGCGAGCACGGCGAGGTGCGCGGGCTCGCGCCGCGCGGGCCGGTGCGGCACGCGATCGCGGTCTGGGTGGCGACGAGCGGCGAGTGATTCGTTCAGGAGGTGGTAGGGTAGCGGCGTGTCCTCGCCTCCCTCCGCGCGGCATCCGCCCGAGCAGCTCGTGACCGCGGCGGACGTCATGGACGAGGTCCACCGCCTGTTCGACGCGGGCGGCACCAGCGGCCTGCGCATCCGCGTCTACGGCGAGCCCGAGGGCGGCCCCGCGGCGGACGCGGCCTTCCGGGAGATGCTGGCCTCGCTGCGGATGTACGACGATCGCTTCCAGAGCGGCGGCGCCGTGATCGTGCAGGCCCCCACCCGGGCGTCGCTTGCGCGGGCGATGAGCGTCCTCGGGCGCGAGGAGCACCAGCGCCGCATCCTCGCGCAGGTGCTCACCACCTTCGGGCGCCGCCTCATCGATCCCCTCGGCGATCAGCTCGACGTCACCCCCGCGGGCTCGCTGATGGCGCGCCTGGGGATGATGCGCGACCTCTGCCTCGCGCAGGTAGCCGACCTCAAGCTCACCCCCGAGTCGCAGCAGATCGTCAGCGACGATCTGCGCAAGCTCCTCTCCGACGAGTACCTGGCCATGGTCGCCGAGCACGAGGAGCGCGTGCAGCGGCCCCGCGTCACCCACCTCGCCCAGGAGGTGCTCCGGCTCATCGGCGGTACCTTCCGCCGCGCGCTGCAGCGCTGGCCCGACCACGCCGAGCGCATCGCCGGCACCATCTCCCGGCGCCTCTCCGGCGACGTGAGCCTGCGCGACATCCCCTCCCTGCTCGAGGAGCAGATCGTCGACGGCATCGAGGAGTTCCTCTGGGTGGAGACGAGCACCGAGATCCAGGGCGCGCTCCGCTCGCTCTTCGCCCAGCACCAGAGCGCGGTGAACCTCTCGCCCGCCCACCTCGAGCGCGAGGCGTACCGCGAGTTCGCGGGGGAGTGCTGGCGGATCATCGCCGACAACTGTTAGGCCGCCGCGCCCTTCCCCCGGCGGGTGGGGTCGTGTACCAATGGGGCTGGCCATGCAGGTTCGCTTCTTCGGCGTCCGAGGTTCCATCCCGACGCCGGGCAGCGCGACGGTCCGCTACGGCGGCAACACCGTCTGCGTCGAGGCGCGGCTGGCCGACGGCACGGTCATCATCTTCGACGGCGGGACCGGCCTCCGGGAGCTGGGCAAGGTGCTGCTCGCGGAGCGGCACCCGGGGCCGTTCTCGCTGCTGCTGACGCACGTCCACTGGGACCACATCATGGGGCTGCCGTTCTTCGGTCCCCTGTGGCGCCGCGAGTCCAAGGTGAGCATCTACCCGCTCGCCAACGACGCCCACCAGGACTCGGCGCGCCGCCGCTCGCTGTTCGACGGCGTTCACTTCCCGGTGCGGGGGTCGGACATCCCCGCCCAGCTCGACGTGCTCGAGCCCAGCGAGGGCGAGTGGCGCATCGGCTCCGCGCGCATCCGCCGGATCGCGCTCAACCACCCGGGCGGCGCCCAGGGCTTCCGCCTCGACGACGACGACGGCAGCTCCGTCGCCTACCTGACCGACAACGAGCTGGCCCCGCCCGGCTCCGCCAGCCCCGCGACCGAGGCGCTCGCCCGCTTCGCCGCGGGCGTGAGCGTGCTCATCCACGACGCCCAGTACGACGAGCACGAGATGCCCGAGCGGCGCGGCTGGGGCCACTCCTGCGTACGCAGCGTGGTCGAGCTGGGGGAGCAGGCAGAGACGCCGCACCTCGTCCTGTTCCACCACGATCCCGACCGCGACGACGACGCCCTCGACGCCCTCGGCTGGCGCGCCCAGGCGATGCTCCGCAAGGACAAGAGCGCGACCGTGGCCACCGTCGCCCACGAGGGGCTGATCATCCGGCTGGAGAAGGGAGAGGAGGTCTGCCCGACCAACGACGCGCCCAGACCCGCGGCCAACGATGGGGGGTCTCACGATGGGGGCTCCGCCCCCAGACCCCCGGCCGAACCGCCTTCGTCGCCCGAGCGATGAAGGGGGTCCTGCGCCTGCCGCCGACCGCGCTCGCCACGCTGGGGGCCGGGCCGCTCCCCCTGGCGCTGCTGCGCGAGCACCTCGGCGTCCACTTCGAGGGGGTCCTCACCCGCCGGGAGTGCGCGGCGTATGCGCGCGGGGTCTACGCCGGCCGCTCGGCGTGGATCCCCAACTTCGACGGCGTCCAGTTCACCCTCGGGCGCGCCTGGTACGTCCACCTGGAGACCGACCGCGAGGACGAGTACTTCGAGAACGTCGCCGCGTCCGACGCCGCGGTGGAGCGCTTCGTGCCGGGGCTCGCGGATCGCCTGCTGGCGATGGTGCGGCTCTGCGTCGGCGCCGAGGTGGAGCGCCGCCCCGGCTACTGCGGGCCCGGGGTGCACGTCTTCCCCGCGGACGAGTACGTGGCACAGCACGGCGGCGACGTGCACTGGGACGTCGAGGGCCTGACCGACGAGCAGGTCGCGGCCCACGCCGAGGCGGTGACCGCGGTCCTGATGCTCCAGCCGGCGGCGCAGGGCGGGGGCCTGCGGGTCTGGGACAAGCTCTACGAGGACGAAGAGACCGAGGAGGAGCCGGGCTCCTCGGCGAGCGAGGTGATCGTCTACGGCGCCGGCGATCTGGTGCTCATCGACAGCTACCGGCTGCACCAGATCTGCGCGTCGAGCGGCCCGCTCGATCGCATCTCGGCGACGGCGCACACGGTCCGCGCCGGCGATCGCTGGCACGCCTGGTTCTGATCTGAAGCGCGCGGGTCAGCCGCACTTGCCGTCGGCCTGGCGGGTGAACCCGGTCTTGCAGGCGCAGGTGCCGTCGGCGGAGCACGACCCGGCGAGGGCCGACATGCTCGCGCTCTCGTTGCACATGGCGTCGGCGCCGGGGTTGCAGACCCAGGGCACGCACTGCTGCGAGGAGCAGACGAAACCGCTGCACGTCGGGCCGCAGTCGCTGTCCGCGGCGCAGCTCGGCGGGAGGCCGCCCGTGCACTCCACCGTGCCGTTGGTGCCGCACCCGCACCCGCACCCGACGGGGGCGCCAGGGGTGCACGCGTCGCTGAGGGAGGAGATGCACTTGGTCGCGGTGTCGTCGCACCCCTGGTCGAGCCCACAGGCCGCGGTGATCTTCCAGACCGAGCAGTCCCCCACCACGGTGCAGGTCTCGATGTTGTTGCCCGCGCACTGGGTCGCACCGAGCGTCTCGACCGCGCACGGGTGGTCGCACGACGCGCTCGAGCCACCGGTGCCGGTGGGATTGGTGGGGGACGCCAGGCAGCAGAAGGCGCCGACTGCGGCGCCGCACGCCGCGGCCTCGATGCCCGAGGCGTGGGTGCCGTCGCAGCTCTCGCCGGTGAACTCGCACTTCCCGCCGACCGCGGTGCACGCGTTCGAGCCGCCGGCGCCGGTCGTGGTGCTGCCACTGGTGCTGGCGGTGCTGGCGGTGCTGGTCGAACCCCCGCCGCTGCCGCCGGTGGCGAGGATGACGGGGTTGGTGCACGCACCGAGGAGAGTGAAGGTGAGAGCGGCGCCGAGGATCGAGAGCGAAGAAAGAGAAAGGTTCATCTGAAAGCCTCCTGCGCGCTCTATGCGGGCAGGAGGCGAGGACCTTCGGAAAATCGACAGGGGCCGTGTCAGTGCTCCTCGGGCCCGAGATCCTTGGCCGTCGCGCGGGGGGCGAGGCCGTCCTGGGCCATGAGAGGCTCCTGATCGACGGGGAGCGAGGCGAGGAGCGCGTAGCCCGGCGTGGAGCTCGGCAGGGAGCCTGGCACCCCGGTGGCCTGACCGATCGCCGGCGACGCCGCCCCGAGGAGGAAGTCGTACGTGGTCGGCCCGACGAACCCGGGGGCCGCCGAGAGCAGCTTGCCGGCCGCGTCGAGCTTCACGGCGAAGAGGATGTCGGTCCCCTGCGCCGCGCCCCAGAGCGCGAGGTAGGCGTCGTTCTCCGAGTTGTAGACCTTGCCGCCGCTGACCAC
>Ga0302267_10001111_pt1 | contig 34783 bp, 31 predicted proteins | sample III_Bog_E1_3_FD_194555 | JGI IMG/M metagenome (GOLD analysis project Ga0302267, IMG submission 194555) | Peat permafrost microbial communities from Stordalen Mire near Abisko, Sweden - III_Bog_E1_3 | ecosystem: Environmental > Terrestrial > Soil > Wetlands > Peat | place: Sweden: Abisko...
CAGATTCCTCCGCTGCGCTACGGAATGACAAACAAAAGCACTGCGGAATGAGGCGGCAGTATCCTTCTCGGGATGCTGCCGCCTTTCTTTGTTTATCAATTAGTTAGTAGCAAAGGCATGGCCATCTGCGACGGGGACAAGAATCCTGTTGCCTGCGCGTTGGTTTGGGAATACAAAGGGAGTACCGGATGGGGCAGGGGTTTGCCCCTGTATCTTCGGGTTTCACGGAGTAGAGATAAGCGGGTTTCTTAGAGATTTCAAGGAGCGTACTTCCATGGCAGGTGCAGTCCAGCAGATGATGCGCGAGGTGATGGATATTCGTCAGGCGGCGGAGTATCTGGGCATTAGCGGCGACACGCTGTACCGCTATGCCTCGGAGGGCTTTATTCCGGCCTTCAAGCTGGGCAATCGCTGGCGCTTCAAGCGCAGCCTGCTCGACGCCTGGATGGTGAAGATGAGCGCGCCCAAGACCGCCGCGAACGTCTCCGTCATGCCGCGAGAAAAGAAGCCCGCCGGTCGCGCACGATAAGGCTTCTGCGCACCGCGAGCAAAATGCGGGGATTCTTCGCTCCGCTCAGAATGACAAGCAAGAACAGCCATGACAAATATAGACAAAGGAAGAAGCAGATTCCTCCGCTTTGCTGCGGAATGACAAACCAAAATGCGGTATGACAAACGAAACTGCGGATTACAAACGAAATGCGGGTTACACACAAATAGGCTATAGCGATTTCGAAAATACTCTAACCATCGGCTGTTGACTTCAGAGTAAATAAGGTAATCTCCGGGGGGCAGTTGAGGCGAAAGGGAACGCCTACGGCTCCGATGCCGCGGTTGACGTAGAGTTGCATGGGGCCGATGCGGTAGAGGCCTTCGGAGTACTTTTTTGCTCCCTCGGGGAGTTTCAGCGCGCCGAGAAAGGGCAGGCGAATCTGACCGCCGTGGGAGTGGCCCGATACCACCAGATCGACGTGCTGTCCGCGTGGGTGGGCGAAGATGGTGTCGGCGTAGTCCGGGCCATGAGACATCAGGATCACGGGGCCATCCGGGCGACGGGGAATAGCCACGTCCAGATTGGGATGGCCGGTGAGGGGTTCTTCGATGCCCACAATCCATAGGCGCTGACCGTCGCGCTCGATGGGGATGCTCTGATCGACCAGCAGCGGGATGGAGGCTGTGGCCAGCCCCTCGCGGATGTCTGGCGCGCCGAGAAAGGTATCGTGGTTGCCCATGACGGCCATGCGCAGCGGACATGTGAGGCCGCGCAGGACGTCGGCACAGCGAAAGATCGCTCCATAGGCGAACTTCTGGCCCATGGGGACTACGCTGATGAAGTCGCCAGTGAGCAGAACCAGATCGGGCGCAAGCGAGTTGACCTGTGCGACGACGCGACGCAGAAATGACGGCTCAGTGTACTCGTCGAAGTGAATGTCGGAGATCTGCGCGATGCGCAGGTTATGAAACGCCGCAGGAAGTTTGGCGATCACAATCTCCTGCGTGACGATGCTGATCTCGTGGCGGGCGATCTCGCCGGAGTAGAGTGCGAGGCCAGCCGCCGTAGCTCCCGAACCAAGCAGGAAGTTGCGCCGTGTAAGGATGGATTTGTTCTCTGTCACGGGGTGATCGGCGATGCTTCCGGCCATAAGCAATGATAGCTGGTTTCTGACATATTTTTGGGGATAGGGTAGAACGTCGTGGAGTGAGCAAAAGCAGATTCCTTCGCTTCGCTACGGAATGACAAATAAGATGCTACGGAATGACAAATAAGATGCTACGGAATGACAAATAAGACGTTACGGAATGACAAATAAAAGATGATATGGAATGAGAGGCAAAAGATGATATGGAATGAGAGGCAAAAGATGATATGGAATGAGAGGCAAATAGGTCTAACCGGATTCCTCCATACAGCCACTCTGTACTTCGGTTGGTAGAATGATAGGAATGAGCATAAATTTGCGGAAGAAGAAGGCCGAGAGCGCAGCGCTGGAGGCAGGGGTCGATGCATTACTGGTGACGCATCTACCGGATGTGCGCTGGCTATGCGGGTTTACCGGATCGAGCGCGGCTTTGGTGCTGTGCGCTGGCGAGGCAAAGGGATCGAAGGCCAGCAGGCGCGCGGTCCTATTTACCGACGGACGCTACACCGCGCAGGCCAAGGCCGAGGCGGTTGGCAGCGAAGTGATTATCGCCACCAAGTCGCCGCTGCTGGCCGCATGCGAGTGGATTGCCACGTCGGGCGTCAAGCGCTGCGGCTTCGACCAGACGCAGACCACCGTCGCCGATCTGGCTGCGATACAGAAGGCCGTTCCGACCAAGCTGCGCAAGTCGCTCTTTGTTGCGCTGGAGCCGCTGGTCGCCAAGCTGCGCGAGATCAAGGACGCCGACGAGATTGCCAAGCTGCGCGCCGCCGCCGCACTGGGATGCAAGCTCTTCGACCACATTCTGAGCTACATGCAGCCGGGAATGACCGAGGTTGCCGTGGCCGCCGAGCTGGAGCATCGCGCACGGCTGGCCGGCGCCGAGTCCATGAGCTTCCAGACCATCGTCGCCAGCGGAGAACGCAGTTCCCTGCCCCACGGCCATGCGACGCTGGCCAAGCTGCCTAGGCGCGGCTTTGTGACTCTGGACTTTGGCGTACTGCTCGATGGCTACTGCTCCGACATGACGCGCACCGTGCACATGGGCCGCGCGACCAGCGAGGAACGCAACGCATACGACGCCGTGCTGGAGGCGCAGGAGGCAGGCGTGGCCGCTGTGCGCTCGGGCGTTACGACCGGCGACGTGGACGAGGCGACGCGCTCCGTGCTGCGCCGCGCCGGGCTTGCCGAGTGGTTCACCCACTCCACTGGCCACGGCGTTGGGCTGGAGATTCACGAGAGTCCGCGACTCGCAACCAAGCAGACGCAGAAGCTGAAAACAGGAATGATCGTTACAATTGAGCCTGGCATTTATATGCCCGGACGCTTCGGCCTGCGCATTGAAGATACGGTCTTGGTAACGCGCTCCGGGTGTGAGATTCTTACACCAAGCCCCAAGGCATGGATTGAGCTGTAGAGGCAGAGTTTAGAGTATTTTCGGTAATGGTGTAGACCCTTGTTGAACTAGCAAAAGCAGATTCCTTCGCTTCGCTACGGAATGACAAACAAAGATGCTCTGGAATGACTGACAAAGATGCTCTGGATTGACGAACAAAGATGCTACGGAATGACTAGCAAAGATTCTCTGGAATGACGAACAAAGATGTTACGGAATGATTAGCAAATTGGTCTACGGCAATTCAAGAAATGCTTCGGGAATGATGGATTAGAGCTTAATAATGGTGTAGAGTATCGCACTGCGAGACAATTACGGGGATTCTTCCCTTCGCTGAGAAGGACAATATATTTTTGTCGATAGCGTAGGGAAGATGAGCCGGAGACAGTGAACCGAAAAGCTATGGCGCGTGATGCGAGAGAGAGAGTGAGCATGGACAGCAATCAGTTAGAGGAGTTGCGTGAGCTGGTCGATTTTCTCAAGACCGAGGGTATCGCCGAGTTCGACATGGAGCGCGCAGACCTGAAGGTGCGCATCAAGTTTGCCGGAGTTGCTGGCGCAAGCCTCTCCGATCTGGCTCTGGCACGACAGATCGCCAACGCGGGCGAGGAACACAACCCCGGTTTGAGCGCGGCTCCGATCGCTATGCCGCTTGCTGCCGCTCCAGTGGCTGCGCCCGAGGAGAAGCTGCACGAGGTGAAGTCGCCCATCGTGGGGACGTTCTACGACGCCCCATCGCCCGGCGCGCCGAGCTTTGTGAAGATCGGCGATCAGGTCGAGGTCGGTCAGGTCATCTGCATCGTCGAAGCGATGAAGCTGATGAACGAGATCGAGAGCGACGTGGCAGGAGAGATCGTCAAGCGCATCGCCGTAACAGGCAAGCCGGTCGAGTACGGCCAGCCGCTGTTTGCCATCCGCCCTCGTTGAGCCCAGAGGTAAAGGATTAACCCCGATCTTCACCGATGGTACCGATCTAAAAGACGACCACGGATGGACGCGGATTAACACGGATCAAGAACAGACAACGGCAAATACGGGGACCTTTCCCTATTCGCTCCGCTTAAGGTCAGAATGACAGGCGAATTGTTTGGATCGACGGAAAGTTTTGGTGAGTATGTTTCGTAAGATTTTGATTGCAAATCGTGGCGAGATTGCACTGCGCGTCATCAGCGCGTGCAAGGAGATGGGCATTCGCACCGTCGCCGTCTATAGCGAGGCGGATCGCAACAGCCTGCACGTGCGCTTTGCCGACGAGGCAATCTGCATTGGCCCGCCGCGCTCTGCCGAGAGCTACCTGAACGTTCCCGCCGTCATCTCTGCGGCGGAGATCACCGACGTGGACGCGATCCATCCCGGCTACGGCCTGCTCAGCGAGAACGCCAACTTCGCTGAGGTCTGCCGCGCCTCCAACATCAAGTTCATCGGGCCTCCGCCCGAGGTCACGCGCCTCATGGGAGAAAAATCCACCGCGCGCCAGACCATGAAGAAGGCCAAGGTTCCAATCCTTCCCGGCTCCGACGGCATTCTGGAGAACGAGGCCGCCGCACTCGACTGCGCACGCAGCATCGGATACCCGGTCATTCTGAAGGCCGTGGCTGGCGGCGGTGGACGCGGAATGCGCATCTGCCGCAGCGCCGCCGAACTGCCCATGCTCTATCAGCAGGCAGCGGGAGAGGCCGCAGGAGCCTTCGGCAACGGCGACCTCTACATGGAGAAGTTCATCGAGTGCCCGCGCCACATCGAGTTTCAGGTGCTGGCCGACGAGCATGGCAACGTCATGAGTCTGGGCGAGCGCGAATGCTCCATCCAGCGCCGCCACCAGAAGCTGATCGAAGAGGCGCCAAGCCTGATGGTCTCTCCCAAGCTGCGCGCCGAACTGGGCAGAACCATTGAGCGATGCCTGCGCGACGTCGGCTACTGGGGTGCAGGAACCATCGAGTTCCTGATGGACGAGGACGGTAAGATCTACTTCATCGAGATGAACACGCGCATTCAGGTGGAGCACACCATCACCGAGATGGTTACCGGAATCGACCTAGTGAAGGCGCAGATCCGCATCGCTGCGGGAGAAAATCTCTCCGACATCGTCACTAAGCCGGTCACCATCACCGGCCACGCCATCGAGTGCCGCATCAACGCCGAACACCCGGAGAAATTCACACCCAGCGCAGGCACGATCTCGGTCTTCAATCTGCCCGGAGGCAATGGAGTCCGCGTCGACACGGCACAGTACGCCGAGGGCGTTGTGCCGCCGTACTACGACTCGCTGATCGCGAAACTGGTCTGTCACGGGGACAATCGCGAAGAGGCGATGGACAAGATGCAGCGCGCGTTATCGCAGTTTGTGGTGCAGGGAATCTTTACCTCTATCCCAATGCACCAGAAGATCTTCGCCGACGCCGAGTTCCGCTCCGGCGGCATCGACACCAAATTTATGGAACGCTTCTTCGAGCGGCAGGCGGCCAAGGCCAAGGAAGAGGCCGAGATAAAAGCGAAGGCTTAACACCGATCTACACCGATGCCACCGATAGAGCTAATTGGGATAATGAATTAATTCCATGCCAATAGATTTCTATTCAGGCGGACGTCTGTCCACTCATGCAACCACCGGCGCTCGATAACACTTCAAGGCGCAGCTATCGGTAACATCGCTATCCTCATCATCAAGATGACTCTCAATCCTTTGTACGCCATTGTCGATGCAGAAGTACTAGCCGCGCGTGGCGTTGCGTTGGTAGATTTCGCGCGAGAGCTGCGCGCGGCGGGCGTTGGTCTGGTGCAGTATCGCGATAAGAATGGCTCGCCGCAAGAAGTGCTTCGTGGCGCGGCGATTCTCCGCGAAGCGATGGCGGGCAGCGGCTGCAAGCTCATTATGAACGACCGCGCGGACCTCGCCGTCCTCGCGGGCTTCGACGGCGTCCACGTTGGCCAAGGCGACCTCTCACCCGAGGATGCGAAGGCGGTTGTGCGCGGCGCGGTTCCCTCTCATCGCTACGAGCAGGTGCAAGACTCCGATCCCACGTCTCAAAATCGAGACGTGGGGCACCCGATAATTGTCGGCGTCTCGACCCACACCGAGGAACAAGTGCGCGTCGCCGATCAAACCTGCGCGGACTACGTCGCCATCGGCCCGGTCTTTGCCACCGGAACCAAGCTGGATGCTTCCCCGGTCGTGGGTCTTGAGGGAGTGCGCCGTGCGCGTGCGCTGACCCGCAAGCCGCTGGTCGCCATCGGCGGCATCACCCGCGCCAACGCCCGCAGCGTCGTGAATGCAGGAGCGGATTCCATCGCTGTTATCTCCGCGCTGTTTGCCCCAGATGAGAGCGTCGAGCAAGTAGCGCGGGACTTTCTCGCCATTCTGCGATAGAACTAAAGAAGAAATATTCTGCGACAGAGATACATCCAAAGAACTTAGAGCGTTTTCGGAAATTGTGTAGGCCGTCGTGGCGCGAGCGAAAGCAGATTCCTCCCGCTTCGCTACGGAATGACAAACAAAAATGTACGGAATGACCAACAAATTGGGTTATAGCAATTCCTGAAATGCTCTAGCCACAAGAAACTTCCTGCAAATCAGGAGACGGACGCGCGCATGTCGATGTTGTTGAGAACCAAGCCACTGGAAGCCATCATGGGCGAGGCCGCCGAGACCGGCGACCATACCCTGCACCGCACACTGAGCGCGACCAGCCTGATCGCGCTGGGGATCGGATGCATTATCGGCACGGGAATCTTTGTGCTGACCGGCCCGGCCGCCGCTCGCTACGCAGGTCCAGCGGTGGTCTACAGCTTCGTTCTCGCGGCCATCGGATGCGTCTTTGCGGGGCTATGCTACGCGGAGTTCTCCGCGATGATCCCGATTGCCGGCTCGGCCTACACCTACGGCTATGCAACGCTGGGCGAGATCTTTGCGTGGATCATTGGCTGGGATCTGGTTCTGGAGTACGCCTTCGGCGCGGCCACCGTCTGCTCCGGCTGGAGCGGTTACGTCCTCTCGCTGGGGCAGGACTTCGGACTGCGTCTGCCGCCGGAGTTGGCCGGAACGCCTGGCTCGGTCTTCGTCCTCTACAACGGCAACTGGGAGTTTCTGGGCCGCGTGGCCAAGAAGCTCGCACAGCTCGGCATCGACCCGGCGACGCTGCCGCAACGCCATGGCATCTTCAACCTGGTCGCCTTCATCGGCATCCTGCTGACGACGTCGATTTTGGTGATCGGCATCAAGGAATCGGCCCAATTTAATAGCGTTATCGTCGCGGTAAAGCTGACTGTTCTGGCTGTCTTCCTCGCCATCGGAGGCTACACCATCCTGCATCACCCAGAGCTGCCACGCGTCAACTGGCATCCCTTTCTGCCCCCCAACACCGGAAAATTCGGAGAGTTTGGATGGTCCGGCGTACTGCGCGGAGCGGGCGTAATCTTCTTCGCCTACATCGGCTTCGACGCCGTCTCCACCGCAGCGCAGGAGGCCAAAAAACCCAAGCGCGACATGCCGATCGGCATCCTCGGCTCGCTGCTGATCTGCACCGTGATCTACATTCTGGTGGCTCTGGTGTTGACCGCGCTGGTCAACTATCGCTACCTGAATGTGCCGGACTCGCTGGCCGTCGGCATCGACGCGACCGGAGTAAAGTGGGGCAGTCTCCTGGTAAAGATCGGCGCACTGGGCGGACTCACCAGCACCATGATGGTGCTTCTGCTGGGCCAGAGCCGCGTCTTCTTCTCTATGTCGAAGGACGGCCTGCTGCCCAAGGTCTTCAGCAAGGTTCATCACAAGTTCCGCACCCCGTACCTCTCGTCGATCACGGTGGGGCTGGTCGTCGCGGTCTTCGCGTCCACCATTCCTCTCGACAAGCTGGGCGAGATGACCAGCATCGGAACGCTGCTGGCCTTTATCATCGTCTGCGCGGGAATTCTGGTTCTGCGCCATCGCAGGCCCGCCCTGCCGCGTCCCTTCCGCGCGCCTTTCTCACCCGTCACGCCGATTCTCGGCATCATCATCTCGCTGGCGATGATGATGGGTCTGCCCGGCGAGACCTGGCTGCGCCTGATCATCTGGCTGCTCATTGGGCTGGTTATCTATTACTTCTACGGTCGCCACCACAGCAAGCTGAGCAATCCAATGCGGTATAACATCTCTGACAGATAAAAGCTGAGGTGTTTTTTGGGATTACTAGTGCATTTTCGGTAATGGTGTAGACCGTGCTGCAACGAAGAAAAGCAGATTCTCCGCTTCGCTACGGAATGACAAACAAAGCTGCTATGCAATAGTGAAAATGCTCTAGGTGTCCGTGGTAAAAGTCCAAACTGACTGGAAATTTTCCTCAGGGCTAAAGCCCGCGTTAATTTTGCACCAGTTCGGCACGACTTAAGCCGTGCCCTTTCAAAACTCGACTCTCACCACGGGCTGCTAGGTGTACCGACCCTCCGACTTTTTTATGACTGACGACCTCGAGTATCTCCAAGCTGCAATCGCCGAAGCCCGCGCCGCCGAAGACGATGGCGAGGTTCCCATCGGCGCCGTTATCGTACATAACGGCGAGATCATTGCGCGTGGGCAGAACCGCGTTCTGCGCGACCACGATCCCACGGCCCACGCCGAGATCGTCGCGCTGCGCCACGCCGGAGCCGCACTGGAGAACTATCGTCTGGCCGAGGGCTGCACCCTGTACACCACGCTGGAACCCTGCTCGATGTGCGCCGGAGCGATTATTCACGCGCGCATCCATCGCCTGGTCTACGCCGCTCCCGACCCCAAAGCCGGAGCCTGCGGGTCGGTGCTTAGCGTGATGAACCACCCACAACTGAATCACAAAGTCGAAGTCAGCAGCGGCTTGCTGGCCGAAGAGTGCGGCGCACTGCTCACAGCCTTCTTCCGTGCACGCCGCTAAACCTTCTTCGCTAGAGCATTTTCAACGATGATGTAATGTATCTCGCTGCAAACTAAATACGGGGATTCTTCGCTTCGCTCAGAATGACAATATCATTCAGCATTACAGCAACATGGTGTATATCGTCGTCAAACGAACAAAAGCAGATTCCTCCGCTTTGCTGCGGAATGACGAATAAATTGGGCTATAGCAATTCAGTAAATGCTATAGCGCTGCGAATTAACAACTCAGAACTCTGGCTACATCCCACCTGGGCCACCACCGCCGGGGCCACCGCCACCAGGCCCGCCACCACCCGGCCCGCCACCACCGGGGCCACCACCGCCCGGAGGAGGTCCATCCGGCGGCCCGCCGTCATCGGCATCTTCCGAATCTCCCTGCGAACTCTTGGCCCACTTTTCCTCATCCCTCGCGTACAGAGTCGCCTGCGCGTCGGTCAACTGGTGCTTGATCTGCGCCACGGTCTCTAGATGCACCTTGCGCACTGCGGCGATCCACTCCGCGTTGCTCAACGATCCATCCTCGCCCAGTTTGTGAATCTGCTTCTGCTGCTCCAGCAGAAGAGGCTGAATCTTTGCCTGCTGATCCACCGTCAGGCTGTAGCGTCGAGTCAGGCGAGGCAGTTCCTTTGCCGCGTCGTACCGATTATTGCCCACCGCGAGCGATGCTTTGGCCGTCGTCGCCGGACTGGTTGTCGTTGAAGAAGATGCGCTCTGCGCCCTGCCCATTTGGGCCAGCAGCAGGAGCGGGAGGAAGCTGAGTCGGAGAAGAAGTCGTGCAGGATGAGAGAGGCTCATGCATTTATAGACGCAGGTTCTACGAGTAAGTTACAAAGCAGTCTGACAATTCGCGCACACGTCGTAAAATACTTCTATGCAAGTGACCGTCTACTCCGTCGCCTGGTGTGGCGACTGCCGCGAGGCCAAGCGCTTTCTCGCCAAGCACGAGATCTCCTACACCGACATCGACATCGACAGGATCGACGGCGCCGCCGCTGAGGTCATCGCGCACGTTGGCAAGCGCGCCGTCCCGCAGTTCGTCGTCGACGGAGAATGGATACAGCCCTATCGGCGCGGTCGCGGTTTTTCATACAAGGAAATGGAAGCGCTCTTCGGAGTATAGTTTTTCAACTCAAACCTCGAATCTTATACCTAGGACCTGACAAATGATCGCTCGCTACACCCGCCCCGAACTTGGCCGCATCTGGTCCGACGAGAACAAGTACCGCTGCTGGCTGACGGTTGAAACCGCCGCGTCGCAGGCTCTGGCCCGCTTCGGATTGGTGCCGCAGTCGGCCGCCGACGCCATCGCCGCACGTGGCAACTTCACCGTTGAGCGCATCAACGAGATTGAGGCAGAGGTTCGCCACGACGTTATCGCCTTCACAACCACGGTCGCGGAAAATATCGCCGATCCAGAGGTCTCGCGCTGGCTGCACTATGGGCTGACTTCGACCGACGTGGTCGACACCGCGCAGTCGCTACAACTCAAAGAGGCCTCGGCGATCATCCATGCCGGGATCGTCAAATTTCTGGAGACGCTGAAGAAGCGCGCCATCGAGTTTAAGCACACGCCGATCATCGGCCGCACCCACGGTATCCACGCCGAGCCGACCACTTTTGGCCTCAAGCTCCTGCTCTGGTACTCCGAGATGCAGCGCAACCTTACCCGCTTCGACGCAGCGGCGGAAGACCTGCGCGTGGGCAAGCTCTCCGGCGCGGTGGGAACCTTCGGCCACCTCAAGCCCGAGCATGAGGCCGCCATCTGTGCGGAGCTGGGCCTCACGCCTGTAGCCGTCGCCACGCAGGTCGTGCAGCGTGATCGCCACGCCGCGTACATCTCTTCACTGGCGATTCTGTGCAGCACGATGGACAAGATCGCCACCGAGGTTCGCCACCTACAGCGCACCGAGGTTCGCGAGGCCGAGGAGTTCTTCAGCGAGAAGCAGAAGGGATCCAGCGCGATGCCGCACAAGCGCAACCCCATCACCAGCGAGCAGATCTGCGGACTGGCGCGTGTGGTTCGCGCCAACGCACAGGTGGCCTTCGAGGACATCGCCCTGTGGCACGAGCGCGACATCTCGCACTCCTCCGCCGAGCGCGTCATTCTGCCCGACTCGACGATCATCGCCGACTATCTGCTGGCCAAGACCGAGCAACTTATCGCACGGCTTCTGGTCTACCCAGAGCGGATGCTGCGCAATCTGGAGTCCACCGGCGGGCTGATCTTCAGCGGCCAACTGCTGCTCGATCTGGCCGAATCCGGCATGAGCCGCGAGGACGCCTACCGCTTGGTGCAGGGCCACGCCATGAACTCGTGGAAGAACGAACTGGTCTTCCGCGACGAGATCGCCAAGGTTCCCGAGATCACCAGCCGCCTCAGCCCGAAAAAGCTGGCCCGCGCCTTCGACTACACACGCCAGCTAGCCAACGTAGACGCCATCTTCGCCCGCGTCCTCGAAGCATAGAACGACCCGCCGCGATAGGCTTGGCGCAAGGCAAAGCCTATCGCGGCGCAGTCGAGCAATCGAGTACTCGCAGATCGTTGGACGCTACCACTGTTGGTAGCGTCCAGACCCAGCCCTGATCGTCTCTCCAAACTCCGTCCCAGCGCGTTGCTACCAGATCGTCTATGCCCATCCTGCCGCACTCTCCGCGTGCCTCCGCCGCAGTCAGCGCGCCTCGCGTGGTCGGCGAAGAGTCTGGCGAAAACAGACGAGCCACGCCCTCCTCAATTCCCTTGCAGGCTCCGACCTCTCCGCCGAACGCCACACCGCAGCCGGGCTGGCCGCTTGCTGCCTGCCGCCCCACCTGCATCACCTGCGCCAGATTAAAATACTCTCCCGGATGCGTGGTGTTGTACTGCACCACTGCGTTCCGAGCAACGCGTGAGTCCATCACATCAAATCCGCGGCGCAAGGCCATCGCCCATTCCGCCAGCCCAGTCTGTTCCGCTCGGCCCAGACTCTCCTCCACCGGAAGATAGACGCGCAGCGTCACGGCCTGATAGACCGTTCCGACCAACCCGAGCCCAGCCATCGCAAGCATCGCCCAGTAGCTCCAACTCTTCTGCGCTCGCGGTTCCACCACAATACTTCCCGTTGCGGCCTCAGAGAGTTCGAGTTTGCTGCGGTCACTTTCGTTCGCCGCGCGCAGACCGCCCTCCCACGCGCGCAGACCGCCCTCCCACCAGACCACGGCAAGCAGCAGCATAAAAAACTGCGCAATCAGGATTGAGCGCATGCCAAAGTCATTATTCTCAACGATCGAGGATCGCAGGAAAGTCGCGATAGCCAGCCCTGCGCAGGCAAGCACTACGGACGCCCTGCCCGCCTCGTCCAGTCGCCGCCTGCGCATCGCCCAGACGGCAGCCGCCAGCACAAATCCGTAGAAACCCAGTTCCACGATGTAGCCCGGAATCAGGAGCAACAGCCCCACTCCCGCGTCCTCCAACGCCGGATGCGTCTTCGCCAGCCGCTCCACCCATCCGATTCCCTGTAGGCTCTCTGCCGGAATCACATGGCGCACACCGAAGCGCAGCAGATGGGACGCACTCTCGGCAACCGATCCGCCAGCAACCTGAGCCGACTCCCGGCTCGCCCCTGCGGAAGCTCCCCGATCCACTCCCGACGCCTCTGCGCGCAGTTCCGCAAGATACGGCAGCAAGGCCAGAGCCGCCACCGCGCCCGCAACCAGCAGCACGGCCACGCGTCCCCGCGAATCCCTCTCCCAAACCACCGCCCAGATCATCCAGACCGCCAGCACGATGGCGAACGCGATCGCCACCCAGGTCGATAGCCCGAACGCACTGGCAAACGCCAGTCCCGCCAGCACTCCGCAGAGCCAGCGCCGCCAACCGCCCTGCCCCTTCGACATCCACACCAGCAGAAATCCCACCAGACAGCAGGCTAGCCCAGCCACATGGTGAGGCACCCAAAGCATCGAATCGACCCACGAGGTTACCTGATCCGATGCCCACCATTCCATGTCCCCGTTGGTCGGCATCCCCAACAGCGCCAAGGCAATCGTCGGCAAAATATCCAACCCAGTCACCGCCAGCAGACCCAGCGCCACCGCCAATCGCGGCAGGCGTCCCATCCATCGCGCCTTTGTCTTACTGGATGAGCAAGGTTCCGGCTGGATCGATTGATCCGTCTCCGTTCTGATCCCCAGGAAGTGTCTGCAATACAGTTCCAACGTAGCTGCCAATCCAAAACCGGCCCAGGCTACGCTGGCGATCATTGCCTGTCTGGCCGTTGCTCCGGCCAGCTTGGCCGCCGCGGCCACCAGCACATACCAGAAGTAGTAGTAGCGCATTGCCGCAGGATGTCCCGGCCAGTACAGCGGATTGGCCGGCGGAACTCCCGTCCGCAGTACCGCATCCACAAACGCCGTACGCAGCGCGTGATCGAAGACCGTCACGCTCAGGAACAATCGGCTTCCTACGCCGATATCGACCAGTTCGCCGACAACAAACATAACCCAGGCCGCAGCAATCCCCGCGCCCAGCAGACCCGACTTTTCGGAAAATCCAAAGCCACCCGGACGCCGCTTCTCCCACGCCAAAATTGCCACAAATGCCGCGGCGCAGATCTCTGCCATCCAGCAAACCGCCGTCAGCGACCCGTACTTTCCCAGTAGAATCGCAAGGATCGTCATCTCAGCAAACGACAGAGCCACGCCCCATGCCAGCCGCTCGCCCGCCGCTCGCTTGCGAAATCCCAATAGATTGCAGGCCCAGGCGAGGCAGTATCCCGGAGCCAGCAGCACTGCTGCAAACGCCACCACTCCCCGCAGACAGCCCAGTACATCTAGCCCCGTCAACCCGATCCCCGCCAAATCCGTCAAACCTCCGCAAACCATTATCGCCGCAGAATGCGGAACTCATTCAGATCGTTTTACCAATGGGGTAGACCGTGGCGCAACGAGAAAAAGCAGATTCCTCCGCTTCGCTGCGAAATGACAAACAAATTGGTCTATACCAATTTCGAAAACGCGACAAGGCTATACGGTCGCGTATTCGGGTTCGCTGATTTCGAAAGCCTCTGCAATGAGCGCTGTATGGGGTTCATGCAATAGATCCCAGCAACCGGCTACAAAGAAGGCCACAAGGAAAACACCCTCGACCTGCTTCCAGTGGCCAAAGTTCTGAATGGCTAAGACGTTGCCAACCGCTACGATCGAGGCAAAGATGAGGATCGCCCGTTTGGAAGAGTTGAAACGCACTAGAAAACGCCATCCGATCAGAGCCATCGGAAACGTGAGGGGAACAATATCGTACTCAATGAGGCGAGGATTGAGCAGAAATACGCCGAGCAAAGAAACCGGAAGCCACTGCTGCAGGGAGAATCTGGACCTCAAAAACTGACGAGAGAGGTGGAACAGCACTGCAAATATCGGAACAGCATAGACGACATAAATAATCGTTCCCGCAGAAGAGTAAGGGACGCCGTAGTGAAGCAGAAGATTGCCAAGAAGTCCTACCGGACTACATCCGAAGTCGTGGCCGTAGTTGAACATTAGATTGAGGGTTTGCAGGAAGTTCCGAAACAGGGACGGCCAGATCAGCGACTGCACGGAGAACAGCGCTACTCCCGTCGCCAGCGTAACGCCGGCGGGCAACCATTGTCTGCGGGCGGAGAGCAAGGGAATCGCCGTCAGAACCAGTAGTGGAGCCTTGAAACAGGAAGCAACCAGAATTGCCAGATAGCACCAATGCCACTGACCGCGTCGCCAACCGAAGACGGCGCCCAACAGGACAAGTGCGTAGAGAATCAGGGCGACGTTGCCACTCAGAATAACGTCATGTTGCAGTAATCCAGGGAAAAAGAGAGCTGCGGGAGCAAAAAGGAGGAAGGCTTTGCGCTCGTGGTCTTCCACCGCCTGCATGCCCACCCAAACAAGAGAAAGCGCGCATACGGCATAGAGCAGCCAGTACATAGTGCCGCTAAGCCAGATAGGAAGCAAACCAATCAGCCGCAACAGGGGAAGCGTGATCGGAGAGTAGACGTAGCTAAGCGGGGTTGGCGCGTTGGGATGGGAGGCCAGATCACGATGAAAGGCCTCCTGCACGGCCATCGCATCGGCGTAGGGGTCGTGTCCGGCTTGCAGCGAGCGAATGGCACCATGAATGACGTCAAGATCCCAGCCTGGCTGATCGCAAGCAATCCAGAGAGGAATGCTCACGCAAGCAAGTATCCATAAAGCCACTCTAATAATTCGGCACCTATTTGACATTAGCTAAAGAATACCCGGAATACCCGCAAATACATTCATTTTAATAATTATAGAGATTAGTTAGGCCGGACGGCTGGGTCGATGGGCAGGTGAAATAGCTCATCCTGAAGGCTTTCCTTGGACGGCGATGCGGGGAGCGGCTGGCGGCGCGACGGCGTTGTGACGACGGCCAGCAGTTGCAGATCGGTGATGGCAACGCGCGGAACGTAGATGCGCTGTGTGTTGGAGCGGGTGTCGGGCGGGATCAGGAAGAGGCCATCGTCATCGGCCAGAGCGTCGAGCAGGGTGAGATCGGTGGGGGCAAGCCCTTCCAGCAACTCTCCCGAACGAAAGGTCAGACGCACCCAGAGTCCCTCGGAGCGGGGTCGAGCGAGGAAGGTGCGGCGAGTGAGACGTTCGGGGTTTACGGGGTCGGAGAGATTGAAATCCCGGACGTAACTTACCATCTTGATGTCGTTGAGCGACAAAGAGATAAGTCGCCCGGATAGGTCCAGCAGATTAATCGCTCCATGACGCACAAATGCGGACTGCGATAGGTATCCGGGGAGTGTGTCTCCGGAGAAGCGTCGAACGAGAACCTTCTTGGGCGAGTTGGACATGGTCTTGCCAGTCTGGTCTGACAGAAGCGATTGTCGCACGACGAGGACGGGATCGTCACTGGCCAGAGTGGTATGTCACTAAAAAAGGTGCAAATATTCTGTTCAATTGCACGATCTCGTGCTAGAATGTGTGCTTGTGCCGTGCTTTTCAGGCTCATGCAAGCGACTGATTCGCAGCAGCTTAGGTCGGGTTTTAGTTTAGGTTATCAGGCCCAGGCGACTTGCGTTTTGATTGGTTGAAGAAACCCCGGCGGCGACCGGATGGAGAAACGCAACCCGTATGGCTGATTATATCTATCTGCTTGAGAACCGCCTATCCGAGGATCAGAAAAAGGCAATTTCAACCGTGCGCGAGATTGCCCGCGCCAAGAGCCTGACCGTCTTTCTGGTGGGGGGAGCCGTGCGCGACCTGACCACCGGATCCTCCGTGCGAGATCTGGATGTAGCGATTCAAGGAAATGCCCTCAAGTTAAAGAAAGAGCTACAGAAAGCCGGAGCCGTGATCGCTGGAGAGCTGGAGCCATGGCAGACGCTCTATGTGACCTTTCCCGGAGGCGTCCGCATGGAGGTGGGCAGCACCCTGTCGGTGCATTATCCCAAGCCGGGCAAGCCAGTTATCAAGACGGCGACGATCCTCGACGACCTGCGGCGGCGTGACTTTACCGCGAACGCAATGGCCATCTCGTTGAACGAGGGATCTTACGGACTATTGATGGATCCGCTGAACGGTGTGGCGGATATTGAGAACCGCGAGCTGCGGCTGGCCAGCAACTACGGATTCATCGAGGAGCCGGTGCGGATGATCCGCGCGGCACGGTTTGTAGCACGGATGGGCTGGCAGCTCGAAGAGAAGACCCAGGCTCGCTACGAGACGGGCAAGGCCGAGGGATACATCTCGGCGATGCAGGATCATTATCGCGGATACGAAGCGGAAGAGATTGTGCATGAGGAAGATCCGCTGCGAGTCGTTCGCAATCTGGAGCAAGAGGGCTGGCTAAAGTATCTGGCTCCAGCGTGGAGCGCGGCCAAGGTAAATGAGGCGGAACTCGAAAAACTGCACGAAGCACAGGCTCAGCTACAAATGCAGGGAATTCTGGCCGATCCGTCGGCGGCGCACTTTCTGCTGCTGACGGCGAAGATGGCCCCAAAAGACGTGGCGGAGTTGAAGAAGAGCTTCCCGCGGCAGGGTTTTGTGGCTGAGATCGAGGCTCTGGAAGGCGAGGCGAAGCACTTTGCGGCGGAGCTTGGATCGAAGCAGGCAGCGGCTCCATCGGCAGCCTGGAAGCTGCTGAAGACGGCTCGGCCAGAGAGTGTGCTGTGGGTTGCGTACTCCACCAAGAGCGCGACGCTTCAGGCGAAGTTCCATAGCTTATACACGGAGTGGCCGCAGGCACGGCAGAGGATTCCATACCCCCTGATGCAGGAGATGCGCATCGTTCCCGAGTTGGAAGGCTTCGACCAACTTGTGGACAAGCTCTACTTTGAATTAATGGACGGCAAGCTGGGAACAGTAGAGGAGATGAAGGCGTTTCTGGAGCCGTACTCCCCCCCTGCGCCCCCGCCGCCTGTACATCTGCGGCGCGCGCGAACGACAAAGAAGGACGCAAAGGCAGCGAAGGCACTCAAGATGGCGGAGGCCGACGAGAGTCCCTCAGAGAAAGTCTTTAAGTTGAGCGAAGAGGCCTCAGAGGCTAACGCTACGGCTACCGAGAAGATTGCTGAAATAAAGGACAAGACTGCGACAGTCAAGGTTGCAGCGAAGAAGGCAGTCGAGAAGGTCGCGACGAAGACGGTTGAGAAAAAGGCTGCAACTCCAGCAAAGAAAGCTGCGCCGGTAAAAGTCGCTGCGCCGGTGAAGGCGGTTGTCAAGGCGGTCGCAGCGAAGACTTCTGCGAAGAAGCCACTGGCGAGCAAGCCGGTCGCGGCTAAGGTGGAGAGCAAGAAAGTCTCTCCGGCAAAGCCAACGGCGAAGAAGGCTGCTCCCGCGAAGCAGGCAGTGAAGGCGGCGGCAAAGAAGATTCCGGCAAAACAGCCTCCCACAAAGGCCGTGAAGAAAGCGGTTGCAAAGCCGGTTGTTCAGGCGACAAAGTCCCGGACTGCGGCCAAATCGCATATAGCCGCGAAGCCTGTAACCAAGACCAGTGCGAAGGCAGTTGTAAAGCCCAGCCCCAAACATGCGGTAAAGCTTGCCGCAAAGTCTTCCGGCAAGAAACCAGCAGCTTCGGGCAAGAAGCCAGCCAAGAGCGCTCCCAAAAAGAAGCGATAGATCGCGCCTGCGGATCGTTTGTTTAGAGCATTTTGGGTAATGGGGTAGACCGTCGTGGAGCGAGCAAAAGCAGATTCCTTCGCTTCGCTACGGAATGACAAACAAGTTGTTCTATAGCAATTCCTAAAACGCTCTAGGCGCGGCGACGATAGCGGATGGCAAACTCGTACGCGGGATTCGGCGGAAAGAGTTGCGCCACCAGGCGCAGCCGCGCCGCCAGCGACTGCGGGGCCAGCAGCGGGTACTCCCGCTCACGCAGTTCGGAGTAGTCGAAGTCAACCGAGAGCGAGAGCAGATAGATGGCGATCGCGTCCGAGAAGGCGGCCTCAAGGAACTCCGTCTTGGCCTTCTCGTCGATTCTCGGCTTGCCATCGCGCGGCGATGCCTTCTGCCCTGCGCCAATGGCCTGCGCACGACTCTCCCACGCGTCCTGACTGGTCTCCCCGCGCACGTCGGCGACCGCCTGACTCCACGCCAGTTCGCTGAAGCTCTGCGGCACTCCCGCGACGTCTACAAACGCGTGACCCACGTTGATGAAGAGTTCAAAGGCCAGCGAAAATCGGTCGTTCAGCAGTCGCGTGGAGATGAAGACTCCCTCGCGCGCCTCTTCACCCACCTGCGCGTCTGCGCCAATTCCCACGCCCGCTTCCAGAGCCACGTTGCGGTGGCAGATCGCCAGATCGGCCAGCTCCGCCGTGTAGACCGGCGAGATCATCGTCTCCTCGTTGCCGCTGCGATGTCCGACGGGTTCTGCGCCACGGCTCTCGGCCATCGCCAGAGGAACAAAGTAGTATGTCTTGCGCGCCAGAGCTGCGGCCACCGTTGACGGAATCGCCTGCACGATGCGAACCAGATCCGCATCGTCGAGGTTCGTCTCGCCGAACGCTGCGAAGTAAACGCCATTGGCTGACTGACGCGCGACCGCCTCTTGCGCCACCTGTGTAGCCTGTACCAATCCGTTTTGAATGCTCTCTGCCATCGTCTTCACAACTTCTTCCATAAGCCGTTATTCTACCTGCATGCAGCAATCTTTCCCTATCCACGCGCACACGACTCTACGGCGAAGCTGCTGAATGGACGCAACCGAGCAAGCCCTCCCCTCGCGCAGCGCCCTGCACGTCGCTCTGCGGCGAGCGGCGCACCAGCTCTACGACGCTCCTCCTCTGGTGCTGGACGATCCCATTGCCGTAGCGATTCTAGGCCCGCATGCCGCAAATCTGGAGCGAACTCCGGGGCGCAATCCCGCGCACAAGCCGCGCCCGCACTCCACGGGTCTGCGAGCCTTTCTGGTCGCTCGCAGCCGCTACGCCGAAGACCAGCTCGCGCAGGCGGTCGAGCGCGGCGTGACGCAGTACGTTCTGCTGGGAGCGGGTTTAGACACCTTCGCCCATCGCAATCCCTACCCAAACCTGCGCGTCTTTGAGGTCGATCATCCAGCCACGCAGCAGTGGAAACGCGAGCTGCTGCGAGACAGCGGAGTTCCCTCCCCTGCGCGCCTCGTCTACACTCCCGTAGATTTTGAGCGCCATTCACTGGCCGATCAACTCGCCCTCGCAGGCTTCGACCCCAGCATTCCCAGCTTCTTTGCTTGGCTTGGCGTGGTTCCCTACCTCACACGAGAGGCCTTCCGCCGAACGCTTGCCTTCCTCTCTACCCAGCCACGCGAGAGCGGCGTGGTCTTCGACTATAGCCAGCCTCGCGCCGCACTTCCCCCGCAAGAGCAGCAAGCCCGCGACTCGCTCTCCTCCCGCGTACAACAGGCTGGCGAGCCATTTCATCTTTTTTTTACTCCCAGCGAAGCAGCAGAGGAACTTGCAGCTTTCCACAACATCGAAGACCTTGGCGCAGCGGAGATCAACGCACGTTACTTTGCCTTGCGCAGCGACGGACTCAAACTCCATGGGCAGACCGGACGACTGTTCAGTGCATGGCTCTAAAACATTTTCAGTAATAGGTATACCGTCGTGGATCGAAAAAGCAGATTCCTTCGCTTCGCTACGGAATAACAAGCATTGGTCTATAGCAATTTTAATAACGCTAATGGCCTTTCCCTCATTACCGTTGAGCCATGGGCCGTAGCCTTCAGATTCTCGTACAAGGGAAGAAATATTATTTTTAGCATGAGAAATACTTAATCCGATTTCCTGCCCAGCTCATTTTTCTCAGCCTTTTTGCTTCCTCAGCACAATTTAGTGGAGTACAAAGCATATACAACGTACAATCAAGATGCTGGCGTAACATCGCGCGGGCAGGAGAGACTCAAATGGCATCAGGCACAGTGAAATGGTTTAACGACGCAAAGGGTTTTGGCTTCATCACACCGGACGACGGCAGCGAAGACCTCTTCGCCCACTACTCCGCAATCGCTTCAAGCGGCTTCAAGTCACTCCAGGAAGGTCAGAAAGTGACCTTTGAAGTGACCAAGGGACCCAAGGGCAAGCAGGCTTCGAACATTCAGGCTGCGTAACTTTTTCAAAAAATCATGGCTGTAACGCTTGTGACAAACAAGCGTTACAGCCATTTTTTATGCTCTGAGGAATACGGCACTTGGAGAATTCCTGTCGAAGGGGTAGAGTATCGCACTACGAGAAAAATGCGGGGATTCTTCGCTACGCTCAGAATGACAATTCATTTAAATCTATAACGGCTTATGAAATTTCTAATGCCTGAGGCCATTCATTCGCAGCACTCATCTCGCTACAGCGTCCTCTTGAAGAGCGGTGTGGCGACGAGCAACGTGCCAAAGCCAAAGAGAAAAAGGAAGAGTAGATCGTATTGAATGGCTACGAATCCTCCATCCTTCAGCAGAATCGACTTGAAGCCGTGAATCGCGTAGGTGAACGGATCGATGACAGTCAACGCGCGTAGCCACGATGGAAACGCCGCTGTGGGATACATCGCCCCGGATGGATAGAGCAAGAGAATATTCAGAATACCGAACATCGCGCGCGGAACCAACGGATCGTCAACACGGACCATCATCAGGAACATCATTCCGTTGAAGGCGATGGACGTCACCAGAATCATACTGAGCAGTTCAAGATCCGCCATGGGATGAAAGATCACTCCGAGGCCGGCCATCAGCGAGCCGATGATGGTAAGCGAAACACCGCTGAGGACGGCCTTGATCGCGCCGGCAATGTTGAGGCCAAAGACCAGCTCGATCTTGGTGATGGGCGTGACGAGATAGCCCTCGTGTACGCCGCGAGCCTTGTCGTCGATGTACAACATTCCTCCGCCAATCATCACTGAGATGTACATGGCAAGAGCGACGCAGCACGGCAGCAGGAACTTCATGTAGTCGATGTAGGGATAGAGTTCGACGATCTTTAGCGCGATGGTGTTGGCCAGACGAGGCTGAATTGCAGGTGCGTTCAGCGCGTTGGCGACCAGTTGCATCTCCGACTCCAGACTGCCCGAGGTGAACTGATCGGAGTTATCAACGACGAAGCCGAGCCGTGGCGCGTCCTGTGCGTAGACGCGACGCGAGTACTGCGCGGGAATGACGACAGCCGCATCAATCTTGCCCGTGCGCACGTCCTCGCGAGCCTGATTCTCGTCCTGGTACTCGACGGTGGTAAAGGTCTTGAGGTTGACCGCGATGGCGTCGAAGGCCTCACGCAGGCGCACAGACTGCGGGCCATGATCGTAATCGACCACGGCGACGTGGGTGCCGACGATCTTGCCGCCAAAGGCGTGGCCCATGATGATGAGTTGAAGAATCGGCACCATCATGGACATGATCATCAGGACCGGAGAGCGGAAGAACTTGCGCATCTCGCGCTCGACGATGGCAAACATTCGGTTCATGGCCGACCTCCTGGACGAGGCGGCATGCTGAAGACGGGCTTGACCGCCTCATCGCGCAGTTGGCGGCCCGTGTAGTGAACGAAGACATCGTCGAGCGAGGTGTTCTGCACACTGAGCGAGGTAAGCGTCTCGCCCAGAGCCACCGTCATCTCGACCAACTGCGTTGTGGTGGTCGAGCCGTTCGAGGTAAGCACGCGATAGACGCCAGCCGACTGCGACTGCACATCGGTAACTCCGCTGAGACGCGCCAGTCGCTCCGGCCAATCCGTGCGCTCCACCGCAAACTGCACTTCGACGACGTTCGATCCGGGAACGCTCTGCTTCAACTCAACCGGAGTTCCCAGAGCGACCAACGTACCGTGATCCACAATGGCAATGCGGTCGCAAAGCCGATCGGCCTCTTCCATGTAATGCGTAGTCAGCAGCATGGTCAGGTTGCGCGTCTTCTTCAGATTATTCAGCATCTCCCAGACCGCAATGCGCGAGACCGGATCGAGGCCCGTCGTCGGCTCGTCGAGGAAAAAGATCTGCGGATTGTGAACCAGACCGCGCGCAATCTCCAACCTGCGCCGCATTCCGCCGGAGAGCGTCTTGGTCTGCGCGTCGCGCCACTTGGTCAGGTCAACGGCCTCCAGAACCTCGTCGATGTTCTTCTTCCGCTCGGCTCTGGGAACGCTGTAGAGCTTGGCGTAGATGCTCAGGTTCTCTTCGAGCGTAAGGTCGGGGTCGCTGGTGAGAGCCTGCGGAATCACGCCAATCATGCGGCGCACCGCATCCGAGTCGTGCGCCACGTCGTGGCCTCCGACCATGGCCGTGCCACTGGTGACGGGAATCAACGTGGTCATCATGCGGATCAGCGTACTTTTGCCCGCGCCGTTGGGGCCAAGCAGACCGAAGATCTCGCCCTTGTCAACGGAGAAACTGATTCCCTTCACCGCCTCAAAGTCGCCATAGCGCTTGAAGATGTTGTCAACGACAATTGCCTTGCCGCTGTAGCTCTCCGCCGCGTTTGCGGGCTGCGCCGTCATTGCTTCACCAGCTTGCTCTTGGGGATGTAGACCTCGGCGGTCATGCCGGGAACAAAGCGTTCGCCGGGATTGTCGATAAGCAGCTTGAGCTGCATCGTCTTGACGTCGCGCTTCATGCTGTTCACGTCGCGCTGCGTAGCGAAGTCCGCTTCGGCTGCCTTGGCGATGACCTTGCCCTGCACACTGGCTCCGCTGGGCAACTCGACGCGCAGGATGTCGCCGAGTTGCACCGCGTCGGCCTGCGTCTCCGGCAATGGCGCGTAGACCCAGGTCTCGGTCAGATCCATGATTGTGACGATTGTTCCTCCGGCGGCAACCACCTCGCCCTGACGCGCCACGCGGACATTGACCTTGCCGCTGACCGGAGCAAAGATCTGCGTGTAGCCCAACTGCGCCTTGGACTGGTCTGCAAGCGCGCGAGCGTTTTCGACCTCGCCGCGAGTCTGTTCAACCGTGCGGGCGGCGACTCCAGCCAACAGCTCGTGAGAGCGCGCCTGACGCAGTGTGGCCTCTGCCGCAGCAACATTCTCGCGAGCCGCAGCAACGGCAGCATGAGCGGCTTGCAGGCTGGAGATCGCCTGCTCTTTGGCCTGAGCGCTCATAATCTGCTGCTGCGCCAGTGCGATGGTGCGAGTGCTATCGGCCTGCTGATGCTCCAACTGAGCCTGAGCCTGTGCCAGCGTGGCCTGCGCAGACTTCACCTGAGCCTCTGCATTGACGGTTGCGCTGCCGACCTCGCCTCGGGTCTGACGCTCGGTCTCGACCGTCTCGCCCAGCTTGAACTTCTGACTGTCGGCCGTAGCCACGGCAGCCTTGTGAGCGGCCGTCAGATCGTCGCTCTCGATGATGGCGATGAGTTGGCCTGCCTTTACGTCCTGCCCCTCATCCACGGTCAACGTCTGAATGCGGCCCTGTATCTTGCTGCTCACCAGAACTTCGTTGGCGTCCACCGTGCCAATCAGTTGCAGGTCGCCCGGCTGGCGAACCGTGAGCAGATACCAGATCAACGATCCGACCATCAACAAGCCAAGAATTAGGAATACTCGATTGCGTGCGTTCACTTGCGCCTCACTTTTTGCTTCTTTTGGGAACGAGATTGCGCCGTCGTTCGCGGCAGAATCCCGCCACTTTTAGGCATCGGCGTGGCGGCGAGTACGCGCCGGACCACACTTGCTCCGTGGTTGCGATTGGTGAACAGAGCCAGCCCCAGATAGTGAATCGCCGAAGTGCGGCGAAGCTCCAGTGCGCTACGCTCCAACGGATCGCTTCCCTCAATCATGTGCATCAGGGGCGCAGAGAGAAAATACAGAACATTGGCTCCCAACGCCGCATAGCGAATCTGCGAGGGATCGGCGGCAATCAACTCGCCAGTGGCAATGCCTTCTTCCAAGACCTGTTGCATCCGTTCGACCAAAGGCCGGAAGACCGTCTTCACCAGCGGCGAAAGTGCGTCCGCCTCACCTCGATGCAGACGAATCATCTCCTGCTGCATCAGGCTTTGGAATCCGCGATTGGTGTGAATCCGGTCGAAGTGGTTCAGCGTTGAAAGCAGAAACCGTTCGCCCGCCGTGGCCTTGCCCTCCAACACCGCCATGCTGGAGGATCGCACACCCTCGGCAACCGACTCCAGCGCCGCCTCGTACAAAGCCTCTTTGCTGCGAAAGTAGTAGTACAGCAGAGCCTTATTAACTCGTGCGGCTTCGGCGATCTGCTCCATACGCGCCCCCGCCAGACCATTTTCGCTGAACTGACTTACGGCAGCGACGAGGATGTTGGCACGGGTTTGGTCGGCGCGTTCGGCCTGCGTACGGGTTGTATGTGCGGCTTTCATTTTACTAACTAACCAGTTAGTAAGTTATCGCAGCAAAGGTTTAACCGCAAGGCCATACAAGAACGCCCATTTAGACCCTCACCCAAATTGCTGTAGACAAAATGGTTTGTCATTCTGAGCGAAGAACCCCCGTATTTGTTCGTACTGCCACGGTCTACACTTTTACGAGAACCGCTCTAAACTTCGAGAAGGTCTCGCCATGATTACGAAACGACTGGAGGACGTTTCAGAGCATGCCTCCTGTTGCATAGAGCAAGAGATGGCAAGCCGTCGTTGCTATCTTTTGATTTTGATCTCTGGCCTTGCATCTGCCCAAAACAGAACAGATGCAACCAGCGTGAGATTCAAGGATGACGACGCAAAACCGCTTGAATAGCAGCTATTTGCGATATTTCTCGATAAATCCGCTGTTGGTCGCCACCAAACAAACATGAGCAAAGCGAGGGAAAGGAACGAAGTTTGACCTACCCTGCCATCGGCGGTATACTTTGAATGCGGGGTGGAGCAGCCCGGTAGCTCGTTGGGCTCATAACCCAAAGGTCGTAGGTTCAAATCCTACCCCCGCAACCATTTACGGGAATCCCAATCCATTTCTGATCCATCGAAACGGGCGCTATCGAGCGCCCGTTTCGATTTTTCCAGCTTTTCCTCCAATCCAGAGCTACTCGCCCGATTGACGAAAAAGCACCTTCCTCGAGACTTTACTATTTTGCTCGCCGCTTGTTCTCCATCGGTGGTCCTCCATATTGCTGAGTTGTCGAGATCTGGGCGTGACGCATTAGCTTTTGCTGGACGTCCATTGGTGTATCCTCCCCACTGAGCAAGGTTCGGTAGGTATGCCGAAAGGTGTGCCATCCGACGCTGCCGAAGCCGTTCAGGATTGCAAGCTCGACACGTTCATCATGAAGTGGAATGGTGTGCCGCTTTCCCCGCTTCTGATCCACTTTGGTGCATGATGATCCCAGAGCCGCACCACAACAAGGACACACAACAAGACACCATCCCGCGCGCCGGATGTAGTCCTGCTGAATCGGGGAAGCATGGTAGGATCGGCCGGTGACGGGACTCGGGAACAAAAGACCGGACCCGTTAGACTTCAGTTTGATCTTAAGCAGGATAGTTGCAAAGTCCGGATCCAGCGGCAGTTCATCGTCCGAATATTCAGTCTTGAGCGGACCGATGCGGCCACTGACTACTCCCTCCTTTACCTTCATGCAGAGCCGCTCAAAATCAATTGCCTCCCATTGCAACGCAAGCAATTCTCCGGCGCGAAGTCCTGTGCACTGGTCGACCAGTACCATTTCCTGGTAGCTTTCCGGGATGAGACCCAATATCGAGTAGAACTGATCAACGGTTAGATCCACCGGCTTTCTGGAACGCTTAGAGATACCCCGCACCTCGACCAAGGCAATTGGGTTTTCGTGAAAATCCACCATGCCATAGAGCTTGGCTTTGTTGAAGAGCCGGTGAACGAAAGCCTTTAGGTGCCCCTTGGTTTTGGGTTTCACGTCCAATGACTTGAGCCAGTTCTGAAACGCAAGGGGCTTGAAGTCACCCAGCTTGGTTGTGCCCCAGCAAACGCGGAGAGTATTCGAGAGACTCAAGTACGAACTGGCTGTTGAGAAAGCTAACTCGTCTTTGCCCGCAGACCGATCTCCTGGTCTGCGGCTTTTGATCTCGATGAGGTTCTCCTCGGCAATAAAAGCGTCCAAGAGATCGCCAAACTTCGGGTCTACTATTGCCTTTTCCAACTGACCCGAGTTCAGCCGCAGCCGAAATGGCTTCAGATGCTTTTCAATATCTTCCTCGGTTGGAAAGTCCTGTCCCGAGAAGTATTTTGATCCGTCTAGCCCCGTTTCCGGATCGACATATCGCCACTGCCAAGCCCATTTCCCGTTCGCTCGCGCCACCTGGCGCAGGCTTCCTGTTTGTACTTTCTTCGGATCGTTCATCTACGGCGGTTCCTCTTTCTTTTCATTTAGCTGTGAATTTGTTTCGGAGTTCGACGTCAGCTGCCCGTTGAACCATTCGCTGAGGACCGAGAGCCTGTATTGCCAGGAACGCGCAAGTTTGGTAGCCGGAACTAAGCCTTTCCTCGCCAGACGCTCAAGGGTCTTGTAGTGGATACCGATCGCTGCAGCAGCCGTTCGTGAGTCGACTGGCGGCTCGAACATAGTCTGGTGTTCGCGATCATTTATTTCGGTTTTTGACATATGCCACCTCAGAGAGTTGAGCCGTCTGAAACCGTCTCGATATGGCTCTCTCAATCACTGGGATGGCTCTGGGGTGAGATAAATCGCAATGACCACGCAGTTGCCGGCAGGAGCATACAGGAGGATGCGAGAGCAGGCAGGAGCAAGCGTGCGTTGCAAGGCATGGGGCGAAGATTCGCAATCGATGCGTGCCCAAGAAGCCTTCATCTTGCTGGCATAAGGGAGCACCAGAGGATCTCTTTGTCGCGCAACAACAGATGCGTCTACGTGAGCTGCTGTTGGTTGGAGGTTCGCCAGACTTCAGGGACGTCAGCGACATTCAGCTTGGGAAACTGGCTGCAAATTGAGAACAAATAACGTGGCGAATTCCGGCACATATTTCAGGCGATTGAATTTACGGGGAATTCGCAGGTTTCAACAAAGCGGCTCTTAATGGAGCTCAAATGGAGTTCACTTGATGATTGACAAAACACAAGGCTCTCGGTGGCTGTAGTCCCACATCAGTTTGTCGTTCTATAGGTTCAGTTCGCCTTGAATAGGAACAGTGAGCGGAGATGGATTATTGAGATACCAATATCGTCCGCGATGAACGAGGATGCCGGAAACTAGCACGGCACGCCCCAGCCTGTGGGCCTCGACTGCTTTCAGGTAGTCGGACGGCGACAGCGTTACCCGAACATGAATATCTCCATATTCGCTCGAATAGAGTATGGAAATTTCACCTTCACCCATAATGGCGCTCAGGTCCGAAGGATCCGCTTCGTTTTGCAGCCTTACCACTTGTCCAGAAACATCAGCCCGTGTCTCCAATGATTCACCGCGAAGGGCATCTGCTGCTGCGCGAGCCATCTCGACGTGCTTCGGCCCAACTGCAAATTGGGAGCCCGCACGAAGTTTTTCTGGAAGCTTCCATTCTGGGCTAAAGATGAAGCCAAAGGACATGCCGCTATATGCAGTACTACGAACGAGAGAGGCGAAGCGGTCGCAACCGTTCGCGCCGAAGCCTTCCTTGAATCCTTCCACGAGTGGTTTTACATCCTCACGGTCGACTGATTCGCAGACATGCTGTATTCCGAGGGCAAGGCGCTGGACTACTCTGCGCTCAAACGGAAGTGGTGGGTCGATGCTGGGCAGACTCTCGGTTGTCTCTGGTGTTAGCGGAGACTCGATGGTAAATCCGAAGCTGCCGCGATAGGTATGCCCGAATCGGCATTTTTCCGAGTACTCAGTCGCTTCCCTGGACTGACGGCCAAAGAAGGGCTGCGGCCTGAGTTCAGTGGTTGCTGTTGCGGCGAGCAAATCCTTCATGCCGTTTACATAGTTGCGCGCACTCTCAAGTCCTATGGTGTTCTCGATGACCAAATTATCAGGAATGCGTGAACGGACAACGTCATAGCCAATAGATCGAATTGAAGCCACAATCTCATCGGATGCCCGTTCTTCAAGTTGGCTGAGTGTCTCAATCGCTCCTTTGAGGCGCCGAGCACAATCCGCTGTGCGTGTGTCCTTGGGAATGACAAGTTCGATATCGTCATACCCCGCTTCGGAGAGCAAAAATACATCCACATTGCGTTGGCCGATGGAGCGCGACTGAAAGAACTTTGCATCAGGGAATATCGAGGCCTCCGCTGCATGGGAAGGCGCAGCGATATGACCATCGGCAAGCTGCCATCCGCGCGCAGCGAGATATCGGCGCAAAAGGCCGAGGGGAACCAGATCCGCCGTATTGGAAAAATCCGGACTCATGAGGTCTGGCTTTCGCGCCTTTCCCTTTCGAGGGCAAGAAGCTGGTTGAGGCTGGCTGGGGTCAGCAACTGTTCCGACGGTATGAAGATACGCTTCTTCGTTTCGTTGTTTGTCGGCACACCGTTGATCGTATGCCAATAGCAGCAATTCCGCAGTATGGTCTCATCGCAGCTTGCGGAGTGCCACTGCTCCCGCTTTTTTGGAAGACAGAGCAAGATTAGGATGACGGAGGACTCGGCGGCGGTTCGCCCAACCAGGTCGTTGTAGGTCTTAGCTTCGAGATCGTAGACGATTCTTTTGTCTTTCAATTCCCAATTGACGGTGGCCTTCGCCTGGTAATCGAGAGGAAACCCCGTGTCAATAAAGCGGCTTCCGCGCTGCTTGACCGGGATAAAGTGGCCGTCAATTCCATAATCGTACCGGTTCGCAGAGTAATTGACTCCTGCAACCCCCGCCAAGGCGTAAATGTGAGCAAAACAAAGACTTTCTTCTGTGTGCTGTTCGGTAATCGGCACGGCCAGAGCCTCCGACTTCCCGGAATCATGTCGTCCGGTGTTCCACAGAATGCTAACACATAGCTTTCGGAAGGAGATTACCGAAAGGGAATCCCCTTGCCTGCCAGCCTTGGAAAGCGATTCCGAAGACATTATGAGGGCCGAGTGTGGGCGCAGGAGGAAAATGCCTGAAGGGAGTGCCGTAGTTGGTCCAGGATGAAATAGCGTCTTGGCATCGTTAAGAAAAAGAGGTATATTTCTTCTTAATAGAAACGTGAGGTAATGGCATGGAAACCATGCGAGGTCATATAGTTGGACGGATTGAACGACTCGGCGATGGAAAAGCCTTCTCCGCGAAGGACTTCCTCGACATTGCCAGCCGGACGACCATCGACGTGACCCTCGCGGAATTGAGCCGAAAGGGTACCATCCGGCGTGTTCGCCGTGGGCTCTATGATCGGCCGCGTGTCAATCCCACTCTTGGTGGAGAACTCAGCCCCGACATTGACGAAACCGCGCGCGCAATTGCGCGGCGGCAGCGCTGGAAAATCGTACCGGATGGGACATGGGCGGCAAACCTGCTGGGGCTTTCGACGCAGGTGCCGTCGAAAGTCATTTATTTGACGGATGGTCCGAACAACGAAGTGCCAATTGGAAGACGTAGCATTGTATTCAAACACGCTCGTCCAAAGGTGCTCGCCGGGCTTGAGGGGAAGATTGCTCTCGTCGTCCAGGCATTGCGTCATCTCGGCAAAGAAAACATTGGGAAGCACGAGATGAAAGTGTTGCGGGCGGTGCTTACGCCGTCCGAGAGGAAGAAATTTGTTCGGGATGCCCGATTCGGCGTGGATTGGATATACGAAGTCGCGAGCCGGATTGCAGAGGAGACCGCGTGAACAAAGTTGCACGAATGACGAAACGCGACCGCGCGGATTTGTTCGCCGAAACGGCTGAGAGACGGGGCCTTTCCGAAGCTGTCGTTGAAAAGGACTTCTGGGTCTGCTGGACGCTGAAACAGTTGTTTGCGATTGATGCCCTGAGAGACCGCCTGCTTTTCAAGGGTGGTACATCGTTGTCGAAAATCTACCACGCGATCAACCGCTTTTCGGAAGACATCGATCTTGCCGTGGACTACGTCGCGCTTGGCTTCACCGGCGACCGCGATCCGCGCCGGGAAGGACTGTCGAAAACGAAGCGCGCCGCTATTCTGGCGAAAATGATGACCGCCTGCCAACAGTACATCGGCAGTGAATTTATCGAAGTTCTTCGGGTCCGCTGCGAAGAGATTCTGGGCAATGGAGAAAATTGGACTCTGTCAGTTAGCGAGCAGGACAGGAATGTAGTCCGCTTTCAGTATCCGACAGCCGCTCCGACGCTCGACTACATCAAGCCCCAGGTCATTCTGGAACTCGGCACCCATGCTGAATTTGTGCCGCGCGGCCGCTTCACTGTGCACGCCTTTGCGGCGGAAGAGTTCCCCGCCTTGTTCAACGAACCCGACGTGGCCGTGACTTCGCTTTTGGCGAAGCGCACCTTTTGGGAAAAAGCGACCATTCTTCATGCCGAGTTTTATCGTCCGGCAGAGAAGGCGCTGCCGGACCGCTATTCGCGGCACTATTACGATCTTGCGATGCTGGCGCAAAGCCCCGTTCGCGGCGAAGCTCTTGCGGACCTTGCCCTCTTGGATCAGGTTGTACGCCACAAGGAGACGTTCTATCCGTCCGGCTGGGCCAGGTACGATCTGGCGCGGGTTGGAAGTCTGCGGCTTGTCCCGCCCGACGAGCGACGCGCGGCGTTGGAGAGGGACTACCGCAGCATGAGAGTGATGATCTTTGGTGAGCCGCCAACATTCGATAGCATTATCGAAACGCTTGCTGCGCTTGAAAAGCAGATAAATGAATAGCCACACGGTTTCCGGGGTATGAGTTGGAATAATCTTTCGGCACAAAGGACATTACGAAGCATGAAGAGCATTTCGGCCAACTTCGACTTTCTCGGGATACACGACGCGCAACTGGTGCGGTTCGCAAAAGCATTTAGTGACGAGCTCTCAGAGGAGCAGCAGAGGGCAACGACGAAAGTTGCGATTTCACAATGACGACGTCAAACCCATTTTCGGCCGCAGACAGCGCACTTGGATATCTCTATCAGGTGCGCGCGGGGCTCTTGTGGGCTTTGCGTCGTTTGAAAATGAATGATGATTTTCTGATCTCTCTTGAGACGCTGGACGATGTCACGTTCGAAACAAAGGGCGGTACGCCAGACGAGCTTCTTCAGACAAAGCATCATCGAGATCGAGAGGCCAGCCTTACAGATGCAAGTGCAGACCTCTGGAAAACGCTGCGAGTCTGGTTTGAGGGCTATGCTGCGAGGACGATTCCTCTTGGGACGGCGCTACACCTTTTGACTACATCACAGGCTGCAACGGGATCTATTGCGTCTTATCTCCGAGACGACGGCAATCGCGATATCGATGCCGCACTACGCGGTCTTCTGTCTACGGCTCAATCGTCAGTGAGCGAGGCAAACGCTCCCGCATACAAAGCCTTCTTGAATATTCCAGCGAAAGAGCGGAAGGCGCTGATGGACAGTGTTGTCGTCCTAGACGGCGCTCCTACGATTTCAGATCTGGACGCTGCATTGAAAGCGGAGGTGTTCTATGCAGTTGATCGCAAATATCACGACGCCTTTCTGGAAAGACTTGAAGGCTGGTGGTTCCGCCGTGCACTAAAACAGCTTGCCTCAGCATCTCTTACTGACCGCGTGTTGGCCAACGAGATAGAGGCGCAAATGTCTGATTTACGCGAACAGTTCAAACAAGACTCACTGCCAATAGATGATGATTTATTGTCGTTTGACTTAGACGAGGCCACTCAGGCTGCTCATGCTGGCTCGAACTTTGTATTTCAGCTTGAGATCATAACGGCTGGCAAGCGGCGCATCGCCAATGCAGTGAAAGACTATTACCGTGCCTTCGAGCAAAGGTCACGATGGCTTCGTGATGATCTGGTTCTTCTCGGAGATCTGACTCAATATGAGCGCAGGCTCGTTGAAGAGTGGGAGCTTGTTTTTGACAGCATCCAAGATGAACTTGGCGAAACGGCTGCGGAAGAAGAGCAGCAACGGGCCGCACGTGAAGTGTTGAAGTGGGTCGAGAGGACATCCATCCTGATTCGCCCCGGTGTGACAGAGCCATTCATCACACGCGGGTCATTGCATATGTTGGCCGACGAGGTTCGGCTGGGCTGGCATCCTCAATTCCGTGAGCGGCTGGCAGCGCTCCTTCAGGCGAAGGAGGTTCAAGCATGAGTCTATGGACTGGCCGCCCTTCTGAGGAGCGTTCTCTCCTGAATCCGAGTTTTTGTAGCTGTCTTCTGTGGCAAGCCGCCGAAGGCTACAAAAGTATCTCTCAAGATTTTCTGCCGTTTGAATTGTCCTTTCTTGTGCTTCCTATTGTGCTTCATCGTGTAACACGAGAAGCACTCCCGGCGACAATCAGAACTTCACTCGCCGTTTGGATTGATGACAACCCGTTAGCTCGGTCACGTGTTGCGGATCGGAGTCGTATGCTGGTGAAGTTTACGAAGGAAGCAATGATGTTTGGCGGGCTTCATGGCCTCCTGGAATTCAAAGCCGGTGGTATTATCGCTAATCCTCAGGGGAAGAAGCTAATTTCTGCTGACATGAAAGACTCAACGGATGAAGTACGTGCTTGCGTGAAGCGAGCGGAGTTTGTCGGAAAATGGTTGGCCAATTCCGGAAGTTCGGGTACCGTTATGGCGATCTTTGGGGTGCGGCCATGAGTATGCAGATTCTGAGTATTGTGCTGTACAGTCACGATGGCCGCCAACGAGTTGTCAAATTCAATCCCGGCGCGGTGAACGTGATCACGGGGGCATCAAAGACCGGCAAGTCGGCGCTGATCGACATTGTTGATTATTGCTATGGGAGTAGCGAATGCAAAGTGCCAGCGGGTCCGATCAGGTACAAAGTGTCATGGTTTGCACTCCATCTCCAATTGGATTCTGGACAGGCCTTCATAGCGCGAAAGTGCCCCAGCCAAAGCGCCGCTTCAAGCGAGGACTGCTTTGTTGAAGTCGGAGCGACTATTGAAATTCCAGACCAAGACAGTCTTCGGCAAACTACCAATACAAAGGGCCTAGGCGCACTCCTTGCAGGATGGTGCGGCATATCAGATAACCTACACGAGCCGCCGGAAGGACAAACTCGTTTCCCGCTTAGCGCCACTATTCGCCATGCGCTCGCATTCTGCTTTCAACCTCAAGATGAAATTATCAGGCGCCAGCAACTATTTCACGGAGCTGGAGACCACTTTTTTGCACAATCCCTGAAAGACACGCTGCCATATTTTCTCGGGGCAGTCGATAACGATTACGTTCGCAAGCGGGAACAGCTTCGACGGATTCGTGAACAACTGCGGAGTTGTGAGCGAAAACTGGCTGAAATAGTAAATATTCGCGGAGAGGGAACGAGCAAGGCCGATAACCTTCTGGCACAGGCTAGAGACGCAGGATTATGGCGCTCTATGTCGGAATCATGGGAAGAGACCGTTAAGGCGCTTAGTGAGATTGCGTCTACACCTCTTGCTGACGTCGAGGCCACTATTGCAGAAGGAACTGAATCGTCTCGACTTTCCAATGAACGTTCGCATTTCCTCAGTGAACAACGTCGTATTCGCGATGAGATTGAGATTGTTCGCTCATTTGAACAGGATGGCAACGGTTTCTCAAGAGAAGCCACCGAACAACGCGCTCGATTGAAGACTATTGGAATCTTCGAAGGGTCGAATAAAGGGCACACATGTCCCCTCTGTGCTCAAGCCTTAGATGATGATTCAGGATTGCCTGAAGTTGCCGAGGTTAAAGCAACATTTGAGTCTCTCTCTGCTCGACTTGATTCTGTTATTCGTGCAACCCCTCAAGTCGAAAAGGCCGTGGCAGAACTGGACGAGAGACTCCGCACGATTCAGGAGAGGCTATCAAAGAACCGTTTGGAAATGGAAGCCGTCAGGAATGCGGACGAGAGAGTAGCACTCACCCAAGACGACGCCACCAAAAGGGTACATATCCTCGGAAGGATTAGTTTGTACTTGGAGAGCCTACCTGATCTTCCCGATACGCAAGCTCTGGAAGACCAAGCGGCGAGTCTTCGCGCCGAAGCGAGCCTCCTAGAAGCCGATCTCAGTGATGATCTTGTTCGGGAAAAAGTGGACTCTGTAGCATCCATTCTGAGCCAACGGATGACAAAATGGGCGTTGGAATTGGAACTAGAGCACTCGACATCTCCGCTTCGCTTTGACATCAAAAATCTGACGATTGTTGCGGACACCGACAACGGTCCCGTCCCGATGGCCCGCATGGGAAGTGGCGAGAATTGGGTAGGATATCATTTGATCGCCCATCTTGCATTGCACCAGTGGTTTGTTGAACGAACGCTGCCAGTGCCTCATTTTCTGTTCCTTGACCAGCCATCACAAGTTTACTTTCCCCCTGAGAAGGATGTAGACGGATCGTTGTCCACGGGCTCGGAGAATGACCGTATGGCAGTCTCCAGAATGTTTCAGCTAGTGTTTCAGGCTGTAAGCGCTGTGGCACCTGGGTTGCGAGTAATTGTTACCG
>Ga0302267_10001119_pt1 | contig 34671 bp, 29 predicted proteins | sample III_Bog_E1_3_FD_194555 | JGI IMG/M metagenome (GOLD analysis project Ga0302267, IMG submission 194555) | Peat permafrost microbial communities from Stordalen Mire near Abisko, Sweden - III_Bog_E1_3 | ecosystem: Environmental > Terrestrial > Soil > Wetlands > Peat | place: Sweden: Abisko...
TCATTCGGGGTGGGACGGCGGACGCCGCGCTGCTCGTCGGCCTGCGGCCGGAGCCCGCGAGCACGAAGTGGTGGCCGCACCTCGCGGCTGGAGGGCCTGGCAGTGGGCTCGGCACGCCGGCAGCGTCCCCGATCGCGACGCAGCAGCCGCCGCCGGGGGGCGTCGCGTGGGTAGACGAGTCCGATTCTTAAACGCGCAACACCTTCTACATTCACATCGCGTCCGTCCGTGTTGCGCAGGTATGTCTGCCTCGGCGCGCGCGTACGAGACGCGGGCGGCCGCGAATCGCACGTACGCAGCGGTGGTGGACGCGCTGCGGGAAGAGTTGGACGCCCAGCTTGCGTGCCTGCTCCTCGCGCTGCGGGTGCAGGCGGGGTGCGCGGACGCGGACGAGTCGCGGGCGCTGCAGGACGCGCTGGAGATCCGGAATCGTGTGCGGGCGCGGGTGATGGGTCTGCTTGACAACGCGTGAGCCGCGTCCCGTGCCGCGCCTCCCTGCGCCCGCAGCCATGCCGATCGTGTCCGTGTCGCCGTCCATTGCCAAGGCCGCGAATCACCGCATCGTCGTCAAGAAGCTGCTCGGCCTCACGCCAGCGGAGGATACGCTTCTGCGGCAGCTGCACAAGGCGATTGCTGAGGTTGAGACGGCGGCGGCGGCGGGTGGCCCCGCGTTGCTCACGAGCTGGGAGTGGTCGGCGCTGCAGCGGCTGATGGGGCCGCGGGACGGCACGAGCACTCCCAGTTAGCAGGCGAGACCGGCGGGGGCGGCGGCGGCGGCGGCACGGCGGTTGGTGCGTGCGGCGCCGCCCACGCGCGGACGGCGTGGTAGCTGGAGAGCATCGCAGACGCGGCCCACACCGCGGCGGTCGCGATGGCGAGGGGGGACGGGAGCATGGCGCGTGTCGCGGGTGCGGTGTGTGGTGACCGCGGGTTGAAGCACGTGGGCTCCGCTCGCGGAGGTCGGCGACTCCGCGTGCGCGTTCATTCGTCCACGCTCCACGCCCGCCATGCCGCGCGTCAAGACGGTCGCTCGCCAGGTGGTCCCCGCCCGCGTGTCGGGCAAGGCGCCGCGCCCGCAGTACGCGGAGGCCGCGAAGGCGGCGTCGTCGACGGCGAACGCGCTCGTGCGCGCGGCGGCCGCGTCGTCGTCGCGCGGCGCGCCCGGCACGCTCGTCAAGAAGCCGCACCGCTTCCGCCCGGGCACCGTCGCGCTGCGCGAGATCAAGAAGTACCAGAAGTCGGACAAGCTGCTCCTGCGCAAGCTGCCCTTCCAGCGCCTGGTCAAGGAGATCGCGCAGTCCATCACGACGGACCTGCGCTGGCAGTCCGTCGCGGTCATGGCGCTGCAGGAGGCGGCGGAGGCGTACCTCGTGGGGCTCTTCGACGACACGAACATGTGCGCGATCCACGCGCGCCGCGTGACGATCACGCCGAAGGACATGGCGCTCGCGCGCCGCATCCGCGGCGACCCGTACGGCGACGTGTACCACTCGCGCTGACGTAGCAAGTGTGGCGTGCGGGACTGTGTGTGCTCAGGGTGGTATCGGTGACGCGGTGTTACATTGAACGTCCCCGCGTGCATCTTTATCGTTCAAGCGTCGTCCGTCGCATTCGCTAGGCAGCACAGGAGGCACGCGCACACGTTTGTCAGCGTCAGCGCGAGGACGTCGCACCAGCGCGCGGCGAGCGACGGCGGCCCGCTCTGCGTCGTCTGCGTGCCCGCGTCTGCCATCGTGATCTTCATTTTACGGGCGTCTTGCACGCGGCGGTGAGCGCGGCGAGGTCGCGGCTCCACGCGTCGCCGAGGCCCGACGCGTACTTGAACACCCACGTGCGCTCGCCGATCGTGAACTCCACCGTCGCGGAGTCCGTGCTCGGCGTGTGCTTGAGGACGTACTTCGCGTCAGAGCCGTGCGGCACGCGGATCCTGTCGCCGTTCGACAGCGACACGAGCGTGGACGCGGTGTACGGCATCATCGGGAGGTCGATTTTGGGTGCGGAGTGCGTGAGCTCCGCACGCGGACTTTTTCGTACATCGCACAGCCTGTTCTCAGCGAATGTCGGCCGCGCGCCGCGGGTACGGCGGCGCGCGCGCGCGCGTGCCGCCGCGCCGCGACGCGGAGACGGTGGCGGAGCGCGCGGCGGTGCGCGCGGCGGCGATTCGCGTCGTCGCGCCGCTCGCCGAGGAGCTGGCGGGTCGCGGGCTCCCGCGCGACACGGCGGCGCGCGCGCTCGCCGTCGCGCTCGCGGCGGCGGAGGAGTCGGTCATTGGCGCGGGCGTTCGCGCCGGCGGGGCGCGCACGCCGTGGGACGACATGGAGCGCGTGACGCTGGAGGACGACGACGACGGTGACTCGGGCAGCGCCGCGAGCGATCCGCGGCTGCCGCGCTTTCCTGCGCCTCCGCGCGCGGCAGCGCTGCTGCGCGCCGCGTCGGACGCGTCGTTGGCGGGCGGCGCGCTCCGGCGCGGCGCGGTGGACGCCGCGCACCGCGACGCCTTCGCGGCGGCTGCGGCGTACGAGTGCCGCGCGTGGATGACGGCGCTGTGCGGCGTCGCGGCGCGGCGCGGGCTGGCGTGGCCGCACGGTGACGTCGTGCGCGTGGACGTGCGGCCGCCGCTGCCGGGGTTGCCGGACGTGCAGCTGGAGCCGCGGTCGGGCGCGGTCGCGTACACGCCGGCCGTGACGGGGAGGTACCCGCGGCCGGCGGCCACGTTCGAGGCGGTCGTGCGCGCGCGCGCGGAGGATTACGCCGTCGCGTGGCGCCTGTCGGGGCAGCGCGGCGGCCGCGGCGTGCGCCCCGTCGATCCCATCAGCGGGGCGATCCTCGGCAAGTACGGCGGCCGCTTCGAGGCGCCGGTGCAGCTCGCGGGGTCGCTGGGGCGCGGGGACGCGGGGAGCGCGACGATCCCGCGGACGCTGGGCGCGGCGGCGCTCGCGGCGCTGCCGACGGACATCCTGCGCGCGCTGTGGGACGACGGCAGCGGCGAGCTCGCGTACGTCGACGACGCGGCGGCGGCGGCGGCGGGCGACCTCCTCGCGCTCGGCGACGACGGCGAGGAGGACACGCGCGCGTTCCTGGACGGCATGCTGGCGGCGCACGAGCCCGTGGAGGTGGACGCGTCGGCGGCGGCCGCGGCGGCCGCGTCGCCCGCGCCGGACGCGCTCGGCATGCCGCCGCTGTCGTTTCCGCGGCTCCCGCCGCGCGTCCTCGTCCCCTCGCCAGGCCTGCGCTACGGCGCGCACGTGCCGGCGTCCATTCGCTCGACGCCGCCGCGCGCGCCGCCGCCGGGCGCCGTCCGCGGCTCGCGCGACTGGTTGTTCGTCGCCCCGTTGGCGGTGCGCCCGGACGACGTGGCGGAGGACGACGACGGGGACGCCGGGCCGCCGGGCCCGGCGTTCGCGAGTCAGGGGCCGCCACGTGCGCGACGCGTGTCCGTCGGGCGCGAGGTCGCGGGGCTGTACGCACCGGGCATCGGCGTGTGGGGTCCCCCCACACTCGCACCCTCCCACGCGCCGGGGGGGCGGAAACGCACGCGCTCCGACGCGGACGCGCCGCCGCCGCCGCCACCGCCGCCGGTGCCCTCGGCTCCGCGGGCGCCGCTGGCTCCGTGGGAGGCGGCGGCGGCGTCGCTGGTGGAGCGCGCCCGCACGCATCAGGTGCCCCCCACGCGCGGCCGCCTCGTGCGCGCGAGCGAGGGCGGGACCGTCACGTGGGCGCTCGTGAACGCGGTGATCCCGACGGCGCACGCGCTCGCACTGCTGCCGAGCCCCGCCGCGGCGTGCGAGGTGCTGGGGCGCTTGCCCGAGCGCCCGTCGCGCGCGCAGGCGGCGCTCGCCGTCGAGGCGTTTTTCATCGCGTGGCGCGTCGTGGCGGCGCTCACGATCCTGAGCACGCGCGCGGTGCAGCTCGGCCTCGACGGAAAGCCGACGGCGACCGTGCGCGCCGCGTGGCTCGTTGTGGGGCGCGATCCGAAGACCGTGGGGTGGGGGCGGCGCGTGGAGGGGAACGACGTGGTGTGGGAGGCGCGGCCCGCGATCGCGGACGCTGTGGCGGCGGGTGACGTCGTGGCGTGGTGCGTGCCCCCGGCGCCCGCGGACCCGTTTCTGCTGCGCGACACGCGGAGCAAGTGGTTCGAGATCGCGAAGCTGCGGTGGAATAAAAACCCGCACGCGTGGTAGTGCCTTCTTAAACGCTCGTTTCAAGGTACGCGTTGTACGCTGCGGTTACGCGCTGAAACGCGGGCGCGGAGCCGCCCACGCGGTCTGGGTGCGTGCGGCGCGCGGCCGCCAGGTACGCGGAGCGCACGGCCGCGCGGGGGGCGCCGCGGGCGACGCCCAGCACCTGCCACCACTCGCGGTCGCGCGGCGGCCGGGCAGGCGCGGGCGGCGGCCTGCGTGGCGGCGGGGACGGTGACGACGGCGGCGACGGCGGCGGCGTGCGTCGGGGCTTCTTGGAACTCCGCTCCCGCTCGTAACGGTGCGAATCTCCGCCGGGCGGCGGCGGTGGCATGGACGGGAAGCGGAACGCGGGCGGCGGCCGTGTCGTCGCAGGATGTTGGGGCGGCGGCGGGTACGGCGTCGCGTACACGGGGTGCTCCGGCTTCTCCGGCGGCGCAGCCGCCGGCGGCGCCGTCGCGGCGTCGATGTTGCCGGCGACCCACCACCCCTGCGGCGGCCAGTGCTCCGCCATGAACGCGGCGCGGACGCCGGCGCGCATGCCCGCCGCGCGCGCGTCCAGCGGCGCGGACCGCAGCGCCAGCCGGCGGTCCCACATGAACTTGTTTGCGACGAACGCCATGCCCGCCGTCTCGCGGGCGGCGGCGAGCGCGGCTACGTAGCACGACCAGCACAGCACGGTGCAGAATTCGGCGCGGGGCAGGCCGGGGACGCCGTACGAGCGCACGGCGTGCAGCGCGCCGCCGGGCGCGAGCTCTGCATGGACTACGTCCGGCGTGGAGCACCGGGTACGGTCTTCAGAGCCGAGCATCCAGTGCCGGGCGCACGCCGCGCTGCCGGCGCCGTCGCGCTCCGGCAGCGGGCGCCGGGTGCACGCGCTGCTGGAGAGGCCGACGCCCTCGTCGCACTCGTACGCGCAGCGCGTCGCGTAGTAGGCGCCGTTTTTTTCGGGCGACCCGGGCCACGCCGGCTTCGACGCGTGCACGCGCTGCGGGTCGTACGACGACCAGTCGGGGTCGCCGGACCACATGGCGTCGTGTGCGCCGTCGCCGTCGTCCGGATTGCTCCGCCTCCGCCCCGCGCGCACTCCGCTCGTGCGGGTGTGCAACTCGGTACACGCCGCAACATGGCGGCGGACCTGCAGGCCGGCGACCGCATTCGCCTCCTGAGCGACGGCAACAAGATCGGCATGGTGTACATCGTCGACGCGGTCGCGGCGGAGACCGTCACGTGCCACATCGACTCGCTGCGCTCCCCGTTTCTGCGGATGCCGCGGCGCACGGACCCCGAGTGGACGCGCACGTTCGAGCGCACGGAGGTTGAGCGCTTCCTGACGGCCGCGGACCACGCGGCGGAGCTTGCCGCAATGAACGTGGGGAGCGTGCGCATTTTGACGAGCGATTGAATTGAAGTTAAATCGCTATTTCGCTGCCTTCGTAAACTCCTTCATGCCCGCCGCGACCGCGTCCGGGCGGTTCGCGGTGAACCACAGCAGCGACAGCTGCGCGTACACGTCCATGAACTTGGCGGCGTCCGCGTCCACGGGGCACAGGCACAGGTGCAGCTGCGTGTCGGGTTTCAGCGGGTGCTCGCCCACGAGCACGATCCCGGTCTCGGGATCCAGCGTCAGCGCGGACTTGGTATACGCCAGCTCGGCGGGCGTGCCGTCCACTTTGAACGAGACGCCGTCGTTGCCGACGACGAACTTGGCGAGAATGCGCGCCTCCGTCATCCTGCTGCGTGCGAATGGAGCGACGCGGAGTGCGTGACCTCCGCACGCGGAGACTCGCACACTTCCCGCGCCGTCGTGAACGCGTGCGTGCGAAATGGTGGAGGAGCCGATGCCGTCGCCGGTGTGGGTGCGCGCGTTCGTGGGGGCGTCCTCGCTCGCGGGCGCGGGCGTCAGCGCGTACGTGTTCGTGCGCGCGGTGCACCACATGTTGTACGGCGCCGCGTGGGGCATCAACCCGAGTACGCTGCTGATCGTGTCCGCGGGCGGCCTGTTCGCGTACCTCCCGTCACGCCTGTTTGGGTACCGCCTCGTCCGCACGGAGTAGGTTCGATATGTCGGAGCCGTCGGAGCCGTTCGTGGCGCGGGAGTCCGCGGCCGTGCGTGAGGCGCTGCAGGACGCGGCGGAGATTATTCGCACGGCGCAGCGGGTGTGGGCGGAGGCGGGGCAGCCGAACAAGTCGGGCGACGCGCTCGTGGAGGCGCTCAAGGCGCTGTACAACGCGAGCAAGTGGGCGTCCGCCTCCGCGACCAGCGTGGGCGGGTACTACAACCACGTCGTCGACCCGCGCGTCGTCGGGCCGCCCGGCAAGGACCTCGAGCTCGAGGGCGTCAAGCTGCTGCGTGCGGACGGCACGTATCCGCGCCTCCGCGGGTACGACGTGCCGGAGTTCGTGCCTCCTGAAAACACCGCGACGCTCGGATGGGATGTTCCGGCGGGGTCCACGACAGATTGAATTAAAACACAAGCGTCCATTTCAGTAGTACCCCGCATAGCTGCCCTCGTCGTAGCCGTCGCCGCCGCCGCCGCCCGCGCCCTCATAATAGTCGTCCAGCAGCCCCGCGCCCTCCGCGTCCCCCGTCTCCGCGTAGTACTCCGCAGCGGCCGCCTCCTCGTCCGCGATCTGCGCCTCTGCGGCGTCGCGCGCCGCGGCGCGCGCCGCGGCGGCGCCGCCCGTCAGGTACAGTCCGCGCCCAGACGCCGTCGCGCCCCTCGCCCACCGCCCCCGCTTGCGCCCGCCGCCCGCCTTGTCCGCGTCGTCCTGCTTGGCCGCGGCGTCCGCCGCCGCCGCCGTGTCCAGCAGCTCCTTGAACAGCAGCGACGAGTTGTCGCCCGTGCCGACGTGCAGGCGCATGGCGCCGCCCGTCAGCCGCGCGAGCTCGGACGACGTGACGGCCGCCGTGTTCTTCGACGCCTTGGCGACGTTCTGCGCCGTCAGCACGTTCTTCTGCGTGAGCGGCGCCGTCGCCGTGGACGACGCGCCCTTGTTGGACGTGATGTACCCGGAGTACACCGCCACCAGGTCGAGGACGGGCGTCGCGACGATGGCGGTGTAGTTCTTGACGGTCACGATCAGCGAGATGGCGAACGCGCCCTGCACGCCCGCGGCGAGCGTCTCGGGCATCTGGATGTCCGTGCCGAAGCGCAGGATGAGCGGGCCCGCCGACGTGGGGAGCATCGCCTGGTCGCCGGAGTCCGCGCCGACGGCGAGGCCGGACCATTGCAGGTACGACATCTCCTCCAGCCCGTTCTTGCGCGAGATGTCGTACAGCGTGCGCTGCGACACGTTGGACAGCAGGCCGTTGTTGCCCGCGAACGTGACGTTGATGCCCTGGATCGCGTACAGGAAGTTGCCGACGCACGACTGCGTGTTGGCGCCGCCGCCGTAGCCCGTGGACGAGTCCGCGGGCCAGAAGTTCTGCGCGTAGCTCGAGGGGCGGACGCCGATGACGAGCATGTCCGGGATCTGCGGCAGGTTGAAGCTGGAGGAGGAGACGGTGCCGACGCCAGCCGTGTACGTCGGCGTGTTGCCCGCCAGCGTCGCGATGTTGGTCAGCGCCGCCGCGGGGATCGTGCCCGCGGACGGGAAGGGGAACGCCTGCCACTGCACGAGCGGCGTCGTGCACGTGTCCGGCACGTACAGCGACGACGGCGCGGTCAGGTAGTTGAATTCGAGGGCGGTGTTGCCGACGGGCGCGGACGACGACGTGAGCGACGGGCCCCACGCGATGTTGGAGATGAGCATGCGCGGGTTCGTCGCGACGAGCACGCGCGCCGCGTCGGGCGTCTGCAGCTGCATGTTCATCTGGAACGTGGACACGCCCGTGATCGCGGGCTGGCGCTCCGCGGCGAACTCGCCCGACGTGAAGGGCGACACGAGCAGCGTCTCCGCGAAGTCGAACTGGATCGCGAGCACGTACTGCGTGGAGAACGAGACGACCGCGGGCGGCACGGGCTGCGTGTCGATGTCCGCCTGCGTGACGACGACGCCGTTGACAAAGAAGTGGTTGACGGTCGCGCCCGCCGCGTTCTGGCACTGGTACACGCCCATGCCGGGCGCGGGCGCGCCCATCGTGCCGCCGACGACGCCGTTGGAGATGGGCCAGCCGCCCGCGCCCGCGTTGCCCTGCCAGTTCACCGCGCCGCCCGCGGTCGACACCCACACGGACGAGATGGCGGCGAGCGGCGTGCCGGGCGACCCCGTCGCGCCGTTGAGCAGCGTCGCGCCCGCGGGGAGCACCCACCGGAACGGGTACGACGCGTTGCCCGGGTCCTGGCCGTTGGGCGTCGCGTCGTACGCCGCGAAGGGCGACGCGGCCGACTGCCCCTTCTTGGTGGTGGACGCGAAGACGTCCATCTTCACGGCGCCCACGGCGGCGCGGCGCGCCGCGAGCGTGTCCTGCGTCCGCAGCACGTACGGCAGGATCTGCGAGCTCGTGAACGACACGTTCGCCGTGTTCGTCTGCAGCGCGATGTTCGCGGTCATGGTGTGGATCGGGTACGCGCGCACGGAGAGGTCGCGTCCCAGCGCGACGACGGGGAAGCCCTGCCCCGACACGAGGACGGTGGACTGCGCCTGGAACTGGAAGCACATCGTCGCCGCGACGATGAGCCGGCGGTCGACGAACGTGTCGAGCGACGGGATCGTCGCCTCCCAGATCAGCGCGGGCGATGACTCGGTGGTGGCCTTCTTCTGCACCGCGGAGATCGTGCCGGCGCCCATGTTCACGGCGTAGCTGGGGCGCGGCGCGGACAGGCGCGTGTCCCACACCGCGAACGCGGCGATCGCCTGCGGCGCGGGGGCCTGCACGGTAGCCATGGGGAGGTGGACGGCGAGGGGCGCGGCGGCGGCGAGGGCGGTGCGGTTGCGTGGAGCGGAGTCAGTTGGTTGAAGGCGCGGAGCCCCCTGTAAAAGCTCCGCACTCTCCCGTCTGCCCGTCGCTACCCGCGCGCCTCTACCGCCATGGCGCAGTTCGGCCTCCCCGAGAAGCTCGACGTCCGCTGGTGCCGCATGGGGTACTTCGACGTGCCGTGCATGTCGTCCATGATGAAGTTCTACACGGGGTACAACACGGAGGTCGGCGGCAGCGGGCAGCACTGGGCGCTCGAGACGTCGGGCGTCACGGACGGCAACGTGAACGGCGGCGGCTTCGCGTCGTCGTTCCAGTTCTTCTTCGCGCAGAGCGAGAACCTGCCGCGCGTCCTCGTCGCGGCGTTCAACTCCACGAACGGCGAGTCGCCGCAGGTGGAGCCCGGGGGGCTGCAGCTCTTCACGCCGAGCGTGTGGTCGCTGTCGGGGAACCCGAACCAGTACTTCGCGCAGTTCAACGCGGGCTACATCTACAACGCGGGCGCGCAGGGCGGCGTCGCGCAGCTGCCGAGCTACTCGCTGCCGACGATGGAGTCGGGCGCGTTCATCTCCGAGAACTTCGGCATCAACCTGACGAACTCGCCCATCTCGTACAAGTCGGGCGGGATCCTGCCCATGATCCTGTACTCGTCGTCCAACAACGGCTACGCGACGCCGTCCAACTCGGGCACGACCGTCTCCGCGAACACGGGCTTTTCGATGCTCACCAGCGGCACCGCCGGGACGGCGGGGTTCTGGGCGTCCACGAACACGTTCAAGATGACGGGTTCCGCGGGCACGGCGACGGGTGCGTGCGGGTGGATCTGTCCTGGTACGTCCGGCACGAGCACCGTCGCCGGGCAGCAGACGGGCAACACGCCGTGGGCGACGCCGTCCAACCCGCTGCAATCCAACACCGTCGCGCCGCTGGGATACGTGTGCGGGCCCGGCGTCGCGAACTTTGGCAACGAGTACGAGGTGTCGGCGCTCTTCTTCGTCACGAAGGACACGAACATCCCGTCGGGTGCGGGCGACTTCATTCGGTTCAACCTCGGCTGGTGCTTCGGGGGCTCCTCCATCGTCATGCCGCCCCTCGTCACCACGGCCGTCACGTCGCCGAACACGCCGGCGTGGGAGCCACAGGATGGCCGCGCCGTCGTGAGCACGCTGCAGATCCCCGGCGTCATCGTCACGGGCCTCGCCCCTGGCACCACAACACTCGCGCGGAATGCGAACGCGATGAACTTCTGGGTGCCGGTGTCCGGCTCGTTCTCCACGAACACGTTGACGTCGTGCCAGACGGCGGGCAACACGGTCACGAAGGCGACGGCGACGACGGACCTCCTGCGCATCCTGTGCACGCTCGGCCAGAACAACGCAGCCGATCAGACGCTCTCCGCCGTGAACTACACGATCAACCTGATGCGGCTCACGATCCGGCAGATCGCGGGCATCAACCCACCGAATGTGTGGTAGGCGGCGCGGCGAAGCGTACGCGTTTACGGGCGCGTGCTGGCGGCGGGAGGGGGGCGGCGGCCGCGGGCTCGACGGGAGTGGCGGCGCCAGCGGCGCACCCCGCGCACCACGGCGCGTCCGGCGACGGCGGGAGCCGCCCCACGCGGACCGTCAGCAGGCGCGCGGGTCCGATCGCCGCCGTGCGCTCGTCCTCGGACGCGGCCTCGCACGCGGCTTGAAGTAACGTAACACCCGCGTGGATTGAAGGCACGTTGAACGTCGTGCGTGCGAGCGCCAGCAGCGCGGTCTCCGCGTCGTCCCAGCTCCGCGCGCGCGCCAGCGCGGTCGCGCCCGCTCGAAGCGCGTCACTCCGTGCGTGAGACGGGGGCGGCAGCGGCGGGAGCGGTCCGTCCTGGAGCGGCGTCTCCCACGGCGCCACGACCATGAAGCGCGCGCCGTGCAGGCTGCCTAGGCCGCCCAGCGCGGCGAGTGCCCCGCCGTCCGCGGGTGCCGCGACCGCAGGAGGAGCGCCGGGGGGCACGCTTTCTTCGAGTGCTGCGCGCAGCGCGCGCATGCCCTCAATGTCGGTCAGACGCGCCTGCGCCGCGGCGATGACGGAGTTCGCGTCGTCGACGTCGCGCAGCGGCGCGACGTCCAGCTCCGGCGGCTCGTCGTCGGGGGGCGCACACGGCGCCGCGGCGGGCGCGTCGAGAATCGCGTGTGCGCGCGCCGCGTCGCCCGCCGCGAGCCGTGCGCGGACGCGGTAGTGCGATGCCGCTGCGTCCAGCGCGTAGTTGAGCGCGGACGACGGCCACGCTGACACGGCGGCGGCGGTGGCGGCGACGCGGCCCGCGTGCGGCGGCGCGAGCTGCACGAACGGCGCCGCGGCCGCGGACGCGAGCGCCTCGACGAGCGCGTCGTACGTGGGCGCGCGCGCCATGACATTCGCGCGGGCGGCCGTGGCACGTTTGAGAGACTCCGCGTGGCTGCTCCGCCTCCGCGCAGCGTCAGGGTCCATGTGAAGAGTGTCGCGTCGCACACAACTTCAACTTGATTCCGTTACCTACCCCGTCCGCACCAGCGGCGACACGACGGGCAGCCGCGCCGTCGAGCGCACGGACCGCACTTCCGTGGTCGACCCCCCGTTCGGCTGCCGCGTCCCGCTCGTGCCGCGCGCCCACGTCCGCGCGTGCACCCTGTGTAAAAACGCGAGGTCCGCGCGCGTCGCGCCCTGGTCCCGCAGCTGCGCGGGCGTCGCGAAGATGTGCCCTGACTCGACGGGGTGCCGGCGCTCGAGCGCGGCCTCCGCGCGCGCGCGCTTGATGCGCACCGGCACGTGCGCCGCCGCCCACTGTCGCTCAACGTCGGGGCGGCCGCCGCGGGCGAGCGCGCCCTGCCGCGCGCCCGTCGCGATCGCGCCGCCCGCCGTTTCGCCGGCGCCGCAGCAGCCCGCCGCGCCTACTCCGCGGGAGCCGGAGGGCGACACGCCGGAGCGCAGGCGCTTGCGCGACAGCGGCGGCCCCGGGATCGCGATGCCCCACCGCCCGGGCTGCGTTGCGTCCAAGTGCGCCTGCGCCGCGGTCGACGCGGCGTGCGGCCGGACGCCGAACGCGGCGCGGACTTGGCCGGGGTCCGCCGCCAGCCGGCGCACGCGCTCGTCGTGGATGCCCGCGGCGCGCGTGCGCGCTTGCTCGGCGAGGTTCCACGCCTCGCGCGCGGCGGTCGCCGCGGCGCCCGCTGACAAGCCGGGCCGCGTGCCCGCGGACGCGGACGGCAGCGGCGTCCGCGTGGACGACGTCAGCTGCGACGTGCCCGCCTGCGCCGACGCCCACGGCGCCGCGAGGTCGGACGTCGGGTACAGCGACCGGCGGTTGCGCGGGGGCACCTTCGGGTAATTGACGGTGAGCCCCGCGGCGCCGAGGTCCGGCGGCTCCTCGCCCGACTCGACCGCGGCGCTGACGGCGGGGCCGGGCGCGCCGGGCCCGCCGCCGCCGGGAGCGGGTTGCGGCGGAGGCGGCGGCGGCGCCGGCGGCGGTGCCGCGGCGGCGATGGGCGGCGGCATGGCGGGCGGCGCGGGCGCCACGCGGGGGGCCGCGAGCTCCCTGGCGTGCCGGCGCAGAGCAAGGAGCCCACGACGGTGTTCACGCTGGTCCGCCGGGACGCGTCCGCCTTCGACCTCGTCGTCTGTCGCGGGCGCGCCGTGACCGTTCAGTCCTGGCACGGGCGCTGCGGCCGCCATGGCCGTCGTTGCCTGGTGTACCTCGTTGGGGCCGCGGACGGCGCCGGGGGCGCGCGACGCGGTGACCGCGTCCAGCACCGCGTGGTGCGTCAGGTCGCCTGACCGCGACCGCCGCGTTTCCACCGAGGCTTGGAGCAGCGCCGCGGCGTGCTCGAGCGAGGAGCCAAGGGGCGTGCCGACGCCGCCGACCTTGGCGGCGAGCTCGCCTGCTTGCTTGGTGAGCGCGTTCAGCGTCGCTTCCGTGACTGACCGCGCGCGGGAGCGCGCGATCGCCGACGCCACGGAGACGAACGTGCCGACGGCGGCCGACGCGTCGCCGCCCGACGACAGCGCGGCGTCGATGCCGCGCAGCGCGTCGAACGCCGCGGCCGTTGGCGACGGCGGCGGCGGGCCGCCCGGCGCGCCCGGGCCGGGGGGCGCGGCGCCGGGGCGCGGCGGCCCGTTCTGGCCCGCGGGCTGCCCCGGCGGCTCCGTGACGGCGCCGATCGCGTCGCCGTCGCCCGGCGGCGGCGCGTACCGCGACTGCAGGTCCTCAGTCCACGCGTTCATGAGCGCCCACCCCTCGGGCGTCGCGACCTCCGCGCCCCCCGGCTGCGGGTCGCGCGGGCGCAGGCCCGTGACTTCGGGCGGCACGTAGCGTAGGCCGGGGGCGCCGTCCATGATGTGCCCGTGCGGCGCGAAGGACGCGGGGCGCAGGCCGCCTTGTGGACGCTGCACCGACGGCGGCGGCCCGGCCGCGACGCGCAGCGTGCCGCCGCGCAGCGACGTCGTGTACAGCGGCCGCCGTGCGAGGCGCGAGCCGACTTCGGGTTGCGGGCGCGAGGGGCACGCGCGGTCGCCGGGCGCGCCGCCGCGCCACCGGACGGGGGGCGCCCACCCGTGCTGCGCGGACAGCGACGTGAAGCCCGCGACGGGCGCGGCGCGCCCCGCTTCGTTCGGCGCGGGCGACCGCATCCACTTGCGCATGTCCGCGTTGTACCACTTCGTCAGCCGCGTGCGGTCTTGGCGCGCCACGAGCGCGAACGCGTCGGCCTCGTCCTCGCGGATGCGCGCGGCGGACCGCCGCGGCAGCGTGAAGCGGACGGAGGGCACGGGCACGGGGCCCGGCTTGAACGAGTTCAGGACGAGCGCCATGACGACGGGAGGCGGGGTGACGTGACGGGTGCGGACGTCGAAGCTCAACAACTGTCCCCGTCTCCGCTTCGTATAGTGATACGTCCGCTCCGCACGCCCGCACGCGGACGGGGCGTGTATGGATGCGGACACGCACGACGACGACGTGCGGCGCCTGGCGACGGCGCGCGCCATGCTTTCGGGTGCTGGCGCCGGGCGGAAGCGGCCACGCAGCTGGTGCGGCGGCGCGGCGCCGCCGCCCGAAGCGCTGCTGCGCCGCGCGCCGTTGAACCCCGCGGACGTCGCGCCGCCGGCCGCGCCCGGCTCAGGACCGACGGGATCGTCGGCGCTCGGGCAGCCGCCGCCGACGGGCGGCCCGTCGCTCGCGCCGTACTCACAGTCCACGTTCGGCACCGTCGCGCTGGAGGGCGGCGTGCCGCCGGGGACGTCCGCCGCGTACATTGGCGTGCCGCGGCCGGGGCCGCCCGGCGTGCGGCGGCCGCCGCCGGGTCCGCCGTTGCCGGAGGCGCGGCTGGCGGGCAGTGGCGTCTCTGGCGGCGCGCGGCGCGGGCGGCCGCAAGGCAATCGCTTGCGCCTGGACTGGCGCCACCAGCAGATGTCGGATGCGGGGCTCCGAGAGTTTGCTGCGAGCGCTCGCGCGGACGCCGTCGTCAACGAGAGTGATACGGCTGCTGCAGCGGACGCCCTCCGCGCCACCGGCGTCAGTCCGCCATCCGTGACGGGAGACGACGAGGTCGACATGCTCCGGGACCAGCGGCTGATTGAGGATCTGGCGCCGGCCGGGCCGGTGGACCGCGACCTGCGGCGGTTCCTGCGGTTTCGCAGGGACGATACGGAGATGCGGCTGTACTTGGACCACGTCGCGGACGAGCTGGAGACGCGCATGCTGCGGCGGACGCGCCCGTTCGTGACGCGGAATCCTGACGGCACACCCATACGCGCCCGCCGGGAGCGGCGGCCGGATCCGTGGCCCGAAGACTTTGACGGGCCCCCCGTCGTCGCCGCGCGCCCGGTCCCGAACGACGTCGTGCGCGCGCACGTGCTGCCGTTCCTGGGCGACGTCCCGCCAGGCTTCGCGCCGCCGTTCCGTCAGCGGCACCGCATGTTCCACTCGGGCGAAGTACGACCGGATACGTCGCGCGAGGATCGCGATTCGCTGTGGCCGCCGCTGGGGTCTGGAGCGCCGCCGGCCGTCGGCGCGGGCAAGCGCCCCGCGGGGCCGCGCGCGCCGCCGTCGTCACTCCTCCGCGCCGCGTCCATCGCCGAGTTTCGGAACCACATGAACGGCCACCGCTTCGGCCGCGACCTCTTCAGGAACGTGCGCGCGGACGCGATCGCGCGGTGGGGGCAGGTCCCGCACCACCTGGACCCCGCGGACCCGGCGCATGCGCGCGCGATCGAGCGTGCGGCAGCGCAGCAGGCGGAGGACGTCGTGAACGGGGACGACGAGGAGGCGAAGTTTGCGCGGATCGAGCACGAGGCGGAGGCGCGGTTGCGCGACCGCTTGTTGGCGACGTTTGCGCCGATGGCGACGCACCTTCGCCCGCGTGGCGACGCGCCGTCGCGGAGCCTGCCCGTCGCGGTGCAGAACACGATTGCGGAGTTCCTGCCGCACGCGGACACGTGGACGGCGCGGCCCGCGGGCGCCGACATCGGCATGCAGGCGTCGCAGAACGCGTTCGGGCCGCTGGCGGGGCGGGGCGTACGCGGCGGCATGCAGCGGGGCGACCCGCCGCCGCCGCCGCCCGATGCATGGAGGGCGGCCGCGCAGGCCCACGAGGACGCGGAGCGTGCGCGCCTTGCTGCCGCGGAGGCGGCGGCTGCGGAGCGCCGCGACTTCACGAACCGCGTGAACGCGCTGCACGCGCGCGCCCGCCACATCCCGCCGCCGCACGTGCAGCAGCACGATTATTATGAGCGGTTCAACCCGGCCCACGGCATCGTGCCCATCACCCGGGCGGACGCGGACCGCGAGTACGACGCCGCGGACGCGCTGTCGCTGGACGTCAAGCGGGAGATCGCGAACGCCCGCGACGTCGCGACGCACAACGGGTGGCGCGAGGGCTGGGAGGCGGACGTCGACCGCCTCATCGAGCTGGAGGACGCCGCGGACGTGCACGCCAACACGTTACACGGCATCATGGTGGAGCGGCGCGAGCGCGCGCTCGCGGGGGCCCCCGGCGGTCACGACGAAACGCGCGCGATTCGCGCCGCAGCCAGCCGTGTGCCTCCGCCCGCGGTGCCCCCACACCCGCGCGAGCGACCGCGGCCGACGCACCTGCCGCTGGAGGTGGAGCGCCACATCCGCGAGTACCTGGGGCGGGGGCCGCCCGCAGCCGCGGTCGGGGGGTCGGTCGCGACGACCGCCGCGGCGAAGCACGGCCGCGGCACCAAGGCGCAGGAGGGCATCGCGCTATCCGACTCCGACATCTCGGGCCTCGTCCCGGGGATCCGGATCCTGACGTACCCGCAGCTCGCGCGCGCGGCGCACATCGAGGAGCTCGTGCCCCGCGGCGGCGCGATCGTCGTCCTGTTTCTCACGCAGTCCGCGCGGTCGGGGCACTGGACGTCGGTCCTGCACCACGACGCGGACCCCGCCGCGGCGCGCGCGGAGCACCTCGAGTACTTCGACTCGTACGGTGGGCTGCCCGACGCGCCGCTGCGGTGGATCTCGCCCGCGAAGCGGCACGCGCTGGACGAGACGAACGCGGTGCTGACGCGCCTGCTCAAGGCGTCGCCGCTGCCCGTCGTGTACAACAACGCGAAGCTGCAGGAGCGCGACGACGACGTCGCGACGTGCGGGCGCCACGTCGTCGTGCGGCTGTGGCACCGCGCGTCGCCGCTGGCTGTGTACGTAACGGCGCTGCGCCGTGCGGGGTCGCCGGACGCGGTGGTGACGCACCTGACGGCGGGCCCGCTCGCGGCGCTGCACCACAAGGGCGTCAAGGGCGGGGGCGCGCCGCCCGAGCGCGGGGGCATGATGTCGGGGGAGGAGGAGCCGCCGCCGCCGCCGCCGGCGCCGTCGCCGCCGCGGTCCGCGGCGGAGGCGGCGGACGCGGCGGCGCGTGCGTGGCTCGCCGCCCGCGCCGCGCACAAAGCCGCGAACTCCGCGATGAACGCGGCGTTCGCGGCCCACGGCGACGGCCCGCTGACGCACGCGCATGCGCAAGCGGCGCTCGCCGCGGCGGACGCGCTCGCTGCGGCGACGGCGCGCGCATTTGCGACGCCGGGCGCGCACGCGCGCGTTGCAGTGCTGCAGCCGTACGAGGTCGGCGCGATGCGAGAGGTCGCGAACGAGGGCCGCGGCAGCGGCGGCGGAGTGGAGGGCGGCGGCTGGGAGGAAAACGAGGGTTCCCGTAACAGCATCGCGCTGGGCGTCGGCGACTACTGCGTGCAGTACCAGCTGCGGTCGCGCAACGCGCGCGCCGTGATTGTTCGCCGCGTGCACGGTGCGTTCACGAACTCGGCGCGGCCGTCGCAGGTGCACATCCTGCGGTGCCCGCACAACCGGTGGCGGCCGCCGGGCGCCGCCGGCTTCGTGCACAAGTCGCCCGGCGCGACGGCGCTGCTGCTCCTGCAGTCGCTGACGAACGCGTGGCCGGAGCGCGGCCTCGCGCGCCGCGCGCTCCGCGTCCTGCTCGAAGCTGGGTGCGACGACTCGCCGGAGTTCGCGGGCGCGGACCTCGTGCTCTCGGCGTCCGGGTCGCTGGGCGGCGTCGGCAACGACCCCACGCCCGCACAAGAGGCGGACCTGGTCGCGTTTTATATTCGGACGCTGGACGTGGAGGTCATCGCGCCGACGCGGCTGCCGGCCGACGTGCCGCGGGCGCGCGTGGGCATGCGGGGCACGGTCGCGCGGACGCTCGCGCGGCTGCGCGACGCGGAGGCGGGGCGCGCTCCAAGCGCGGCGGAGGAGCAGCGCGCGGGTACGCCGCCGCTCGGATTTTGAACTGAACTCAATTTTGACACGACGGGTGCACGACGAACGGCGGCGACAGCCACGCGTTGACTGGGTATGCGCGGCGGACCGCCCGTTCGACGGCCGAAAAATGCGCCCACGGCGTCACGCCGTCGCCGTACAGCTTCGCGCCGTGCACGTGCTGCACTGACCACCCCGCCGACGGGTCGACAGAGGCCGGGCGCTCGGGCGACGCCAGGAGCGCCGTGAGCTCCGCTTTGCCGCTGGCGCCGACACCGAAGCGGTGCCACGTGCGAAAGCCGCGCTTCCCGCCGCGCACGCGCGGCCCGACCTCTTCGATCGCCCAAACGTCCGGGTCGCCGCCCAGCGACGGCATGTCGAAGAAGAGCGTGACGTGGGCGCCGCGGACGGTGTCCCCGCGCGTCCGGCGGCCGTGCGGATGCGACGGCTGCGCGGGGTGCGCCGCCGCGACGCGGGGGTGCGCCGCGCTCGCGCGGTGGAAGTGCACGGCCTGCGGCGGGTGGGCGTGCCTCGCGTGCACGTGGGAGGTGCGAGCTCGGATTCCTGCGTGTCGTGTGTGCACCGTCGGGCGGACGACGTAGCAGACTCCGCCTCCGCTGCGCGCGCGTATTTTTTCTGCGCACACAATGTCGGGACGCGGCGGTCGTGGGCGTGGTAGAGGGCGGGGCGGCGGCCGCGGCGGCCGCGGCGGTGCCAGCCTCAGCGTGGGTGCCGCCGCCGCGCGTGGCGCGTTCTTCGGGACCGCCGCGCCGCCGTCCGTCGCGGCCGCGGAGGCACGCGCGGCCGCGGCTGCGCGCGACGCCGCGGCTGCCACGTCCGCCGCCGCGGAGCGCCAGTCGCTCTGGGCGCCTGCGCCCTTCACGTGCGCGCTGTGCCGCGGCGCGTGCTTCGGCATCGGCTTCATGCCGTGGCCGCTCGGCGCGCCGGGCGACGACGCGTGCGAGGCGTGCTACAAGGCGCGCGTCAAGCCCGCGTTCGCGACTGCCGTCAAGTCACGGTCTCGCGACGAGATCGGGCAGGTGCGGCGTGAGCGGCGGCAGGCCAAGAAGTACGCGGCAGAAGCCGCGGCTGCGACCGCTGCGGCCGCACGCGCTAAGGCGGCGCTCGCCTCCGCGCGCGTCGCCGCGGCGGCCGCCGCGTCGTCCGCCATCGCGGAGCAGACGATGCTCGTTGTTCCGCCAGGTGCAGGCATGGCGGCAGCGGCGGCGGCGGCGACGGCCGCTGCGGGCGTCGCAGCGGCTGCGCCGCCGGCAAGCAATTAAGCATTCGTTCGTGACAGCGTTTCAAGTGCGTGCCTTGCCGCGTTTCGCCCGCGTCCGCTTCTTCGCGCCCGCGCCTGCCTCTGTGTCCGCCGCGCCGCCGCCCTCGACCTCCGTCCACGCGGCCGCGCCGTCGTCGCGGTCGCGCTTCAGCCCCCCGCCCGACAAGCCGGCACCGCTCAAGCCCGACCCCCATGCGCCCTCGGGGGCGCCGTACGGCGCGTACTGCTGCGGCGGCGCGTAGTACTGCTGCGGCGGCGCGTACTGCTGCGGTGGCGCGTACTGCTGCGGCGGGTAGTACTGCTGCTGCTGCTGCTGCTGCTGCTGCTGCGGCTGCTGCTGCTGCTGCTGCTGTTGCTGCCCCGGGCCGAGCAGGTTGTTCGCCACGGCGCCGAACGCCCCGATCGGGTTCCCCGTCGCAAGGCCGATGGCACCGTTGATCAGCACGTTCGGGTCCGTCGCGAGACCGACGACCTTGGACCCGATGTTCTTGACGCCGTCCCAGATGTCGCCGAAGAAGCCCTCGCCCTCGAGGCCGCCGTCGCCTGTCGCGTCGAGCGCGTCGCCGTCGTTGCGCCACGCACCGCCGGACAGGCGACCGCCGCGCTTTAGGCCCGGCACGTCCGTGCGGTACGTCTCGTTGGCGCCGTAGCCCGACGCGCGCACGAGCGCGGGCTGCACCGCGCCCGCGCCGGACAGCGCGTACGGCGCCGCGTCGTACACGTCGGACGGGACGTCGGAGCCGGTGCCGATGAAGGGGCCGCGCCCGCCCCACAGCGACCCCGACCCCGCGTACGAGTCGTCGTCGTACGCGTCGTCCTCGTCCTCCGCCTCGCCGACGGCCCAGAGTCCGCGCCCCTTTGCACTTGGGTCGTAGCGCACCACCGGCTTCTTTTCTCGAGTCGACGTCCGCGGCGGAGCCAGGGGAGGCTTGGCGGCGCTCTCCCTCTCCCGCGCAGGAGCGGACGACGTCGACGTTGACCGTGTCCGCTCGGATCCGGTCGTCGACGGGACAGCAGGCATGAGGGGTGGTGCGGGCGGGAGGGCCGCGCGGGAGGGTGTCCGTGGCAAGCCAGGCGGCGGGGTCGGCGGCGGAGGTGGAGCCACCGTCCCGGGTCCAGCGGGTCCCGCAACGTTAGGTCTCGCAGGCGGCCGAAGGGGCGGCCGAAGGGGCGGCACCGGCGGCGGCGGCGGCGGGGGCGACCGCGCCGGCGGCGCCGCCGCCGGAGGTGCCACCACAGGCGGTGCCCCAAGCGTGTTCACCGGCGGAGCGCCGGGAAGCGCCGCCGGACCGGCGGGCGGCACCGGCGGCTGCGGCGGTGGCGGTGGTGGCGGCGGCGGCGGCGGCGCGGCGCGTGCGGGCGCCACCGGCATCGGCGGCGCCGGCGGCCGCGGCGGCGGCTGCGGCGGCACGGCGCGTGCGGGCGCGGGCAGAAGCAGGTTCAGACGCCCGCTCCGCGGCGGCGGAGGCGGCGGGATGCGCGTAGCGGCGGGACGAGCCGCAGGCGGCGGCGGCGGCGGCGGCGGCTGCGGGGCGGCCGCGCGCGCCGCTGCGTCCCGGCGCGCGTTCATGTAATGCGCCGACTGCTCCTCGGAGATGCCGCCGTGGAAGCCGCGCTGCGTGGGGCGCATCGTCCACGCCTGCGCGTCTTCGAGGAGGCGCATCGGCGTGCCGTCGGAGACGGCGGGGTACGGAATGACACCGCCGCGGCGGCCGACGCTGCCGCCGGTCAGCCGCAGGCCGTGGCCGCGTAGGCTGTTGCACGACAGGCGGAGGTCGCCGCCCGACAGCACGCCCGGGCCCGCCTGCACCGCGTCTAACGCGCCCGCCGCGACGGAGAGCCCGCGGCCCGCCAAGAACCCCGCGCCAATCGCGGCGACGCCCGCCGGAATGCCGCGTCCTGAGCCGCGTCCCGCCGCCGTCGCGTTGATCGCGGACAGCCACGGCTTTGCTGCCGCCGCGTGCGCGCCCCACCCCGCGCCGCTGACGCGGCCGGGCTTGTCCGCCCACGCGGCGCCCGCGCCGACGCCGGACCCGCGGCGGCCGCGGCCTGACGCGAGGTGGCCCTTCGCGCGCAGGAGCAGCGACGACGGCGGCGGCGCGCCCGCGGCGCGGTGGCCGCGGCCCGCCGCGCGCGCGCCGTACCCGTACCCGGGCGGCCCGCCGTACTGCGGCGGCGGCGCAACCCGGTGGATCCCCGCGGCGCCATTGTCGTACCCAGGCGGCCCACCGTACTGCGGCGGCGGCGCGTACCGTTGGATCGCCGCGGCGCCGTTGTTCAGCGCGTTCACGCCGCGCTGCGCGAAGTTCTGGCCGTACTGCGCGCCCTGCTGCGCGGCGTTCTGGCCGAACTGCGCGCCCTGCTGCGCGAGGTTCTGGCCGTACGCCTGCGCGTTGCCGAGCGCGGCGCGGCCCTGCTGTGCGTACCCGTTGGCGGCTGCCTGTGCGTTGCCGTACGCGTCGCGCCCCTGCTGCGCGAAGCCGTTGACGGCGCCGTTGACCGCGCCGCGCGCGTTGCCGTACGCCGCCTGCCCCTGCTGCAGCAGGTTCTGCCCGAACGCGGTGCCCGCCTGCCCCAGCGCGCCCGTGAAGCCGGACGCCGCGTTGCCGAACGCGTTGCCGAGGGAGCCGAGGGAGTCCCACACCCCGCCGCCGGTGTGCGCGTCGCTGGTGACGCCCGTCCCGTTGCAGTGCTCGCACCCCGCGATCGACTCGTCCATGGTGTGCGGGACAGTGTCAGGGGGAGCACGCGTGCGGATGCGGAGCCCCGCATTCAACTGACCTTTATACGCAATGTGTCACGTCTCCGCACCACGGCGCCGTCTCACATAACAGAATGCAGGTGCAGCTGCCGTGCCACATCACGCTGCCGCCCGCGCTCGCGGCGCTGCTGCACGCGCCCGCGCCCCTGTTTTCCGCGGGCTCCACGCGCAAGCGGGGGCGGTTCGAGGCGGAGCCGGGGCCCGGCGTGTTCGGCGCGGGCGACGCGAGCGGCAGCGGCAGCGTCGACACCGCGTCCGACAACGAGCTGCCGGACGGCTACGTGTACGTGGGAGAAGGTGCCGCCGTTGACGCCGACGGGGACGACGCAGACGCCGATGAGTTGAGTGGCGGCGCACGCCGGCGGCGGCATCGGAACGTGCCTCCACGAGGGCACGGACCGGAGCACCGCGGCCGGGCGGAGGCGGCAGCCGTCGCAAACGTCGTCGTCGACGCGCAGGCGGCGGCGCAAGAGGCGTTGCAGCAGGCGATCGACGACGACGCGCCGCAATTCATGTTGTTCCCGCTCGCGATGCAGGTCGCGGAAGCGGATGACGCGGTGGACCGTGTCGGCCACGCGCTCATGGACGCACAGCACGCGTACCTCGCGCACCCGCCGCCGCAGGTCGGAGGGGGTGCTCCCTACGGGGACGTGGCGTACGCGGACCCGGGGTTTCGGGGCAAGCCGCGGTATCCCATCGATACCCGCGCGCACGTGCGCGCGGCGTGGGCGTACATTCACGTGAAGCGTAACGCCGCCAAGTACTCGCCGGCGCAGCTGCGGCGCGTCGTGCGCGCGATCGCCGCGGCGGCACCGCGGTTCGGCGTCTCTTTAAGCGGAAGCGGCGTCGGCGATCACGGCGGGACGGCGGCGGCGGCGACGGCGGGCCCCGACAAGGACGACGGCGTCGCGGGCCGGTCTGCGGCGACGTTCCTGTCGTGGACGAAGCTGCCCGACCTCACGCCCGACGAGTGCTTCCCGCTCGCTTCCGTGGACGGCGGCAAGCGCGACAAGCGGTTCCTGTGGCTGATCGGCGGCAAGGACGCGCGCGCGCCGCTCGCGGGCGGCGTGCTGGACGGCGACGCACGTCTGGAAGGCGGCGCGGGGCCCGCGCGGCCGTCCAAACGTCGGCGCGGGCAGCCCGACGACGCGCCGCTCGCGGGCATGCACGGCCCCGAGGACTGGCAAGAAAAGCCTGACGGCCCGTCGCCCGCGCTGACGGCGTGCGACGCGAGCGCGCCACGGCTCCGCGTGGACCTCCCCGTCGGCGAGGAGTTCAAGTTGGAGCCGACGCACGACGCGGACGGCCGCGACATCTGGTACATCACGGGGACGTCGGGGTGCGGCAAGACGCGCATGGCGCGGTGGCTCGCGGAGCGGTACCGCGCGCTGTGGCCGGACCGCGCGATCCACTACGTGTCGTTCAAGGAGGAGCCGGACCGCGCGATGCCGACGCGGAAGTCGCACCCCGACGACCCCGTCCGCGTGACGCGGCTGCTGCACGAGAAGCTCGCGCAGACGCCGCTGCCCATCAAGTCGCTGTCGCGGTCGCTGCTGATTGTCGATGACGTCGACAATCTCCTCGCCAAGAAGCCGAAGGCGGGGCGCGCGGTGCAGCTGCTCGTGAACGACGTGTGCCTGACGGGGCGGTCCCACGCGCACGGCGACGGCGCCGTGTCGCTCGTGTACATCACGCACAACGCGAGCAATTATCTGCAGACGCGGACGCTCGCGTCGGAGGCGAACTACATCGTGTTTTTCCCGCGCGGCCTCGCGGCCGTCGAGTCCCTGAAGCGGATGCTCCTGAACTTTGGGGGGCCCGCGTGCGACCGCGAGGCCGTCAAGGCGGCCATGTCCACGGATGCCGCGTGGGTCGCGATCCGGAAGCGGTACCCGTTCGCGCTGATCTCGGAGGGGTCCGCGCGCATCATGCCCGTCGGCAAGTTCGGGTAGCGGACGTAACGTTGTATGTAACAGTTGAACTACAAGCTCCGCACGCCACACGCCGCGCGCCATGGCGCACCACCCAGACAACATGGCGGGCCACCTCGTCGTCGCGGACTTCGCAAACGTGCCCACGGTGCGCCACGTCGACTCGCCCGTCGAGCACGACAGCGACCCGCACGAGCCGCTGCCGGGCCTCGGGCCGTTGGTGCGCCTGCCCAGCGGCGCCGCACTCCCCCCCACGCTCGATCGCCTGCACGCCAACGTGAAAGCAAACGCGACCGTCATGCGCACGCGCGCGCACGAGACGCGGGACGTGCTCCGCGGTCTGCTGGGCCCCGCCACCACGGCGGAGTTAGAGGCGGGGCGCCCCGTCGACGGGCTGTACCACATGCGGCGCAACCCCGATCCCGCGCTCCGCGAGTCTGCGGAAATGGCGATCAAGCTTGTGAAGACGGGTGAGGCGCTGCACTACGCACACGCGGAGCTCGTCCGGCTGAAGCGCGACCTCGCGTTCGAGCTCGACGCCATCGACCGTCCGCTCCTGCTGCGGGACCGCGGCGACCCGGGGGCGGAGGCGGAGATCGCAGCGCACGCGGCGCACATGGTTGCCAGGATGCGTCACCAGCGTGCGCTCACCGCGGCGCGCGAGCACGAGGAGCGGCACCCGTGGATGCACGGCCTGCTCGGCCCCGCCGGCGACGTGAACGGCGCGCTGGAGAACAGCCTGCGCACCGCGCTGCATGGCATGACGCCGGCGCAGCGTGCCGCGCCGGAGTCGCAGGTCATGGAGGCGCGCATGGACGCGCTCCAAGACAGGCGTCTATACGAGCGCCGCGCCGCGGAGGCGGGGGTGGCCATCACCGCGCCAGGCGACCGCCACTCCGAGCTCGTGCGCGTGCGGCACCACGCGTGGACGCTCGCGCAGCGGTCGCCCGACGGGCTGTTCCCATGGGAGCGCGGGTGGATCCGGGAGCACGCCGTGCGCGCGCGCCGACGGCTGGGACTGTCCGACGACCCTAGCGAACCCGAGGGCGTGCCGCCGCCGCCGCCGCCGTCAACTTGAACCGTCGTCTCCGTCCAAACACGAGTCCGCTGCCCGCCGGGTTGGGCCGCCGACGAACGCGGCGGCGCCACGCGTCAAACGCCTCGCCCGGCCGCCGCGCCTCCTCCTCCGTATCATCCTCCATGTCTTGCTGCAGCGGTGGAGGCGGCGGAGGCACGAAGAGTCCCACGACCCACGGGTGCGCACCCACGCGGTCTCTCGCGGCGTGCACCGCCGGCACCAGCGCCTCCGCCTCGTCCGCCGCCGCCTGATCGCGGCGGAACCGGGCCTCCCACGCTTCAAAAGCAGCCAGGCCAGCGGCCCCCCGCTCCGCCGCCACCGCGGCGCTCGGAGCCGTAGCAGCAGCAGCAGCGGGCCGCGCGGCGCGCGCCGCCGCTTTCTGCTGTTTCTGCTGCCGGGCCCGCGCGAACAGGAGTGCCACCCGGCGTTGCGCGCTCTCGACGATGCGGACGGCGTGCTCGTCCTGCGCCGCGTAGAAGTGGTTCATGTTCGCGGTGGCCGTGAACCCGGCGCGCCGCGCCGGGTCGGCGTCGTGTTCAGCTAGCCACCGGTAATTGCCCTCGATCCCGCGCGACAGACGCGCGAGCTGCGCGCGTTGGGCCGCGAAGCGCTCCGCGCGCTCGACGTCACCGCGCAGCAGATGGTGCGTCGTCTCACGACGGTCGATGCCCGCGCGCTCGATGAAGTCCCTCCGCATGTTGGCGATCGGCTCATGAAACAGCGGAGGCGGCGGCGGCGCCGCGGCCGCGGCAGCCGCCGCCGCCGCGGCGGCCGCCGCTGCAGCGTCCGCGCGCTCGCGCGCGCGCTGCGCGACGACGGCCTCCGCGCGTTCGCGGCGCAGCCGGGCCACGGCGACGCGGTCGGCGAACGCGGCGTCGTCGTTGCCGCGGGGGAACTCATTCGGGTCGCCCATCCGCGACGCTGCCGGACGTGCGGAGCTGTCAACCACGGCGCACCGTGGTTGACACCTCCGCCTCCGCCGCGCAGTTGAAGACGTGTGCGGATCTGAAAGACGCGGACGCGCGCGGGAAGATGTCCATCGTCGGCTCCGCGCCCGCGTACCCGCGCCGCGGCTCGGTCGCCGCGGCGCCGTCCATCCCCACACTGCGCACGTACGGCGCCGCGGGCGACGGCGTCACGGACGACACCGCGGCGTTCACGTCCGCGCTGAAGGGTGGCGGCGGCACCGTGCTGTTTACGCAGGGCACGTACGTCATCTCGCCCGCGGCGGTGTACAACCTGTACGTCGACGCGTACGGCACCGCGGCGCTGATCGCGCTCACAGACGGCGTCGTGATCAAGACGGCGGGCATCCTCATCGGCGTGAACCCCGCGAGCATCGGGAGCGGCCTCTGGTTGAACGGCTGGCCCGCCGCGACGGGCACGGCGGCCAACGTGAGCGCGACGCAGGTCCCGCGCGTGCGCGTCAGCGACATCACCTTCCTGTTCGCGCTGGTGCCGCCGCCGTGGACCGGGTATTCCATCCCGCTGCTCGACATCAACTCCATCAACACCAGCACAGGCATCGCAGAGACGGGGATCGTGTCAGGGTGCCGGTTCTTCGGCGCCGCGGGCCTGCGCGTCGCCGGCTCGCGCCTCCGCGTCGTCGACTGCGTGTCGTGGTGTACGTACACCGGCTTCGAGTTCTACGGCGGCCCCGTGCAGGGCGCGACGCCGTACACGTCGGAGTGCTCCATGTCGGGTTGCGCCACGTACAACAACCAGGTGGGCGTCATGGCTGGCGTCACCGGCAACGACGACTCGGACAACGATGTGATCGGCTTCAAGTGCGACGCGCACACCAGCTGGAACGACGGCGTCGGCATCTCGCTCGTAAACGTGACCGGCGCGAACCTCACGGCGTGCAACGTGACCGGCGCCGCGCTGCCCGTGTTCATCCAGGGGTCGCAGAACGTCGTCGTGGAGGGGTGCAACCTCAACACACAGCTCGCGAAGAACGCGACAGCCAACTTTCCGGCCGTCGGCGCGAACGGGATGTCGGCCGCGTTCGCCCTCCTCGCGGCGTGGCAACAGACGCCCATAGCAGGCATCGACGCCGCGTTGTCGTACAGCGCCGGGACGGGCTTCGTTACGTACGTCGGGCCCCTCGTGCCCGCGTTCGAGAACGCGCAGGTCACGCTGGCAGGCATCGTCGGCTCAGGCGCGGGCGGCAACCAAAACTACAACGGGACGTACAACCTGCTGCAGTACTCGCCCGATCAAACCACGCTCGCAGCGGCCGCCCACTGCACCATGACGCTGTGCCCGACGGGCGGACAAGCGCTCGCGGCCGCGGCGGGCGGGTCCGGGATCTCGATGTCCGTACAAGCCTCAGCGGCCGGCGCGTGCGTGGTGATCAACAACGGAACCGCGACGCCGCACTCGTGCGCTAACATTGCGATCCGATCGTGCGCGCTGTCGCAGGCGGTGCAGACCGCGAGCTTCGCCGCGTCGACGGGCGCCCCGTTCGTCGTGGCGATGGCGAATCCCGCGGCGTCCGGCTTCGAGTACACGGACGAGCTGACGAACGTAGACGTGACCGGGTGCACGGGCATGACGGCGCCGACGGCGGGCGTGTCGTCGATGCTCTTTTGCGGCGTGTGGGTGTCCGGCGGCGCGGCAGCGAGCTCGTCGTCCACGAGCATCGCGCGGCTGCAGAACAACTCGTTCTCGCTGTACCCCGCGTCCACGTCGCCGTCGGGAAACCGACACGTGACGTCGGCAGGAGGCACGAACTATGTGGCGACGGTGCCGTATTTTGCCCTCACGTCTCAGACGAGCGGCTCCGCCGTGCCCGCCGGCGCGGTCGCCGTCGCTACGACGGCGAACGCTGACGCAAACCTGCTCGCGTAGGTTTGAATGTAACGGATGCGCCGCCCCAAAAAAACTCCGCTGCGCGGCGGAGGCGGAGCCCCCAAACCTCCGCCGCCGTCAGCGTCCTCCCCCAGGACGCGCGCGGCTGCGCGCCGTGCATGGACCCCACGACACTGCTCGGGGTACTCGGGCTGATCGTCGCGATCTTCACGCTCCTCGCCGCGTGCCCGCCGTCCGCGTGGGACGCGGTCGCGGCGTGCGTGCGGTCGGCGGTGACGCCGCCGTCGCGCCACGCGCACGGAGGAGGCCCCGCGCCGCCCCTCGGCGCGCCGCCTCCCGCCGCGCCCGCGCCGCTTCCGCCGGCGCCCGCGCCCGCGTCGTCCGGCCCGGACGACGCCCGCGGCGACGCGCTCGTCGCGGCGACGTCGCCCCCGCGCGCCCGCGCCGTCGCCGGTGGCGGCGCCGCCGGCGCCGGCGTCGGCACCCGCAGCGCGACGCGGTCCGGCCGCCTCGCGTCCGCGCCCGCATGAACTATATCATGGGCGCGCCGTTGGGCGCAGTGCGCGGGCCCGGGCGCGCGGGCCGCCTCGCCCGCCGCGCCTCCCCCGCGCGCGTCACGCTGACGGTGCAGTTCTGGGCGCAGCGCCTGGGCGGCAACCCGCGCGCGCCCGTGCTGGGCATCGGCCCCGGCGGCTTCGACTGGCACACGCTGCGCGAGATCCACACGGACATGACGGCGGCGGGGTGGGCGGGCTCGTCGTTCCAGGAGGACGTCCCACAGTTCAACGACCAGTGCGACCAGCTGACGTGGGGGCAGCCGCAGATCGACGAGGACGACAACGTGATCCAGCTGCCGGACGTCGTCGACTACTGGAACAAGCTCGTCGACTCGCCGTTCCCCGTGTACGTCGTCGTCACGGACGTGCAGGACGTCGTCGCCGGCGGCGGCGGCGGCGGCGCCGCGGGCATGGGCATCGGCGGCGTGCACGCGCACGTGCCGCGGCACGCCGTGCCGTCGCGGCACATCGCGGTGCCGCGGGCGACGCTGCTGAGCCCGCCGGCCGAAGCCGTTGGCCCGCGGTGCTGCGTGCCCCGGTGGTGGTGCGCGCGGTACGGGCCCGCCGTCGCGGCGGCGCAGGCGGGCGGGCCGCAGACGCGCCGGTTCGTGAAGCGCGTCGGCGACGAATACGTGCCGTGGCCCGCCCCCTCGTTCGACGGCCTGCACGCGTTCTGGCACGGCACGCCGTACGTGCCCGGGTCCGACTTCCTGGTGACGCTCGCGCAGCTTGTGACGCTGTTTGAGTGGCTGGACACCACTTTATTGGTGCTCGGCCCCGACGACACGCTGCTCGCCGCCGTCGACGCCAAAAAGCGGCGGCTGCGCGGCGCCGCCGTCCTCGTGTCGGGCGGCCACTTGTACCCGTGCGACACGGACGTCGACGACCTGTGGCGCGCCGCGACGACGGCGAAGCGGACGCGCGTGCCGGCGCCGCCGCGCGAGGGCCTGCACGCGCTGCTGGGCGCGGTAGAGCCCGCACCGGCGCCGCCGTTACGCGCGCCCGCCGCCATCGCGCGCGCGGCGGACGACCCCAACCCGCCGCCGCCGCCGCCCGTGTGGGTCGACTCGTTCGAGGAGGCGTTAAGCGTGCCCGTCCGCGTCGTGTGCGCGCCGGGCGCGCACCCGTCGACGGCGCGCGCGGAGGTCGCGGTCACCGGCGTCTTCAACGTGGCGGACGTGCTGTGGTTCCTCCGCGCGCGCGGCGTCGGCGCGGGCGTCGACATGCGCGACGGCGAGGTGAACACGGTGTACCTCCGCGTCGCGCTGACGCCCGTGCCCGACCGCCGGCGCCGGCTGCGCGACGACGGGTACTCGGACGACGGCGAGGAAGAGGACGACATACCGGACGACGCGTCCGTGGACTCGGACGGCGGCGTCGTGCTGCGCGGCATGTACCGGAAGCACGCGTCGCGCGCGATGCGGCGCGCCGCCGCCGTCTCGGCGGCGCCCCGGTCCGCGCTGCTCTCCTTCTGCCGCCTGCCCGTCCCGCGTGGCGAGGCGTCGCCGCCGGGGTGGCTCGACACGCGGGGCGCGTACGCCGCGTACGCCGCGGGCGCCGCGTCGTTACGCGACGCGCTGTTCGTCCGCGCGTCGCGCTCCGCGTACTCGCGCGGGCTGCGCGCCGCCGCGGTGCTGTCGCCGCTGCCGCTCGTCGGCGTGTCGGACCCGCCGGACGACGTCGTCGCGCACGACATCGGCCTCGCGTACTCCGCGGCGCTCGCGGACGTCCTGGACGAGGACGGCTGGGTGTTCGGCGCGTGGGACGACGCGACGCCGTGGGACGGCCGGTTCACGCCGGGCTTCTACGCGCTCCGCCTGCCCGGCGTGGACCCGCTGTCCGTGCTCGGCGTCCTGTGCCCCGGCGGGTTCTCCGTGCTCGCGGCCCGCGAGGCGCGCATGGCGGCCGCGGCGGGCGCGCCCGCGTCCGCGTGGGTGGGCGCGCTCCGGCCCGCGCGCCTCGTCTCCACGGCAAAGGCCGCGGCGGCGCTGAAGGCCGTGTTCGCGTCGCCGCTCGCGCGCGCCGCGAAGCGCGCGATCGCGAACCACACCGTCGGCATGGCGGGCCGGTCGTCCACGCGATCCGAGCGGACGACCGTGTTCGACACGCCGGACGAGGCGGCGGAGGCGGTGTCTGCCGCGTCCGCGGCCGCGTCCGCAGCCGCGGAGGCAGGTGGGATCGCCGCGGACGGGTGCACGCGCGGGCCGCCGACGCCGCTGCGCCCGCCGCCGGGGCTGCAGCTGTGGGGCGACGTGCTCACGTGGGAGCGCGAGGAGCCGCCCGTGTACACGGTGACGACGCGGACGCGGGACGTGGCGCTGACGCACGGCTGGGCGCCGATCCGCATGCGCGTGCTGTCGCGGTGCGCGGGCGTGCTCGCGAGCCGCGTGGCGGCGTTACGCGCCGCGGGGCGCACGCCGCTCGCGCTGCGCACGGACGCCGTGTATGTGGCGCGCGGCGGCGAGGCGGACGTCCCCAAAACGGACGACCTGGCCGTCGCGCGCGCGGGACACTTTTCCGTGGCGCCGGGCACGCCGCCGGCGCCGCCGAAGCGGTGGGAGGCGGGCGCGGAGCCGGCGCACGTAACGTCGCGCGCCGCCGCGCGCGCCGCCGCGATTGACGCGGTGACCGCAGCGGCCCGCCCGCGCGTGCCCGTCGTGATCCAGGCGCCGGAAACCGACGCCGCGATCGACGCCGTCCTCGATGCGGGGCCGACGCTGCTGACCGCGCGATACCCGGGGTCGGGCAAGACGTTCAACGTCATCCGATGGGCCGCGAAGCGCGGGCGCTCGCTGCTGGTGCTGTGCCCGTACAACATGCTGTGCGCCGCGACGCTGCGCGGCGGCACGCCCGCGGCGACGTACCACCGCGCGCTGCGGCTCGCGCCGAACGGCGAGGCGGCGACGGGGCCCGCGGGCGCGGGCGCGCTCGACCTGACGCCGTACGACACGCTGCTCATGGACGAGGTGGGGCTGCTGGAGCCGGGCATGCTCGTCGCCGCCGCGGCGTTCGTGGCCGAGTGGGTCGCGTCCGGCCGCGTCGTCCATTTTGCGGGCGACGCGCGACAGCTGCCGCCCGTCGTCGACGGCGACGCCGACGGCGACGACGACTACGCGTCGATCGAGCGGTACGACGCGTACCACGACCGGCTGCTGCGCGCCGCGACGCCGCCGCCGCCGGCGCCGCCGCCGCCGCCACCCGACGACGGTGACGACGAGGATGCCGACCCGCCGCCGCCGCCGCGCGGCCCCGTGCGCCTGGATCTCCAGGTGTGCCGCCGCGTGTCATCCGCGGCGTCGCTCGCGAAGCTGGACGAGCTGATGGCGCTGATGTGGGGGCCGCACGGCGGCGGCGTCCGCGTGCCGTGGACGCAGCCGCGGCGCGACGCGGTGCTGCGGCGGCTGGCGCGGCTGCCAGCGGACCCGCGAGGGTGGCCGCGGGGCCTGCGCGCCGTCACGTTCCGCCGCCGCACCGCGGAGCGGTGGTCGTCCGTGCTGCCGCCCGCGATGGCGGACGGCGACGACGAGCTGCACTGGGTGCCGCTGGGCGGCGTGGCCGCGCTCGCCGCCGCGCTGGCGCGCCCGCCGCCGGCGCCGGTGCAGGGCCAGCTGCTGCGCGCGACGGCGCGGGTGCGCGTGACCGTCGACGCGGCCGACGACGACGTCAACACGGAGGACGGCGAGCGCGAGCGCCGCGGGCCGCCGTCGCGGTGGCTGCAGATCAATTACGAGTACGTGACGTACGTGGGGTCGGGCGGCGAGCTGTCCATTGGGCCCGCGTGGCTCCCCGACGACGAGGAGCCGTGGACCGCGCCCGTTGTCTGGCCGCACCCGCACCTCCTCGCGGTCGGCGGCACGACGGCGCACGCGCTGCAGGGCACGTCTGTCGCCTTCCCGCTCGTCGTCGACGTCGACGACGTGCGCGCGATGCCGCTGTCGTGGTCGCGGCGGTGGCTGACGACGGCGCTCACGCGCGCGCGCGACATGGAGTCGCTGTACGTAGGCGGACTTCCGACGTGAGTTGAAGCTCGAAACAATTCGTACGATGTCGTTCCCGACGTCCGGCTACGGCGGGTCGTTTATAAAAGACGCGCGCGCGTGGCCGCCGCAGACATCCCCCTTCTTCTACGCCGTGTCGTGCGCGCTGCACCCCGACGCGCACGCGGCCGCGTGCCGCACCGTCGCGCCCGCGCGCTTCGCCGCCGCGCCCGCCGGCCGCTTCGGGCCCCTGAGCTATTGGACGGACGCGGCGTCCGCCGTCGCCGCGGCCAAGGCCGGCGCAGGAAGCGCGGGTGCAGCGGGCGCGGGAGGCGGCGGCGGCGGCGGCAGTCCGTCCGCCGTCGTGTACGCAGTCACCGTGTGCGTGTCGCCGACCTGCTCGTAGAAGCGCATGGGCGGCACCTGCAGGCCCGCCGCGATCCACGCCGCCCGCAGCGCGACGCGCGCGTCGTACTCGTGCGCCTCCAGGGCCGACCGCTTGGCCGGAGAACGGAAGCCACGGATGGAGCACCGCGCGCGGCGGAACTCGAACTCGGTGAGCGTGATCGGCGTCCACTCCGACGTCCCGTCGTAGTACGTCCAGCCGTCGCCGAACTCGATGTTCTCCAGCACCGCGCCCGCCCACTCGACGGCGGAACGCGTCCACGCCGTCTGGTCCGCGGCGCGCGCGCGCTCCGCCGCCGCGTCCTGCTTATCCTTGAACAGCGACTCGATGTGCGAGTAGCGCTCCATGGCGCGCGCAGCACATGGCTCGCGGCGCGTGGGACACATCCGCTGCGGAGTGCGTGACCTCCGCCCGCCCCGAAAATACGAGCACGCGCGCGATGGCGTACGACCGCAACGGTACGAGTTCATGGAACGCGGACGCGTACACGTTCAAAGCCAACGGCATCACGGTCACGGTGCCGTGGACGAGCGTCACGGAGATCTCGCTCACGCCCACGGAGCTCTCCGTCTACTACGAGCTCAACAGCATGTCCGCCGCGTCCGCGGCGTCGATCGCCGCGGCATCGTACTTTGTGGGCAACGTGCGCATGCGGTGCCGCATGCTCGTCACGCCCACGTTCGAGTCCGCCGTGTGGGTCACGCAGCTCATTGGCGCGTGGCAGGACGCGCACGCGCCGCCGCCGCCGGGGCCGGCGGAGCCACGCTGCCGTGCCCCGCAGGCGCCTCCGCCGCCGCCGGCGTCGCCGCCGGCTTCGCCGCCGGAGTCGGCGCCGCTGCTGCCGCCGTCGCCGCCGGGGCAGGAGGCGCCGCTCCTGCCGCCGGCGCCGCTGGAGCAGTGACGGGCGTCGCCGCGTAGTCGCGCAGGCTGTCGATGATGGCGTCGCGTACGACGTCCAGCGGCGGCGTCCACGCCGCGCTGGATGCGAGCGACATGGCGAGCAGCCCCGCCTCGCGGCGCGCCGCGGCCGCCGCCGCCGCCGCGACACGCGCCTCGATTGCAGCCGCCACCTTCGTCGCGACCGCCTCCGCGTCCGCCTCCGCGCGCGCGGCGAGCACCGCTTCGAGAGAGCCAATGAATGACCAAGACGCGCCCATGGTGAAGTTGTAAATTATGACTTGAAGTCCCGTCGTTGGCGCACCTCCGCTGCGACTCCGCCTCCGCGTCGCGCACACTCCGCTCGTGCACTCCCCGTCTCGTCGCCGCGCTCTCCCACGTTTCACGCGCCTGCCATGTCCAAGCTGTGGCCGACGTCCAAGCGCGCGCCGGCGCCTGCGATGAGTGGCCGCGACGCCGAGCCCGCGCGCGCGGCCGCCGCGGCTTCCGCGTCTGCCGCCGCTGCAGCGGCGCCGGCCGCCGCCGCCGCGGCGGGGGCGCACGGCGACGTGCCGTCGTGGTTCCCGTCCGCGTTCCCCATGCCCATCACCGGCGTCCGCTCGTGGCCGCAGCTCCAGCGCCCGCTGCCGGTCAAGGCGTACACCGGCGCGCCCGGCCGCTTCATCGCGTTTGCGGCCGCGGAGGGCGCGCCCGCGCACCCCTCGTTTTCGCTCGGCGACCTGTCGCCCGCGGCCATGCGCGCGCTCGCGGCGGGGCCGCTGAATCTGTCGCGCCCCGCGCGCGAGTCCGTCGAAGACGAAGACGACGGCAGCGGCGCCGCCGCGCTGTACCGCGCGAGCCCGCGCTCCAACCACGGCGGCGACGACGACGACGAGTGCTGCGGCGACGAGCTGCGCGCCGACGACGGAACGTCGGACCTCCGCGCCGCGGCGCTGTCCAAGCCCGCCGTGTCCGACCGCCCCACGCTGTTCGTCGCGTTCCCGCCGCTGCCGGGGTGCGACGACAAGGGCGCCGTCAAGGACGGCAAGCTGGACATGACGGTGCGCGTGACGGACCCGGCCGCCGCGGCCGCGCTGGGCGACGTCATGGAGTACATGGTCGACGTCGCGCACGCGGCGCGCGAGAAGCTGAACCCGAAGCTGCACGAGCGCTGCATCCGCGACGCGACGGCGGAGGCGCGCAA
>Ga0302267_10001124_pt1 | contig 34603 bp, 11 predicted proteins | sample III_Bog_E1_3_FD_194555 | JGI IMG/M metagenome (GOLD analysis project Ga0302267, IMG submission 194555) | Peat permafrost microbial communities from Stordalen Mire near Abisko, Sweden - III_Bog_E1_3 | ecosystem: Environmental > Terrestrial > Soil > Wetlands > Peat | place: Sweden: Abisko...
TTATTGCTGGTCGGGTTCAGGCTCATGTATACGGCAGCCTGAAGCGTGTCAGTCGGTGTGGCACCGCTGGTGGGCGTAACGTCGCGGAAGAGTTTGCCGCAGTTTGTTCCATCGCCAGAACTTCCGCCCGCCGAGTTGACGCAGGCAGCCAGGATATCCGCGATGGTGTTGAGCTTGGTCGATTCCGGGGTGGCTGTGACGGACCCGGTGCCGAAGGCCCCAGATTCGGTTGCGCTCCCATTCGCATGGGTTACACTCGCCTCGAACTGGGTGCTGGATAGACCGGTCGACAACACGGTTACGGCCAGCCCGTTGAAGAAGGTAGACGTTCCAAATCCTGAGAGCGTCACCTGGTCACCGGCCGCGAGCGTGTTGGCAGCGGTGAAGGTGGCCACGTTGGTCGCGATCGACCATGCAGTGATGGAACCAGTCAAAGTGCTAGGCAAGGTAGCCGAGGTCACGGCGGTGCCAGTGGCGATGGTCACTAGATTGGGAACGGTAGCCATCGCATTCGCAATGCCAGTCTGTGACTGGGTCGTGCTGCGCGCGCCAAAGCTGTCCGCACTGCTGAGGCCGCCAACGGCGGGGGTAAAGTACTGCCCCAGCGCATATGCGGTCGCGGCGGTGGTGACTTCGTTGATGGTAATGAAGGTGCTGGAACTGAGGCTCCCGCAATTCCCCAGAGCTGCCGCCAGCATGATATTGGCATTCGTTCCGGTGCCGAGGCCGGGGTTTCCGCCGTATGACGTGATGTAGGTCTGGGTGCTGGCCGATGGGCAGGTGTATGTGCCGAGCGTGAAGGCGCCACTGGAATTCGTCTGCACCGAGGCGCCGAGCGGGGAGGCTGCAGCGCCATAACTGCCAGACCCTACTGTCCACAACTGGATGGTGGCGCTGGTGACGGGATTCTGGCCGCCATGTACCACCCCTTTGAGCGCAGCGCCTGCCATCGGTTCGGTGTCGGTGCCGCTTAGGAACTGGCTGGTGGAGCATCCGGTAACCATAGCCGAGACACAGCAAAGCAATGCGGCGACGGCGGCCTTGCTTGAGATCATCCCAAAGATTCGATTCGTCATTCGCTGCTCCAGAGGGTTGGGGAAGTGGATTGAGAAGGCAATGGTCAGACCAATAGGACTGGAAATTGCCTGCGGGCGAATTTTACACCCGCCGCGATAGGATTCGATATGTCAAAAGGCAGAGAGTTTAACCACCCGAACCAGAAGACGAACCTGGATCGGAATGCGGGCAGGCGGAGCAAAAGGCAACGACGGAGATTCTGACTGTTCGAGTCAGAAGGACGATGGCTGAAAGGGGCAACCGTCCCGCGAGTGAAGCCAATCAATTGGGTTTGACGAGAAGCAGGACGAGGAAATCCGGCGGGATTCACTCCTGCGGCCCACCGCCGCGGAGCGCACCCGAACCTATCGCGAAGACGAGTTGCGGCGGGCTTTTACCCGGGCACGAATCGTGGAGAACAATGCGCCCGCTGAGCCGACGAGGGCCAGGACAACGGTAGGATTCTCCGGAGAATCGGTGCAGCCGCTCTGAGCATGAAGTGGTGCGGCCACCAGGAGTACGACCGCCGACCAAAAGAGGAATTGCACTGACTTCTTCATATTCATCTCGACCTCGGCAATCAATCTACTGGAACAAAAAGTGTTTCGTCAATCCCATGGTGGTCAGACCGCCAAGTCGACGCCGAAGTCCCTGATCAAGAACCATCTCCTGGAAGCGGGCGGATATCCCTTGGACAGCGATCCGCCTCCGGTTTATTGCGACGTAAACGTGGATATCACGCCAGTGTTGTAGTAGGGATTCCCGGCGATATCGTAGAGGTACCAGGTCGGACTGGTGGTGAATAGATCGTAGATGGTTGCCGGAGTTAACGGCGCGGTTGGGATGAGGGTGACGGTCTTGTTGTCCGGCGAGATGGTGAGCGTGGCTGGGACCAGTGTCTGCGTGTTGTGAGTGCGGAGGTAAATATGGTTCTCGTCAATCAGGATCGGGTCCATGGCTGTGCTGAAGGTTATCGACGCAGTGGTGGCGTCCGGCACCGATGTGGCGCCGTTGCCGGGACTGAAGGTGGTAACCGTCGGGTTGGTGAAGTTGAAGCTGGCTCCCGTCGTAAAGGTACTGGTGACCGGAGTGATGGCATTTCCGCTTATGTCGGTAACGCCGGTGACGTTGTAGGTGTAGGTGGTGTTTGGCAACAGTGCCGACGGCAGTGAGATCCAGGCGAACGTGTTTCCGTTCTCCGGGGTGACTCCGATGGCAAGCGGGCTGCCGCCGTTTGGAGTCAGCGTGATGTTGCCGAGCGAATTCGCGGAGATCGGCTCATTGAACGCCAGGCCGAGGCTGGAACTGACCCACGGTCCCTGGTTGGTATCAATCGGCACGTTGGTGGATCCGTTGGGCGGGTTGGCGTACACCAGGGTAGGTCCTGTGGTGACAGGACCGCTGCTGGTGTAGAAACCTGCGGAATTGCCGCTCTGGGCGTTGCCAGTCAGGTCGATCGCATTTTGGCAGTAATAGATGAACTGCGAGTTGGCGGTCAAAGGAGCAATTGGCGTCAGAGTAGCCGACATCATGTCCCCGGACACCGTGATGGTAAGCGGGACATGAGCGCCGCCGGCTGCGTAGCTATAGATATAGTTTCCGGCGGTGGTGATGCTGCTCGGATCCATCGGCTCGGAGTAACGGCAGGAGAACGATGCGTTCGTACCCACACCGGTCTGCCAGTAGGAGAAGTCGACTGCCGCGGACGGAGTGGCGTAGTCGGGCGTCGCAGCCGTGGTGAACTGCGTCGTTGCACTGGGGAAGGTATTGCCGGCGTAGTCCAGGATATTGGACGCGACGACGTTGATGACGCTCGATTGCGGCAGTGGGTTGAGCGGGTAGAAATTGGCGCCAACGAGGTCGGTGCCGCTGTAGTTGTAGGTCCAGCTACCGGGGATAGTATTGGCGCCGGTGGTGATCGCCACATTCGTGGAGTTCACGGTGGTCCGGTCCGCGGGCTTGGAGAACTGCAGGCGAATGTAGGCGTTGGTTCCCACGTTCACTACGCTGTTGGGCGGTCCGATGGTGACCGTGCCGGGCGTGGTGTCCGGACTGGCAGTGGTGGTGAAGTAGGTGAGGTAGCAACCGGACTGCGCGGCTACACCATTGGTTCCCATCAATGAGGCGGTGGTGCAGAACACATACTGCGTGGATGCGGCGAAGGGAGTGGTTGGAGTGATGCGAACAAGAGTTGGCGTTACCAACGTGACCGTGTAGGTAATCGCGGGCCCTGATTGCTTGTAGAAGGTGGCAGTCGTTACAGTCGCTGGATTCAGCGGCTGGCTGTACTGGATGTCAACTTCAGAGTTGGTAGGCACGTCGGTTGCACCGCAGCATGTCGGGCTCACCGAAACGACGGTCGACTGGGCAGTTGCCGCGTTCACCGCGGCAGCCGTGTAGAAGTAGCCGCTGTCGCTGCTGAGCGCGTCGCCATATACGTCGTAGGCGCCGGAGAAGAACCATTGCACCGTGGCCCCGGCCGGGAACGCGGTGGTGGGCGTGTACTGGATCTGGTAGCCGCCGGCGTCAGCCACCACGGAGCCGGAATAAACCGAGCCGTTGACGGTGACGATGACGCTCGTGGGAACGGTGGAAGGATTGGCTTGACGGTTGAGGTAGAGGGTCAGCAGCGAGTTGGTTGGCACGCTGGTTGCATTGGTGCCTGGCGTGGTGCTGGTGACGCTTCCGTTGCCGGTAGCAGGATCGGCCACGGTGGTGAACGTGCTGGTGTAGAGGTTGGCCAGCGCATTGCCGGACATGTCGGTGAGGCCGCCCGCGGGCAGATCGATGGTGTAGGCGGTGCCGTTATACAGGCTTCCGACGTTGAAGGACATTGTCCGGTCGTCTGCCGACCAAGTGACACTGCCGTTGTCCTGCAGGCTCTGGCCCGCGAAGAGCTGCGCATTGTAACTGCCTGCCGAACCCGGGTTGACCGACTTGTTGAAGGTAACGGAAACCGACTGGTCGCGGCCGACGTTTGATGCCCCGTTGGCTGGGCTGACCGAGAGCACCTGCAACGGCGAGGTATCCGGCGAAGCGGTGCTCATGGTGAAGTACACCAACTGCTGCGCGTAGCAATTGCCATTCTGGAACACGTCGCCGAGCACATCGGTCGGTCCGCCGCATTCACCTACGTAGATGGTTGCACCGGCCGGATACGGACTGAGCGGAGTAAACGTCACCTGGTTTCCGGCAACCACGTAAGTCCCGGCAAGTCCCAGGGCACTGTTCCATGTCTTCATCACCAACAGGGTGTTGCTGTTCACCGTGGCCGGGTCCAGAATCTGGCTGAAGGTGAGGACGATCGGCTGCATATTATTGGTCACGGTCGATCCGTTGGCGATGTTCGCGCCGACCAGCGTAAGGCCTCCGGCAGCGGCAACACTTCCGGTGGTGAAGGTGCCGTTGTAGGGAACGACCGTGTTGCCGTTGGTGTCCGTGAAGCCGCTCGCGGTAATGGTGTAGACCGTACCCGCCGCTAGATTGGTGGTTGGCGCGAAGGCGAGCATCTGGCTGTTGATGAAGCTCACGGTTCCAGCTACCGGGGTGGAGCCGTTGGTGACGTGGATCGAGTTCTGGTTCCAACTGGTGGAATCGATCGGCGCGCTGATCGAGACCAGGACCTGCGCATTCAATGGGATTCCCGTGGCTCCGTTGAGCGGGCTGACGATGAGCGTCGGGCTGGTAGTGACCGCGCCGCTACCGGTATAGAAGTAGAACCAGCCCGCAGAGATACCGTTCCCGTCCAGATCCTGGAGGCTGCCGTTGCCAAGGAATCGGTAGTACGTATTGGGGAGCAGAGCGATTTGAGGCGTCAAGGTTACGGTCTTGCCGTCGGCGGACAGGGTGACGGCGATCGGAATCTGCTGGCCGGTGTCGTTCAGGACCAACTGGAAGGTGCTGGTGGACACTGTGAGCGGATTCAGCGGCTTATTGAACACCATCTTGGGAACGACATTCGTTCCCGTGGTGGAGTTGTACGGCGGATCGTAGGTGACGGTGGTCGCGGCGACGATGTCGTAGGTCGCTCCAGTGGTAAAGGTATTGGTCCTGGTGGTGACCGCGTTGCCAGCGGGGTCCTTGACTCCCGCAATCGTCATCACGTAGGTGGTATTCGCGGTTAGCGGCGCCTGCGGTATCAGCTGCAGGACCGTGTTGCCCGAACTGAGCAATGGAGAGGTGGGTATAGTCGTTCCGCCTACCGTCAAGGTGACACCGGCAAGCGTGTTGGGATCGATGGGCGCGCTGAACTGCGCTTCAACGATGGTGTTAGTGCCCACCAAGGTTTGCCCGTTGATCGGATTGAAATTGATCACCGTGGGAGCGGTGCTGGCACTATTGAAGGCGGCATAGAAGGTGGATGAGAAGTAATTCACCTGGTTACCCGCAAGGTCGGTACCGGTATTGACGTACAAGATGTACTCGCGGCCGGCAGCCAGCGGTGATGCCGGCACCAGGAAGGCGGCCGACTGGTCGGAGCTCCAGGACAAGGTCGTGGCTACGTTGACTCCCAGCAAGTCGTCGTAGATACGCAGGTTGTTGGCGCCGAACGAGGTTACGTCCATCGACTCGTTGAACTGAATCTTGATCATCGAGTTTGTCGGGACGGTTCCGTTGGTTGGAACGCTGGTCCAGAGCACGCTGGGAGACGTGAAGTCCGGTCCCGGGCCCGTCTGGAAGCTTGAACTGAAGGTTATCGGATGACCCACCAGATCCTGGACTCCATTCAGAGTCATGGTCAGTGTGGTGTTGGCCGGCAGCGGTGCGTTCGGCATGAATTGCACCCGCGTGTTGGTGGAGTTGAACCAGAAGCTGCCCGCCAACGGCACGCCGGACTGCGTCACCTGGAAGGTGCTGCTGGTGACGGTTACCGGGTCGATAGGCTTGCTGAGAACCACTCCGGGGGTTACATTGACGCCCACATTGGTTGCGCCGTTGTAGGGGACCGCGCTCACGATGACCGGCAACGTGGTGTCGTCGGGTGAGCCCGTGTACTCGTACCAACTGGTCGCAGTTGCGGGGACGCTGGTTGTGCTCTGCAGGCCAGTGGTGATTTCGACATAGATGTAGTGGTTGGCCGGCAAGTCGCTGGTCGGCACCATACGCACCACGTTTGGCAGTGGCTGCGTGTACGTAACTGCCGGGTGCAGGTTCGTCGTGGAATCGTACAGATAGATGTTGGTGGGGTTGATGGTGCTCGGATTCAGCTGTGTATTGAACTGAACGTCGAAGATAGTGTTCTGCGGAATCGGGTTGGTGTATGTCGGCGGAGAGGCTACCTGCACCGTCGGCGTCGCGGTACTGGTGCTAGCCGCAACGTAGTAGTAGCCGGAGGCTGCGGTAATTGGAGTGTGGTAGGTAGAGTTGGCGAGGCTTCCCGTCGTCCACCACTGGATGAGTGCGCCGGCCGTAAAGGGAGTCGCAGGCGTGAATTCAAGCGTGTATCCGCCATCCAGCACATTCACGGTGCCTGTGATCGCCGCGTTGTTCTGGGCCACCTGGATGCCGTTCGCTGCGGTGGAGGGATCGATGGGCAGATTGCTGAAGAGCGTGATTGGCTCGTTGGGGTCGATCCCGCTGGCGCCGTTGGCGGGTCGCGAAACGGTTACGGTTCCGTTGGTGTTGTAGTCGAAAGGCGCGGTGGTGAATTGGCTAGTGAAACTGGTTAGTGCGTTGCCTTGCCAATCGGTAATACCAGTGCCCAATTGTGCAGTCAAAACCGTGCTGGAGGGCAGTGCATAGCAATTGAACTGCACCGTCGCATCGTCCTGCGAATGCGTGGAGCCGGTGCACCACGGAGACTGAGAATCGCCTTGGAACAGGCCGAAGTCGTACTGGTTCAGAGTGTTCAGATCGACCGATCGGTTGAACGTCGCCGTCACCGGAGCCCGCAAGCCCACATTTGTAGCGTTTGCGGCAGGCGAGAAGGCGGTCACCTGGAACGGCCCGGAGGCCGCCGTGGCCGCCGCACCGGTGGTGAAGTAGGTTAGCGGGGTGTAGCATCCACCGGCACTGTCACCGGCCAGATCCAGCGGGCCGTTGCACGTGCCCACGTAGATATTAGTGTTGGTCGGGAATGGGCTGTCCGGCGTGAAGACCACCTGACTCCCGGTAACGACGTAGTTGCCGGCAATCTCCTGGTTGCTGTTGTACCCGATCATCACCGGCAGCGTGGTGGAGTTTACCGTCAGCGGATTGACCGGGTTATTGAAGTTGAGGGTGACGTTGGTGCTGGTGGCGACGCCAGTTGCGGCATAGGCCGGCACGGCGCTGGAGAGCGACAACCCGTTAACGCTGGCACCGCAGGTTTGGATCACTGCGCCAAGGCGGAAGGCCTCATCGTTGTTGTCGTTTGAGCCCCATCCAAGCGCCAGAGTGTTTGCACCGGGAACCAGGTGACTCGAAATGGGAATGTTGATTGAGGCAAGACTGTAGATCGCGCTGATGTTGCCCATGATGGCAACGCCATTGAGCCCCAGCAATCCGTTGTCGTCCACGCCCATTTGTCCTACCAGGCACAGGTTGGGAGGCACACTACCGCCGGGTATGGTGAAGGTCGTCGAGTAGACGCCAAAAGTATTGCCCGTGACGCTGGTCGGATTGATCGCGACCCAGGAGGATGTCGGGCCGTTCGCAGGCCACTGTGAATAGAATCCGGTCTGGCCCGGGGCAGACACCAGCAGCGCTTGCGGAGTTCCTGCCGCGGAGAAAGTGCTTTCCGAAGGGGTTGAGGCTGTCGGCACCACGGTCCAGTGAGCGTCCGGCGTGCTGCCCGTCGTGATCAGGTTACCGGAGGCATTGAGCCCCGTTGAGACGTTGAGCACTATCGAGGATGCAGTGGAGGTAAACGTACTGCTGAAGCTGGTGCCGGTGTTTCCAATCACGTCCGTATACCCGCTGACCTGCACGGTGTACGGGGTGCTTGGCTGCAGCGAGGAGGTCGGCACGAAGGTCAGCGTTACCAGATCGCTGGCGAGAGTCGCGGTTCCACTGATGGCCGAGCCGCCGGATGGCGTTACCGTGATCACGTTGACGTTGCTGGGATTGATCGGTGCATTGAAGCGCACCACCACCTGAGCGTTTAGCGGCACGGAAGTGGCGGCGTTAGCCGGAGAAATGGAAGCTACCGCCGGCGGAGCAAGGTCCTGTCCGGCGCCCGTGATGAAGTATTGGTTGAAGCCGTTCAGGTAGTTGGCGTCGGCGTCGTAGTTGCCATAGCTCTGATGGAGGTAGTACTGGGTGTTGGGTAGCAGCGCCACGTTCGGCGTAAAGGTCGCGCTGAGGCCGTTGGGAGCCAGGGTGACCACGCCGGCGATGTACTTGCCGCTGTCCGAGTTGTAGAGTTCCAGCGTCCCTGTGTTGATGAGGATCGGGTTGATCGGCTTGGAGTAGGTCACAACCGGCGCGATATTCGTGCCGATGTTGCCCTGATAGCTCTGGAGGTTGCTGCTCGCGTAGTTTTGCACCGTGTCGACGCCGGCGCCGGTGGTAAAGGTGAATGATCCAGGCGTCAACGCGTTGCCGGCGGTATCGGCCAGCGGAGATCCATAGGTGACCGTATATACGGTGCCTGGTGTCAGCGCAGCGGTGGGGGTAAAGGTCAGGATATTCCCCGGTTGGGCCCAGCCAGTGCCGCAGCAAATTGGATTGCTGTTCCAGCTATACGTTCCCGCAACTGGAGTGCCGCTGGCGCTGACGACCATGCCCGTCTGTGTCAGTTGGTTCATGTCCGCGCTGAACTGAAGCTGGACAGCCACGTTGGTGCCGACTGTGCTGAGGGCAGGCGGATTGGCGGCAATCACGGTCGGCGACGTCACGTTCGCGGAATCAGTAGTGGACAGATTGACGCTGTAGTAGTTGAACGTATTGCCGGTCGCGTCCTTGATGGCGTTGGTCAGAATCAAGTTGTACGTCGAATTGACCGCCAGCAGAGAATTCGGAGTGAAGGTCACTATGCGGCCGGTGGCGTCCACGTTGACCGTTCCGGGCACCGAGACGTAGCCGCCTGGATTGCTGGTTAGAGTCAGCGTTACGGTGCTGGTCGTGATCGTGGTCCGGTTCATCGGCTGGCTGAAGACGCCGACGATGGTGCTGTTGATGGGCATGCCGCTGCCGCCCGCGCCCGGACTGAGAGAGATCAGCGATGGCGCCGGTATGACTGCGGCCTGCACGGTGAAGCCGGCGGGCACATTCTCCACCTCGCCACCCGTGGTTGTAATCACATCCACCGGGCCCAGTGTGGCGCCGGACGAGATCACCAGGCTGGCGGTGAGGCTGGTTGGGCTGTTGACCGTTACTGGGCCGGATACGCCTGCGGCAGCTCCGCCCACGGCAATACCGGGGCCGAAGCTCGCCGTGGTGGTTCCATTCACCCAGTTGGTGTATTGCCCGGTGATGGTAACCGTCAGCGTCTGACTTGGGTTACCGATGTTGGGATTGATGACCGTGATGACCGGCGTTCCAGGTGTAACGCTGAAGTAGTTGTTCAGGGTCAGGTTCTGCGCGCCGGTGGTTACCGAGACATAGGTGCTCCCAACCGAGGCGTTCGAAGGAATGGTGATGTTCGCGATCAGTTGGGTGCTGCTGACGTAGGTGACGAAGTTCGTGATGATTCCGTCACCCAGGGTCACCGTAGAGCTGGCCGTGAAGTTGGTGAACTGGCCGGTGACGGTCGTGCTGAGCGTCGTGCCTGCCTGGCCTGTGCCCGGTGCGGCGGAGAGCAATGTCGGTACGCCGGCCAGGACCGTGAAGCCGCCGGTGATGGACGCAGTTTCCCCACCAGTTGTCACGGTCACGGTCCGCGAACCGAGAGCGGCCGTCGGAGTGATGGTGATATTCGCAACCGCGGTGGTCGAATTGGATACGGTTGTCGAGTTGACGTTGATGCCGGCGCCGAAGGTCGCAAAGCTGGTTCCGTTCACGAAGTGCGTGAACAGCCCGGTGAGATTGACGTTTACGCTGGTCGAGCCCTGGGTTCCAGTTGGCGGGCTTACCGTCGACAACTGCGCACTGCCGGACGTCACCGTAAAGCCGTTGAGGATGGTAGCGACTTCACCGTTCGTCGTCAGAACGACACTGTAACTACCCAGCGCCGTGTAGCTTGGGATCGAAATGTTGATGTTGGCATGGAGTGCGTCGATCACAGTAACGCCGGTGACCGAGATGCCTCCGTAGAAATAGGCTTGGGTTATGCCGTTGGCGAAGTTCGTCTGGCTGCCTGTAACCTGCACAGTCAGCGACGTTCCTTGGCCGCCGGTTGCCGGGTTCAGAGTTGTGATCGCCGCTGGACCTGTCGTTACATCGAAGCCGTTGGTCAGTTGGACGGTCTCGGTGCCGGTGACGACAGAGACATTCCGGAAGCCCGTCGCCGCAGTCGGCTGAATGGTGACGTTCGCCGTGATGTGGGTGGAGTCTGTTGCGGCCGCAGTATTGACCGTGATGCCCGTGCCAAAGCTGACCACGCTGGTGTTATCGAAGTGCGTGTACAGCCCGGTAAGGACAACATTCTGAGTCTTGCCCTGCGGACCGCTGCTGGGTACTGCAGCCAGCAGCTCGGGCTGGGTCTGGACGATCGTGAAGCCATTCACTTCGGCGGCGACTTCACCCAGGGTGGTTGCCGTTACGGAAACCTGGCCAGGAGATGCATTGATGTTCGGCGTGATGTTCGCGGTGATGGAAACCGGCGTGTTCACCGTGAAGCTGTTGATGAGAACACCCGGGAAGCTGAGAGTTGTAACTCCCTGCAGCCAGTGGGTGTTCGTTCCTACGATCTGGATCTGAGGTACGTTGACGTTCTGCCCGCCGGACGACGGCGTGATGCTGTTGATCACCGCCGGACCGGAACGCACATAGAAGGCATACGGCAGCGTCAGCACCTGGGTGCCGCTGGTGACGGTCAGGTCGCGATAGCCGACGCTGGTGGTCGGCTGCACGTAGCCACTGACCGTCATTGACGTGGGCGTGGTCACGTTCACGTTGGTGATCACGACGCCCGCTCCCAAGGAGACGGTGGGCGGGCTCGCGGCGGACCAGGTCGTCGCCTGGCTCAGGATAGTGAAGGTGGCGCTGCTTTGTTGCGGCAGCGAGCCCGGACCCGACGACAGCAGCAACGGTGTGCCAACTGTAACGACGAAGCCGTTCGTGATGTAGGCAACTTCTCCCTGCGTTTGCGCTCGCACGTCGGTTGCACCGATTGAGGCCAGCGGTGGAATCGACAGAATGAGAGTGGCGTCGGTGGCGCTATGAACGACGGTGCTGGTGACCGTGATGCCATCGCCGAAGTTGAACACGGTGGATCCATCCCAGTGCGTGTTCCCGCCGGTAACTTCCACGGTGGGAGTGGCGCCTTGAGCTGCGGTGTTTGGCGTAACCTGCGAGATCAACGCGAGACTCGGAGTGACGGAGAAGCCTGCTCCGCCTACCACCTGCGCCCCGCCCGGTGTATCCGTGGTGGTTGCCGTAACGCTGCGGCCGCCCAGAGTAGCGAGCTGGTCGATGTTGATGACTTGCGTCGCAATCGTCGGACCCAGAATGACCGGAGCACCGACCGTTGTGATACCGGACCCGAAGTTGAACGTCGTGGTACCGTCGAAGGTCGTGTACTGACCAAGGATGTTGACGGTGAGATTGGTCGCACCCTGCAGGCCTGAGCCGGGATCGACAATGCTCAGAGTCGGCACCGAGACAACCACGTTGAACCCGACACTTTCCGTCTCCGAGCCCGTGGTGAAGACGATGAGGTTGGACTGAGCCGCGGTCGCAGTGATGGTAATGTTCGCGATGGCAGAGGTGGCGCCGGTGACCTGGAACGTATTCACCTGGATGCCATTGCCGAACGTCGCCTGCGTGCCCGTGACGGGGTTCGGGTCCCAATGCGTGTTCGAACCCGAGAAATGAATGGTGAAGGTCTGGCCCGGCAATCCGGAGGACGGCCAGTAGTACCAGATGTACGGAGTTGGCGGGGGCGCTGGGGCCGTGACCAGGAAGTTCCCGGTAAGACCCTGGGTTCCCGTCGCCACGACCACCGTGCGATAGCCGGGCTGCGCTGCCGGATCGACATTCAGTACCGCTTGAATATGAGTATTATCCTCGACCTGGTACGACGTCACCGTCACGCCAGTGCCGAAGTTCACCGTGGTCGTCGAATCCCAATTGGTATACAGGCCGTTGATGGTCACGCCGAGCTGATTGGTTCCCTGCACAGCGCTGTTCGGACTGATGTAGGTCACCACCGGGACTCCGCCCGTAACCACGAAGGCGCCGCTATCCGTCAGCGATTCACCGGCGGTCACCATAAACACGGAGCGCGTTCCGGGGTTCGCCGTTGTGGAAATGTTCATATCCACCGTGGCGGTGGTGGGGCTATTGATAATCACGGAGTTGATGGTGAGGTCCGAACCGCCGCCGGCAATGTAGAACTGGGTAAAGTTCTGTGCCCAATGCGTATTCGCGCCCGTAATGGTGAAGACCACTTCCTGGCCTTCATTGCCCGTATTGGGCGCGACCTGGGTGATGATCGCGGGACCGGGGATGACGGAGAATGCGTTGTAACTTACGATCTCGCTTCCGGTGCCCGTGGTGGCGCCTCCCGGGCAGCGATTGACCGTGTCCTGTGTCATCTCCGCGCACGGAACTCCAGGAGTTGTCACCGTGACAGTCCTGCCGCCGGTATACGCCAGCGGATCGATGCTGATGTTGGCAGTCACCTGCGTAGCACTTTGCTGCGTCACGCTGTTGACCACGATGCCGGCGCCAAAGGTAGCAGTGCTCAGGCTGTTGAAGTGCGAGTACTGCCCCGTGAGCACGATATTGACGTTTTGAACGCCCTGCTCTTCCTGATACGGATTCGCCTCGGTAAGCGTCGCCTGGTTCGGGATTACCGTGAAGGAATACTGCTGCGACGCGACCTCGCCGTAGGTGGTGACGGTAACCGTCTTATAGCCTGCCGTTGCCGCGGTGGAAATCGCAACCGAGGCGGTGAGCGACGTCGGACTGTTCACCGTGATCTGCCCAACCGCGAAGTTCGGGTCGCCAAAGCTGACCGTAGTCACTCCAGCAAGGAAGTTGGTGGCCGAGCCAATGATGGTGATCGGCAGCGTCGTTCCCTGACCGCCCGAAGAGGCCGAAACGGAGTTGATCTGGGCCGCGCCCTGAGTGACGCAGAAGTTATCCAGGATCGGGGCAGTGGAGACCTGCTCATTGCCCGTGGTGACCGTCAGCACATGACCGCACGGAGAGCTGTAGTCAACGTAAGCCCACGGACTCACAGTGATATTGGCCGTCAGGTTGTCATCGTCGATGACCGTGATCGAGTTCACGGTGATGTCCTGATTGAAGGCCATCGAGGTGACGCCTTGGGTCCAGTGGGTGAAGCGGCCCAGCACTTGCAGCGTCAGGTTTGCCCCCTGCGCGCCGCCGGACGGAGCAATCGCCAACATCGTAGGATAGCCCTCTTCGATGTCGATCGCCTGCTGCAGCGTAACCACTTCGCCGTCGGTGTACGACGTCAGAGAGGCATAGCCGACCGGAGAACTGGAGAGCACAGTAATCTGCGCCGTGGCGGTGGTCGGTGAGTTGATGGTGAGGCTGTCGACGATCACACCGGAGCCGAAGCTCATCGTGGTTTCGCCCTGCAGCCAGTGGGTGGCAACGCCCGTGATGCTCAGCGTCGAAGTTTGCGTCTGCGAGACTACCCAGACTCCAGAGGCTGAACCGCCGCAGCCCGGAGCTACCGCGATAAAGTTGCCGGAGCACTTCGCCACGGAAGGACCGACTCGTATGATCTCCGCGCCACTTGGGGTGACGCTGAATCCGGTCCCGCCTTCGATCTCAGAGCCGGTAATCATGGTGACGCTATTTCCGCCCACCGGGGCCGTCGGCGATACCGAGATAGTCGCCGTAGCCGTGGTTGGGCTGGTGATCGTCAGGTTCGCCACGGTCACGCCCGCGCCCAGGATCGCTTCGGTCGTTCCGTTGACCCAGTTCGTCAGCGAACCGGTGATGGTTACGTTCTCCGTCGAACCCTGTGCGGCACTCGATGGGATGACGCTCACCAGGGTCGGGCTGGCTGGAGCATCCACGGAGAATCCGCCGATCAGCATCTCCGCGCCGGTATTCACGTAGACCTGCTCCCACCCAATCGGGGAGGCATAGCTGGTGCCATTGTAGAGATAGTTGGTCGTGATGTTGGCGGAAAGGTGGGTCGAGTCGGTAACCGTCACGCTGTTGACAGTGAATTGCGGCCCAAGCTGGACCGTCGTCACATTCGGCGTGAAGTGCGTATTCAGGCCGACCATCGCGACGTCCAACGTGGTGTTTTGCGGCGCGTGGTACGGCGAAATGCTGATCAGGCCAACCGGCGTACTGGTCACGTTGAAGTAGGTTGTGACGATCTGCCCACCCGTGGTGAGGGTTACCAGGCGCGTGGTGGTAGCCGCGGTGGGAGAAATCGCCACAGTCGCAGTCGCGCTGACGGGGCTGATAACGGTAAAGTTTGAAATCGTCACGCCCTGGCCGGCGATGACCGGGAATGTAGTCCCCCCGACGAAGCTGGTGAACTGGCCATTGAAGGTGACGCTCAAGGTGTTGCCGGGCAGGCCATTGGCCGGGCTCATCGTTAGCGAAGGAGTATTGGCATAGACGGTGATCGAGGAACTGACCACCTGGCCGCCCGTTGCCATGTAGAACGGATAGGTACCCGGCGGGATGCCGGTAGGTACGGTAATGTTGAGGCTCGCGGAGGTCGGACTGTTGATCGTAATCTCGTTGACGATCGGAGTTCCGCTGGGTTCTGGATAGAAGGCGGAAGTAGTCGTGGACTGGTCCCAGATCGTATTCGAGCCGGTTACGGTAAGAGTCACCTGCGCACCTTGCGCCACGCTGCTGGGCGCGACGCTGACGATGGAGGCACTCGAAGCGGTAACCGTAAAGCTGAATGGGAAGATGGTCGCGTTGCCCAACGCGTCGATACTAGTCAGGCGCGCGGTAATGGATCCGACGTTTGCGATCGGCTTGACCGTTGCATTGACGACGACATCCGTCGGACTATTGACCGTGATTGAATTCACCGTGATCAGGCCGGTCATGTCGGCCAACATGTAGGCAGGGGCGGTCGAACTGAAGTTGGTGTTGACGCCCTTGATGTCGATGCTTACCGTCTGGCCCTGTACGGCGGAGCTGGGTGTGACCGACGCCAGGTACGGAGTCGTGCTGATCACCGAGAAGGCATTGCCCAGGGTCGCGATTTCACCGCCGGTCGAGACCGTCACATCTTGCACGCCCGGCGTTGCGTTGGGCGGGACTGCGATTTGCACGGTAGCCGTGGTCGGGTTGTCCACGGTTACATTGCCGACGATCACTCCGCCGCCAATTGAGACTTGGGTCGCGTTCTGCAGGAAATGAGTGCCAGAAGCTGTGACGAACACCTGGCCGCTCCACCCTTGTCCCTCTGTATTGGGATTTACGCTGATCAATTTCGCGGCATTCGGCCCGATCTGGAAGATTGGATTGCCCAGCGGCGACAGCACCGAAGTCGCATACTCACCGCCCGTGACCATGGTGATGGTGCGGTAGCCGATCGGCGTCGTGTTGCTGATGCTGACGTTCGCCTGCGCATCCGTTGCATCGGTGATCGTCAGGGAGTTGACCGTGACCCCGTCGCCGAAGTTGGCGTACGTGGTGCCTTGCACAAAGTGTGTGCCGGTGGCCGTCAGAGTCACGTTCAGCGTCTGCCCCTGAATACCGAAGGCGGGAGTAACGCTGGTAATGCTGTGCGCGTTGGATGGATCGGCGATGATAAACGCCGAATTCAGTTGCGCTGTTTCATTCCCTCCTGCTGAGAGCGGGGTCGTGACGGTTATATTGCGGGCGCCGTAAGTGACCGGATTCCCTACCGAATTCGCGCCGATCGTTAGTTGCGCGGGAATCTGGTTGGCCGTGATGAGCGACGGGTTGGGAATCGTCACGGTAATATCGGACGGAATGGACGCGCTATTCGTGTCCGTAAACGTGATCACCGAAGACGAACTGAAGTTCGTCCATCCGTTGCCCGTAATGATCACAGGAACCACGGTGCCGGCCGATCCCGCGCCTGGCGATACCACGGCCACGGCAGCCGGCGGATTGGTGGTGGTGGCCGAGCCCGTCAGCGACACCGTCAGCGGAGAGCCAACCGGAGCCGAGTGCGCAATAGTCAGCGAGCCGGTAACCGGGCCCGGTGTCGCCAGCGGCGCAGGCGCGAAGGCCACGGAAATCATGCAGGAAGAGTTGGCGGCGATCGTCCCCGTGTTGCAGTTGCTGCTCGCCGTAAAGTTAGTCGTAGCCGCGAGCGTGAACGTCTCCGGCTGCGACTCGTGATTCGTCAGGGTAAGTACCTGGACTGGGCTGACCGTGCCAACCTTCTGCGCGCTGTAAATGAGCGCCGAGTTCGAAATCGTCAGCGGAGAGGTTCCGGCGCCGGAAAGATTGACCACCTGGGGGGTGGTAATCGCGTCGTCATTCACTTGCAATTGGCCGGTGCGAGTGCCGCCAACGGTCGGATAGAAGCTCACCGTCACGTTGCACGATGCCCCCGCGGGGAGCGCGTAAGGAAGCGAGGCGCCGCAGGTCGTCGACGTCTGCTTGAAATCGCCCGTGAACACGAAGCTGCCGATGTTGACCGGAATCGCCGAGCTCACTGAGTTGTTGTTGGTAATGGTGATCGTCTGGTACGCGCTGATGGTTCCGACCGGCGCCGTAAAGGTCGTGATCGACCCCGGCAGTACGGTGACCGGCGGATTTCCCACGCCCGTCAGAGCAATACTCTGCGGACTGTCCGGACCATCGTCGGCAACGTTGAGTATGGCCGTTCTGGTGCCCGGGCCAGTGGGCGTAAACGTTACGGACACCATGCAACTGGCATTCGGCGCAACGGTGGCGCACTGGGTAGCCGCGAAGTCGCCGCTGTTGGCACCGGTGATCGTCACTCCCGAGAAATTGAGAGGCACACTCTGCTTATTGGTGACCGTAAGTGTTTGAACCCCACTCGGCGTCCCCTCGACCTGGGTGGGGAAAATCAGATAACTCGGGGTCAGGACCACAGACGTCAGGACGGTGAGCGTCGCCGGAGCGCTGCACACCGGAGCGAATTGATAGGTGTTCGTCGCGCACGCCCGCAATTGCAGATTGTTGAATGCCGCGGTGGTGGCGGGGAAGGATAGGGTGGGCTGCGTGCTCGTCGGATTGGTCGTCTCGAAGGCTAGCCAACTACCTGACTCCAATACCTGCCACTGAACAGTAGGTGCCGGCACTCCGCCCACGGTCACACTGAAGTTCGCCGTTGCACCGAGAGAGACGGAGGCGTTCGAAGGATTGGTGATCGTGGGAGGCGAATTAACCGTCAACGCTGCTGAACTACTGCAGACCGTTGATGTCGTATTCGTGACGCACGCGCGTAGTTGCAAGTTGTTAAAGGCAGCAGTGGGGGCGGCGAAGATCAGGGTGGGCTGGGTGACCGTTGGATTCCCACCTTCGAAGGGAGCCCAACCACCTCCCGTCAAGTACTGCCATTGAATCGAGGGAGCCGGGGACCCGCCCACAGTCACACTGAAGATCGCTGTTCCCAGAACATTGACCGTCGCGGGGGCCGGATTGGTGACCGTTGGAGCCGTATTAATCGTCAGTGTCGCCAGACTGCTGCAGATAGCCTGAGTAACCGGAGTGGTGTTCGAGACGCACGCCTTCAATTGCAGGTTGTTGTATCCCAAAGAGGGGACCGTAAAGGATAGGTTCGGCGTGAAGCTCGAAGGTGTACTCACCTGGAAAGGCGCAAACGGGCCGCCGAGGGATGCAAACCACTGAACGTATGGGGCCGGAGTACCGCCCGTCACCACATTGAAAGTCGCCGTTCCGCCCACGCTGGCGCTGCCGTTGGCGGGATTGCTTACGGTCGGAGCCGTAGTCGCGCTCGACGAATTTACGGTCAGCGTCGCAGGGCCGCTGCAAACCGCCGTCGGCGAATAAGCGTTCGTAACGCACGCTTCCACCTGCAGACCGTTGTTGGCTGTCGTAATCGCCGAACCGCAACCCGAGAGAGGGAAGACGAGGGCAGTCTGCTGGGCGGTCGTGTTGCAGGACAAGATGGGCGTTAGCGAGCTCCCCGAAACGGTGTACCACTGAATCGTTGGGGCTGGAGTGCCGCCGGTCGTCACTGCAAAGATCGCGGTGCCCCCGGCGTTGACCGTGACATTTGCCGGAGTGCTGACTGTGGCAGACGTATTCAACGTCAACAGTGCCGGGTTGCTACAGACTGGCGCCACTTGATAGGCATTGGTGACACACGCCTCGAACTCCCAATAATTGTCCGCTGTAGACGTGACCGGGAAGGTCAGCGTGGGCTGAATGCTCGTCGGATTGACCGGGGGTGGCTGGAAGGCCGCCCAAGTGGCTCCTCCATCCTTCGAATACATCCATTCCACAGCGGGAGCCGGAGAGCCGCCAGTCGTCACACTAAAAGACGCAGTTGCGCCCAGGTTCACGGTCGCGCTGGCCGGATTGGTCACCGTGGCCGGAGTTTGGGCCAGGAGGGTTGCGCTGAAGAGAAAAATCGAAACTAAGGCAGAAAAACGTGACCAGCGATTCAATCCCTGCATATGCATTTGTCCCCGCAACCCGGTCATTGCCCGGCGCATCATATGGCTAGTCTTACGGTGCTTGCGCCCAGCCTGCAGGAACCCGCTACCGCGGAAGACCCCAGCTTCCTCATGGAAAACAGGAGGATTCGTGCGCGGGTCGTACTACGCACGTGACTCGAATAAACAGCAAAGTGCGATACCCCTCGGGCATCGCACACTTCGTCGAATATCTAGAATCTGCACGTCCAGAAGCGCTGGGGATTGCAGGACCAAGTGCAACTTAGAAAGCAAAACAAGCAAAACTAGCTAAAGCCGTTGGCGTCGCCGCTTGGAGTGCTAAAGCCACTCGCAGTCAGCGTCTCCACGTCAACTTTCTTCAGCTTAGGGGTAACCCACTTCTTCCTGGTTTCAGGGATGGACTTTACAACGTTCTCCATTTTTTCTCTGACCTCGAAGTTGCTTGGAACGTCTGACTAGTATTCAACAATCGGGATGAAAGTCAACGCCTAATTTGAAAAACTAAATATGAAAAACATTGCATATCATCGCGCTGGTTACCCCCATGAGATTTGAGTTAACCCTTCCCGGAGGCAGGCCCGACGGGAGTTTTAGAAGAAGACGCAACACCGCGAAACCGACGGACCAGGACACAAGGAACCGCGAATCGATGTTCTGACGCGTCCGTCGAGGGCCGGATTGCTCGGTTCCAGGGAAACGCAATTCATTTACCGGACATGGCCACTCGCTGGCCACGCAGCAGCCGCCGCCAGACCCAAAGGAGCGGGCGCAGAGGAGCGTACAACCAGAAAAGACTGTCCGGAAGATGGAGTTCTTTGAAGTCCTGCCGGCAATAAGAGAGGACCACAAGGCTTTTCCGCCAAGGTGTTTGCGGACGAAGCAACCGGTCATACCTGGCCTTGCGGATCTGCCACCAGAACCGGCGCGAAGGGCCGAACAAGTCCGGTCCCGAAGCGGCCTCTAGATCGCGGACCGCTCCGTCGACCAGGAATGACGGCACCTTTCCCGTACTGGCGACAGGAACCGGAAGCCCATACGCTTCGTTCATCAGGCGCAGACCCAGCAAGAGAGGCCTCTCCTGATTCGCTTCGCGAGCCTCCTCCAACACAGCTTCGCAATCGAACAACCTCTTGGAGCGCATCCGTGCCAGGTCCCCGAGCCACTTCGCCCTGAACCAGGCATGATCGCTTCCATGACTGCAAAGATAGAGCGCGAGATCGGCGGAATTCATAGTCTGTAAGGAATGCCCCCGCCAGGACGAGGAAACGCTCCGTGTCCATCTATAGGCGGTCTGATCGTCAGCGTCCCGGTAGATGCGCCAGTGAAGCTCCATGCGGCACATACCCCGCGGGCGAACATAGCCAACATGGTGCTCATGGCGTAGTAATGCCTCCCATTGACGCGGACTCAAGGGGAAGTAGTCTTCGTCGGGGCGCCACCCCAATTTCTCCAGGCAGGCGCGCGCCCGCAGCACGTCTTGCGGAACCACCATGATGTCCAGGTCCTTGGATTGACGAAGGCCAATATCGCCGTACAGTTCCAGCGATAGCAAAGGCCCCTTGATGGGCATCGCTGCAATCCCGTCGCCGTTAAATCCTTTCAACACGTCCGCGAGCAGCAACGCATGCCCAACCGCCTGCATGCGGCAGGCATCGCTGCGTTGCTGCAACTCCCGCTTCGCCGGCTCCGGTATATCCAGCCCCGGCATACTCTTCAGTGCAGCCCAACTCAGTGCTGGAGTGCGGTGACGATCCACCAGGCGCACATACTCCGCCCAGTCGATGCCCGCGCCGATGGCCTCTCGTATGGCCTGTTCCTGCTGGTCATGCCACAGATCCGGCGCGAGCCAGGAGGTGGCGATCATCAGCCGGAACGCCGGGCTAGATTGCTTCAGCCAAAGACCGTCTGACATCCGCTCTCCTCCCTCGTTCTCATTTCCCACACCTGCGCCGTCCAAACAGACTAAGCCATTCTGCGGAGGAAGAGTCCAACCCCAAGCCCGCGCAGAAGAATGTGACTCGCCCGCGCCGTCGTCTCCGGGTCGACCCTGGCAGCCAACTCCGCAAGGCATCCGCGCAGACGCCGCATGTCCAGAAGCTCAACCGCCCCTGGCACCGAGTCGAAAGAGTCGAGGCACTCCTCGATCGCACGCCGCTCACGCAGAATCCGATGGCCTACGTCCGCGGCTTGCAGTCCTTTCTGCCTTCCGCTCAGCACCTCGGCAGGCAGACGGTTCCCGAAGGCGCGTCGCATCAAGTAGCTGGTTTGGCCATGCCGGCGAAACTGAGAGTCGGGCACCCGCAGCAGGAATTCCAACAAGGATACGTTGGAAGTTGGGTCGCGGAAGCTGACCGAATGCATGGCTCCCAGCTCCGACCACATCCCCGCACCGATGCCCCAGGCCGGAGCAAGAAATCGTGGCCGCAGGTCCTCGAGCGCGGAGAACATAAACGTGGGATCGTAGCCTGCCGCCTGCATTCGGCCGTCCATATCGAGCTTCTCCGCCATGGGCGAGCTAAGCGCGGAATAAGACTGCCAGGGCCTGCCATCAGGCGACCGAAACCGCCGCAGCCAACTGCGCGCGGGCTGTAACAGCGGCTTCAACACCTGCCGCTTCAGAGTGAGCCACGGGTTCGCTTCGGCATGCAACAGCAACTGCAAAGCCAAGTCCCGCCGCCCTTGCAGCAACGCCAGCCCCGCGGATCCATTGCCCGCCCACGAGACAGTAGCATTGCCCATTCCCCCAGTCAACACCATCCCGGCACCATCTCGCACTGCGGCCTCGGTCACGGCCTGAAGCCAATATTGGTTGGAAGCCGCGTGGCTGGGGCCGTCATGGATGTCCAGAAAATGCTCGATGCCTCCGAGAACGCTATAGTCCTCAGCATTGACTGGAACGCTGCGCACATTACCACCCGCCATCGCGGCGGTTGCCCGCGCCAGCTCCCATTCGTTGCCCAGACGCGCAGCTCCAGCGCCATCCGGGGCCAGCAGCGGAACCGAAGTGTACGCGGCAAGTTCTCGCCCATCTCGCGCAAGAACCGCAGCGGCCATGGCGACCACAGAGCCGGAGTCGCGCCCACCAGAGAGCATTGCGCCCACCGTCTTCCGGGTATCGAGACAGGCCGCTACCGCCCTGTCGTAATGCTCCAGAAACGCCTCGACGTAATCTTCGTCATGGCGATACGCCAACGGCTCGCGGCCTACGGGAGACCAGTAGCGCCGGCAGCGGCCAGGCCCTTCCGGCCCAACCGTCAAAGTGTTCGCCCACACCAATCGCCGGAAACCCGCGTAGGCCGTCAGCTCCGCATCGTGCTGCCACGCGACCAGCACCTGGGCAAGTCGCAGCATGTCCGGCTTCTTCTCCACCGCCGTAAGCGCAAGCAGCGCCTTCAGACTGGACGCGAACGCCACGAAGCCTTTGCCCTCGTAATAATAGAGAGTGGCATTGCCGCAGGCATCCCTCGCTAAGAGTAGCCGGCGTTCCTGGCGATCCCAGCCGGCCAGCGCCCAGTCTCCCTGAAGATGCGCGCTGACCTCCTCGCCCCAGCGATCGAAGGCCATCCCAACCAGAGATCGGTCGGGCACGCGCGCCGCTTCCTCGCCGGATACATCGAACGCAGCGATCAGCTCGGCCCGATTGTCCAACCTTGCCGCGCATACCACCAGGCCGCGTTCTCCCCGGGCTGGCTGGCTCTCATCGGCATCCTGCGAGTTGGTTTCCATCAGGAGGTGCCCCAGCCCAAGCGAGCCCTCAAGCACCTGTCCCCCTCCATCGGGACCGTAGTAGGCCATTGCCGAACGCATTCGTTCGAGCCAATTCGGATCAACTGGAGCGCCATCGTACCGGTAGACTCCGTAGATTCCGCTCATTGCCGGGTCCGGGCAAAAGTGGTCAAGGTCTTGAACCGTTCGCGTCCCGGCCCCCCTGTCACCGTATATGGCCCGACCTGTAGCCATGCATGCGCACTGAAATCCGATTCCGGCGTTTCTCGCTGGCCTGCGCCAAAGCTCACAGTCCCTTCCAGCCCCCTGCGGCGAAGCATTCCCGTTGCGGCTAGCGCCTGCGCCAGGCAGCGTCCATCCCAGGGGACCCGCCGTGCAGCGACACCTACTGCCCATCCAATCTCTTCCGCGATGCGGACTTCTTCCTCCGTCGCCGCCTCTGGAGTCACTGCCCCGGCCGTCCCCAGCCACGTCGCAATTCGCCGGAACGGCAGACAGAACATGGCGGCCCGCGCCAGCGCCAGTCCCAGCAGCGCCTCCCCCAGCAGGCGCTTACGGGCGAGAGGCAGCCGCGCAAAACGGCTCAGCTTAGTCCACACGGAGAAGACCTTCCCGTTCCATCTCGGTCAGGAACCTCTGCAAATCCGCGGAGCAAATATCGGGCGCAACCTTATATTCCTTGACCAGACGATCCACGAGGGCGGTGAAGGTCAGTGGAGTCTCCAGACTCTCCCAGACGCTGCGCGCGACGCCTTCCAAACCGTAGTACGCACCCGCATCGATACTCATCAGGACGGTCTCCTGGTCGAGTTCCGTCGAAAGCATATCTTCGGCGCGGGACAACCGGTCTTCGGGGCGAAACTGGCGCATCTAGGTCCTCTCCTTCACTGCAACCACGGCAAACTGGTCTGCCCAGGCCAACTCCAACGAGCTTACTAGCCCCGCGATCACGGCTGTGTCCCGGCGTCGCGCGACCGAAAACAGCGTAGCCCTCTGCGCGATTGATCCCGCCAACCGCATCAACTCAGCTTGCGTCCCCTGCCCTTTCATGTAGTGCGGCCGGTACAGATTCTCCAGTAGCCGCTGAACGCGGTCGAAGCCACGCAGCACTTCGATCTTCGGCTTGTCTGCGTCGTGATCGGAAAGAATGTGGATCGCACGCAGCGGTATTGGATCAGGACAATACCCCTCGCCCATGGGCACAACAAATTTGTCCACATCAAAGCGGGTACTTTCCGCGCTCCCCAGCCGGTGATAGGCATCGGCACACAGACGGAACTGCGCCAATGCAGGCAGAATCCGAAGTCCGTCCGGACCAGCCGCCACAGCGCAGACGTCGTCACTGAGCAACCTGTACCCGCTGCGATGAAACTGCGCCGCCAGCGTGGACTTTCCTGCCCCTTGCGCTCCAACGAAGATCATTGCGCCCCACGCCGTTTCCACCGCGCTGCCATGCAGGGGGAACAGGCCTCGCTGATACAACAGCGCACCCATGGACGAGCCCAGCAGAAACAGCCGCACCTTGTCGATCGAAGCATCGACCAGCGGCTCGATGAAGATGCGCTTTCCTTCTTCCACCGTGTACTGTCCCACTCCCGGGATCGCCAAACGGAACACCCCTGGCCGAACTTCGAAGTACCCATGCTCGAGGGTCGTCGAAATAGTCGATACCGGTGCCAGCAAGCGAATCACTACGTCCGGGGCCGCACTCGCTTGCGGATGAGAAGGAAGTTCCGGGCAGACCAAATCCGCATGAATCGAAAGCCCATAGGCCCAGTACGCGTTCGGAGACATCGCCGACCCCCAGGCAACAAGACTAAATGACCGTGGGTTGAAAATTGCCAACTCGCTGAAACTGGTCCAGACCCTCTGGACAGACTCACTCAGAGCTAGTGTCGTGAATCAGGCGTCGCGCGAAGTTTCGACTCGCGTACTGTCTCGAGGGTGACCGGGCCGATCAATCCCGAAGGCAGCAGCGGCGACGACGCAGTGTACTTGCGAATGTTTGTCTTGGTGTAGGTGCGCGTCGCTGAGGGTTGCGCATCCCCAATAATCCGGTTTGGCCACAGGTTCGTCACATCGAGTTCGAGCGTATTCCGTCCTGCTGATAGACTGGCAGTTATATCCAACCGATACGGCATTGCCCATATAGTGCCGGCGTTCTTTCCGTTCACCCGCACCGTACAAATCTCATGCAGGTCGCTCAGCGTAAGGAAGACGCGTTCATCCGGCGCGGGCTTGACCTCCACCTCGGTCCGATACGTCGCGGTCCCGGAAAAATAGCGCACGCCTGGATCCGCGGAACCCGCCCATGACTGAAAACTGCTGATCGGTTGTGCTCCTGCCGGCGCTCCCCGGTCCGCCTGAAACTGGATCGTCCACTGGCTTGCAGGAAGCTCCTGAGATTTCGGCGAAGCAACCTGCGCGGCCAACTCCCGGCCGTCGGTGAACCGCACCCGATACGCGCCAGCCGCGGCGTTCTCCAGAGCGAACCCGGTTCGCACATCCCCACTCAGTTCGGCCGACGTGGCTTCGCGACCGTCTTTCAAAACTTTGGTCGCGTGTAGACCCTCCGGCTGGGCAAAGACGACGAAGACGGAGCCGAACGGATCCAGGTGCAGCGGAACCGTCGTGCGTCCTCCATCTACCCGGTAAACCGTCTGCGCGGTAACGCTACCGTCGATGGCGTTCCACAGTTCTGGCGCGCGCCCCGTCACGCGGAAGGTAGCGGCCACATCGACTACTCCTGCGCTGTCGTTCCGGACAAAATAAATGTCCCGCGCTCGATCCGCCCGATGCACATAGTCCAGATGCCCGGAAGTTTCTTCAAAGTCCGGAGCAACATTTAAGGCCCGCAGCGCCGCCCTGCCATCCGCGCTGCAAAAGACCGTGCCTGACCCATAGGAGTGCCGTGCTGTTCCGCACCCTGCCCACACATCTTGAACCAACTGCGAGAAATGCCGCGCTGCCGCCTCGTCCAAATTCCCCGCAGGTCCCAGCGGCTGCTGTCCCACAAGCGCTCCTCCCGCCCGCACGTACGCGGCGATTCGCTCCAGAGAAGCCACGCTCAGTCTGCGTCCCAGCGGCATCGCCAGCACCCGGTAAGCACCGCCGGCGGGCGTTGCGATCTGGCCATCATGGATCGAAAGCGTATGCAACAGCGCGTCTTCGTCGGTCACGTCATAGTCGTATCCGGGCAGGACATGCGCGGGGTCGTCACGCTTCAGGCGCACGAAGTTAGGCACCTCGTCCCCATAGAAATACAGGACATCATCCACCGCGTGTCCCTGCTGCATCATCAACTGCGAGCGGTTCAGGTAGCGGAAGAATTCCTCGCCCTGGTTCCACCAGGTCACGTTCGGATTGATGTGCGTTCCGGCGAAATATTCACTCCCCGGCAGGCCAGCCTCCTTCGGCTCGGATGTAAACTCATGCCACACCAGCCGGTTCATGCCCTCGGTCAGAGCGCGGTCGAAGGTTGGCTTCAGATCAGTGGCAAGCGACTCGCTCCACTGTGGCCCGATGCTGGTCATGCCCTCTTCCGCGACCAGCCGCTTCCCATAAATATCCGCAGCGCTGGCTGCCTCCTTGATGAAGAACCGGTCTTCGTCGGTGGAGCGATGCTCAGTGGATTGCGCCCAGAACTCGGCCTGCGGCACCGTCGCGGAGCGGAACGTCTCGAGCGCATCGATCGGTGCGCCGTGCGGGCCTCCGGACTCGCACTGTGTGCCGAGGCCATATTGCTTGGCACGCTCGGTGAAGTGGTCATAGTGATCGGTCAGCAGGTCCCCTACTGTCCGCCGCAGGTCGTCAAGAAAGCGGTCGCTCGCAGCACGGTCGTCGACAATCCGTCCCGCGACGATGGGCAGATAGCGGATCGCATCGTAACCCCGGCGTTTGCGAAACTCGTCCGCGAATCGCCCTGTCCAGTTGGTCCCGCCCACTTCCCAGCTATCGGTCGCGAGGTTCACCAGCGTTGTCTTCAGATAGGGCCGGGACGCTTCCAACAGAGGCGCGACGGTATGGTCCCAATACGTGTCGAACGCGCCGCGGTCGAGATAGTCGATCGCCAGCCCCTGCCACGAGTCACTGGAGGTGGACACGCGCGCGTCGGAATCCGTATAGCCAACCCGCAGAATCTCCCAGGTGCCCTTGGACGGCGGCCGCCAATTTGTGTGGCCCGCCTCATCCACCTGGGCACTCACGTCAATCACGTCCTGCAACTCGGTGTCCTGTTCGCCCGGGACCGGCGCAGAGTCCGCCAGCAGCGGCTCCGACTTCGGCATCGAGATCCCAGTCTCCGCCGACGCCGTTTTGTACCGCAAAGCTCGGATCGGCGCACGCGAATCGCCCATGGTGCCGGGCAGGGCAGCGCCGTGCCGCAGCGGATAGGCGAGGACTGCAATCTGGCGATAGAAGCCATTCTTGACCAGGGGCATGGCAAGCGCGCCGTCGAAGCTCTTGCTATGCCCCACAATGGTTCGCGACCATGTCAGCAACTTGGACGCATCCGCGGGCGTCACATCAGGCCCACCGAGGTTCCACCCGCTGACAATGTTGAGATTCACTTCAAGATGCAGTGCGCTTGCCGTCTTCAACGCATGGACGTAGAGTTTGGTCCACGCCGGACTCCCGAAACGCGGGCCCGCCGGAACATTGTCGTTTCCATTCTGACTGGATCCATTGGCGTCCACCAGAAGCACGCCACCGAACCCTTTGCGGCTCATCTCGGTAAGGTCGCGGGTAATTGTCTCTTCGGTGGTGTTGCCGTTCAGCCACCACCAGTAGCAGCGTAGCTTTGCCGTTTCCGGGGGATTTGCGAACTGTTGCTTGAGCGAATCCGGCGCGCCGGTCGATTGCGCAAGCCCGCAGGCCGAAGCTCCGCCAACCAGCAACAACAGGCATAGCATCTTCAGGAGCCGCGCTCTTCGTGCGGCCGTTGGTTGGGCGTTAGTAATCAATGCGTGCTCGGTTGTGAAGGAATGGACTTGCCCGAAGCGATCATCTTGCGCAGCAAGTCGACCGCCGGTGGTCTCTTGGTTTCTGAGGTCTTTTCGTCGCTCGCCATTAGTCTTGCTCCATCATCGCAAATCGTTCGAAGTCTTCGCGGAAATCAATGAGGATCGAATGCTTAGGCGTTGACACTCTCGCTGCGAAGGGTTTCATCATGGCTGGCCCGGTCGACTTGCAATAGATGAGGAGAAAATGGTGCTCCCGCGCGCATGAAAATCACACGCGCGGGAGTCGGGTAGATGGAGCCTAGAAGTTGATGCGAGCGGTCAGTTGACCGATGCGCGCATCGTTGGCCTGAACAAAGTAGCCGGTTGGATTGGTCAGCGAATACGAGCTGGACGAGGATCCTGCGTTGGACGAACCAAGTCCACCAGGGCCACCCCATTCAGGCGTATTGAAGACGTTGAAGAACTCGCCACGGATCTCAAAGCTCTTTGCCTCGCCGAAAGCGAACTGCTTGAAGATGGACATATCGACCAACGGGTGAAGCTGCTGACGAATCTTGAGAACATTGCTGTTGCTTTGCGAGGTGTAGGCCAACCGCGTGATGAAGGCTGGGGTTGGTGACGTCGAATCGCAGGCCGTCACGGTGTTGTATACGCCCGTACCGTTCGTTGTGGTGGGAACATTCGCCCACACCGGCTGCCCGCCTACGATTGTGTAGTTCTCGTAGCAGGTGTTGTACTGACGATGGAGCGACCAGTTCGGCTGCTTGTAATTGCCAATGATGTTGACGTTTCCTGGTGCGCCAAGCAGTGCGCCGTCTGAAAACCGCATCACGCTGTTCAGCTTCCAGCCACCGATGAATTCCCGTTCGTAGAAAGGCAGCGAGGCGAAGGTGGGAAGTTCATAGGTTCCGTAGATCGTGCCGAAGAAATTCGGCGCTCCATCCTGGACGTGGTCCAGTTGGCCGGTTACGGCTGCATAGTTGTCGAGGTAGCCATTGTGCAGCATCAACTTGTCCCAGGTCAGGTTGCCTGCAATGGAGTAGTGATGCTTCATCGGCTTGGTGACCTGAATCTGCAGGGCATTGTATGGAGTAGAGCCAATTGGAGAGTAGTCCTCGGTAACCGAGCCGAACTCCGGATAGGGCAGATACAGCAATTGCTGTTGGATGTTGGGGGCGTTGTACGTCGTAGACTGCGGGATCTTGCCGGCCATTGGATTGGGCACCGAAGCATTCAGGGTTAAGACTTCCGGGTAACCCTGGTTGTAATACGTCGCAGGCAGAAGGTTGATGTTGTGGTTGACCTCCAGATGGGTTGGCCGCGCACCCACATAAGCAACCTGGACCACTACGCTGCCTGGCAACTGCTGCTGCACGTTGAGGGTGAACTGGGTCATCCTTGGCTGCACATGGGCTGGATCGATAAAGGAGACGTTTTGTCCCAGCGACGTGGACAGGCCAAGCGAATTTCCGGTGGGAAGCACAGCGCCGGCTGGATAGGGATTGCTCAGCGAGTTCACCGGCGTGTTGGTCACGTAGTTGTTATAGCTGGTGGTCTGGGTGAAGCCGGTTCCTATGGGGCTCTCAAACGTATTGAAATAGATGAGCCCGTAGCCCGCGCGAACTACCGTATTTGGGGTGACCTGGTAAGCAACGCCGATACGAGGCTGGATGGCCTTGTAGTTGGCGGGATAGGGATTGCGGTTGCTGCTGTTGGTGAACTGCAAGCCACCATACAATGGCAAGCCCGAGACGGATGACTGCAGCGGGTTGACGCAGGTGGTGCAGAAGGTGGTAACCAGCTTGTTGAACCGTTCGGTGTAGGGCGACTCAAGATCCCACCGGAGACCGAGATTGACGGTGAGCTTCTTGTTGACGCGCCAGTCATCCTGCACCCACGGCGCAATGTAAAGCTGCTGGAGCGCGTAGGAGGCAGCGATCGTATAGTTGGTGGATGAGAAGGTCCCGAGCAGAAGGCTGGCAAAGGAGTCGCCGGAATTCGCGTCGCCGTTCTGGTAGTTCTGCTCCGTGAAGCGGCGATCGAAGTTGAACCCGGCCGTACCGCTGCCGTTGCCGAAGCCGCTCTCCGGGTTCTGCTGATTGTAGCGAAGAATGTTGCCCTCAAACCCGAAGCGGATGGAGTGGGCACCGACGGTCTTGGTGGCGATTTCGTTCAGCGAACCCACCGTGCTGGTGCTGACCTGGCCGCCCGCGCCGGGTGCGAGACTGGCGTAGCCATCGCCGTTGTTCACGCCCGGGAATGAGGCATACGGCAGACCGGTCTGCGAAATGCCGAGGCCGCCCAAATTGAAGTTCACGTTGCCGGGATAGACCAGCCCGAAGGGATGGACTTCAAGTCCCAGACGCGAGTCGAGCACAAAGCTCGGAGAGAACACGTGGACCTCGTCCAAACTGCCGCCGCGGGTGTTGCGGATAACGTGGTATCCGTAACCGTTGGGTCCGATTCCATTCGGGAAGCCCTGTAGCGGGTAGCTCTGGGTAAGGCCAGCCTGGATGTAGATCGCATTGATGGTGTCGTTCGCGCCGAGTTTGTGATCGATGCGGACGTCCCACGACGGGTAGTTGCTGCGATACGACGTTTGCGTCGATTGGTAGTTTGGCGAAGTCTGGGCGGAGGCGCCGGGTACGTTTGGCGCAGGATAGTAGCTGGCCAGTGCGGCGCCTGCCGTCGAAATCGCTGACGCGATGTTGTTGTTGGCAAAGAACTGGGTGCGGTTGCCGTTGGAATCGACGGGCGAATTGGGCATGTACAGCTGAATCCCGGAGGTGCAGAGGCCGGAGCCGTTGAATGTGTTGCAAAGACCCGAAAAGTCACCCTTCAATTCGGCAGCAGTTGGAACCCGCGAGTTATAGTTCAGGGCCGAATGCGATAAGTAACGCTCGTAAGCGACCATGAAGAAGGTCTTGTCCCGGCCGTCGTATACCTTGGGAATTCGTACCGGGCCGTCGAACACGAAACCGGTCTGGCTCAATTGATCGTTGTTGCGAGCCTGATTGAGATGGCTCTTGTCCGAGGTGTTCGCATTGATATACGTGTTCTGAAAAACATAGTAGGCCGCGCCGTGGAACTGGTCGTTCCCGGACTTAAGGATAGTGTCGGTGACGGTTCCGTTGCCGTGTCCCACCTGGGCATCGAAGATCGACTGCGAGACCTTAACTTCCTGCACCGACTCCGGAGAAGGAGTAAATCCGGAGTAAGTAGCTCCGGAGAGACGCTCGGGGGGATCGTTCGGAATGCCGTCAATGGTGAGCCGGTTATGGCCGCTGCTCCCATTGGAGACAATCTGTACTGATACACCGCTGAAGGGGTTGGTGAAACCACTTGACTTGCCCTGAAAATATCCACCTGACCCGCCGTTGATGACGCCAACGGTAAGGGTCGCCAGTACGTTTGGATTGCGGCCGTTGTTGGGTAGGTCGGTGACCTCCTGATTGGTAATCGTTGTCTCAAGAGCCGCAGATTCCGTATTCAACAACTGGGAATTTTCGGTCACGATGACTGATTCCGTCGGACTCCCAACCGTGAGGGCGAAATCGGTTGCTACGGTCGCGCCAGCAGTGAGCGTGATCCCGGTACGCGTCTCCACGCGGAAGCCCTTGGCAGTGACCGTGATCGTATATACATCGGGCGTTAGAGACGGAATGGTGTAATCGCCCGCGCCGTTGCTGACCCCTTTTGAGACAAAGTTCGTGGTGGTGTCGGTTGCCGTCACTGCGGCGTCGACGATCTTTGCACCCGTCGAATCGGAAACGTTGCCGCTGATTGTGCCCAGATACTGTTGAGCGGTTGCGGAGAGAGTCAACCCAAGACTGAGCATCAGTGCCATTCCGGAACAGGTCACGATGTTGCGAAAGCGGATGGTATTCACGAAAACCTCCAAGAGCTATGAACCGGGGATGGTCAGAATCCGCGGGGATGGAATTCCGCACGAGAAAGCCCATCTATTAGGAGGGCACGCCAGTGCGGCATTGAATGATGGTTCATAGTGGAGAGCCGCTACAGGGTGAGCAAGTTAATTTACCGGAAGCAGCACATTAATTTACCGTAAGAGAGAGGCGTAAACCATTTATATTTCAAATACTTGCGGCATCATGAAGGTCCGTCCGGCGAGACGTCCGATCAGCATGCTACACTTGTCGCCGCCCGCCGATTAAGTGGATTGCCTATGGGTTCAATTGCAAACGCACCGCCGGAAGTAGCCCCGGATAAGCCGGGTATTGACGAACGACGCGCCTTGATCGGTCGCGTTGCGGCCAGTGCACATTTCAAACGCTCGGCCCGCCTCCGCGACTTCCTGCTCTACGTCGGAAACCAATCGCTGAAGGAAGGCTGCCCTGAGATCCACGAGCAGGAGATCGGCGCCAAGGTATTTGGCCGGTCCTCCTCATACGATCGCAGTCAGGACAACATCGTTCGGGTAAACGCCACCGAACTGAGAAAGCGCATTGAGCAGTATTTTGCGACCGAAGGCGCCGACGAAACCCTGATCCTTGAAATCCCCCGTGGCGGCTATAAGCCGATCTTCCATCGCCGGGTACCCCAGCTTCAAACTGCACCCGATCAAGCCGCACCCAAGCTCCCTCTCGATCTCCCCTCGCTGGAACTTGTCCGATCCGGCCAGGCCACCGCTTCCGCCACGCGAGTTCCGCGCAGCCGGGCCTCCATCGTCTGGGCGGCTCTCTGTCTCGGACTCCTGGCCCTCTGCATCGTCCAGTTCCAGCAGAACCGGTCCCTTCGAAGGGCCCTCAACACCTGGGAAGGCAAGCCCGCGGTGGCAGCATTCTGGGGAGACTTCCTTCGCTACCATCAGCAGACCGACGTCGTGCTTCCCGATGATTCGCTCAGCCTCATCACCGACCTGGTGCATCACCCCATCGCCCTGGGCGACTACCTGAACCGCAACTATATGCGCGAGGTCCAGTCTTCCGACCTTAGCCCGGATCGAAAGTTCGATCTGGACCAGGTCTACTCCCATAACCTCATCACCTTCGGCGGAGTTCGCGCGGCGCAACAGATGCTCGAACAAATTCCTGCGTCGTCGCCAACCCACCTCACGCTCGCGCGCTACTATACAGCCGACGCAATCAAGCGCAACAACGTCATCCTGGTTGGAGGCAAGAAGGCGAACCCGTGGGTCCACCTCTTCGAAGACGAGATGAACTTCGTCACCGATTTCGACAACGGACGCTCGCAGGCATTCGTTTCCGACCGTCATCCCATCCCCGGAGAGCAGTCCCGGTACGAAGTGTCCTACGATCCCAACGCCCTGGTGGGATACAGTGTCATCGCCTACCTGCCGAATCCTGGCGGCACCGGCAACGCCATCATCCTCGCGGGCACGGATTCAGACGCAACCGACGCCGCAGCCGAGTTCCTCACGTCAGAGCAGGATCTGGAGAAGTTCGAGAGTACCCTTCACGTCAAGACCCTCCCGTACTTCGAAATCCTGCTCAAGACCTCCCGCCTCAGCGGAACGTCGCTAAGCTCCGAACTCCTTGCCTACAGAACCTATCCAGGCCTTCACTAACGGGCGTTCCCAGGTCCGAACGCCAACTCCGCGCTCTCTTTTTACTCCGCGTCCAGCCCCGGCTTCGAGCGCCGGACCTGCGCCCACAGTGCGCCTGGCTTTAGCGAATTCGGATAGTGCAGCAAGCTGGCCATAAATGCAGTAAACGTATCCTGCGCAATCCGCAGCGATGCCGGCAAGACGTAGACATTCATCGCCAGCTCCGAGACTAGCAGCGCCGCGGCGGCGCCGTATAAGCCTCTCCAGTGAGCGAGCAGGAAGCAGACGCCACAGGTAAACGCCGTGGCGACAACATACACCACTGCCAGCTTCTGGTGCTGGTTGGTCGCGGTCATGAGCGTGGAACTGGTGGACCACAGCGCAAAGAAGACCACCACCAGCAGAAGGATACTGAGCAGGCCCCGGCTGGGCGGAACGTGGCCGTGGCTCCAGTGAGTGAGGAACCACGGGCCGACCGTAATCAGCCCGGTGACGATCACCAGCGCCACGGCAAGCGCGAGTTGGCAGGCGCGCCGGTGCAAGCTGCGAACCAGGTCGATCTTGCCCGCGCCGTATGCGATCGTCATCTCCGGCTCGAAGGTACTGTTCACCATCTGGACCATCTGCAGCGCGCCCCGCGAAATCGTCCGGGCCGCGGAAAAAATGACGACGCTGGTCGATCCCATCGCATAGTTGACGGCCATCTGCGTGCCCGCCAGGTTCAGCGAGTTTCCGAGGGGTAAGCACATGTAAGCGAGAGCGGGGCGGACCAACTCGCGCACCTTGGCGACGCTGGCGTATCTCGTTCCAAACTCGATCCAGGGAATGTCGCGTTTCACCAGCAGCGTGAAAAAGATGGTTCCGGCAACGTTCGCGACGGCGTAAACCAGCGCCACCATGCGTGGCCCATGGTGCAACGCAACCGCCACCAGCGTGAGCCCGAACGCAGTCAACGACATCAGGCTCTTGACGAAGGTGCCAAAGGGATAGCGGCCGATGGAGCGGTACGCCGATTGCAGCAACTGTTCCAACTGGCCCAGCAAGACCGAGACCCCGAGGTAGAAGATGATCCATTTGGTGTCCGTCTCGGGAAGGTTGCCGATGCCCAGCAGCCGCGCGGCCGGCAGAAAGTAGAGCGCGCCCGAGAGCAGCAGGATGATGCTGGAGCAGAGCCCCGCAATCAGTACCCAGCAGCTCTGGAACACGCGCAGGGCGCTCTCGCGATCGCCGCGGGCGAACATCATCGTCATCTCGTTGCCGGCAACCGTGCCAAAGCCGGTGGTCGAAAAGCTGAGATACGTGGGCACGGCCGTGACGATCAGCCAGTCGCCATACACCGGCATAGCCCAGTAATGCAGGAAGACCGGGAGCTGGATGAGCTGGATGAGAGTCGACGAGAGCCGTGAAACCAAACTGGAGAGGAAGCTCCAGAAAAGGCGCCTTTTAGTGTGGCTATCCATGGAGCTTAGGCCGATTGTAACAAGGCGTTCGCACGCCCACTTAAGGCGTCGCCTGGCGCTCCCGATGGTCGCAGGCCGGATTCCGTGCCGACCACCGGGAGGACCGCAGAAAGGTCTTTCACCACGACAAGATAAAAAGTCACGGAGTGGCCGCCGCCCGCGCAGGGCGCCCGTCCGGCAGGACTGTTCCTCAAATTCTCAACCGGCTTCTAGTGATTGCGCAACAGCCGGTCTACATCCAGCTTG
>Ga0302267_10001130_pt1 | contig 34545 bp, 19 predicted proteins | sample III_Bog_E1_3_FD_194555 | JGI IMG/M metagenome (GOLD analysis project Ga0302267, IMG submission 194555) | Peat permafrost microbial communities from Stordalen Mire near Abisko, Sweden - III_Bog_E1_3 | ecosystem: Environmental > Terrestrial > Soil > Wetlands > Peat | place: Sweden: Abisko...
TGACAAAATAATCATGGTAGCGCTCCGCCGCCCGGAGGCAGAAGGACTCGGAATTCAGGTTCCAAGTGTCATTCGGGCCTTTCTTGAAGCCGAAATGCGGGGGCGAATAATTGTCCCAAAACCGGCGGGCGGCCTCCTCGCGGAAATCCTCCGCCTCCACGATGGGCGCCCGGTCCCGCCGTTCCAGGCTGTAACCGCGGAACAGGGCGGTCGGATTGGTCATGTCGTCCAGCCGCCGGTCCTGCGGCATCATCACCCCGTAATATTCAGAAACCGCCGTCAGCGCCTCGCTGTCGAGTTGGCCATCCCGGGCGCCCATCACGCGTCCGCCGTTGGGATCCCACGTTTTGCGCAAGTCCACCATCTGCCGCATTTGGCCCACGGTCACGGAGGTGTTGCCGGCTTCGTAGAACAGAATGCTGGGGTTGTTCCGGAAATAAATCATCGAGTCCCGCATCACGGCCACGCGCTGGTCCCATTGGGCGCCCTGCACATCGCGCTCCTTGTCCCCCGCCGGGCAAATCTCGACAATGCCCGCCTTGTCGCACGCGCGCACATCCACCGCCTGCGGCGAAATATGCATCCACCGCATGTAATTGCCGTGCGTGCTGCGCAGCAACTCCGCGGTATAATCATGCATCCAATCCGGATACGCCTGGCCCAGGCCGGCCCACTCATCCGCCGCCCGCTCGGCATAGCCGGTCAGATACACGAAATGGCCGTTGATCCAGACGCCACCCGTGCCCGCGCCGCCCTTGAATTCCGTCTGGCGGAAGCCCGTGTGCGTCTTGCACACGTCCACCACCTGGCCGTCCACCGTTAATATGGTATAGACATCATACAGATACGGCCGGCCGGGTTCCCAGAAGTGCGCTCCCGTAAGGCGGCCGTTCGCCTTGATTGTTTCCGTTTCGCCCGTCACCAAGTCGGAAGTATCGCCCGGCAGCGTCGCCCGCACTACGCCGTCCGCGTCCACCACCACTGCCGACAACGTCACATTCTGATGATCATCCGCTTCGTTCCGCACCTGGGCCTCGATGTTCACATCACAGGCTTGGTCCCCGAGGGCAAAATTCGACGGATACACATACACCCCGGTGGTCTTGAGGTTCTCATACAGCGGCAGCGTTTGATACACCTTGCCGGTCAGGTGCAGCCAGATGTCGTGGTTCAACCCACCGTAATTCGGATCAAAGTCGCGCCCCATCCATTGGTAACTCACCCCGGTGGCCTCCTCCTTGTAACCGTTGCTGTTATCCACCTTGACGGCAATGACATTGTCCCCGTCAAAATTCACCAGCGCCGTCAGGTCCAGGCCGCAGGCGGTGATGCCATTTTCAAACAAGCCCGCCGGTTTGCCGTTCACCCAAAAATGCCCCGCCTGTTTCAAGCCTTCCAATTCCAGGAAAACCTTCCCGTCTTTCGCACCCGCCGGCAGCTTGAAATGCTTGCGATACCACGCGATGCCCGCGTAGGCGCCCCGGTCCCCGCCGCCGTGGCTGATAATGACTTGGTAGGAGTCCACGTCATTGTAAGTGTGCGGGGTGCTGACCGTCGTCCAGCCCGAATCATCGAAGCCCACGCTCTCCGCGTTGGTCACATCCTGGCGGATGAATTTCCAATCCGGATTGAAATTATAAACACCCCGCGGCGAGGCGGGGGGTGTGTAGGCGGCGGAAAGGGTGGCATTCAAGCCGAAGATGGCCCAGCCCAACAGGCCCAGAAGAATGGTTTTTTTCACAATTAATTTGATTACAGGTTTTGACTAAGGACGCAAACCGACCGGCCAAAGTAACAGCTTGGTTCGGAACCAGCCGGGAAATATGATCCCGCCGGCGACAGTTTTTGCCAGGGTTCTTCGTTTTGATTGCTTACAAGATACCCAATGGCCTCGTAAAAAGCGTCACCATTTATGGTGAGTTTACCGCCGGTCCCCCTGCCACCGGCCGAAAGCCGGTGGAGGCAAGCCGAATTCCCCGCCACCCGGACCGGAACCGAGCGCGGATCTCTCACCCGCAACGCGGGCCAACGACCATGGTCTTTGAAATTTACCAGCCCATTCCCCTCGCCGCAAGTCATGGCAGCTGCAACTGGAAAAACCAGGGGGGCAACGGCGCGCTCATCGCGTTCGTCAGACTGAACCGGCCGGTCGCGTCAAAATGATTCGTCGCCAACCGCAGCCATTGGGATTGGGGCAGAGTGAGGTTGCTCGTGGACAACACATAATAGATTCCAGTGGTCGCTCCGCCCGCACCACTCAGAATCAAATTCGTCCCCGCAACCGTAACCAGACTGAAGCTCGGCGGCGCGGGTGTCAGGGTGCGGGCGGACACCGGGCCGGAAACCGGGCTTTGCCCCCCTGCATTGACGGCCAAAACGAGGTAGTAATAGGAAGTGCTCACGGACAAGCCGGCATCCACATAATTAGTGGTGACCGGAATGGTGTTGGTGGTGTATGGGCCGCCGCTGGCGACCGAACGCTCGATGGAGTAACCGGTGGCCCCGACGGAGGACGTCCAGTTCAGGCTCACTTGCGCGTAGCCCCCGGTGGCCGTCAACCCGGCGGGCGCGGCCGGAGCGAGCGTGACACTCGCCGGGACCGAACTCGCGCTTTCATCGCCCGGATTCAGCGCGGTGACGACATAATAAAACTTCGCCCCCGGGGACAGGTTGAGATCGGTATAATTCGTCGCCGGAGTGTTGCTGACCACCGTGGTGTAGGGGCCGTCACTGGTGGAGGATCGCTTTAAGTTATAACCCGTCGCCCCGGTGGCCGCCGTCCAAGTCAGCCCCGCCTGCGTGTTGGTGGCGGTGGCGGTCAGCGTTGCAGGCGCGGGCGGCACGACAAAACAACCCAAACCGGTCAGATGATCGCCGCTGACCAGATGCATGAAGGTGATCACCGGCAGGCTCCCGTCGACCGCGCGGGCGTTCGTAATCTGGCTCATCGCCGTGCTTTGAAAATCCCCGGCGCCCACCGTGACCCCGGTCTCCGTCCAAGAGTTGCTGCTCACCAGGCTGCCGGCCTCATTGAGGTTTTGAATGTCGGCATAAGCGTCCGCAAACACCAGGTTGTTGTGCATCACTTCATTCGTGCCGGCGATGTCATTGGCGTCCGTCTGATCCGCATTGGTGGCGTAGTTTGGCGGGTTGCGCTGGAGCAGATTGTATCCGGTGTTGTTGGCGTAGGCCGTGTTATTTGTCCAACCGGTCGGCAGCCCCGGTCCGGCGCACTGGTGGTTCGCATAGAAACCATTGGCGGAATTCCCGGCGGAAAGACAATTGAAAACCACGTGGGGCGGAATCGGATTGGGAATGCCGTTTTGCGGTTGCGAACCCCATCCCCCCACCTTGAAGCCGTTGCCATTCCCGCCATTATTCCCGTTCAGATACGACCAGCAATGGTCGAAGGTCACCGTCTCGAAGGCGTTGATGCAATCGTAACCGTCATCGCTGTTGTTCCAGGAACGGCACTCGCGGTAAATGTTTCCCGTGCCGCCCGCCGCCGGATGACAGCCAAAACCGTCGGCATTGCCGTAAGAGTAGCTGTTGATGCCGGCGTTATTGTAGGAATCGCACCGATCGAACAGGTTGTTGGCGGATTTTTCTTCGAGATAAAACCCGACGCAATCGCCGTCATGCACCCGCACCTCGTTCCAAGTGCAACTGCCGCCCCCCCAGATGGCGAAACCAATGGACTGGTTGTTGCCGGTGGTGATATTTTCCTGCACCCCCACCACGTCAAAGCCCTGAAACGTCACCCCGCTGGCCGTCACCCAAAAGGCGGCCACGCGGTCCCCCGTGGGATTCACCCCGGAAAAATTGAAAACTGGGCGGGTGCCGGCCATGGCAGCGTAGGTGATGCCGTTTTTATTGATCAGATTGACCACGGCATAAACATTGTCTTGGACGGAATTATAAACGTTGGTGGCCAGGTTATAGGTTCCCGCCAGGATATAAACCGTGTCCCCGGAGGCCGCCTTGGCCTGGGCCGCCATCACCGTGGCCAACGGGGCGTTGGTGGTGGTGCCGGAGTAGGAATCGCTGCCCGTGGGGGAAAGATACCAAGTCGCAGCGGGGGCGGTGCCGACCGCCAGCAGCAGCGCCCAAGCCGGGGCGAACCATGCGCAGCGCGTCATAAATTCAGCCATGAGCGATACCTTCCGCCGGGACGGGGGCCATTAGTTGGATGGGTCTCCCCGCGACCGGCCGCACCATCGGGCGGACGCACGTCCGAATTACGGCGTGGAAGCCACCGAGTAATAGCCATTGGTGGCCCATTGCCACGGGGTCAGGCCTGCATGACCATCGGGGAAACTCACATCACCGCCAATTTTGGCGTGCCGCACGGAAAGCTGGTTGCCGGCCAGCGAGGGGGATTCTTGCAAATCCAGACGACCATCATCCGGGCCCAGCGGTGGGTTGGCCGCCCGCAGGGGCGGAGCCAATTCGGCGGTGGTATTCGGTTCTTCGACCAGCATGATCTTTTCCGAGCCGCGCCGGACGGCGGACATTTTGAAGCGATTGGCCGTGCCAGTGTTCGGCGAGCCCGGGCCGCTGGTGCCAGTCCACTGCAGCGCAAAACCGGCGGAGGCGGAGGCGTTGGCATTAAAGCTGAAGCTGAATGGATAGCCGTTGAGATTGGGGGATTTTTGTACTGAGGGGCACAGAAACAGGTTGGTGGCTGTGGTGCCGCCGCAGGCGATGGCCAGTTGGCTGTTTTTGAGCAGCCGCGGGGTGCCGTCACCGCTCCGATTCCAATAAATCCAATCTTCGTTGTGAAACCCCTGGTCATTGGAAGCCGCGCCGGGGAAGTTGTCGTTGTAGTCGTTGACATACATCACCATGCCCAGCGCCAGTTGTTTCAGATTGTTGACGCATTGACTTTGCTGCGCCTTGCTCTTGGCCTTGGCCAGCGCCGGGAGAAGCATGGAGGCCAGGATGGCGATGATCGCGATCACCACCAGCAGTTCAATCAGCGTGAAACCGTGCTGAATCCTGCCAGACTTTCCGGTTGGGCGGACGATTTGTTTCTTCATGTTTGTCATGTCAGTAGTCATGGGTCGGTTGTCCGTCTGGCTGCCCAACAGGATTGCCGCGTTGGTTCAAGCACGGGTTGATTATCAAAGAAGGTAACAAACCATCCCCGGCCAAAGCATCACCATAAATGGTGATTTTTGTCCAAGCGTAGTAAGCCCGCCCAGCCACCCGGGGGGGACCCCTCCTGAAATCGTCGTCACCTGAGAAATTAAGACTTGAACCTCAGCCTGCAAAGTTGGAAATTCTTACCATGACGAGCACCATTACCACCAAAGGTCAGACGGTCGTGCCAAAAGAATTGCGCCGGCAATTTGAACTGGGCTCCGGCGCGGTTTTGGATTGGCGCGCGGAGGGGGATTCCATGCGCGTGGTCAAATTGACGCGACCCGCCAAAGGCGGATTCCTCCAAGCCCTGCGCCGACTCGGGCGGGTGCCTGCCGCTCCGCGTGACCGTCGGCTGGTGGAGGACGCATGAGATTCCTGTTCGATACCAACATCATCACTGAGGTTGCCAAGCCGCGGCCCAACGCCCGCGTATTGAACTGGCTTTTGGCGCATGAGGTGGCCGGCGGCATCCCCAGTGTGGCGGTCGCCGAGCGATACCAGGGAGCGCATAATGCGCCCAAGGAACAGCGCAGCCGTTTGCTGGCGGAACTGGATCATTTTGTTCGTGAGTTTGGCGAAACCGTGGTTCCGTTTGACGCGAACGCGGCCAAAGTCTGGGGCGAATACGTTTCGCGTCCCGCCTTGAAACAAACGCCCTGCAGCTACCCCGACACCCAAATCGCCGCCATTGCCTTGAGCCGGGGATTAACCGTAATCACGCGCAACACGAAGGATTTTCCAGAATTGCCAGTGCTTAATCCGTTTGAGGATTAAAAATTCCAAGGGGCCATGGCCGGGGTTCCCTCCCTCCCGTTCGCCAATGCTTCGGGCAGCCACTCCGCCCGGCGCATCCAAACTTGCGTTGGGCCGGGGTTCACGCCATGTTTCACCCATGCCATTTTCGTCATCCCTCCGGGCGGACCGGGCCAGTCGCAAACGATTGGCGCTGGCCGGTTTATTGGGATTGTGGTTCCTGACCGCCGGGCTCGATCTCCGGGCCGGCACCCCGCACTTTCTGGTGGATGCCTGGGACCGGGAAAACGGGCTGCCCAGCAGTTCCGTCACCAGCCTCGCCCAAACCCCGGAAGGGTATATGTGGATCGGCACTTACAACGGCCTGGTGCGTTTCGACGGCGAACGGTTTGTCAGTTTTGATCCCTTCAACACCCCGGAACTCCTCCACGAGCGCGTCCGCTATCTTTTTACCGATGCGCATGGCACCCTGTGGATCAACACCTTTGACGGTTCCATGACCACCTGGCGGAACGGCGTCTTCACGCTCGAGACCAACTGGCCCGGCGGACTGGCCGACCTGCTGACCGTCCGCTCCAACCGGGTGGTCTTCGTGGTCAACGGTTCGCTATTGGAAAGAATGGGGGGCGCGGATGAACCCTCGCGTTGGCAGGAAACCAAACTCACCGGTGGAATATCCGGCCGGATGGCCGGTGAAGATGCCAACGGCGACATTTGGTATGTCACCAGCAACCGCCGTTTGGGGCGGGTGCGGGGGGGGCAGTCGGAAGTGCCCGACAGCTTCCCCGGTTTGCGCGGCCGACGGGTCCGTTGCCTGGCCACCGATCCGGCCGGCCGGCTTTGGGTGGGTACGGATGCCGGGCTGGCAAGTTGGACGGGGAGTCGTTTCCAAAATGAAACGCCCGGCAACCCGGGACGCCTGTCGGTGAGCTTCCTGGCCTTTAACCCGCGCGGAGAATGCTGGGTGTTTGCCAATGGCCGCCTGCGCCTGTGCCGGGAGCGCGCCTGGGTGGCGGAAGCGGACGAGTGGCGGGATTTGCCCAAACCCTACGCGGACACGCTCAGCGCCCATTTAGACCGGTCGGGCAATCTTTGGTTCTGCCATTTTGGCCGGGGTCTGTTATGCGCCGGCACCAACGGTTCTCCGGAAGCCATCACGAGTGCGGATGGTCTGCCCGGGAATCGGATCCTCTGCTGGTTGCAGGATCACGAGGGCAATGTGTGGGTGGGCGCGGACCGGGGCGGATTGGCGCGTCTGCGGGAACGCCAGTTTCAAGTCATCAACCCCGGCGATGACGCCGCCTCCAAAGTGGCCATGTCCGTGTGTGAAGACGCCGGGGGCGCGGTCTGGATCGGCACACTGGGCGGCGGGCTCACTCGCTGGCAGGACGGCGTGGTCACCAATTATCCCCTGACCACCATGGACAATGCCGGTTTTGTCTTTTCGGTTTACCCGGACCGGGAGGCGGGCTGCCTTTGGTTGAGCGCGGACAATGAGGACCTGTGCCGCTTCGAGAATGGCCAACTCAGCCGCCCCGCCTGGAGTTTGCATGGGGTTAAAACCATGCTCCGGGACCGGCGCGGGTGGCTCTGGATCGGGATGCGGGATGGTCTGGACCGCTATGCGGATGGCCGCGTGGAACACTTGGGCGCGAAGGAGAATTTCCAGCGCGGCGACGTCCGTGCGCTGGCCGAAGACTCGCAGGGCAACATCTGGGTGGGAACCGGCGGGGGGGAGTTATACCAGTTTGGCGTCTCCAACACCCCGGCGGTGATGTATCGCGCCCCGGATCGCTGGGGCAACCAACCCATTTGGTCGCTTTACGCCGAGCACGAGACCCTGTGGATCGGAACCTTCCGGGGCGGCCTGCTGCGGTTCCGCAACGGGCAATTCATCCGTTACTCAACCAAACAGGGGCTGCCCAACGACGTGGTCTGCCAAATCCTGCCGGATTGGCGGGGCAACCTCTGGCTGGGAACTTACGACGGGATTTTTCGCGCCGCCCGGACGGAGTTGAACGCCTTCGCCCGGACCGGTACGAACTCGATTTCGTGGGTGGCCTACGGGCGGCTGGCCGGGTTGCCCTCGCTGGAATGTTCCGGAGGCTACCAACCTTCCGGCTGGCAGGGGACGGACGGGCGGCTCTGGTTTTCCACCCTGAAAGGCGTCGTGTCCGTGCAGCCCAACCAATTATCCAACGACCCCCGGGTGCCGCCCCTGCTGATCGAGGAGGTGCTGGTGGATGGCAAGCCCGCCGACCTGCCCGCCACCCAGGCCGGCGTGGCCGCGCCCCGGCCCCTGAGCGTGGTCATCGGTCCCGGCAAACACTATGTGGAATTTCATTATACGGGCCTGAGTTTCACCGCCCCCGAACAAGTGCGTTTCCGGTATCGCCTGCGCGGGCTGGACGACCACTGGGTCGAGGCGGGCACCCGGCGCTTTGCCCCCTATACCTTCCTGCGTCCCGGCGATTATCACTTTGAAGTCATGGCCTGCAACAACGAGGGGCACTGGAACCCGGTGGCCGGCACGCTGAACTTGCGCATTCAGCCGCACGTTTGGGAAACTTGGTGGTTTTTCCTGGCCTGGGGGCTTCTGTTGGCGGGTGGCATTGCCCTGGCGGCGCGGGCGGCGGGCAGCCGCAAATTTCAGCGGCAGATGGCACGCCTCCAGCAACAACAGGCCGTGGAACGCGACCGCGCCCGCATCGCCCGGGATATTCATGATGACCTGGGCACCGGCCTCACCCAAATCGGTCTCCTCACCGAACTCACCCGGCACGCCCCGCCCGAGGCGCTGGGCGGCCGGTTGGATCAAATCTCCGCCACCGCCCGGGAACTCACCGGCGCGATGGATGAAATCGTCTGGGCCGTCAATCCCCAGAATGACACCCTGGATTGTCTGGCAATTTACCTCTGCAAATTCGTGCAGGAATACCTGTCCGTGGCCGGCCTGCGCTGCCGGCTGGATGTGCCCGTGCAATTACCGGCCCGCCCCCTGACCGCCGAAACCCGTCACAACCTTTTTCTGGCCGTGAAGGAAACCCTCAACAATATCGTCAAACACGCCCGGGCCACGGAAGTCGGGCTCAAATTGATTCCGTCCCCCACCGGCTTCACCCTGCTCATCCAGGACAACGGCCGCGGGTTCCCCGCCCCCGGCGGGGCCGCCCCCGGCAACGGCCGCATTGCCGGTGGCAATGGTCTGACCAATTTGCAGAAACGCCTGGCCTTCATCGGCGGACGCGCCGTGGTGAACAGCCCGCCGGGCCAGGGGGTGCTGGTGGAATTAACCGTGCCCTTCGAGCCCCCCGCCTCACCACAATTGGCGATTCCCACTCGCGGGTCGGTGGCCCCATCCTCTCCTTCGTCCCAACGGAATTAACGGGCCGCCATGAATAATACCCTTAATAATGTCATTAAAGTCTCGATTGTCGAAGACGATGTCCGTGTGCGTGACAGTCTTTCGCAACTGATCGAGTTGTCGGACGGCTTTCACTGTATCAGCCAGTTTTCCACCGCCGAAATGGCGCTGGCCAGCCTGCCCGCCGCCGCGCCCGACGTCGTGGTGATGGATATCAACCTGCCGGGCATGGACGGCGTGGAATGTGTGCGCAAGCTCAAACAGCTCCTGCCCCGGTGTCAGATCCTCATGCTCACTGTTTACGATCAGACGGACAAGATTTTCAATGCCCTCGCCGCCGGGGCCAACGGTTACCTGTTAAAGCAGACGGCCCCCGTGGAATTGCTCGCCTCCATCCGGGATGTCCATAACGGCGGTTCGCCCATGAGCAGTCACATCGCCCGCAAAGTGGTCCAGTCCTTTCAGACGCCGGCCCGGGGAGCCGGGTGCGAAAACCTCACCGCCCGCGAACAGGAGGTGCTGGATTACCTCACCAAAGGCTACATGTATAAGGAAATCGCCAGTCTCCTCCACATCAGCTTTGACACCGTCCACACCCACACCCGGCATATCTACGAAAAACTCCACATCCGCTCCCGCACGGAACTGATGACCAGCCATTTACGGTCCCCCTGACTGCGGCGGGGGGCATGCCCCCCCGGCAATTTTTTTAAAGCTTGTGCTTGAATTTTTTTTAGAATGGTCTAAACTTGTCCCAAGTCGAAGTGACAAAAGTGTTTTACGAGAAAATTTCGCTGTTCGTTTAGGGTTGGCAGAGAGGTTTTGCTCGTGACGAGGTCTGGACAGCGACCCCCTAGTTGGCCCGTCACACTTCTGAGCGCCTGGGTGAAGGCGTATAAACCTTATCACCACAAAGGTCGGACGCAAGTCCGGCCTCTTGATTTTCCGGGGCGGCCCGGCGGCGGCGGATTTTGTAACGCCGGGCGGCTCGGGCGGATCTCGGGACACTGCCCCCGCTGCCGAAGCCGGGCCGCCCAGCCCCATCACCACACAAAGCCCGTCCTCCTCATTTTACCAACCGCAGAAATTCCTGCTTTGAAAATTGCCCGGCCATTTCGAGCGTCCCGGTCAATTTCATGCCGGCTTCAGATTTAGGATGGCTTCGCCGCTTTCGCAGCCAACCACAGCGAGCCCGGATTAACCCGGTTCGGATGCAATGAGAGCATCCGCTCGTAAAGTTCCAGCGGCGTCGCCGTGATGGCCACGCACGCGTTGAAGTCGTGAATGTAACCTCGGGTTTCCTCGATGTGCCGCGGCGAGCTGTCAGGGTCCGGCACGCCATGTCCGGCCACGACGGCTTTCGGATGCAGGGACTCGATTCGATCCAGCGCCTGAAGCCACTCGTTCCTGCCCTTTGCATCGCACTCCGCGAGATAAAGGTGGGTGTGATTGTAGACGCCATCGCCAGATATAACCAGACCGATGGAAGGCACATGCAGCGCCGTGGTGTGGGATGTGTCGGTGTGCCCCAGCGGCACGACTTTCAGTACTTCGCCCTCCAGATAAAAGGCATCTCCTTCGAGGATCTCCGGCACGACCAACTGCGCCGGAACTTGGCCGGGGAAACGCGGCTCCCAGAAGGATTTTACAACGTCAGGATTTATCTGGTTTTTCATGCCCGCAACCACCGGAGCGGTCGCAAACGCCCTGGCGTCCGGAAACCTGTCCAGCAGGAACTTCAGACCGAAGAAATGGTCGCCGTGGGCATGGGTGATGTAAATGGTGGTGAGCTTTTTGCCGCTCGCGACGACCCAATCCACGAGTTCCTTCGAATGTTGCACGGACAGAAACGTATCAACGAGGATGGCATCGCGTTCGCCGTAAATGAGCGTGACGGTATTGGTAACCCACGCGAGATTTTCCTTTCCGGGGGGCAGCCCCTGACCAATGCCACCGCGTTTCTTGGTCAGAAGCTTCCATTGCAGTTTCGACCCGCTTTTCCCCACGGATGCGCCGATGCCCTTGGACACCCCCGTGACGACCGGGGCCTGGCCTGCGAGTGCCTTGATGTTTGTGCTCATAATTTTTTGTTTGCTTGGTTTTGGTTGTTTTACTGTTACTGATTAAGTAACAAAAATGGATAAAAAATTTGCTTTTTCTTCGCTTCAGAAACGCCCGGCGCCGGGCTGTTCATGCGCAACGGCAACCGGGGGCCGCCCGGCGGTGAACCCCAATTGAGAATTGAACGTGACGCACCATAACTGTTACTATAATAGTTTCAGAACATAATTCTGCAAGCAAAATTTTTCATTTTTTAAAAAACGGGTCGCAAACGGGGCTTGCGATGGGTGCATTTATGGGCGATCCGGCGGCGGAGCGGCACCACCAGGCAGTTCCATCTGCAACCGTCCGGCGAGCCGTTTATCGTCATCGTCGTCTCCGCCCGCAACCGGTCGCGCAGCCAGGCTGGTCTTTTTTCGCGTGGTTGGGAGGGAGGCGCGGGGCCCGGGCGCGGGCGGGGGGGCCTCCCCGGATTCAATTTGGGCTTGGTCCGAGCCTCGTCACCGTTTAGCCGGGTAAATCCCCATGGCCCCGCCGGCGGGGTTGGGGTAGTATTTGTCATTGAAAGTAAAAAATCCAAATTAGGTTGGCCCGGCCCGCCGACACGGGTGGTCTTGGACCGCGCCCTAAAAATGTGCTGCCGGGTTTGGCTCCGGGTCTGGTTCCGCTTCCGGGCTTACAACGTGGACGTGCTGGACACGCCCGGACCGGTGTTGCTCATTCCGGATCACCGCTCCTGGCTCGACTGGCTGTTTCTCTGGGTCTGCCTGGCGGACGATTGGAAGTTCGTCACTTCGCGCCACACGGCGCAGACGAGCTGGTTGCACCGGCTGATCATGATCAACCGTCACACCCTCCCCATTGACACCGGCTCGCCTTACGCGGTGAAGCACATGGCGGAGTTTCTCAAAGGGGGCGGACGGCTCGTGTTATTTGCCGAAGGCCGCCTCTCACGCACCGGCAGCTTGATGAAACTCTTCGACGGCACCGGCTTTCTCATTTTTAAAACGCGGGCGAAAGTCATCACCGCTTACCTGCGCGGCGCCGAACGCCTGCCGTTTTCCCCCAATCCCGGCGGGAAAAAATGCTTTCCCCGGGTGACGGTTCATTTCAGCGCCGTGCTGGCGCCGCCGGCGGAGGGGGAGGGCGGCGCCGGTCGCGCCCGGGCGCGGCTGACCGCCTGGCTCCGCGATCAACTGGTGCGGCAGCAGTTCGAGGTGGAGATGGCTTTCGGCCCGCCGAACGTTTTTGCGGCGGTGGCGGAGACGGCCCGCCAACAGCCGGATTTCATCATCCTGGAAGATGCGGGGTTGCAAACGCTGACGTATCGGCGGCTGATGGTGGGAGCCGCCCTGCTGGCGGGGGCCTTGCGCGACCTGGTGGCGGGGGACGAACGCATCGGCGTGTTGCTGCCCAATGTCAACGCCACGCCGACCACCCTGCTCGCGTTGTGGAGCCTGGGCAGGGTGCCCGCGTTGCTGAACTTCTCCGCCGGCACCCCCGCCATGCTGGCCTGCGCGGAACTGGCCGGATTGAAACACCTCATCACCTCGCGCGCTTTTGTCGAGCGCGCCAAACTGAATCTGGACGGTTTTCTGAAAGCGGGCATCCGGGTGATCTGGCTCGAAGAGGTCCGTGCCCGCATCACCGGTCCCCAAAAAATCCTCGCGCTGCTCCGGCACTGTTTCCCTCGGCCGGTGACCGGCGGCGGTTTGGCCGCCACCGGCGCCACGGCCGTGATTGTTTTTACGAGCGGCTTGGAAGGCGCGCCCAAAGGGGTCGAGTTGACGCATGCCAACCTGCTGGCCAACATCCGGCAGATGCTGGCCGTCACGGACCTCACCGACTGCGACCGCCTCCTCAATTGCCTGCCGCTGTTTCACAGTTTCGGGCTCACGGCGGGGACCTTGCTGCCGCTGGTGCGCGGGCTGTTTGTCTTTCTCTATCCCTCGCCCCTGCATTACCGCCTGGTCCCCGCCCTGTTCTATGAGTTGGACTGCACCGTGTTCATCAGCACCAACACGTTTCTGAACGGCTATGCGCGCAAGGCGCATCCCTATGATTTTCGCAGCCTGCGTTACCTGTTTTCCGCCGCGGAGAAATTGCAGGAGGCCACCGCGCTCGCGTGGTCGCGGCAATTCGGCGTGCGGATCCTGGAGGGTTATGGTGCCACCGAGTGCGCCCCGTGCGTGAGTGTCAACACGCCCCTGGAACCGCGTTACGGCTCGGTGGGCCGGCTGCTGCCGGGAATGGAATGCAAACTGGAACCGGTGGCCGACGTGGCGGAGGGCGGACGGCTGTTTCTGCGCGGGCCCAATGTGATGCAGGGTTATCTGAACCCGGAGGCCAACGCCGCCTTCCGGGCGCTCGGCGGCTGGTATGACACCGGCGACATCGCGAGCGTGGATGCCGACGGTTACCTGCACCTGCTCGGCCGGCTGAAACGCTTCGCCAAGGTGAGCGGCGAGATGGTGAGCCTCACGGCGGTGGAGGACGCGCTGGCCGGGGCGTTTCCGCAATACGGTCTGCGCTGCCAGGTCGCCGTCCTCACCCGCCCTGATGAGAACAAAGGCGAGGTGCTCATCGCCGTGACCAATGAACCGAAGCTGACCCTGGCCGAAATGCGCGACGCCATCACCGCCCGGGGATTGACGAATTTAAGCGTCCCGCGTGAGGTGAAAGTGGTGCCGGAGATCCCCAAGCTGGGCACCGGCAAAGTGGATCACCGCGAACTACAAGCGCGGATCTTGGCGTCGAAATGAATGCGGTGCATCCCGATGTTGTCGGCGGATTTTTTGTACCGCAGACTTCCAAGTCTGCTGTCTCGCAGGTTTCCAAACCTTCCGGCCGTCCGCCAAGTTGGTGCGTCCGCTGGCGTTGCCAACAACTTCGGGATGCATGGAAATGAATGGCCCGCTGATGCGGGTGGTTTCAAGGCCGGACGGGCTTCCACCCGGCCTCAGTTCGACCGGGTCAAAGTTGGTCAAGTCTGGCCCCCCCCGGAAGAGTGGGATTTACGACCATATATCTGCCCGTCTCCTATGATCCCACCACGGAATGGACCGCGACCAACTGACGCACTATCCGGACAATTCGATGTCAGTGTGACTTCGTCCCCTCAGACCGGGCGGCGCGCCCAGCGCAGTTTGGCGGAGGTGGACCGGGGATTTTCCCGGCGTTCTTCCGGGCCGGCCCGCAGCACTTCCGTGGCGATGTCCGCATAATCCCCGGCGTGCCTGCCGGCTTCGAAGGCTCGCTTCACGCGCCGGTCTTCGCCGGAATGAAAGGTCAGCACGGCCACCCGCCCGCCGGGGCGCAGCATGGCGGGCAACTGGCGCAACAGCGTTGTCAGAGCTGAAAATTCGTCGTTCACGGCGATGCGCAGGGCTTGGAAAACGCGGCGCACCGAAAGGCCGGTCTCATCGCGGGACACCCGGGGGAGCGCACGGCGGATCGCCTCGGCCAACGCGGTGGTGGTGGCGAATTCCCGGCCGGCCAGCGCGGTCCCCAGCGTATCCGCGTGGGGCTCATCGGCGTTTTCCACCAGCAACCGGCTCAGCGCCGCCGGTGGGATTTTGGCGAGCAATTCCCCGGCGGACTGGCCGCGCTGCGGGTTCATGCGCATGTCCAGCGGTCCGGCGTCCTTGACGGAAAACCCGCGTGCGGGATTGTCAATCTGCATCGAGGAAACCCCCAGGTCCGCCAGGATCAGGTCTGCGCCGTCCAATCCCGCCCCGGCCAGCACGCGCGCCAGCCCGGCGAAGTTGGTCCGGTGCGCGGTGAAGGTCTCGGGACCAAATCCGAGCGCCCGCAGCCGGGCCTCGGTTTTGGGCAGTTCCAGGGAGTCGGCGTCCAAACCGAGCAAGCGGCCCCCGGGCTGGATTAACGGCAGTAATTTTTCCGCGTGCCCGCCGTAGCCCAGCGTGCAATCCACGGCCACGTCACCCGGTCGGGGGGCCAGCACGGTGAGAATCTCGGCGACCATGATCGGCCGGTGTGTGCCGGCGGGGGTTTTGCCCGAGGCCAGCACTTTGGCCACGGTGTCGGCAAAGTGTCCGGGCTGGTGTTCTTTGTATTTCTCCTCGAACCGGCGCGGATTTTTTCCGGCGTAACGCACGCGGCGTTTGTGCGGCGGGGGGCCGACGGCCGGTGCAGGATGAGAGGGGACGCGGTCAGCCATGGCGCAAGCAATCTGTTAGTCGCCCGTAATATACGGTGGTGTCGTAATCGAAGGTCACGGTGCCGTTGGTCTGATACGCCGCGAACAGTGATTGCAGGGCGTCGAGCATCGGCACGTGGCGGGGATCGCCCGCTTCGGGCGCGTAGGAGGATGAGAGGAGGCGTCCTTTTAAACCGTCGAAGTTGAAGGTCTGGTCGTTGGGGAAGGAGGCTTCGCCATAACCGGCCGGCCCGAAGAACGCCCCGAGAATGTCCGCATCCACATTTTTATGGTTCACGGCGGCGTAATCCGTCCCGTAGGTGTGCAGCAACTCCTCGTAGGCCCGGAAGAAAGGACGGTCGGTGATATTGCGGTCGTTCCAGAGCAACACCACCCAGCCGCCGGGTTGGAGGAGGCGGAGAAATTCCCGGCGCGCCGCCGCCCGGTCGAACCAGTGGAACGCCTGACCGGCGGTGATGAGGTCCACGCTGTGAGCCGGCAGCGGGGTGGCTTCCGCCGTGCCGGTGACGCTGGTAAAATTGGGGTGGTGACCGAGCATTCGTTCGGCAGCCGCGCGCATGTCCGCGTTGGGTTCCACGGCCAGTATCCGGGCACCGGAGATCAATAGCAAACCCGTTAAAATCCCGGTGCCGGACCCGATATCGGCCACCACCGAGGCCCGGGTCAAACCGCAGCGGCCCGTGAGCAAATCCAAAACGGCCGGGGGGTAGCCCGGCCGGTATTTGATGTAATTATCCACCCGGCTGGAGAAACGTTGGGTGGGATCAACCATGGACTTCAGCTCAGATGATTTTTGACGTCGCCCACCCCGGCCACGACTTCATCGCGGGTGGCGGAATTGCGAATGCGCGCGTAGGCGTCGCTTTCGAGTTGGACGGTGTGGCCCACCTTCAATTCCTGGGCGCGCTTGAATTGCTTGTCCACTTTGGCGGGCGTGAGCGCATAATCCACGGCAAAGCCGCCGGCGCGCAACTCGTGAATGAGCTTGAGCGAGGGGCGGCGCAGGTTTTCGTCCTCGATCAACACATAAACGTCCATGTGGGTGTCGAACCGGGGGAGCAGGTTGCGGGCTTTGAGGAGTTCCAGCAACACGACGTCACCCATGCCGAATCCGAGCGCGGGGAGATCCACCTTGCCGCCGCTGATGAGTTTGACCAGGTTGTCATAGCGTCCGCCGCCGGCGATGGCGCGGAACTCGCCCTTGCGGTCGAACGCTTCGAACACCACGCCGGTGTAATATGCGAGCCCGCGGATAACGCGGTAATCCACCTTTACAAAATCCCGGAGGCCGCGCGCGGCGAGGTTGTCAATGATGCCCTGCAACTCGGCCGTGGGCGCGCCTTTTTCAATGAAGTCGTTGACCCCGGCCAGGGAAAAGCCCAGGGCGGAGAGCTTCTTCTCGTTCTCCTCGGGCGTGGAACGCTCCAGTTTGTCAATGGCCTGGAAAAAATCGTATTCGTGGGTGGAATCGCTCCCGCCCCGTTGAAAAAATTCGTGCCAGGCGTTGCGGCTGCTCAGGCGGATGACAAAATCCTGGTCGGTGAGGCCGAAGGAACGCAGGGCGTCAATCAGCAGGGCGATGAGTTCGGCATCGGCCGCCGGGTCCGTCTCGCCGATGAGGTCGGCGTTGAACTGAAAGTGCTCGCGCAGGCGGCCTTTCTGCTGGCGTTCATAGCGGAAGAGCTGCGGGATGGCGAACCATTTGATGGGCTTTTTGTAGCTGCGCTCGTGGGCGGCCACCATGCGGGCCAGGGTCGGGGTCATCTCCGGGCGCAGGGAGATTTCGCGGTTGCCCTTGTCACTAAAATTGTAAAGCTGGGCGACGATTTCCGAACCGCTCTTGGTGGTGAACAAATCCAGCGGTTCCAGCGGCGGACCATCATATTCCCGAAAGCCGTAACGGCGGGCGGTGGTCCGCCACTTGTCAAAGATATACTGACGGGCATCGGCGCTCCACACATCGTTGTGCGGCAGCGGCTCGGGATAAAAATCACGAAATCCAGGCAATCGTTCCATGGCGGAAGGATAAAAGCCCGGGGCCGGATGGGGAAGCAATTTCCGGGGAAACACACATTTTGCCGCTGCCGCCTTGTCATCGCCCCGATTTTCTGCCTTGGCCCGCCCTGCCCTGTGGGTGAAAAAAGCCTGACGGTCAGGCCGGTTTGGACAACAGCGCGGACTTGGCGGACTTGGGGGACAGCTTCAAGACCTCGGCCCGCATTTCCTTGCCCGCCTTGAACTTGACCATGGCCCGTTGGGGAATGCTGACGTTCTTTTCCGGGGCATTGGGGTTGCGCCCTACGCGCGCCCGGCGGACTTTCACCTCGAACACCCCGAAATTCCGCAGTTCCACCTTTTCGCCCCGGGCGAGGGCTTCGGCAATATAATCAAGGGTTTTTTGCACCACATCAAAAACCTGTTGCTGCACGAGGGAGGTTTCGTCGCTGATGCGGATCACGAGGTCACGCTTGGTAAGAGTCATATCGTTTTAGGCATTCCATGTAATATTGGTTTCATCCTGGCTGCTGATTGGGCATATTCTATAATTGTTTTGCCCGGCGGGTCAAGCGGTAATTGTTTGCCGGGCAATCATTTAAAAACTTTACACCCGGCGGCCGAGTTTGCAGAGTAATCGGGTGATTGAAAGCAGTTTCCAGGTTCAGCCAACGCCATTGTCCCCGGCCAACCGACTTGATGCTGAATTTGCGGCTGAGCTGCAAACCGCCATCGGTCGGTCCCGGGATCATCTGGTCGGGTTGCAGCAGCCCGAGGGCTATTGGGTGGGAGAATTGTTCGTGGATTCCACCTTGGTCTCCGACATGGTGGTGTATCACCACTGGGATGGCAAAGTGGATGCCGAATGGCAGCGCAAGGCGGTGAACCATTTATTCGCCGCCCAATTGCCGGAGGGGGGCTGGAACATCTATTACGGGGGACCGTCGGAAGTCAACGCCACCATCAAGGCCTATCTGGCGCTCAAGCTGGCCGGGGTGCCGGTGACCGACCGGCGAATGCTCCGGGCGCGGGAAGTGGCCCTGCGCCTGGGCGGCGTGCCCCGCATGAACACCTTCTCCAAATTATACCTGGCGTTGATCGGGCTTTATCCCCTGGAATATGTGCCCACGATTCCGTGCGAGGTGCTGCTCCTGGGCAAATGGTTCGGGGTCGAATTCTGGGACATGAGCAACTGGTCCCGCGCCATGCTCGTGCCCCTGGCCATCATCAACCATTTCAAGCCCGTCCGCCCGGTGCAGGTGAACCTGGACGAGCTGTTTCCCGAGGGGTATCATGAGCGCGACCTGGCGCTGCCACCGGACCCCGACCGTCTCTCGCTCCGCAATTTCTTCCTGTGGCTTGACCGGCTCCACAAATTCGCCGAGTGGTTCGCCGAACATGGCATTCATCCGTTTCGCAAGACGGCGCTAAAAAAGTGTGAGCAGTGGATGCTCGAACGCTTCGAGGGTTCCGACGGGCTGGCGGCCATTTTCCCGGCCATGCTCAACTCACTCATTGCGCTCAAGGTGCTCGGCTATGCCGATGATCATCCGCAGGTTGTCCGGGCCTGGCGCGAACTCAAGCGGTTGCAGCATGAAACGGCGGATAGCGTCCGCATCGAGCCGTGCTTTTCCCCCGTTTGGGACACGGCCATCGTGCTGATCTGCCTGCGGGAATCCGGCCTGCCGGCCGAGCATCCCAAAATTAAGAAGGCGGCGGAATGGCTCATGGCCAAGGAAATCCGGCTTCGCGGTGATTGGTATCGGAAGAATCCCGTGAAGGTGGAACCCAGCGGCTGGGTGTTTGAATACAACAACCAGTGGAATCCCGACGTGGACGACACCGCCATGGTGCTGCTCGCGTTGCGCAAAATCCCCACCGACGCCCCCCAAAAGCGGGACGAATGTTTTCAGCGCGGCTTGAATTGGATGATGGCCTTCCAATGCAAGGACGGCGGCTGGGCGGCGTTTGACAAGGATTGCACGAAGAACATCCTCGAAAAAGTTCCCTTCGCCGACCACAACGCCATGCTGGATCCCGAGTGCGCCGACATCACGGCCCGGATTTTGGAATTGCTCGGATATGAGGGCTGGAGCCCCGAGCATCCCCAGATCAAAGAGGCGTTGGATTACCTGCGCTCCCAGCAGGAGGCGGACGGTTCCTGGTATGGTCGCTGGGGGGTGAATTACATCTATGGCACCTGGCAGGTGCTGCGCGGGCTGCGGGCCATGAAGCTGGACATGAACCAGCCCTGGCTGCTCAAGGCGCGTGCTTGGCTGGAGAGCGTCCAATTGGAGGACGGTGGCTGGGGCGAACGCTGCAATACCTACGACGATCCGGTGTTCAAGGGGCAGGGGCCCAGCACCGCCTCTCAAACCGCCTGGGCGGTCATGGGGCTGTGCACGTTTGGCGATCCCGACAGCCCCGCGCTGAAACGGGGGATTGAATACCTGTGCCGGACCCAAAACCCCGATGGTTCCTGGACGGAGCATGAAACCACCGGCACCGGTTTTCCCAAGGTGTTCTACTTGAAGTATGACATCTACCGCAATGCTTGGCCATTGCTCGCCCTGGCCACCTACCACCAATTGATCACGCCCGGCGCCAGCCCGGGCGAGCCGCTCGGGTCAATCCCGGTCTTGGTTAAAAAAACATGAGCTGGGTCTATCGCCAATTGGCGCGTCCCTGCCTGTTTTTGCAAAACGCCGAAACCGCCCACAACCGCACCCTCGCCGCCCTAAGCGCCGCAAGCCGCAGCCGGCTGGCCTGTGGCGCCCTGCATTCCCTGTATGGCGCCCCGGGATTGCCCGTCGAGTTGTTCGGTCTGACTTTTCCCAACCCCGTGGGGCTGGCGGCCGGCATGGATAAACAGGGGGCCGCCGTGCCCGCTTGGGCGGCCCTGGGCTTTGGGTTTAGCGAACTGGGCGGCGTTACCTGGCTGCCCCAGCCGGGCAACCCGCCGCCCCGGGTCTTTCGCGCGGTGTCCGAACGGGCCATCGTCAACCGCATGGGGTTCAATAATTCCGGCGCGGAAGCCCTGGCCGCCCGGCTGACCCGCTGGAAGGATTCCGGCCGTTGGCCCGCCCATCCCGTCGGCATCAATCTGGGTAAATCCAAAGTCACCCCCTTGGACCAGGCCGCCGGAGATTACGCCAATTCTTTCCGCGTGTTGCGCGACCTGGCCGATTTTTTTGTCGTCAACGTCAGTTCCCCCAACACTCCCAACCTCCGCCAGCTTCAGGATAAAACCGCGCTGGATGAAATTCTGGCCGCGCTGCAAGCGCTCAATTCCGGGGGGAAACCGATCCTGGTCAAGGTCGCGCCGGATTTGTCGTTTGACGCGTTGGATGAAATTCTGGAACTGGCCGGCCCCCGCCAACTCGCCGGCCTCGTGGCCACCAATACGACCATCACCCGTCCCACCACGACCCTTCCGGCCACGCAAAAAGTCTATGACCAGACCGGCGGGTTGAGCGGCCACCCCCTGGCGGCGCGCAGCACCGAGGTCATCCGACATCTGCACCGCCAGACCCGGGGGCGGCTGCCCATCATTGGCGTGGGTGGAATCTTCAACGCCCACGATGCCTGGGAAAAAATCCTGGCCGGGGCGTCGCTGGTCCAGGTTTACACCGGCATGGTCTATCAGGGGCCGGACTTGGCGAAAAAGATCGTGACCGGTCTCATCCGCCGCCGGCGGGAATTGGACCGCCGGGATTGGAGTCAGATCGTCGGCTCGGGCTGAGCGCCGCTGGCGGCGTATTTTCATTTTTGATAAACTGGCCTCTGCAGCCGGGCGGGCGATTTATGTATTTCCAGAAACCTCCGCCCGTTTCCCGGCGTCTTTGAAACCAGCCGCGCTTGAAAATCCCCGGTGGGAGCGTCCTAATTATTTAAACCGTGATGCCCATGCTTGATCTTGGCCAGACCCATAATACGTTGATGCGTAATTCGACCGGATTGCTCCTGCTCTGCCTCCTGGGTGGGTTTACGACGCTGGCCGCCGACACCCCAACGCCCTCCCTTGCCCCTCCCGCCGGGCCGCCCACCAGTTGGATTGACCCGGATACCGGCCACCGCGTGATCCGGCTCACCCGCGAGCCTGGTTCCGACAGTTTTTATTTCAACGAAAACGCTTACACGCCCGACGGCCAAAAGATGGCCTACGCCACCACCAACGGCATTTCCGTGCTGAATCTGGCCACTTTGGAGGCAAAGCCGTTGGTCACCGGCCGGACCCACCCGATCCTCGTGGGCCACCACACCCCCAACCTCTATTACACCCGGGCGACCGATGATCCGCTCTTCTCCACGCTGTGGTGTGTGAATCTTGACACCGGGGAGAACCGCAAGCTGGCCGATCTCCCGCGCCGCGCCAGCGTGATGGCCATCAACGCCGATGAAACTCTCGGCGCCGGCACCTTCATCGAGGGCGATGCCAACGCGGGCGGTGCGTATGACGGCACCAAGCCCTTGGGACGCATGTCCGACACCAACCTCGGCGAACCGGCCGACAAGGGCCAGATGATGGCCCGCCGGCTGGCGGCCAAACTGCCGATGTCCCTCTTCACCATTAATTTGCGGACGGGCAAATTGAAAATCCTCATCCAGCACAGCACCGACTGGTTGAACCACCTGCAGTTTTCGCCCGCCGACCCCACCCTGCTGCTGTATTGCCACGAGGGGGCCTGGCAAATGGTGGACCGCATCTGGACCCTTCGCACCGACGGGACGCAGAATCAACTGATTCATCAGCGCACCATGAACATGGAGATCGCCGGCCATGAATGGTGGGGGGCCGACGGCAACACCGTGTTTTACCAGCTCCATTTCCCGCGCGGCGGCCGGGTCTCGTTCATCGCCAGCTACAACGTCCGGACCCGGGAGCGGGTGTGGTTGCAATACGGCCCCGATGAATCCTCCATCCACGACAACTCCTCGCCGGACGGCCGGCTCTACTGCGGTGATGGCGATGAACATTCGCCGTGGATCTACTTGTTCCGCCCCGTGCTGGTTCGCGACCAGCGCACCCTGGGGAAACATTTGATCCAGGGCGGTTATCTGGAGTCGGAGAAGCTCGTCAATATGTCCAAACACAACTATCGCCTCGAACCGAACCCCAGCTTTACCCCCGACCAGAAATACATTGTTTTTCGTTCGAACATGTTTGGGCCGGACTACGCTTTCGCCGTCGAAGTTGCCAAAGCGAATTCAGCGCCGTGATGGGGACCTTGCGTTTGCTGGCACGATTGGTTTGCCCGTGAATAAGCACGCCCGATCAGCCTGACCCGGCGCTCAGTGCCCACCACAGCCATGGTTTCAACTCATCCGGTAGGGCGCGCGATAATCACGCGTCAGCAGCTTGGCGGCTTCGGGATCATCCAGAATTTTTTCGTGCCGGACGCTCCAGCGGATTTTTCGCCCCGTCAGCATTGAAATCAGCCCCAAGTGCCCCGGGATGGCGGAATGATGGGCGGTTTCCACGGGCGTGATCGTGGGCTGGCGGGATTTGACGCAATCCAGAAAATTCCGCTGGTGGTTGTTGGAAACGTAAAGTTTCACTTTGGCCAGGTTGTCCGGCAGGTTTTTATATTTCTTCCATTCCGGATTCGAAGCCGCAAACCCCTCGCGATCCACCCACACCCAGCCGTCCGTCCCAATCCATTTGGTGCCGCTCTGGATGTCCGGATAACCGCCGGCGATGGTCATGGTGATGTCCCCGGGATATTTTAATTCGATGCGGTATTTGCCGCTCGTGTTCCACAGGGCGTTCGCCGGCGGGAAGTCGCCATGGCCCTCGATTTCAGACGGACCCGAGCGGTCAAAATTCAGTCCCCAATGGGCGATGTCGCAATGATGGCCGATCCAGTCCATCAACTGGCCGCCGCCGGTGTTATAATTCCAGCGCCAGTTTCGATGTACCCGGGTTTTGACGTAAGGCTCCACCTTGGATGGCCCGAGCCACGTCGCAAAATCAAGTTCGGGCGGCGGGGCGGATTCCGCAGCCGCCCAGGCGTCCGTTCCGGGAACGATGGTGGCCAGAAATTCCGGGTTATTCGCCGGTTGCCCCAGTTTCGCCAGCAACTCCGGGGCCGTGCCGGCAAAATCATGATGGCCTTCCGGCAGGCCGACTTCGACATGCGTCACCTGGCCGATCAAGCCGTTGCGCACGATTTCCGCCGCCTTGCGGAAGGTGGCCCCGGAGCGCTGCCACGAACCCGTCTGCCAGATGCAGCCGTGCTGCTGCACCGCCCGCACGATGGCCTGTTGTTCGGCAATGGTCTTGGCCAGGGGCTTTTCTCCGTAAATATCCTTGCGTTGGCGGGCGGCTTCGGTGGCCACCAACTCATGCCAGTGATCCGGCACCGCCAGCATCACTGCGTCAATATCCTCGCGCGCCAGCAGTTCACGGTAATCGTGATGGGCCGCGCAATCCTGGTTTTGGTAATGCGCGTTGATGGTTTCCACGGCCGCTTGCAAGTGGCTCTTGTCCAGATCACAGGCGGCCACCACCTGGCAGTCCGCTTGGGCGAGGAAGCTTTTGGTGTTGCCCGGCCCCTGCATGCCCCAGCCGATGACCCCGAGGTTAATCCGGTTGGACGGACGGGCGCGGTATCCCCGTCCCACCACGCAACCGGGGACCAGCAGGGGCAGCACCAGCGCGGCACCGGTGCGGGCGATGAAATTTCGGCGATTGAGCCTGGCGGTGGATGGCTTATTCATTGTTAATAATGAGGGTGGACAAAATGATTTATACAACGGTTGGAGGAATAAGCCACCACAAAAGTTTCAAAAATGCACCGGCTCCGCCCGTTACCAGGCGGCCGGCGCCGTTGGCACCTGAATTTCCCGGGGCGTCTGAATTTTGGCTGGTGAGGCGTTTCTGCGGATGAAAAGATGGTGCCCCGGCACGGACTCGAACCGTGGACCAATTGATTAAGAGTCAACTGCTCTACCAACTGAGCTACCGAGGCGACCAAAATTGAAAGGCCAGAGGCCGTTAACAGACAGGCACATTATCACAACCGCATTGGGCTCCACAAGTGCGGAATGGAGAAAAAGGGACGCCGGGGTTACTTGGGGATTTGGATCCAATCCGGGTTTGACTTCTCCCGGAAAAAATTGCTTAACGAGGCCAGTCGTGCATTGCCGGCCACTCATGAAACCGCCTCCGAGTTCACTCGACCAAGGCAGGCGGTGTTGTGGTGGCATTGCTTTGGCGGCGCTCGTTACTTTACCAGCCGGCAAACTGCGGATGGAAGGGGAATACCCGCGGCTTCGAGCGCTTTGACCTGCCGCAGTACGGCTCACCGCTGCCACGAGTCGCCCGCTGGCGGGCGGTGAAATGCGGGGCGCTTGGATTTGGGGTGGACAGGGGTGGGGTGGTGCCCTATAAAGCATTTTAGCTATGCTGTTTTTGCCATCTTTTAACCGTAAATTGTTCACGGGAATTCTGTTCGCCGCCGCCCTCGGTGCGGGCGGTCCTGCGGGGGCGCAAACGCCGACCCCGGAGGAGGTCGGGCGCGGGCAGGTTTACTTTCAGTCATATTGCGCGATTTGCCATGCCGCAAGTTTGGGGCCGGGTAATACGGTGGTGGTGAAACAGGGGCCGAGTCTGGTGGGGGTGCTGGGGCGGCGGGCGGGATCGGGGTTGTATTTTACTTATACGAAGGCTTTGAGCGGGTCGGGGTTGACGTGGGATGCGGCCACGCTGGATCGTTTCCTCGCGAATCCCATGCTGGCGGTGCCGGGCACGGCCATGCCCATGCCCGTGCCGAAAGCGGAGGATCGCCAGCCTTTGATCGCCTATCTTTCCACACTGGTCGTGCCGGCCGGGGTGACGCCCCGGGCCCCGGTGGCCGTCACGGCAGCGGGCTCCGATCCCAACGATTGGAACAACGCCGCCCCCGGGGTGAAACATCATTTCACGCTGGCGGATTTACCGGCGCCGTATGCGACCACTTCGGCCGGGAACGGTCCACGGGTGGTTCCGCAACCGACCAACGCGGTGCTGTCCGTGCCGGCGGGGTTCAAGGTGAAGTTATTCGCCCGGGGTTTGTCGGGTCCCCGGTTGCTGCGGGTGGCGCCCAACGGCGATATTTTCATCGCCGAAACCCGGCAGAACCGGTTGCGCGTGCTGCGGGCGGCGGACGGCGCGGAAGCGCCGTCGGAAAATGAGATTTTCGCCGAGGGACTGGACCAGCCGTTCGGCATCGCGTTTTATCCGCCGGGAAATGATCCGCAATGGCTGTATGTGGCGAATCACAACGCGGTGGTGCGGTTTCCCTATCACGCGGGCGATTTGCACGCGAGCGCGGCGGCGGCGGTGGTGGTGGCGCAGTTGAGTGAGACCACGGGCGGGCACACCACGCGGGATGTGGTGTTTTCCCGGGACGGCCGGCGGATGTATATTTCGGTGGGGTCCGGCTCGAACGTGGCCGAAGACATGAGCCCGAATCCCCCGGGGGACATTAAAGACTGGGAGGCCCGGCATGGCTTGGGGGCGGCCTGGGGGGACGAGGCCAACCGCGCCAATATTCTGGTGACCGACCCGGAAGGCCGGTTGCCGCTGGACCGGTTTGCGACCGGCATTCGCAACGGGGTGGGGATGGCGGTGGACCCGGACACGGGCGATTTATGGGTTTCCACGAACGAGCGCGACGCCCTCGGGGATAATTTGGCGCCGGATTACATCACGCGGGTGAAGGCGGGCGCGTTCTACGGCTGGCCGTGGTATTACCTGGGCAACCATGAGGATCCGCGCCATGCGGGAGAACGGCCGGACTTGGCGGGCCGGGTGACGGTGCCGGACGTGCTGTTGCAATCCCACTCGGCCTCGCTGGAGATGACGTTTTATGAAGCCACGCAGGGGGTGGCGGTGTTTCCGGCGGAGTATCGCGGGGATATTTTTGCCGCCGAACACGGCTCGTGGAATCGCAATGTGCGCACGGGTTACAAGGTGATCCGGGTGCGGGTGGAGCACGGGGTGCCGACGGGCGAATATGAGGATTTTCTGACGGGCTTTGTGGTGGATAACCGGAGGGTCTGGGGCCGGCCGGTGGGGGTGGCCGTGGCGCACGACGGGGCGTTGCTGGTGACGGAGGATGGGAATGGCACGGTGTGGCGGGTGGCGCCGCAATGAGCCGGGGGCTAACGTAAAAGCATCGCCTTATCTTTAATTTATGAACCACCAGCAGCGCATCGGTGAAATCATCCAGCTTTGGACCAGGGACGAGCGCTATTCGGCGTAGGTGCCCCGGCCATTGCCCCCGGTGCTGGCGCCGTTGTATCCCCCGCTGGACCAGGCCAACTTTGCGTTGGGCTGTCTGGACGGGATGAGCGCGGTGATTCCGGACGCCTCGCTGTTCTTATAGACGCCTATCTGGAATTGCTCAACCAAGGCACGGAACCGTTCAAGGACTGATCCCGCCGCTACCACAAGCCCGCCGCCTCAAGGGCTGGTTTTGATCGCCAATGACACGGTGCGGATGGGATCCGGGCCGGTGCGGTTCACGGGCGCATCCGGCGCGGCGGCGGCAACGAGGGTGAAATGGCCGGTGGCCGGGTCATATTGGAGGGGCAGGGGACGGCCGTCCGCCCCGGTCGCCGTGGGGGTGCGGGGGCTGGCTCCGTGCAGGGTTACCTGGTCTTCGCCGGCCGCCAGAGTCACCACTACGTCCAGGCGGCCCGGGTGATCGTGCAGGGAGGCGATGCGTTGGCGGCCGTTCGAGGCGAATTTACCCGGGTCCCCCAGAAAGGCCACGCCGCTGCGCCCAACCGGCGCCACCACAAAATACGCCGTCGCCCCGGCGGGCAGCCGGGTGGAAATGGCGGCGCCGGCCCCGACTCGTTGGACCGTTCCGCCAAAATAGTCATAGACATAAACCGGGCCGGACAGGTTCAGCTCACCAGCGGTGAGACTGACGGTAGCCGCCTGCGTTTGGAAACGGTTTTTGGCAAACAGGTAGGCGGTCCGCAGACCGTCATGATCGGTCCAGGTGGCGGCCAGCATGGGCACGCGATTCGTGTTGGCGTCCGCCACATACATCCGGTCCAGGGGCACGATGGGGGCGTCGGGCTTGACGATGACGCCGTCGGCACGCACGGATTGGAACAGGTTGCCGGCGTTTTCCGTGCCGAGGGCGTCGCCCGTGCCCACCGGTCCGGCGGAGAGGGTGGCCAGGAGCAGATTGGCCGTTTCACCGCTCCGGAAAACATCCGTCCAGGGCCAGATGCCCAGGGCGGAGGCGAGGCGCGAGGTGTAGAGAAAATCGTTCCAGCGGTTCGGCCCGAACCGGTCATCGCTCACGCGCGCGGTGGTCAGGTTGGGATAGGCGCTGCCTTGCAGAAAATAGCAGGGATAGGGCATGCAATACTGGATGGTCAGGCCCCGGTCCCGGCAGGCGTCGGCCATGCCGCCGGTGAACAACTCGCCGGCCTCGAGGTTGGTGCTGAACGCCGGGGAGTATTTATAGATGCGGTCCAGCCAGTCCTGCTCATAGGTCACCACGCCGTTGGCCTGCAAATAACCGGCGATTTCCCGCCACCACAACGGGTCAATGGCGGCGACGCCGGAGATTTTAAAGTGGTCGCGATAGGGGCTGTTCAAATCCACCCAGCGATTGTGGGTGACCAGCGGCAGCCCGAGTTTGGTTTGAAACGCAGCCAGGCCGTCGGGAAAGAGAAACGCGTGGGCTTTGTATTCCAGTAATCCACCATAACGATTCCATTCGCCCTGGGGCAGACTGGCGGACTTGGGTTTCCCGGTCCGGCCGTCGGGATCGGTGAGGCTCTTGTAATACCACCAACTGTCCAGTTGCAGGTAGCGGATGGGGATTTTCTCCTCACGATAGCGGGCCGCCAGGGCGAGCAGGGTGCCGGCGTAGCCCTGATTCGTGTCATAATTATAATAGTAAAACGCGCCGTTGTCGGTCCAATAGCCCAGGTATTTCAACACGGTGTCCGCATCATTGGCCGGGCGTTGGACCCCCTGCAAATCCACCAGGGCCCGGCCCCACTGCTCCCAGGTGCGGTTGATACCCGCGCCAAACACGAGCAGCGTCTTTTGCGTGAACCCGGCGGGCAGGCCCGTCAATCCGGGGTTCATGCCGCTGGCGACGCGTTGCCGGCCGTCGCCCTGCATTTGGGCCACCATGAAATGGTCGGCGGGCGAGATGACGACGGAATCATACTGGTCGTCAAACATCAGCCAGGGGGTGGAGCATTCATTAGCGGAAAACTGGGGCGGAGAAAAGGTGCGCTGCGCGTAACTGAACCGGTGGAGGCCGGCCGGCAACCGGGTGAAGGCGGGAAACGCGCCGGGGGGCGTGTCCGCCGCCAGCGGGCTGGTCGCCGCGCAGAGCACCGCCGGGCGGTCGTCATACAAACGTATCCATCCGGTCCGGGGCGACGTGTCTTCCCGCCAGGCAAAGCTGATTTGTTGATACGCGCCGAGTTTATCGGTGCCCCGGCTGAGGGCGATGTCCGACGGGTCGCCGCTCACGTGTCCGGCATAGGTCCAATCCGGTTGTGCGCGGTGGATGGCATATTCGCCGGCTTTATCCACGGTCACGGATAAGCCCCCGCCGGGCTGGGTGATGGTTTGGGCCGGGCTGGTTTGGACGCCCAGAGTCAGGGCGATCAAGACGATCAGCCCCGGGAGCGGGCGTATATACTGGGGAAGTGGGTTGATCATAAATTTAACGCGCCGTGGCGCGGGGTCAGGGAGTGCTTTTGGGGGGAGTGGGTTTGCCGGGCAAATCCCCGCCGGCGTCAATGTCCGGCGAGGCGGTGCGGACCCGTTGGTATTCAATCGAGCCTTCATCGTCGGCCAGTTTGGGTCCGGCATACATCACGGCCACTTCGGCCAGCGCCGCCGTGGTGTCCGTCCCGAAACCGGACCGGGCGGTCAGCCGCAAATGCCGGGTGGTCATGATTTTACCGAAGGGGATTTTGATGGGGTCGAAGGTGGACGGCAGCCGGCCGGAGGTGATTTCGAGCCAGTTGGTGCCGTCGTTGCTGGATTCCAGCCGGTAATCGCCGATGTCCCCCAGGTGTTGTTTATCGTTCTGGCGGGGCATCAGCACCAACCCGTTGACGGCCTCCGGGGCGGGGAAGTGGAGGGTGATTTTGTGCGGACCGGCCTTGGCGGAACTCTGCCAGTAGGTGTTGGGATCGCCATCAATCAAGGCGTCCGCCGGGCGGCCATCGGCCTCGGCGGTGGCGGCCAGCCGGTGCATGATGCGGTTGTCAAACCACAGCCCGCGCAGCGCCTCCGGGGCGACGGCGATTTTCGGTCGGAATTTGGCGCCGGCCGCATAGTCCAGGAGTGAGTGATATAATTGCCGGGCCACCGGATTGGTTGCCAGGGCGGTGAAATCCACCGAACTCACCAGCAGCCGGCCGGCACCCACCCGGCATTCGAAGACCAGCCCGAGCTTGTAGTTGCGGTTCCAATCGTCCACCGCCTGCACGATGGGCTGCAATCCCGGGGGTAACGACTCCAGATTAATCGCCCGGGTGTTGTGCATGAGTTCCGTCCATTGCCAGTCGCACCCGGGTCCGGTGGGAAATTCCGCGAGGGCGGGGTGGGTGGGCTGGCACCACAGGCCCAACATGCGGGACCAAGTAGGGCCCATCAGGGCGTTCCAAAACACGGGCACCCGCGCCAGGGGCGGGCTGCTCCAGTCCAGGTCCACGGACCGGGGCAGGAGGAGGACTTTGCCGCCGTCGGCGAGTTTTTTCTCGGCCTCATCCCAGGACCGGGTCACCAGGACATCCCGGGGCGGCTCATTGGTGAGGGCGGCGGGATACAGCCAGAAATTCCAATCGTTGGCGATGGCGGTGCCCTGCAAACGGACCACCAATTTATACGCTTGTGGAGCGGTGAGCCGGGACAAATCCGCGTTGATCACGCCCAGCGGAAGGTTTTTGCCGGTGGCAATGTCGCGGGCCGGCCATTCCCCACCGGCGACGACCTTGCCGGCGGCATCCACGATTTGCCAATCGGGCGTGGCGCGGGGCAGGGGGGCCGGCCCGTAATTGGCGATTTCACATTTTACTTCAAACGGGTCCGCGGTGGTGAACACCCGCCGGGTCAGGCGGGCCAGCGGCACCACGGCGCTGCAATATTCTTTAAACTGCCTGGGGGTGACATAACCTTTGCCCTGCCAGAACGGGTCCAGCACCCCCACCAAGGCCGTGCCCTGGCCGGTGTAATCGTGCAAATCGAGCAGTTGAAACCCGGCCATGCCCGGGGTGCGGAGGTTGGCTTCGATTTCCTCCTTGTAACACTCCACCTGGAACCGGCCGGAGGCCCGGGCGAAGTTTTTATCCTGCGCGAGCACGCCATGCCGGGCGGCGGAATCGCGGGCGATTTCAAAATTGCCGGGTCGGGCAAAGCCGGTGAATTTGGCGATGACATCGAAATCAGGGTAGGCGCACCACTGGCCGAGTTCATGGGCCACCACCGGCACGTTGACCCCCTTGAGGGACGAGCCGTAATCGCGGCCGAACCAGGCGGATTCGCCGCGCGTCCGATTCTCGCCAATGCGGCCGGTGGCCAGATAATCCGCGCCGGTGACCGGGCCGGGGCGGTCAATGGCCACCCAGCCGGTGTCCGGGGTGTATAAACGGCGCGGGTCGGCCTGGCGGTAATGTTCCACCCACTCGGGGAGGCATTGCTGCCAGCGCCCGTGCGCCTCATTGCTCGCCGAGAGCAGCACGAACGACGGATGATTGCCGTAGGCCCGAATGATCCGGTCCGTCTCGGCGTAAAGCATTTTGAGCATCGGGGTGTTGGGGCTGATCTCGTTCCACATGCCGCATTCCACTTGCAGATAAAACCCCAGTTGATCCGCCGCCATAAACGCGGCCTCCGGCGGGCACCACGAGTGAAAGCGCATGTGATTCAACCCCCAGGCCCGGCAGGTCTGGAAAATCTTTTTCCACGAGTCCACATCCGTCGGCGGATAACCGGTGAGCGGAAAATCGCCGCCAAAATGCGTGCCCCGCAGATAGACCGTGTGATCGTTCAGGGTGAACGCCTGGCCACTGGCTTTGAATTCGCGCAGGCCGAAATCCGTTCGGACGGCATCGCCGCCCGCCAGGGACGCGGTGAGGCGATAGAGGGTGGGGTGAAATTCATCCCACGGTTGGGTGGCGGCATCCAGCGGGAGTTCCAGGGCAAACGTGCCGCCGTTGGTGGTCCAACTGACTGTGGCGTTGGTGGTGCCCATGCTTTTGGTGAAGAAGGCGAAATGTCGCGGCGTGACGCCGAGCGTTAGTTGGCCCGCGCCCGCCCGGCCCGTCCGGTTCTCGATTTGCCCGCAGACCGTCACGGACTTGGCGGCCACATGCGGATACACTTGCAGGTCGGAAATCCACACCGGGGCCGTGGCGCGGAGTTCTAGTTTGCCGACGATGCCATTCCACGCGTCATCCAGCGAATCGGAAACGCTGTGGGCGTCCGGGCGGTAGGGGAGAATCATGCGGTTGTCCACGCGCACCGTCAGCGTGTGGCGGCCCGGGGAGGGCAAACCGAGATCAAATTCGTGCGGCGCACAGAGGCTGTTGTTCGTCCCGATGAGCTGGTCGTCCAGCCAGACCCGGCTTTCCCAGTGCGGCCGCTCCAAAAACAGGGTGACGTGCTCGCCCCGCCATTTTTCAGGCACGTCGAACTCCCGCTGATACCACGCCGCCCCGAGGTAATGCTGCAGCGGTTGACTGAGGAAGGGGACCTTCACCGCGCCGGCATTGGTGTAGGCGGCATAGTCCGAGCGGAGATACCAGAAGTGATCATACAGCGAAAGCACCCAGGGGGTGCTGATGCTGATGGCATCGCCGTAGCCCTGGGCTTCGAGGATGCCGGGGAGCCGGATGGTATCCGGCAGCTTGGTGACGGACCAGTGGTTGGTGATGCCAGCATCCCGCCGGTCCAGGGCAAAGCGCCATTTCCCGGCCAGCGACAGGGTCTCCGCCGCCCGCCCCGGCGCGACCGACCAGCCGCCCAACACCAGAAACCAGACGAAAAGGGAGGCGATCAGCGAACCTTGGGGGACGGGGCGGCGTATGTCATTCATCTGGTGTGGGGGAACACTATCAAAGGCCGCCCCTACGGTTCAAGTGTTCTTGTCGCGGGCCCCTTTTCAATTTTAACGGTCTTTAACACTTTTAACGCTAATCACCCCCATTCAAGGTTATGCCAGACCCGGCACCATCGGTTAAACGATCAAGCAACTCGTTATTATGTTTTATTCCAACTCCAAAACTGGGGAGCCACTCGCCCCGATCAAACCCCCAAACCCTGGCGAAGCTGGGCCGGCAAAAATTTCCCCAAAAACTTGCACTCGCCGAGCGGGACCGGTTCCGCTATGCTATCGGGCTCTAAATTTATGAGTATTTTACCTGTGCGCACGAGCAGCCAGATTCGGCAGGACTTTCTCGACTTTTTCCAGTCGAAGGGCCACACGATTGTGACCTCGTCCAGTCTGCTGCCGGATTCCCCGAACCTGCTGTTCACCAACGCCGGCATGAACCAGTTCGTGCCCATATTCCTGGGCCAGACCCAGTGCCCCTACACCCCGGGCCGCGCCGCCGACACCCAAAAGTGCATCCGCGCCGGGGGCAAGCACAACGATCTCGACGACGTCGGGTTGGACACTTACCACCACACTTTCTTTGAAATGCTCGGGAACTGGTCCTTTGGCGATTATTTCAAAAAGGAGGCGATTGATTATGCCTGGGAACTGATCGTCAATGTCTGGAAATTCCCCCCGCAACGGTTATATGCCACGGTTTATAATCCGAGCCGAGCCCTCCGGGAACCCAGTGAGTTTGATCTGGAGGCTTATAACTTCTGGTCTGAAAAATTCCAATCCGTCGGGCTGGACCCGCACATCCACATCGTCAACGGCGGCAAAAAGGACAACTTTTGGATGATGGGCGAGACCGGGCCGTGCGGTCCCTGCTCGGAATTGCATGTCGATTTGACCCCGGCGGGCGATACGGCGGGCAAACTGGTGAACAAGGGCAGTCCGTTGTGCATTGAGATTTGGAACCTGGTCTTCATCCAGTTCAACGCGAATCCGAACGGCACGTTCTCACCGCTCCCCGCCCGGCATGTGGACACCGGCATGGGGTTTGAACGGGTGACCAGCATCATCCAGGGCACGAAGGGGCTGACGGACTTTGCCAACGCCAAAATCTCCAACTACGAGACGGACATTTTCCGGCCCATTTTTGACGCGCTCGAAAAACTGAGCGGCAAAACCTATGGTAGCACCCTCCCCGGCGGTGCCACCGCCCCTCCGGCTGCCGACGAACCGCTCAAAACCTCCGGGGAAGGCCCGAGCAATATTATTGACGTGGGTCCCTCCGCTGCGGCTTTGAAAGCGGGCGAGACTTGCAATCTGCCCGAGGAAATCGCCGGCAACCGCGTGGATGTCGCCCCCTCGGCGGAGCAAATCGCCCTGGACATTGCTTTCCGCGTCATCGCCGATCACATCCGCACCCTGAGTTTTGCGATTGCCGACGGCATCCAGCCCGGCAACAACGACCGCAATTACGTCCTGCGCCGCATCCTGCGCCGCGCCGTCCGCTACGGTCGCACGCTCGGCTTCAAGGAGCCGTTTTTCTACAAGCTGGTGGACGTGCTCGCCGACAAAATGGGCGACGTCTTCCCGGAAATCCGCAGGAAGCAAAAGCATGTGCAGGAAGTGATTAAGCGCGAGGAGGAGGCGTTTAATAAGACGTTGGATCGGGGGATTGCATTGTTTGAAGAAGTAGTGAGTGCGCAGACGAATTGGCACACTAAGGTTTCAATTTTAATTGAGCGATACTCTGCAAATAGTTGGAATGCCCAAGCAATTTACGGACTTCAGAAGAATGTGTCTCAGGAACTAGCTGACGAGAGAAACCTGCCTTTTTTTTGGCCCGCAGAACTCACTCAGGCGCTCAGCACAATTTGTCAAACAAATGGGCAACCTCAAATAGAAGGGGCTTACGCAGTTGTTAAGAGAGATTGCAAAAGAATTTCAGGCGAGTTTGCTTT
>Ga0302267_10001131_pt1 | contig 34518 bp, 33 predicted proteins | sample III_Bog_E1_3_FD_194555 | JGI IMG/M metagenome (GOLD analysis project Ga0302267, IMG submission 194555) | Peat permafrost microbial communities from Stordalen Mire near Abisko, Sweden - III_Bog_E1_3 | ecosystem: Environmental > Terrestrial > Soil > Wetlands > Peat | place: Sweden: Abisko...
GGATTTCGGTCCGGGGTGTTGATGTCTCTTTTCATTCTGCGGTCCACGCCCCCCACGGTCAACCCGAAACATTCCACGAGGCGAACATTTGTTTCAATCCCACGCAAACGTGGCCCGATTCATCGCTCACCTGCACAGTGCAGAAATCCGGAAATAAAAATACTTACTTATTAGTGTACTATCTGTTATAGTACACATGTGATTCCCTTCCGCGTCACATTCCGCCCAGGCGTATCCCTTTTTGAACAAATAGTTTACGCCTCCAAGCGCGCCATGGTCTCCGGCCAATTGCGCCCCGGAGACCCCTACCCCTCCGTCCGCTCACTAAGCAAAGAACTCAAAATCAATCCCAACACAGCCCATAAAATCGTCGCCCACCTGGTCAGCGAAGGGCTGCTTGAAACCCGTCCCGGCATCGGCACGGTCGTCGCCGTCCTTCCCGATTCCAGCAAAAAAGATCGCACCCAGCTCCTCGGCCATGAAATCGAAGAACTCGTCGTCGAAGCCAAGCGCCTGGGAATCGAGCAGGAGGAGATGCTTTCCTCCATCTCCGCCCACTGGCAGCGTCTTTCCGTCAACGATTCACCCCAGCCCGCCAACCCCGCCGCCGAGTTCAACGATGGAGGCAGCAAAGACCAATGACCAACGCAATCCGCACAGAAAACCTGACTCGAAAATTCGGACGAACCGTGGCCATCGACAGCCTCAACCTTGCCGTCCCTGAAGGCGCCATCTACGCCCTGGTAGGCGCCAACGGTGCCGGCAAAACCACTGTTATCAAGGTTCTGATGAACATCTTCGGCCCCACCGGCGGCCGCGCCCAGGTGCTCGGCATCGAGTCCCGCCGTCTCGCCGGCAAGGCCTTCGAGCGCATCGGCTACGTCTCAGAAAACCAGGAAATGCCCGACTGGATGACCATCGGCGCAATGCTCGACTACTTCCGCTCCTTCTACCCTCAATGGGACCGCACCCTCGAGCAGCAACTGGTCCGCCAGTTCGATCTGCCTCTCAACCGCAAGCTCAAGCACCTATCGCGCGGCATGAAGATGAAGGCCGCCTTCGCCAGCTCGCTCGCCTATCGCCCATCGCTCATCATCCTCGACGAGCCCTTCTCCGGCCTCGATCCCCTGGTGCGCGACGAGCTCATTGAAGGCCTCATCGAGCGCGCCCCCGAAACCACAATTTTCCTCTCCTCCCACGACCTCGCCGAAATCGAAAGCTTCTCCAGCCACGTCGGCTATCTGGAGCAGGGCCGCCTGCTCTTCTCTGAAGAAATGTCCGTCCTCGCCACCCGTTTTCGCGATGTAACCGTCACGTTGGAGACCCCGCAACCGCTCCCCAGCGATCTCCCCTCGACCTGGCTCCAACCCCAACTCGCCGACCGCGTGATCCACTTCATCCACAGCGGCTATCAGGACCGGGCATCCGAAATCGAGCTCGCAATCCTTTTCCCCACAGCCCGCGACATCACCTGTGACCCGATGCCCTTGCGCCAAATCTTTCTTGCCGTCGCCAAGTCCGGGCGCCTCCGCACCTCTTCTCAACAAGACCACATCAACGCCGAAGGGACCGCGGCATGAAACAAATCCTGCACATCTTCGCTAAAGACGCCCGCCGCTTCTGGGGAGAGATTTTTCTCTCCGTCGCCATCACCGCCGCCTTCGCCTTGTTTTATCCCCAACAATGGGTTGGGCCAGATCACATCCATAGCGTCATGGGAAACCACGGCACCGTTGGATATCAACTTGTGATCGCGGGCGGACTTCTTCTGGTTCTGGTGCCGGTGAGCTGGTGGCTGCTCATCACCCGCGTCGTCCAAGCTGAGTCGCTGGTTGGGGACCTCCAGTTCTGGCTTACCCGCCCCTATGAATGGCCAAAGCTGCTCGCCGGAAAATTGCTCTTCTTGCTGGCTTTTCTCTACGTGCCCTTCTTTGTTGCACAGTGTGCCTTGCTGGCCGAAACCGGCTTCAATCCCACCGCCTATGTTCCGAACTTGCTTTACAACCTGCTCCTGCTCACCGGCATCATTGTTCTGCCCCTCTTTGCAGTGGCCACGGTTACCTCTAACTTCGCCCGCATGACTCTCACCCTGCTCGGCGTCTTTCTAGGAATTCTCGCTCTTGAACTTGCTGTGCAGCCCTTTATGCCCCATCACACTACCGGTATTGAAGACACGTCCCTCACCGCGGAAGGGCTCCTAATCGTCGGAATCATCGGACTCTGCCTAAGCGGGGTGGTAGTTGTGCTCCAGTATCGTCTGCGCCGCGCCGTTCTAAGCCGTGTGCTACTGTTTGGCATTCCCGTCTTGCTCATCCTCTGTATGCCCCTCAGCGCCCGCCTCGAGCAGCAACACACCCGCGGCCGAATCGAAGCAAACTATCCCGCCAGCTCCATCCCACCGGTCCAGTTCGCCTATCGCCCGATCGATCCGGATCTGAGGCAGATCGATGTCTTCCCCGATAACAGCGATGTCATCATCCATACTCCGCTCGAAGGCACCGGCGTCGCTCCCGGAACGGTGCTCATCCCCGACGCAGTCAAACTCGAAGTCGAAGCCCCGAACGGATTCCGCTGGGCGTCAGACTGGCAGGACACCAACGCGCCCAAATTCTATGCCGGCGCGGAGGGTAGCTACGCGGCGGTCGCAATGCCCCGTGCAATTTATGAACAGTTGAAAACAACGCCTCTCACAATCCGCGTCACCTTCGCCCTCACCCAGGCCAAAGCAACCAGTGTCTCGCAAGTCGCACTCCCACGCCATGATTTCTCGGTCTCAGGCTTCGGCGTCTGCGCGCCCCTGACTGGCTCCTACAGTCCCTTCTTTGGAGCCACCGGCCTCATCTGCCGGTCAGTCCTGCGCGATCCGCCACTCACCTACATCGGCGTGGTCTGGTCCGATGCCCCCTGCAACATTCCGCACTCCGAATCCAACCCGGGCGTGCAAGGCGCAGGATGGATTGGAACGCTCGACCGCGCTCCCGCCGACCCCAACATCAGCCCGGTTCAGCAGGTGAACTTCAATCTCACAAATGGCTATAAGAGTGGGGGAGGCGGAGGTTCCCGATACCTCTGCCCAGGGTCCCCGGTCATCTTCACCCAATATGAACGCATAGGTCGCACCCAGGCTGGAGTCACCATCCACGACTTCCATCTTCCCATCCTCACCACTCATGAGTACTCCGGGGCGATAACCTCATCCTCGACCGGGCAGAATCAATGAGAGCCCTTACCGTTGCTCCCGCCCGTTCATCGCCTCACCCGCGTCCTCATGCCCGTCCACGATATAGACCGCGCCGCCTAGCGGGTTGCGCCCGGTGGCCCTTCCCGCGCCCAAATACGAATAGCCAAACCGCAGATCGGAAAACTCCACCGTCGTCCACGTCTGGTTCGGCGGCAGCTTCGGCGGCTCCATCCCCGGCACAGAAACCTGGCCCACATCGTGCACCACGGCCCACGTTCCCCAATCCAGATACACCTGTCCCAGCGGTGTCCGCTTCGCGGCCTCCGTCGCCGCGGTCACTGGCGGCTTGAACAGCACATTGATCTGCGCATCGCTGTCAATCACTCCCGTTCGGGTATCAATCTCTGCGGTCTGGTAGTAATTCGCCGTCTCGAGAATCGCGTGCCATTTAAAAGGCGTCACGGGATACGGCTCCAGCGCCACACGTTTTACTGCATCGGCCGCCACCTGCGTGCTGTCAACCAGCACAAGCGCATGCTGATATTCTGACCATCGCCAACCCCACAGCGCTACCATTCCAGTCAGCGCAAAAATCGCCCAGCCTTGCCCGCGAAACTTCTGCCTGCGCGCGCCCATCTCCCTATCCGCCAACCCAAACAGCCAGGGCATGGCAAAGGCCAGAAAGAACAGCACCCAAAGCACCGGCTCGGCAATAAACATAAAACTGCCCGCATACCATCGCGGGTTAAATGGATAGAAGGGCCGCACGCCGTAGTTGTTCGTCCAGTCCAGCAGCAGGTGGCTCAGCGCGGCAATCAACGCCGTCGCATAAAGCCATACCCAGCTCACCGGCTGCTGCTGCAACCGCAACGGAATCGGCGCTCCCGGGTCGCGCGCCATCGCCGCTTCCAGTTTGGGCTTACGCCTCGCCTCGCGCCATCGGTGCAGCACCCAAACCAATCCCACCACCACCCCAGCCACCACCGGTGCGGCAACAAACGTATGCGTAATGCCGCGATGATGCTTCAGCTCCTCGACTGGACCGCGCAATCCCCAGAACACATCCATGTCAGCGGCCTCAGCGGCGAGCACCGCCGCCATCGTCGCATACCCGGTCTTGCGGTTCAATCCCGCACGGCCAATGCATGCACCGGTTAGAAAATGAGTTACAGGCTCCATAAGGCTCCGCCAACCATACTATAGCCTCATATAATTCACCCCATGGGCGACGCCAAACACCCCCACCCAAATCCCGCCAAACGTGCCGAAGAACTTCGCACCGAGCTCCGCCATCACGAGCACCTCTATTACGTCCTCGACGATCCCAAAATCACCGACGCCGAGTACGACGCCCTCATGAACGAGCTCAAGCGCATCGAGGCAGAGCACCCTGACCTGCTCACGTCCGATTCGCCCACCCAGCGCGTCGGCGGCAAGCCGGCCGAAGGCTTTCAGAAAGTCCGCCACTCTCGCGCCATGCTCTCACTCGACAACGCCTACAACGCCGAGGAGCTGGCCGACTGGGACCGCCGCGTTCACGAGCTCGCGGGCAATTCTCCGGTCGAGTACACCGCCGAGCTCAAGCTCGACGGCCTCAGTGCCGCCATCCGTTACGAGGCCGCAGACGACGGAGGCGCCCGTCTCGCCTACGGCATCACCCGCGGCGATGGCCAGGTCGGCGAAGATGTCACCTCCAACATCCGCACAATCCGCAGCATTCCCCTCTCTATCTCCGCCGACAAATTGAAAAAACTCAATCTTCCACAGGCCTTTGAAGTCCGAGGCGAAACGGTCATGCCGGAAGCAGCCTTTCTGCGCCTCAATGAAGAGCGCGAACAGCAGGGCCTGCAGCCGGCAGTCAATCCTCGCAACGCCGCTGCCGGAACCCTTCGCACCCTTGAACCCAGCATTGTCGCCAACCGCCGCCTCGTCTTCTTCGCGTACTTTCTCCTCATCGAAGGCGAATACCTCGCCGAGGGCCAGTCCGCCACGCTTGACGCCCTCACTGCGCTCGGCTTCCGCGTCAATCCGCATCGCGGTCGCGTCAAGACAGTCGAAGCAATGATGCAATTCATCGACTCAGCCGAGACGCGACGCGCCACGCTTGGCTACGAGATCGACGGTGTCGTCCTCAAGGTTGACTCGCACGCAACCCAGCTTCGCCTCGGCTACACCGGCCGCGCCCCGCGCTGGGCCATCGCCTACAAGTTCACCGCCAAGTCGGGCATCACCCATCTCGATGACATCATGATCACGGTGGGCCGCACCGGCAAACTCACACCCACCGCCATGCTCAAGCCGGTCTTCATCGGCGGCACAACCGTCAGCCGCGCCACCCTCCACAACGCCGAGTTCATTGAGCGCATGGGCCTCCTCATCGGCGACTGGGTCAAGGTGGAACGAGGCGGCGACGTCATCCCCAAGGTCGTTGAAGTTGTAGAAGACGCCAGCCATCCGCGAGGGACCACGCGGTTCTCGTATCCCTCCGATTGCCCCGAGTGCGGCAACCCAGTGGTCCGCGAAGAGGGCGAGGTCGACTGGCGCTGTGTGAACGCCGATTGCCCCGCCAAGCTGCGCGAATCCCTGCTCCATTTCGGAAGCCGCGGCGTCATGAACATCGAAGGCCTGGGCGATGCGGCCGTGCAGCAGTTGCTGGACCGCGGCCTCGTAAAGAGTGTCGCCGATCTCTACTCGCTGACTGAAGAACAAGTCGTAGGCCTTGAACGCTTCGCAGAAAAGTCGGCTCGCGCTCTTTTAAGTGAGATTGAACAATCGAGAAAGGCCGGCCTGGCGCGCGTTTTAATGGGTCTCGGCATCCGCTTCGTAGGCGAAAGAACCGCCGAGCTTCTGGCTCAGGAATTCGGCTCCATCGATGCGGTGATGGCCGCGACAGCCGAGGAACTGGAGCGCGTCGAAGAAGTAGGCCCGCGCATCTCGGAGGCTATTCTCGATTTCTTTTCCCGTCCTTCAAACCTCGCCCTCGTCGAGAGCCTGAAAGCCGCCGGCGTCGATATGACCGCCGAGAAAAAGGTGCGCTCGACCCAGCTAGCCGGGCTCACTTTTGTGCTCACCGGCACCTTGCCCACACTCACTCGCGACGAAGCCAAGAAGCGAATCGAAGACGCTGGAGGCAAAACCGCTGGCTCCGTCAGCAAAAAAACCAGCTACGTCGTTGCCGGGGAGGAAGCGGGCTCCAAGCTCGACAAGGCCAATGAACTGAAGATTCCAGTGCTTGACGAGCCCGCCCTCCTGGCGCTGCTGGAATCAGGGCCCGCTGGACATTCAGGATAAGCTGGAACGCCGCCGGGGCGAAATGTCCGCACGCCCCCCCACTTCCCGCAACTCACGCTCCCGCTCGCGATTCCATGCCTCTGCGCGCGAATTGCGCGACCTGAAGCCAGGGGGTTCATCGGACTGCGCAGCAGCAACCTCCGCCTGTGGCATCGCCACCAGGGCCGCACCGCTCTTCCAAGGCATGCTGGCGGCGGGAATCGCTGAAGGAAACGCAGCGGCCAGGCCCATACGCTTCGGCAATGCGGGCGCAACCGGCGTTACCAGACGGGCAGACGACTCCACCTCGATATAGGCAGCATCCGAAGTCAGGCTCGTATCCGTGCCCGCTGCATGCTCGTCCAAATCCACTTCGTCCACTATTCCTCGCTGCATGCGCGCCGCAACGTCCCGCGCCATGAAGTCGTCTACCAGCTTATGCAGACAGGTTTGACCGCACAAATGCTTCGACCCGGGGCGCATCCGGTTCCGCGAGTTCCACCCGCTGACCCGGATTTCTCCCCCATGCTCGTTGGCCACGAACCAGTGGTTCGTCTGCTTCTTCTCAGCGCCGCAGATATCACACGAAATTGCCTGCCGGATCACCGCATTTCTCCCAACTCCGCAGAGCGGAACCGCTTCCTCTATTTCATCGTGCGGCGCGGGAAAACGGTGAGTGAATTGAGGAATGAATCTGGGCTGGGGCCAAAACCGGAAGGCAGGGAAGCCTGTCCTGAAACGGAACACTCCCTGTCCAAATTAATCGATTGCAAAAATCGAGTCTCTACCGGACCGAATTCGCGGAGCGAAAGCCAACTCGCTGCCCCTTACTGCTTGGGAGCGAAATAGCCCTTCTTGGCGCGCACCACATACCGCCGGTCGTTGCAATAAAGATAGATCGATCGGAACGATCCATCGTATTTGAAGTCAGCCGGGGTGTAAGTCAGCGCGTACTGGCTGCGCAGTTCTTCTTCAATGCTCTTGAAGCTGCCGGACATCTCCTCAACTGAAGGTGGAAAAAAGACCTGGCCGCCGGTCGACTCGGCCATATCAGTCAGTACCTTGTCACCCTTCCCCCGGCTCGGCGTCCAATTGGTGCTGATCGCGTAGATGATCGTCTCCGCACGTTCACATTCCTTGATCACTTCGTCCGGACGAACACGGCTCTGATTGTCATCGCCATCACTCAGCAGCACAATCGCCTTACGCACCGGTTCCTGTCCACGCGCATCCAGAAGTTTGTCTCGGCAAGCCGTGTAGACCGCGTCGAACAGCGCCGTTCCACCACCGGGACGAAGCCGGTTGACGCCTGTCTCCAGTGCATCAACATTGTTTGTCCAGTCCTGGGTCACGGTCGGCGTTACGTCGAATCCCATCACAAACGCGCGGTCGCTTTTCGCCTTCAGCACTTCCAGCAGAAACTCCGTTGCCGACTGTTGCTCAAACTGGAACCTCGTCCGAATCGATGTGCTGGCGTCGATCACAATGCCCACACGCAATGGAAGATTGATCTGCTGGTGAAACGAGGTGACATGCGCCGGCGCCTTCTGGTCATCAAGCAGAGCAAAATCGCTCTGCTGCAGATTGGGGTTGTAGTGCCCGTGCCGGTCCGTCACCGTGAAAATCAGGCTGACTTCATTGGCACCGATTCTGTAGGTGGGCGCGTTGACGTCGCCTTGCTGATCGCCGGATTGTGCGGGAGTTTGCGCATCCTGAGCGTTTGGAGACTGCGCGGTCGGCGCTGCCGGCGTCGAGGCCGGAGGAGTTGCAGGCTGTTGCGCTGTCAACGTGGCCGCGGAAAATATCAATGCAGCCAGGAGACCTGAAAACTTTCTGATCATAGCCTTCTCATTTTAGCAATCGCACCTGCCGGGTCGCATCCATTTCTCTTGAATCTCGTCAATTACGAGTCGCGTCTTTATCAACCGCATCCAGACGGCGGAGAAAGCTCTCCAACTCCTCCGGCAACGGTGCTTCCAGTTGCAGCAGCTTGCCTGTCCGCGGATGCGTGAACTCGAGCTGCGCAGCGTGCAGAAAGTTCCGCCCCAGCCGAAGCCGCTCCGGATCCGCCTTTCGTCTCGCGGCCTTGGACGTCGGCGCCTGCGCGGCCACCTGGTCCGTCAACTGCCCCGCCCCGCCGTAAAGCGTATCTCCCACCACTGGATGCCCGATCGACGCCATGTGGACCCGGATCTGGTGCGTCCTGCCAGTTTCAATCCGCACCCGCACCAGCGTAAATTTTCCGAAGCGATTGCTCAACCGCCGCACAACCTCGTAGTGCGACACGGCCGAGCGCGAGTTATCCAGCGGTTGCGTTGTCATGCGCGTCCGTCTCACTGGATCCCGCCCGAGGGCAGCATTGATGGTTCCGTGCTTCCGCTCCACCTCGCCCTGCACCAGCGCAATGTAGGTCTTTTTCATCTGCCGGGTCGCGAACATCTCACCCAGCTCCGCATGGGTACGGTCGTTCTTCGCGACAACGATCAGGCCGCTTGTGTCTTTGTCCAAACGGTGCACAATCCCAGGCCGCAGATCCCCCCCGGTCGACGACAGCTTTTTGAACCGGTAGAGCAGCGCATTCACCAGCGTTCCCTTGCTGCGCGCATCGTCGTTCTGTCCCGACCCGGCATGAACCATCATTCCCGCAGGCTTGTTCACCACGGCCAGATCCGCATCTTCAAACACCACATCCAGTGGGATGTCCTCGGCGGTTGCCTTCAGCGGCGTGGGATGCGGCTCCCCGGTCAACATGATCCGTTCGCCTCCACGCAGCTTGAACGAGGCTTTCTCGCGCTCGCCGTTCACCAGCACGTCGCCTTGCTCCATCAGCATCTGCACGCGCGAACGGCTCACGCCTTCCAGGTGCGCAGCAATGAACTGGTCAAGTCGCTGACCGACCCCTTCTGCGGGTACTTCGATCACTTGCAGTGCTTTGTCTCCGGCTTCAACCATGGGCTTCCTCATTCCTACCGCGATACGCATTCCGTTCCAGCAACAGAAGCGCCCCTGCCAGCACCATCGCAATCGCCGCAACTTGCGGACCATCGACCGCGCCGCTCAGCAACTGGCCGCGCCCCACAGAATCGCGCCAGAGCTCTGTCATGAAAACCACAACCCCAGCACCCATTAGAAACAGCCCCGCGGCATCGCCTTGTTGCCGTCGTACCGGCAGCCACACCACCAAAAAGACCGACAGCGTCAGGAACCCCAGCCCCGCATAAGCCTGCACGGGATGCACAGGAACCCCCAACGGTGTGCCGCTCCAGCGCCCAGCTAGTGGATTGGTGTACGTCACAGCCCAGCGCACATCGGTTTCCGTTCCATACCCGGCCCCCGCCATGAGCGCGCCCAGTTGCTCACATGCCAGTCCCAAGGCCAGTGGCGCAGCCAGCACATCCGCGGTCGTTCTAAGCGGCATTCTCTGCCATCGCCCATACGCGAACCCAGACGCTGCACCGGCAAGCGCTCCTGCGGCCGCAAGCAATGGATGGTGAATCATCGCCAGCCCCAGCATCCATGCGGGATGCGCGCGCAGTTCGCTCCAATTGGCAGCCACCAGTACCAGCCGCTGCACCACGAGCGCCGCAAACAACGCCACCACGCAGAGATTCCATACTCGGCCCAAGTTGAGATCAGCAACTCGCGCGGTACGCTGCGCCAGAAGAAGCGCCAGCACAACGCCCAGCGCCGCTAACACGCCATAGGACGGGATCAGAACCGCACCGATGTGGAAGAGAACAGGATGCACCTGAGTCAGAATATCCCCTCAGGCTTCAAGGAAGGTAGAATCCGGCCCGCTGGGCCGTGAGTAATGCACAGGTGAACCCGTCCAAAGACGGTGGAGCTCTCCGCGGTTCGTTAGGCATTCCGGACTGGCGGACACGGCACACGGAACCGATTGTCGAGTCGAGCCCCTGTTCATGATTATTGGTTCAACCTGTGTTGACTACCCACCTGCTTTGCAGGCCGGTTTCTATTGCGGATAGTATGGGTCCCGCGCAGGAATTGCAAGTCTTGTGCAAGGTGGGCGCAGTGTGCTAGCGTCTCATGCCCGCTGATTTGAATACAGTTTCCCGAATCGGAGCGCAGGCGTCGACTGCTACTTCGAACCTGCAGGCACACTGACGGCTGTCTCTGAAGCGGGAACGGATCTGCTCTTTTCCGCCGCGCGCGCCACCAATTTCTTCAGCTTCCCTTCAATGTCCGCGTCGCCAACATGCTGGTCCTCAAGCACGCCGTCCGCATCAATCGTGAAGGTTGCCGGAATCGCCGTCACGCCGAACTGCTTCGCGATATTTCCTTCAAAACCGCCATCGCGATATTGCAGCCAGGTCATCTCATTCTTGCCGACAAAGTCTCTCCACTTCGCGTCGTCCTTGTCCAGGCTGATGCTGAGCACAACCAGCGGCTGCCCGCGCATCCCCGATGCAATCTTCTTGATGTGCGGAAGAGCCTCGCGGCATGGACCGCACCACGTAGCCCAAAAGTCGATCAGGACAACCTTGCCTGAGAGGCTCTCAAGCGTAAGCGTTGTGCCATCAAGAGTTGTGATTCGAAAGTTTGGCGCCATCCGCGCTCGCGCCAACTCCGGCCGCTCGGCAAACCGCTGCGCGCGCTCATAGTCAAGATCACTTTTGCTGGCAACTTTCAGAAATTCCGCGAAGCGAGCCTTCGCTGCATCGTCGCGTTTCAAATATGCGAGCGCCGTTCCGTCCGCATAGAGACAGTCCGCATTCCCCGGCTGCAGTTGAAGAGCCGATTGAAATGCTGCGTCGGCCGACTCCAACGGCTCCGAGTGCTTCCCGTAAATACCCTCAGCCAGGCAAGCCCGGCCAAGCATCACCTGAGCTTTTGCCTTGTCCGCGGGATTGGTTACATGAGCAAATATTGCTTCAGATTCCTCACGCGCCGCTTTGAAGTCTCTTACCTCCACCGCAACTTTCCATGCCTGAAACTCGCAAGGAATACAGTGCCCCCCGTCTTGCTTATCTGCCTTGCGAAACCCATCCAATGCAAAAATTGCCTGATGCCCATTCAGGAGTTTGAACGCATCGTCATACGTCTTTTTGGCTTTTGGATCAGCGGGACCAGTGCTCTGCGTGGCAGGTGTGCTCTGAGGAGCCGCAGTCGGTGTCTGCGCGGCGCCGCCCGCAACCACGAGATTCAGACAACAAACACAAAGAAGTGATGACACATGAAGCCGCATGGAATCCCTCTGGAGACGGACCCAATATAACACGCTCAATTCTCGCGATTAAAGATTCCTTTGGCCGGCCTTCCACTCGTCCTCAAGAACTTCATCCAGCAATCCGCGAAGATTCGCGGCACGCGCGTCTCCTCTGCGCGTATCGGTGCCGCCGCTTTGGGACAGCTCGTCGGCCAGATTCAGCGCAGCCAGCACAGCCACACGCAGCGAGTCCACGGTGCGCCCCTGAGCCGCTACGGCGCGCATCTTTGCGTCCACACGCGCCGCCAATGCGCGCACATGTTCGGTATCCTGGCCGGAAAGGTGATAAAGCTGATCGTAAATCTCAACAGTCACGTAACCGGAAGGGGTGCGCTGTTCCTCAGCCATGCCTGCCTCTCTGCCTCATCCTAAACTTCGAGAGCATCGAACTGTGCAAGAAGCCGCTCCACACGCTGACGCACATAGTCGCGCTCAGTCCGCAACCCAGCCACTTCCTTCTGTAAACTCTCCACCAATGGTGACTGCTCACGCAGATCCGATTCTGCCTTGGCAGCACGCTCTTCCGCTTCTGCGCGAGCCACCCGCTCTTTCCTTACCAACTCCACCGCGCGTATGATCCGCGCTTCCAAGGCAGAAAAATCATCAGCGCTGAGCGACAAGGTCCTCGGCTCGGCTACTTCCTCTTCCTGTTGCTGATCCACATTCGCTTCTTCCACGCTCGACTCCCAAAGAGACTCAGACATTAAAAACCTCCGCGGATTTCAATCCGCATCCGATGAAGTATAGCTCCATTCCATTCCGGAATGTTGACCTCTCGGAATCTCTAGGTCCGCAACCGTGCTCCGGTGGAGCTGACGGCTTCAATCACCTTTGTTTGGAATGCTTGGAGTTCTTCTTCGCGAAGTGTGCGGTTCGGCGCCTGGAATGTCGCTCTGAATAGAAGGCTATACCCCCCCAAACCGATCCGCGCGTCGCGAAATACCTCGCGAACCTGCCAGTCGACCAGCTCCGGAATCTGCAAACCAGACAGCGCCTGGTCAATTCGCTCCCAGGTTACGCTCTCACTAAGAATCAAGGAAAAATCACGACGGACCGGTTGAAAACGGGAGATCTCGCGCGCAATCGGTTTGCGGAGCGGCAACTTGTACAGACGATCCAGATAGATCTCGCCCAGCAAGACCGGCTCTTTCAGCTTGCGTGCCGCAGCTTCTCGCGGATGCAGTTGTCCAAACCAGCCGACGGTCTCGCCCTCAACAGCCATGCGCGCCGAGCGGTAAGGATGCAGCCACTCCGGCGTCAACCCGGTCTCGGCGGGAAAACGGTCAAAGTACACAGACCGCGCCTGGAAGCGGGCCAGCACCTGCTCCATCGCGCCTTTTACATCGTGAAAATCGATTGTCCGCGCACCATGCAGTGCAGACTCCTCCGGCAAGGTGCCCACCGCGCCAAACGCCACAGCCGGGCGCTCTTCCACTTTCTCGACCACGCCATTCGAGACCGTCCCGCTGAATACGGTTCCCAACTCAAACAGCCGTACATCGCTGACATCGCGATGCAAGTTCCCGGCAATCATCGAAAGCATGCCAGGGATCAGCGACGGACGCAGCACGCCGGCTTCTTCGCTCAGAGGATTTCCCAGCGGGACCACCAGTCCCGGCTGCGGTGCTGTCAACGCCGCTTCCGCAGCGGAACAGAAAGTGCTTGCGATGGCTTCGTGGAAACCCGCATCCAACAGTGTCCGACGGACAGTCGACTCGCTCTCAGCCCATGGCAGCGCACGCACGCCACCACCAAATACCGGCAGCGTATTTGCAAACCGGTTATACCCGTAGACCCGCGCGACTTCCTCGATCAGGTCGATCTCGCGATCCAGATCCAGCCGCCAACTTGGCAGGTTCACCAGCCATGTCGAGCCTGCATCGCTCTCGACCAGCCCGCATCCCAGCGCCTTGAGCACGCCTTCGACCGTCGCAGCCGTGATGCCATCCTCAGCCACCGTCGTGCCGAGAATGCGCTTCACTTCGCTCAGAGCCAACGCAATGGGCAGGCGATCAGCGGTGCGCTTCTCCATCACTGCCACGCGCACATCCACCAATTCGCCTTCAATCATTCCGCCATTCGCCAGCAGAATGCTCGATACAAGCGCCGATGCGAGCGGCCCAGCCTGAAAGTCGGCGCCACGCTCAAAGCGATGACTTGCGTCCGTATGCAGCCCGTGGCGGCGAGCGGTCCGGCGTACGGCCGTTGGCTCAAACCATGCAGCCTCGACCAGAACATTGGTCGTCGTGGGCGTAATCATTGAATCCCACCCGCCCATCACCCCGGCAAGCCCCAATGGCTTCACATGGTCGGCTACAATCAAGTCCTCGGAATCGAGTAAGCGCTCCACGCCATCCAGCGTCTTCAGACGTTCTCCCTTGCGAGCCCGCCGCACCACGATCCCGCCCTCAATTTTGTCCAGGTCAAAGGCATGCGTGGGTTGCCCCATTGCGAGCCAGGCAAAGTTAGAGGCATCTACCGCATTGGAGATCTTCTTTTGTTCAAGGAGTCCGAAATAGGTAGCTACCTCCGCGCCCGGAAACCAGTCGCGCGATTCTCCGATGGTGATTCCGCGCAGCACGCGCGCCGTGAACCGCCCGCACTCATTCTCCGCCTCAACTCGCACTGGGAACGTGGCTGCAGTCGGCTCCGCTTCAGGCAGCGCGAACTCGAGAGCCGGTAACGTCAATCCATAAATCGCCGCCGCCTCCCGCGCCACGCCATAGTGGTTCATCGCGTCAACGCGGTTGGTCGTAATGTCCATCTCGTAAAGCGAGCCGTTTCCGGCACCGAGCGAGTAGACTCCCTCGACAGCGATCCCGCGCAGAGTCAGGTCCTCAGCGAGTTGAGCATCGTCAACCGGCAATCCCGGCAAATAAGCTCTAAGCCATTTAGTAAGTATCTTCATCGATCGATTCCTTCGCGAGCGGAGTTAGCGCTGTTAGTCGAGTTTCTCGCGGTTAGCGGTGTTAGGCGCCGTGAAGCAGCTCGCCGCCTTTGTCCCGTCCCAGCACCGAGACCAACCCGTTGATCAGCCGAGCAACTTCCCCTCCGTTTGTCATTAGTTCCTTCACAAGCTCGTCTTCGATGTAGCCAAGGCTCCCGGCCAATTCGATCTGCGTTTGCATCTCGTAAAGGGAACCGCGGGCATTCCCCAGAAAATGCCTGAATTGCGAGTCCGTTAGTCTTCCGTGCCCCTCAGCAATATTGCTCGGAACCGAAACGGCAGCCCGCCGGATTTGTGTGAGAAGACCATAGGCTTCGGACTTCGGCAGACCTCTTGTCAGCGTGTAAGCCTGGCGAGCCAACGCCATAGATTTTTGCCAAACGATTAACTCCCGATAGCTCTTCGGTCGCGCCACCGCTTGCCTCACAGTCTTTCTTCTGGCGCGCCACCGGTGGCCGGGCCTTTGCTAACTCCGCCAACTCCGCTAACAACGCTAACTCCGCTTCCTAAACAAACTGCCCCAGAAACCTCATATCTCCGGCATAAAACTGCCCGATTTCGCTGATCCCGTACTTCATCATCGCAATGCGTTCCACGCCCATGCCGAAGGCGAACCCGGAAATCTTCTTGGGATCGTAAGCAGGTTGCTTTTCGGCAGCAAATGCAAACACCGCCGGGTCCACCATGCCGCAGCCCAGCAGTTCAATCCAGCCCGAGTTCTTGCATTTGCGGCAGCCCTTGCCGCCGCAGAAGATGCAACTGATCTGTACGTCCGCGCTCGGCTCGGTGAACGGAAAGAATGACGGAAAAAACCGCGTCTTGACGGCCGAACCGAACAGCGCCTTCATGGCGTAGTCGAGCGTCCCCTTCAAATCACTGAAAGTAATGTTGGTATCAACACAGAGGCCTTCAACCTGGTGAAAGATCGGCGAGTGCGTCGCATCGGCCGCATCATTGCGGTGAACTTTTCCTGGAATCACAATCCGCACCGGCGGAGGCTGCGACTCCATGGTCCGCATCTGCACCGGCGAGGTGTGCGTACGAAGCAAAAGCCGGTCCCGTTGAGACCTCCGCTCCTGCCCCGCGACTACCAGCGTGTCCTGTGTATCGCGCGCCGGATGCCCAGGAGGAAAATTCATGCTCTCGAAGTTGTAGAAGTCGGTCTCGACCTCCGGCCCCACACCAACCGAATAGCCCAGCGCTGCAAACACACTGGTTATCTCATTCAGCGTCCGCGTAATTGGGTGCTCAGCACCGATCAACCGCCGCGAGCCGGGCAGCGTAATGTCAATCGCCTCGGCTGCCAACGCCGCATCGCTCGGCCCAGCGCCGGAGGCCGACGCCAGAATCCCCTCGACGAGTTCCTTGAAGACCTTGAATCTTTCGCCTACAGGCTTCTTGGCCTCCGCCGGTGCAACCTTGAGCCAGCGTGACGAAATCTCTTTCAGCCGCCCTTGCTTGCTTCCCAGCCACTTGAGCCGAAAGGCCTCAACATCTGCTTCTCCGCTGAGTGATGCCGCGTCCTCGCGCGCCTGGCGCTCCACCGTGCCGAACGCCTGGTCCAGCGCGGCCTCATCAAATGCCGTCAGATTAGGTATCTCTTCGTTCATCATGCGTAACGCTCAGAATAAACCACTGGCACAACAAAGCGGTTGCGGAACGTGCCTCACAGCGACAGACTATGGCCTTTCAAATCAATGAAGACCACATTGCCGATCAATAGAGTTCGAAGGAGCACAATGGGATTTATGAAGACGAATTCAGGGGTTTCGGGGAGCGAAATGTTAGGCGCTTGCCCCGTTTTAAATAAACACCCCACCCCCTCCCCCCTCAAAAACCCGCGTCCGCCATCATTCTTGCTCCGTAATCAATTGCAAATGAACGAGTTGACAAATGGGGCTGTATACCGATGAGTAAACTTTACCCTCGCAAAAACGGGGTTTTTCGTGCAGAATTCGGTGTTTTTGGTGCATTTTATGAAAGAAACCGAGCCTTTTCGCTTTGATCCGAAGGTCGCCAAAGACCCTATGACTCACAAAACTCTCAGGCCTTACCAACTCCGCGAACCTTTGCGCGGCGAACCTGATCCGCCAATAGAAAAAGGCCCTGCAAAAGCGGGGCCTTTTCGAGAACCTGCCGCTTGCTAGGCCGCTGCTTTTTCCGCCGCGAGTGCGGTCCTGGCCTTGTTGACTAGGTCGGTAAAGCCCGCCGCATCCTTCACGGCGATGTCGGCCAGAATCTTGCGGTCGAGCTCAATGCCGGCCTTCTTCAGGCCGTTGATGAGCTGCGAATAGCTGAAGTTGTTGATTTTGGCTGCTGCCGAGATGCGCACGATCCACAATGAGCGGAACTGGCGCTTCTTCTGCTTGCGGCCGGTGTAGGCGAACTTGAGGCCGCGTTCGACGGCTTCCTGGGCTGCTTGATAGAGCTTGGATTTCGTAAGGAAATATCCGCTGGCCCTTTCAAGAATCTTTTTGCGGCGGTCATTCCGCTTCGTACTGCGTTTTACACGAGGCATGGGTTTTCTCCGTTTAGTGTTTCGGTAAAGCGGCTGGAGGCAGGAGGCCGGCCCGAAGGGCGGCGGTAAACCTCTTCACTCGCTATGCAAGCCTGAAATCGCACCGGGACCATCTTCTTATCCGGCGGGGGCCATATCTCAATGGCCCATCAGCTTCTTCAGCGCGGTACCCCAAAACGAGGACCGCACGAAGCGCTCAGGCGTAGGGAATCATGCGCGCTACCTTCTTGTAGTCGCCGTCTGAAACCAGCACGGTCTTGCCGAGCTTGCGCTTCAACTTTGGCGACTTGGAAGAAAGGATGTGCCGCGTCTTCGTCTGGCCCCGCTTGATTTTGCCGGTGCCAGTCTTGCTGAAGCGCTTGGCCGCGCCCGTATGGGTCTTCAACTTGGGCATTGTCTTCTCTTTTTTGGTTGGCTAGCCAAATCTCTTCAGCCCGCCCAACCGCATGGCCCGTGAGACAGGGGATCCCCTGCCCTCTTGAGGCTCTTATCAGTATATCGCAAGCCGAGTTTCCCCGCCATCTCTTTCACCTTGTGTAATTTGGGGAAATCTGTGGGTGTGGAACCCTACGGGTTTTGCCGGGATTGCACGGCAGGAGACGGACAAACGCCAAAAAAATGGCTGGCGAAGAGCGATTGGCTGTTTGCGTGGGGACGAATGAATGCGAATTGCCCGGTTTGGAAGGGATCATTCGGCCGAAAACAGCCCATTATGCGTGCTATTTCGACGTTTTTTTCATTGTTTTTCGCGCGTTTTTCGGTGGCCACCTTCAGTGGGGTGGAGCTCGCTGGGATTTTATCGGTTCATTCGCCGCGGTTGTGGGAGAGGCAGAAAAGCTTCCTGCTTCGGCACCTTCTACGCTCAAGCACCCCACCGGGTCCCAGGGCACCCCGTGACATCTCTGGAGGGACACCTGTTTCAAATCGGGCAAAGCCTGCGATTAAAAAGCATTCGGTCATTGTCCGTATCGACGTCAGAATCGTAACGTGGAGAAGTGGCCGTACTCTCCGTCGATCTCGCTTTTCGCCGATGGGCCGACATCGGCATCGTCGTTCTCGAGCGGGTCTGCCTCGCGCAGGCCGGAGTCTCTGGCGCATGCGAATCGGGCCTGTATCCAATGCCGCACTTTCCCATGTCAGATGCGGCCGAGCGGGCGGGATATCAAATAAATTGCGAGATCATCCCTTCCCACGGACTGGGCTTCAACGCCGAAATTGAACGCGGACCTGTGGACGCCAATGTTCTGGCAGGCCGCCTCAACCACCTCTGCGGCATACGCAACATCCGTGTGATTCTGCTGGACGGACCGCAGGCATGGAAGTCTAGATTCAACGGCCTTGAACACGCGCGCGTAAGCGAATGCCAATTAAACACCGCAGCAAAGACCGGCCTTCCGGGCATGGTCAAGCCTAAAACCCATCGAGCATTCGCTGAATTCTGCCTGGATGTGTATGAGGCGCTGTGCTGGCGGGGATGGTGCCGTATGAGTACCCAGACACAGCCCAGCGCAGCCGTTGGACCGGACGGAAAGCATGTCGATGATCCGCAGCGCATCCTTGTGGAAAACTACCCGTATGCCGCATGGCGATCGTTGGGAATCAAGCCGCTTCCCTCGAAGCGCCTCGCCAAAGTGAGTGACCTTGCGGATGCATATGGCGCGTTGCGCTCACTTTTTCCAATCACGACCAACAGTCGGCCAAATCACGATCAGCTTCAGGCCATCGTGGGTGGCTTGGCAGGCCTGGATCTGGAGGCGCGCAACACGGACGCTATCCGAGTCGTCGGCACTGCGCCTTGCCGCGAGGAGGGTCAATGGCGAGAAGGCTTCATCGTTCTTCCCGAGCGGCCGGCCCACGCTGGAGCCGAAATCGGTCTCAGAGGACTGCGTTGGCTGAACTAGGTTATTCGCATCGAAGCGCCGCGGTCGGTTCCAGCCGAGACGCCTTCCGCGCGGGCAGGTATCCCGCAAGCAACGCGATGGAAACGAGCATCATAATTGCCGCGAAAAGGCTGGCAGGATCTGCGGGGCTCACACCATAGAGCAGCTTCGCGGCCAGTCGATTGCCAACCAGGGCCATCGGAATTCCGAGCACGATGCCGCCTCCAACCAGAACCAGAATTTCACGCAGAATGAGCCATAGGACATTTGATCTTGTGGCGCCAAGCGCCATGCGCACGCCAATCTCGCTGATTCGCCGAGCCACGGCATACGAAAGCAATCCGTAAATTCCGATGCAAACAAGGAACGCCGCCAACAATCCGAAGAACGTAGAGAGGCGCGCGACAAGGCGCTGATTGGCAGTGGATGCGTCCACTTCTTCAGTGAGCGTGGAGATGGCGCCGACGAGCACGTTTGGATTGACCTCAGCGATCGTGCGTCGCACTGAGGGGATGATCTCACCCGCGTCCCCCGAATAGCGCACCTCGAAGTTTCCGAAATACTGCACGCGTTGCGCGTAGGGAAAATAGGCGGCGCCCTCCGGGCTCTCCTGCAACCCAACGTACTTGGCATTCTTGACCACGCCGACGATCTCTATATCGCCGCTTTGCGACGCATCCTCACCAAATCCGAAATGGCGCCCGATCGGCGAAGCACCGGGAAAGAACCTGTTCGCCATGGTTTCATTGATAATCGCGACCTTGGGTGAATCAAACCTGTCACGCGAATCGAATCCTCGCCCTGCCACAATTGGAAGTCCCATGGTGGAAAAGAATTCGTTTCCAACTACGTTGTTCAGCACGTCCTGGCTGTTCTCCGATGTCCGCGGAATGCCCTGCACCGTAACGTCCGTCGACCACTGTCCCTGGTTGAAGGTGAACATTGCAAAGCTGGCTGCGTGCACTCCTGGTAACAATTGCACGCGCTCTTCGATCCGCTGCTGCAGGTTCACGAGGCGCGCATCCAGCGGAAGACCGGCCGAGTATTCGTCCAAATTGAAGATCAGAACGTTCTGCTTGTTGAAGCCGGTGTCGACCTGCGTAAGTTTCACAAGACTCCGCAGAAACAGACTGGCTCCGGCAAGCAGAACCAGTGAAAGCGCGATTTGCGCGACAATCAACACCCGTGCAAGCGAAATGCGGGATGAAGGTGCAGCGATCCCACGCCCTTGCTTCAACGAGCCGGTTAGATCAAGCCGTGTTGCACGAACGGCCGGTGTCAATCCGAAAAGAAGTGCGGTGAGGACTGTAAGGACCAGCGTAAATGTCAGGACACGCGGGTCGGGGCTCACGTTCATGGCGGCGACTTCTGTGCTTTGCGTAGCCATGGTCAGAAGCAGATGGCCGGCATTCCATGCACATGCCACACCGAGCGCCGCGCCGAGGGACGCCAGCACAAAGACCTCCATCATAAGCTGCCGCACTATGCGAGAAGGTGTAGCCCCGATCGCTATGCGCATGGCAAATTCACGCGAGCGGGCTGCGCTCCGGGCCAGCAACAGATTGGCAAGGTTGGCGCAGGCAATCAACAACACCAACCCCGCGATTGCCGACAGAATCTGAAGCGGCAGCGAGAATTGCCGCCGCAACCGAGAGAGCCCTTTCCCCGCCCGCGTCAATTCAACGCCTGCGTGTTGAACATCTGCGAGGTCCTTCTGCGACGGCGCAGGGGCAAGATATTCGCTGCTTATATACTGTCTGAAAACCAGGTTGGTGTTGGCGGTTGCCTGCGCCTGCGTGACGCCGGGCTTGAGCCGCGCAATCAAATAGAGCGATTGAAACCACTTATTGCTGAGGCCATTCCATCCAGGCGAGATTTCTTTCTCCATTGAAAGCGGAATCCAGAAATCTGGCGACTCGCCGACCGTAGTGCCAAAAAACTCTCGCCGAGCAACGCCGACAATGGTGTAATCCGTTCCTTCGATGCGCACTGACCTGCCCACTAATGCGGGATCGCTCCCATGGCGCTGCCACAACGAATAACTCGCGACCGCAACGGCACCGCTGCCTGGGGCCTTGTCGTCGGCTTCGTTGAGAACACGTCCTCGATCCGGATTCACACCCAGAACTGAGAAGTATGTTCCCGAAACCAACGATGCGTGCAGCGTCTCGCGCTCTCCTCCAGCCAGCGCGCCATGGGTGGCAAACTCGACGCTATCGATTGCCGCGACGCTCGAGAAAACTTCATTCTTCTGGCTGAAGCTGCGGTAAAAGGAGTAGGAGAAGAGTCTCCAGCTTTCGTTTGGAAGACTGTCGGTGCTGCCTACCGCTCTGCCATCCCCAAAGAGAACAAGCTTCCCAGGATCTTCAACGGGAAGCGAGCGCAGCATGACTACATTCATCAGGCTGAAGATTGCAGTATTTGCCCCGATACCCAGCGCCAGAGAAACGATCGCGACCAGCGTGAATCCCGGGCTCCGGGCAAGCATGCGGATGCTGTACCGAAGGTCTTGTAGAATGTTCTCGGCGACCGTTTCCCAACCCGCAGAACGAATGCGATGCTTCACTGAGTTTGTGCTGCCCATTTCGACGCGCGCCGCCTGGGCCGCTTCCTCTGGGGTCATTCCTGCGCGGCGCTTCGCTTCCATCGAAGCCTCAAGAAAGCCGCGCAGTTCTTCATCCATTTCGCGCTCCACGTGATCTCGCCGAAAGAAGGCCTTCAGTCCGCCGGAAATATTCTCGAACCAATTCATCGCACCCTCTCTTACGAAATAGCTGGGCTATGCTTCCAGGATTCTGGCAATGGCCGCGGTCTGACGATCCCACGCATCTGTCTCATTCTTAAGCGCTTTGTGGCCTTTCTGAGTGAGGCTGTAATACTTGGCCCGGCGGTTGTTTTCCGTCGAACGCCACTCGCTTTTGACGTGGCCGGCGCGTTCCATGCGCGCCAGCGCCGGTAGAAGCGAACCGGGATTCACGCGGAACACGGCTTGACTCACTTGTTCAATTCGTTGCGCCACGCCATAGCCGTGCATTGGCTCAAGCGCAAGTGTTTTTAAGATCAGCATCTCCAACGTACCTTGCACCATTTCGCCCGGCTTCGGCCCCATGTGTAATCTCCCCTTGACAATCAAGATGTAACGCTATCTCGTCTTGATTGTCAAGAGGAGTACGAGGAAATTCTTTTATGGAGCGATTGGCGGGCTCGTGTATTCCAACGGTAAGAGGAATGCGAGTAGGAGCATCAACACAAAGGCCGCCCCTGAAGGGCAGCCTTTGGTGATACTCGTTGTCTGGAACTTACTGGGGTGGTGCGGGTGCACCGGCAGCGGGCGGAGGAGCTGCAGGTTTGGGCTTGGGAGCTTCTTGTTTCTTCGACGGCGCAATGATGGCGTGCAGAATTGTGCCTTCCATGCGGGGCATGAATTCCACGACACCGGCTTCGCCAATGTCCTGGATCAGCTTGTTGATGATGGCATAGCCCAGTTCGCGATGAGCCATTTGACGGCCTCGGAAGCGGAGGCTGGCCTTCACCTTGTCCCCGTCGACAAGGAAGCGGACTGCCTGGTTCTTTTTGGTCTGGTAGTCGTGCTCGTCGACGGTCACTGAGAACTTGACCTCCTTGACGACGATTATCTTCTGCTTCTTTCGCGCGGCACGCTCGCTCTTATCCTTCTCGTAGAGGAAGCGTCCGTAATCCTGGATGCGGCAAACCGGGGGTACAGCGTTGGGCGAAACTTCCACGAGATCCAGTCCGCGTTCGCGGGCCATTCTCAGCGCCTCAAAGGGTGCCAAAATACCAAGTTGTTCGCCGTTTTCGTCGATGACGCGGATTTCGCGCGCGCGAATTCTATCGTTGATGCGAATAAAGGACTTAGCCGAACGTTTATCGAGTGCGATGGTGCTCCTCCAAGAGTCGCTCGTGCCCGCCTCCGGGGTTTTCCGGAATCGCCGCGAGTACACGAACGCACACTGAGTATAGCATTGGCTCGGCCCTGCTGAATGCACCCCTCAAAGGGTCGGGGTAGGTCGAAAAAGGTTGGAAGCCTTCAGAAGATTTGGTGGTAATGTATAGATAGGTAGACAAAGAGGTATAGAGGTACCATGCCACTGAGCATCAAAGCCCCCGAAGCCGATAGGCTAGCCCGCGAACTTGCCAATACGACAGGAGAAACGATCACGGATGCCGTGATAGTTGCCATGCGCGAGCGGCTGGAACGCGAGAAGCGGAAGCGCGAAAGCAAGCAGCAACTCATTGAGGATTTAATGGCGATTGCCAACCATTGCGCTTCGCTGCCAGTCCTCGATAATCGCACGGAAGACGAGATCATGGGCTGGGATGAAAACGGGCTGCCGTCATGATTGTTGACTCGTCGGCACTGGTTGCCATTCTGATGGTCGAGCCTGAGGCCCGGCGGCTGACAACAGCCATTGCGGGGAGCCCGCTCTGCCGCCTCCCCGCATCGTGCCTTGTTGAAACTTCAATATTGATGCTCTCGCGCGGAGGAGAAGATGGTGTACGCGATCTTGACCTTTACCTTGCCCGCAGCAGAATGGAGATCGTTCCACTCACCGAGTCCCAAGCTGGGTTAGCGCGGGATGCGTTCCGGCGTTTCGGCAAAGGTCGCCATCCGGCGAGGCTGAACTTCGGCGATTGCATGGCGTATGCATTGGCGAAGGAAACCGGAGATGAACTGCTCTTCAAGGGCACTGATTTCAGTCAGACGGATATTGCAGCGGCAACGTACTAGCAGTTTAAGCAAAGGTCGAACGTAGAGATCGAAACAGCAGACTCATCCCTCGGGCTGAAGCCCGGAGACTATTTTATTAGTCCTATGGCACAACTGAAGTCGTGCCCTGATTACAAAGCTCGTTTCGACGGAGTCTCTGCTACTGGTTGATACGTTCGCCTTCCATGAATGTTCAAGAGCGATTGCCCTTTCAGGTCCTTGCGTGTTGGCCTTCCCGCTGCGCACGTTCGTTATACTAAGAGCTGATCCTTTTGCCCCTCAGCTCTCTCATTTCATCCATGCCAGACTCTGCCGCCACCAGTTCAGCCACCACCGTGTTCCCCGGCAAGGGCAGCACGCGGCATATTGTCGGGTTCGTCTACTTTACATTTGTCTGCTATCTCTCTATCGGATTGCCTCTGGCAGTTCTGCCGCCGTTTGTGCACTTTCGCATGGGCTTCAGCGCCGCGCTGGCCGGACTGGTTATCAGCATCCAGTACATCGCCACCCTCATGAGCCGCCCGTGGGCCGGCCGCATCTCGGACCGCGTGGGCGCGAAGGTATCCGTGTTGTGGGGCATGGCTGCGTGCAGTTCAAGCGGGGCCCTGGTGGTGGCTGCGGCGGCAGTGCATCGAACCCCCTTGCTCAGCCTTTGCATTCTGATCCTGAGCCGACTCGTTTTGGGAGTTGGTGAAAGCCTCGGTTCCACAGGATCAACGCTCTGGGCTATCACGAGCGCAGGATCAGAGCATACGGCTAAGGTTATTTCGTACAACGGCATTGCCACATATGGCGCAATGGCGCTGGGCGCTCCGCTCGGTGTGGTGATGGATCAGCAATGGGGCCTGGGCTCGATCGGCCTGCTCACGATCCTGGTTGGCGCTTTCAGTTTGGCATTTGCCTTCAGAAAGAGCCCGGTTCCGGTGGCTCCCGGGGAGCATTTGCCCTTTGCACATGTCTTGGGCCGCGTTGCCCCGCATGGCATGGCTCTGGCCGCGGGCGGAGTTGGCTATAGTGTTCTGGCGACATTTGTGACCCTCTTTTACGTAAGCCGGCACTGGGATGGCGCCGCCCTTTGTCTTACCGCGTTTGGCCTCGCGTTCATTCTTGCCCGTCTGCTTTTTATTCGCACCATCGATTGGTTTGGCGGGTTTCCGGTTGCGATGATCTGTCTCGCGGTTGAATCTGTGGGAGAAATCCTGCTGTGGCGAGCGCCATCACCGTGGATTGCACTGGCGGGCGCTGCACTGGCAGGGTTCGGATTTTCGTTGGTATTTCCCGCTCTCGGCGTGGAAGCAGTGAAGCGTGTAACAGCGAACAATCGCGGTACCGCTCTGGGCGTTTATACCGCTTTCGCCGATGTTTCCTTCTTCCTCACCGGACCACTGGCGGGCGCTGTGATTGGGGTTTACGGCTATTCCAGTGTGTTTCTTTTTGCGCTGATTAGTGTGCTTATTGCGCTGAGCATTGTCATCGTCCTGCGGCAGTTCCAGAAAGATTGACTCCGCAGAGCAATTTGTTCCCTGGGCCTTTTCGATGGAGAACAGATGCTGGCGGCGCGGTGCAGTTTGAGCTTGGATCGCACTGGTGTTGTACACTCCGCTTCAGGTCACCCATTGCTCCTAGTCGTTGAAGGTCGTCATGCGCTCAGTCATTGAAGTCTCCGGAGTTCGCAAAACATACGGCAAGACTGTCGCCGTTGAGGAGGCGACGTTTGCTGTCAATGAAGGCGAGATTTTTGGACTGATTGGACCCAATGGCGCGGGAAAGACCACGACGATGGAGTGTATCGAAGGGCTGCGGAAGCCCGACCGCGGCGCCATTGCAGTGCTCGGGCTTGATCCTTACAGACAGGTTTATAAACTGCAGAATCGCATTGGTGTGCAGCTTCAGCAAGCGCAGTTGCAAAAGCGCATCAAGGTGTGGGAGGCGGTGGATCTTTGGGCTTCGCTTTACCAGAAGAAGTCGGTGGACGCCGCACACCTGCTGGAACAACTTGGCCTGACCGACAAACGCAATGCGTGGTTCATGAACCTCTCAGGAGGGCAGAAACAGCGGCTGTTTATTGCGCTTGCGTTGATCAACGATCCCGAGGTGGTGTTTCTGGATGAGCTGACGACGGGGCTTGATCCGCAGGCGAGGCACGCGATTTGGGGCTTGGTGCGCGGGATTCGCGAGCGCGGAAAAACCGTATTCCTGACGACTCATTTGATGGAGGAGGCGGAGAGGTTGTGTGACCGCGTGGCCATTATGGAACACGGGCGGATTATCGATATCGACACGCCAGAAAGCCTGGTGCGACGGCATTGCCCGGAGCGGACTGTTGTGCTGGACACGGACGCAGCGGATGCTGAGGAGATATTCGAAAAGATTGCGGGAATTGAGTCTGTAGCCCGGGTCGAGAGGCGTTTCACCATTCGCGGGCGGAGCGAGGATCTGGTGACCGAGGTGATTCAATGTCTTTCGGAGAATCGGATTCGCGTGACGGATTTCCGCACTGTACTACCAACCCTTGAGGACGTTTTTCTCAAGCTGACCGGGCGCTCGATTCGCGAATAGGACAGGGAAACGATGCTGCGTGGGCTTTGGAAATTGACCTGGATTGAGATCAAGGTGTTTCTGCGCGAACCGATGGGCGCGATCGGCACAATCGCGGTTCCCGTGCTGGTTTTTGTCGCGCTGGCTCGCATTCCGAACCTCAGGATCGGGATGCCTGCGCTGGTGCCGAGCGGCGTGCCCAGTGCGGGTGTGCCGGTGCTGGTTTCGATTCTTATCTCGATCAGTGCTGTGCTTTCGCTTGTGACTATTATTTCGATTTATCGGGAAGGCGGGATTCTGAAGCGGTTGCGCGCCACCCCGCTGAGACCGCAGACGATTCTGTCGGCTCACGTGATGGTGAAGCTGATACTTACCGCAGTAACGCTGTGCCTGATGTTTCTGGCGGGGAAACGATATTTCCCGCCGGGGTCGCATGTACCTTGGTTCTCGTTCACGATCGCGCTGCTGATCAGCACATGGAGCATCTTGTCGATTGGATTTCTGATCGCGAGCATGGTTCCGACGGCGCGTTTTGCGCAGCCGGTGGGCGCCATCATTCTCTATCCAATGATTGCGCTGTCAGGGCTGTTTGTGCCGGTTGCCTTTCTGCCGCCGGTGTTGCAAGTCGTGGCGCGGGTGATTCCGATGACCTATGCCGTGAGCCTGCTGAAGGGGATTTGGAACGGAGATGGATGGTGGCCGCACCTGGGGGATGTGGCGGCACTGACTGTTTTGTTTCTTTTTTTCACTGCGCTGTCGGCGAAGGTTTTTCGCTGGGAGTGAAGCGGATTTCTATGAGCGTGGAAAATACAACGGCCACCCCCAGGGGTGGCCGTTGTGGCTTGATGCGTTCGGACGAACTAGCTTTCGCGCTCGCTCTTCCAGTTGATGAGATCGCCAAGAGTCGTGGTGGATGACGAGACGGGAGCCTTGTGGCTTCCGCCGCCGCGTGGTTCCCTCTCCGCCTTGTAGTCCTGAACTTCCGCACGGCTGGCTTCGTGGCCACTAACCGCGCGCAGGCTCAAGCCTACCTTCTTTTCTTCCACGTTGATCTTGATGATCTTGAAGTCGTGCTCCAGACCGGTCTCAAGCTTGGACGGGCCGCCGCCTTCGTCGCCTGCTTCGGAGATGTGGCAAAGACCTTCCACACCCTCGGCAATCTCAACGAATGCGCCGAACTGTGCCGTACGCAGCACCTTGCCGTGAACCACGTCGCCGACGCGGTGCGCGGCGAAGAAGCTCTCCCAGACATCGGGCTGCAACTGCTTGATTCCGAGTGAAAGACGGCGGTTCTGCGGCTCAACGCCGAGGACAACTGCCTTGACCTTTTCGCCCTTCTTCACAACTTCAGAAGGATGCTTGACGCGCTTGGTCCAGCTGAGATTGGAGACGTGCACCAAGCCGTCGATGCCGTCTTCGATTTCAATGAAGGCGCCAAAGTCGGTAAGGTTGCGCACGCGGCCTTCAACCACTGTGCCTGCCGGATACCGCTCGGTCAGATTCTCCCAGGGGTTGTCGAGGAGCTGCTTCATACCCAGCGAGATGCGACGGTCAGCCGGATTGACGCTGAGAACGACTGTCTCAACTTCATCGCCCGGCTTGACCAGCTTGGAAGGGTGCTTGAGGCGCTTGGACCAGGTCATCTCGGAGAGATGAACGAGGCCTTCAATGCCCTGCTCGAGCTCAACGAATGCACCGTAATCTGTGACCGAAAGAACGCGGCCATGCACGCGCGCGCCAACCGGGTACCGCTCCGTCGCATCGAGCCACGGATCAGGCGTGAGCTGCTTGAATCCAAGCGAAACGCGCTGCTTGTCTTTATCGAACTTGAGCACTTTGACCTGGATCTCGTCGCCTACATTGACGAGGTCGCGGGGGTGGGTGAGGCGGCCCCAGCTCATGTCGGTAATGTGGAGCAAGCCGTCGATGCCACCGAGGTCAACGAACGCACCGTAGTCGGTGAGGTTCTTGACCGTGCCGGTGAGCACTGCGCCTTCGCCCAACTGCTCGAGGGTGCCGGAGCGCTTTTCGTTTTGCTCCTCTTCGAGGATTTCCTTGCGGCTGACAACGACATTGCCGCGCTTCTTGTTCAACTTGATGACACGGACTTCAATCTGCTGGCCAAGGTAGCCATCGAGATTGCGGACCGGGCGAATCTCAAGCTGAGAACCGGGCAGGAACGCCTTGAGGCCGATGTCGACAGTCAAACCACCCTTGACGCGGCTTACGACTGTGCCGATCACCGGGGTCTTATCGTTCGCGGCCTTTTCGATCACGTCCCAGACGCGCAACTTCTGTGCCCGCTCGTAGTTGACGAGGTAGCCGCCTTCCGGCTCTTCACCCTCGATGACTACTTCGATTACGTCGCCGGCATGAAATTTTACTGCTCCGGTGTGATCCAGAACCTGCTCAAGGGGGACGAGACCTTCGGACTTCAGGCCCACATCGACCACCAGGTGCTTCTCGGTCTGCTTGATCACTGTTCCGGAAACAATCTTGTCGCCATACGCTTCAACGGCTGCGGCTTCAGCGGCCTGCTCACGCTCAAACGCAGCAAGAGCAGCGGAAAAATCGTCCATGCCCTCGGAACCGTGCGAATCGTGTGCATGTGCCGGAGCGACGTGCTCTGTCTTAGCAACAGGAGCAACCTCGGGCGCAGTCGGCCCGGAAACTTCAGTTTGAAGCTCCTCTGCAAGTGGGACCTCGACTGTGGTCGTCCCGTGCGGGGTCTCCTCCACATGCGCGACTTCAACTACGGGATGCGCGAGCTCGACTACAGGCTCGGTTGGGGCATCGGCGTCCATTGTGGCCAATTCATCTGCTGTTACAACTTCAGCGGTCTCGGGGGTGGACGTGGATTCGTACGACGGATGTTCAAACTCCGTCGCAGTCTCTAGCGTGGGTGTTTCCAATTCGGTGTTCAGGGTTATGCTCTCGGGTTCGGGATTGAGGACGTTTGGCATGGTTGCGGCTCCGGAATTCCTTGCTCCTGCGACGGGTGGTTCCCGGCGCTGGAAGTGGCTTGCTCCCGCCAAGATGCGCAGGCGGAGAAACCTTTTGACCGATTCTCCCTTCAAACCAAGTGACTGTGACGAAAGAGTAATCGCGAAGACAGTCCGTCCAGCATGTTGCGCTGGATTGATACGCGACTGTTCTCCTTGGGATTACACCCCGACAGGCAATGGCTTGCTGGAGGGCGGCCGCAACTCGCTGCTGGAATCGGCACAGCAAGCTACGCTCACGAGTGTAGCAACCTCCGCTTTCCCGCGTCAATCCAACAGCTTGGCCAGAACATCTATGGCCCCGCATTGCAACCGCAAATTCACACACGAGCCGCCGAACGACAGGGGTTACGGGATTCCGGCGCGCCGGCGCTCATTCACGAGTGGTCCCGCGAAGTGGGAATGAGCGAAAGTCCGTCCGCAACAGGTAAGCTTCTATACTGATAAGGGCGGGAACCCCTCGATGGACCATTTGTGGACTCCCTGGCGCTACGCCTACGTCACATCGACGGATGGAGCACCGCGCCCCGGCGTTCCTTCGAGCCTTGCTGCCTGGCCAGGCAATCTTGACTGCGTGTTCTGCAACTTAATTGCTTCCGTTGATCACGCAATTGCGAACGGCATGGATGCTGAACAAGCCGCGGCGGCCGCGGGGCTTGTATTGCGCGGGACACATTGCTTCATTTGTCTGAACGCTTATCCATATACGTCAGGGCATGTGATGGTTGTGCCTTATGCGCACCTGGATCGGCTGAGTGCGCTGCCGACGGAAGCTGCGCACGAGTTGATCGATCTTGCGCAAAGGACGGAGCGAATTCTGCAGCAGCTTTATAACCCGCACGGTTTCAATTTTGGAATGAACCTGGGAAGGGCGGCGGGGGCCGGCGTGGCTGGACACCTGCATTTGCATGCTCTGCCGCGCTGGGCTGGAGACACGAATTTCATGACCACGATTGCCGAGTCGCGCGTGCTTCCGGAAGAGCTGGATATTACATGGAAGCGGATGAGAGAGGCGTTCGGCGCTTAGCAGGTCGGGCGGGGAAGCAGGTTCGCCGGTATCAGAGAAATGGATTCTGGATTTGAAGTGCGCCGAAGCGCTGGCCGTGTTGCATGTCTTCAGAGTAGAGGATGGTGCACTCCGCATGCAGCGCGGCACAAACGATCAAGGAATCATACCAACTGAGTCGGTAAGGTCCTTGAAATGCGAGAGCTTCGCCATAGAGAGCGGCGGACGAATGGACGCGCAAGAGCGGAATGAACACTCTCTCAAGATAGAGTTGGCACGATTCGATGGTCATGGGTGCGACCAGGCGCTTTGACGCAACGTTGAAGAACTCTTGTACTACCTGGAAACTCACTACGCCCTTGAGAGAACCAAGGTTATCGCGAATTAGTTTCGCGGCCTTTTGTTCCTTGACCGGATCGCGTCGGTCAATCGAATAAACAAAGATGTTGGTATCCAGAAAACATCTATCTTTCATTCAATTCGTCCCTTGTGAAATGGCGGCCGGCATTCACGCCCTTGAGTCGATCCATCAGGTCGTCGAAGGCTTCGACACTGCTATTGCTTGATGTAAATTGCGTGAGCCACTCGCGGAAGGCCTCGTTGAGGGTAGTGTGGCGTTCCCGCGCGATCAATCGGGCGCGTTCGATTAGTTCCTCTTCGGCACTTAGAGTAACGTCGCGCATACTGGAACAGTGTACACGAAAACAGTGTAGAGAATTACTAGATTCAAGCAGCGAAGGTGGGGAATTAGGCAGGAGAATCGGAAGAGTCTTCTGATTCGACAGCCAGTTCCAACATTGGCTCATCTGCATCAGATTCCGCCTCTTCGAGGAGCCTAATCGGAATCTGTTTTCTCGTTTTGGGAGCAACGCCAAGCTTCCTCAGCATTTCAACTTGACGAACCAGGTTTCCGGGTCCAGTTGAGAGTTGCCGGCACGCCTCGTCATAGGCATTTTTCGCTCCGTGCAGCGAGTTCCCAACCGTCTCCAGGTTTGAAACAAACCCGACAAACTTGTCGTAAAGCTCTGCTCCCCGCTTCATGACCTTTTCAACGTTGTCAGCCTGCCGTTGCTGGTTCCAAAGATCTTTGACGATGCGGATGACAAAGAGAACAGTTGTTGGACCGGTAAGAAGCACGCCTTTGGAATATGCCTCGTGCCACAGCCCTTCGTCGTTTTGCAAGGCAAGCAGAAAGGCGGGTTCGATGGGCACGAACATCACGACAAAATCTGGCGATTGCACGCCGGGCAACGTGTGGTAGTTGCGGCCGGCCAACTCGCCAAAGTGATTGCGCAAGCTGAGAAGATGTCTCTTGAGCGCATCGGTTCGGACCTTCTCATCTTCAGCATTGACGGAGTCGTTGTAGGCATTGAGCGAGACCTTCGAATCGATGATCAGATGGCGACCGCCGGGGAGCTTGATCAACACATCTGTCTGACGCCGCTGAACTGACCCATCATCGTCATTGAGTTGCGCAAAGCTTTGCTGGAAGCTGTAGTGGGCGCCCTCTTGAAGTCCCGATTTTTCAAGAATGTTGCGCAGAATGGTCTCGCCCCAGTTGCCCTGAGCCTTGGTGTCTCGACGGAGAGCTGTGGCAAGATTGTGAGCTTCTTCAGTGAGTGCTTTGTTCAGACTTCCCAGCGTGCCTACCAGCGTCCTGAGCTCAACTACGCCGGATTTCGAATCGGTTTGCGCCTCCTCCACTTTCTTTCGGAAGTCTTCAATCTGCGTCTTGAGCGGAGTCAGCAGCGTGCCGAGCTCCTTTTGACTTCCCTCGGAGAATGACTTGGATTTTTCGTCGAGGATCTTGCCTGCCAACGCTTCGAATTGGTTGGCGAGCGCCTGCTTCGCGGATTCAAGCAGCGCCAGCTTTTCAGAGAGATTCTGGCGCTCATTTCTTAATTCGGTTTCCAGCTCTTTAACGCGGGCATTTTGGGCGCTTTCTACTGCGCCTCTTGCGTGGAGATCAGCGCGCAGGCTATCTCGCTCTGTGGCCAACTGCACAATTGTCTTTTCACGTTCGGCGGCCAGGGACTCAAAGCCAGCGCGGGTGGCGGACTCGGCGTGCAGGCGAGTCACCTCGGCGCGCGCCGCTACTAGTTCTTCTGTCAGCTCGGAGGCACGACGTTCCAATTGAGCCTTTTCAGCTTTATTCGAGGCAGCCCTCATCCAGAAACCCAGAACGATTCCCGCAAACGCCGCAATTATTGCGCCAATCAACTCCTGCATCGCCTATCGATTCCTCTTCGCCTAATGTACGCCTTCGGGCTGTGCATTTCGTGCCGATTTCAACCTGTTTCCAGCTTGAGCTCCTTAGTCCCATTCAAGGTTCTCAAATCCCTGCTTTGCCCGGCTTTACACACCCACACCCGCCCGATAGACTTAGAACTTCGGGGCTACGCGCAATTTTTTATGCGCGGTGGTTGTGTTCCCCTGCCATGGACCGTTATCGTAAGCAGGCGGAACAGGATTGAGTTTTGGCCCGATGGGAAATTTGAAGTTCCGAAAAAATCAGAGGAGAACCACGCATGGCCGTTGAAGAGAAAGTTAAGCAGATCATTGTCGAGCAGTTGCAGGTGGATGAAGCCGAAGTGACGCCTGGCGCCAGCTTCCAGGAAGACCTGGGCGCAGATTCGCTCGACGTGGTCGAGCTTGTGATGCAGTTCGAAGAAGCCTTCGATCTGGAGATTCCCGACGAAGACGCCGAGAAGATCAAGACCGTAAAGGACGCGATCGACTACATAGAGAAGAATGCGAAAGGCAGCAAGTAGCCCTTGTCCAATCCGTCCCGCAGAGTCGTAATCACCGGACTCGGTCTGGTGTGCGGTGTTGGTAACACCGCGCCCGAAGTATGGCGACAGCTTCTGGCCGGGGCCAGTGGAATGGCTCCGATCCAGGGATTCGACACCACTGGCTTCCCGGTCACGTTTGCCGCCGAGGTAAAGAACTTTGACCCGCTCAACTTCCTGGACAAAAAAGAGTCCCGGAAGATGGGGCGGTTCATTCATTTTGCTTTTGCCGCAGTGCAGGAGGCCATGGCTCAATCCGGTCTCCAGATCACCCCGGAGATTGCCGACCGCGTTGGTGTTTTTATCGGGTCGGGAATTGGGGGGTTTGAGATCATTGAGCGGGAGCACTCCAACCTGCTGAATGGCGGCCCGCGCAAAATCTCGCCATTCTTTATTCCCGCGGTGATTGTGAACATGGCGGCTGGCAATATCAGCATCCGCTATGGCGCCAAGGGGCCCATTTCAGCGACCGCTACGGCCTGTGCCACCTCTGCCAATTCCATTGGCGACTCGGCGCGAATGATCATGCACGGCGATGCCGATGTGATGATTGCTGGCGGCGCTGAAGCATCCGTGACGGCACTGTCAGTGGGCGGATTTGCTGCCATGCGTGCACTTTCCCCGCGGAACAATGAACCGACACTGGCCAGCCGTCCTTTCGACAAGGATCGCGACGGTTTCGTGATCGGCGAGGGCGCGGGCATCCTGATTCTTGAGGAACTGGAGTTTGCCAAAGCGCGCGGCGCGAAGATCCTGGCCGAGATTATCGGTTACGGGATGAGCGCTGATGCCTATCACATGACCGGCATTGCGCCGGAGGGCCAGGGCGCGCAGCGGGCGATGAGGGCGGCGATCAAGGACGCCGGCATTGCTCCGGAAGAAGTTGGCTATGTGAACGCGCACGCTACTTCCACACCGGCTGGGGATGGAAACGAGTCACGGGCGATTGAATTGGTGTTTGGGGAGCATGCAACGGGCCACAAGCTCAAGGTCAGTGGCACCAAATCCATGACTGGGCATCTGCTGGGTGGCGCCGGTGGACTGGAGGCCGGCATATCCGTCCTCGCGCTGGTGAATCAGCAGATTCCGCCTACCATCAATTTGGACAATGTGGATCCAGAGTGCCGTCTGGACTACGTACCGAACAACGCAATTGACTTCGGCTTCGACGTTGCGCTGTCGAATTCCTTCGGGTTTGGTGGGATCAATGCAACGCTGATCATGCGACGATGGACGGAGTGAGGCAGTCGTCAGTTTTCAGTTGTCAGTGATAAGTTGCTGTTGTTTGATTGCCAGCCTGGTCCGAATGCGTGAGTTTTTAAAATCGGGATAGGGGGGAGAGTCACCTCTCCTCCCCTCCCACACCACCGGACAAGCGGGTCCGCATCCGGCGGTTCGATGAGTTGATCCCCTGCCACACAGCACAGAGGC